>ENA-UOXO01001938-UOXO01001938.1-mixed-culture-metagenome-genome-assembly--contig:-NODE-1938-length-13072-cov-3.034954_pt1 | contig 13072 bp, 9 predicted proteins | sample MGYA00238162_ERZ761640 | MGnify/ENA primary metagenome ERZ761640 (study PRJEB28914, sample SAMN08778297) | mixed culture metagenome | isolation source: Freshwater growth medium | place: USA...
GCGACCTGTGCGCTGCTTTCAGCCGGTGGCGGCAGTGTGAGATCGGCGGCCGATAGCGCCGGCACCTCAACATGCAGATCGATGCGATCGAGCAATGGCCCGGACAATTTGCTCTGATAATCGGCGGCGCAGCGCGGGGCGCGGGCGCAGGCGAGGCCGGGATCAGCCAGATGGCCGCAGCGGCACGGGTTCATCGCGGCGATCAGTTGCACGCGCGCCGGATAGGTGACGTGCGCAGCGGCGCGCGCCACCTGCACCTGGCCGGTTTCCAGTGGCTGGCGCAGCGAATCGAGCACGCCGCGTTGATATTCGGGCAGCTCGTCGAGGAAGAGGACACCAAGATGGGCGAGGCTGACCTCGCCGGGACGCGCCTTGGCACCGCCGCCCACCAATGCCGCCATCGAGGCACTGTGATGCGGCGATCGGAACGGCCGCGTGCGTTTCAATTTGCCGCCCTCCAGCTCGCCGGCGATGGAAGCGACCATCGAAACTTCCAGCGCTTCGGCCGGCGTGAGATCGGGCAGGATGCCGGCCAACGCAGCGGCGATCAGCGATTTGCCCGAACCCGGCGGGCCGCTCATCAACAGGTTGTGGCCACCGGCTGCCGCGATTTCGGCGACGCGCTTGGGGGTTTCCTGGCCCTTGATGCTGGCGAAATCCGGGCCTGCGCGTTGTGCTTCGGCCTCGGCGCGCTGCGGTGGGGGCAGGATGATCTGGCCCTTCAGATGGTTGATCAGCGCCAGCAGATCGGGCGCGGCCAGCACATTCACCTCGCCGGCCCAGGCGGCTTCCGGTCCTTGTGCGGCAGGGCAGATCAGCCCCAGTTCCTGCGCGCCGGCATGCAGCGCGGCCAGCAGCACGCCCGGCACTGTTTGAATCGCCCCATCCAGGCCGAGTTCGCCGACCGCGACATATTCATCGAGCGCATCCTGCGGGATCACCCCCATCGCACTGAGCAGCCCCAGCGCGATCGGCAGATCATAATGCGATCCTTCCTTTGGCAGATCGGCCGGCGACAGATTGACCACCACGCGCCGTGGGGGCAGCGAAAGCCCGATGGCGTGCAGCGCGGCGGCCACGCGCTCGCGGCTTTCCTTCACCGCCTTGTCGGGCAGGCCCACGGTGACGAAGGTGACGGGCCCGGCCGAGATCTGCACCTGGACATCAACACTGCGGGCTTCGAGGCCCAGAAACGCCACCGTGCCGACATGGGCCACCATCAACCTTATCCCCAAAAAGATAGGAAGCATCTGACCCTGATCACAATTCGTAGAGTCTTTGGCCCTGCGGTGCAATTGCCGCCTTATGATTGCCACAGCCGGGCCGTATCGAGAGGAAATCGTGAGTCGCCCTGACTTCCTTGACCAGATGGTTCGTTCCGAACCGTTCCGGGTGTTCCAGATCGTGCTGGGATTCCTGTTGATGGCGGCTGCCGGTATCGTCGGGCTGATTTCGCCGGCGCCGATCGGCATCGTCATCTTCGGGGCCGGGGTGGCGCTGGTGTTCCGCAACTCGCGTTGGGCGCGCCGGCATTATCTGCTTTACACCCGCCAGTATCCGCGCGTTCGCCGCGCCGTGGACTTCGGCTTGCGGCGCGACAAGCGGCGCGCCCAGCGTGAAGGCCAACGGGGGCAGGGCGCGCCGGCTTCATTGACGAAAACGGTGACTGACCCTACATCGCCCACCATGCCACCGGTGTGACGGGCCATCCTGTCACGCGCGTACTGCCCAAGGTCACGCTAAGTCAGGATTTTCATGCTCGGGTTGAACAAGGTCGCGAAGGCGATTTTCGGGTCGTCGAATGATCGCTATCTGAAATCGCTGCGGCCGATCATCATGCGTATTGCTGGTCTGGAAGGCCAGATCAGTGCGCTGACCGATGAACAACTGCAGGCGCAGACGCCCAAGCTGAAGGCCGAGCTCGAAGCCGGCAAGTCGCTTGATGACATCATGCCCGAAGCCTTCGCCACTGTTCGCGAAGCCTCCAAGCGCGTTCTGGGCATGCGGCATTTCGATGTCCAGATGATCGGCGGCATCGTGCTGCATCGCGGCGAGATCGCCGAAATGCGCACCGGTGAAGGCAAGACGCTGGTGGCGACGCTGGCGGTGTATTTGAATGCCTTGTCCGGCAAGGGCGTCCATGTCGTGACGGTGAATGATTATCTCGCCAGCCGCGATGCGCAGTGGATGGGCCAGATTTACCGCTTCCTGGGCCTCAGCGTTGGCGTGATCGTGCCCAACCTTGATGATCAGACGCGCCGCGCCGCCTATGCGTCTGACATCACCTACGGCACCAACAACGAATTCGGCTTCGATTATCTGCGCGACAACATGAAATACACGCGCGAGCAGATGGTGCAGCGGCCGTTCAATTTCGCCGTGGTCGACGAAGTCGATAGTGTGCTGGTCGATGAAGCCCGCACCCCGCTGATCATTTCCGGTCCCACCGACGACAAGTCGCAGCTCTACACCCAGGTCAATGCCGTGGTGAAGGAACTGGTGCGCGAGGATGTCGAGGTCGACGAGAAGCAGAAATCGGTTATCCTCACCGAAGCCGGCACCGAGAAGGTGGAGCGCATGCTCTCCGCCGCCGGGCTGCTGGAAGGCGAGAATCTCTATGATTTCGAGAATACGCAGGTTGTCCACCACCTGAACCAGGCGCTGCGTGCCATCGTTATCTTCCGGCGCGACACCGATTATATCGTGCGCGACGGCAAGGTGATCATCATCGATGAATTCACCGGCCGCATGATGGATGGCCGCCGCTGGTCCGAAGGCCTGCACCAGGCCGTGGAGGCCAAGGAAGGCGTCCAGATCATGCCGGAAAACCAGACGCTGGCCAGCATCACCTTCCAAAATTATTTCCGCATGTATCCCAAGCTGGGCGGCATGACCGGCACCGCTGCCACCGAGGCCGCGGAATTCTTCGACATCTACAAGCTGAACGTGGTGGAAATCCCGACCAACGTGCCGGTGCTGCGCAAGGATGTGGACGACGAATTCTACAAGAACGCCGAAGACAAGTTCAAGGCGATCGTGAAGGCCATCCGCGGCGCCCAGGAACGCGGCCAGCCGGTGCTCGTCGGCACGGTCTCAATCGAAAAGAGCGAGATGCTGTCGGACTATCTGAAGGAGCAGGACGTCAAGCACGTGGTCCTGAACGCCCGCTATCACGAGCAGGAAGCCGTGATCGTGGAAGACGCCGGCCGCATCGGCGCCGTCACCATCGCCACCAACATGGCCGGCCGCGGTACCGACATCAAGCTGGGCGGCAACGAAGAAGCCCGCATCGCCCGTGAACTGGCCGGCATGCCGGAAGGCCCGGAGCGCGAAGCTGCCGAAGCGCGGATCAAGGCCGAGGTGCTGGCCGAACGCGAGCAGGTGAAGGCCAATGGCGGCCTGTTCGTGCTCGGCACCGAGCGTCACGAAAGCCGCCGCATCGACAACCAGCTGCGCGGCCGTTCGGGCCGCCAGGGCGATCCCGGCCTGTCACGTTTCTACCTGTCTCTCGACGATGATCTGCTGCGCATCTTCGGCCAGCAGAACATGCTGACCCGCCTGATGAACTCCGGCCTGGAAGAGGGCGAGGCGATCATCCACCCGTGGATTTCGAAGGCCATCGAAACCGCCCAGAAAAAGGTGGAAGCCCGCAACTACGACGTGCGCAAGCAACTGCTGCAATACGACGACGTGATGAACGACCAGCGCAAGGTGGTCTATGAACAGCGCGCCGACGTGATGGACAGCGAAACCGTGGGCGATGTCGTGATCGACATGCGCCACGAAAGCGTGAACGCCATCGTTGCCGCCCGCTGCCCGATTGGCAGCTATCCCGAACAATGGGATGTGGCGGGCCTGCAGGAAGATGTGACCGGCACGCTGGGGCTGTCGGTGGATGTCGCGGCCTGGGCCAAGGAAGAGGGCATTGATCCCGAAATCGTGGTCGATCGCCTGATCGAACAATCCGATGCGCTGGTGGCCGCCAAGGCCGCCGAACTGCCGGCCGAAACCTGGATCAGCATCGAAAAGAGCTTCCTGCTGCAGGCGCTGGACCATCACTGGAAGGAGCATCTGGCGACGCTGGATTCGCTGCGTTCGGTCATCCACCTGCGCGCCTATGCCCAGAAGACGCCGATCAACGAATACAAGCGCGAAGCCTTCGCCCTGTTCGAACGCATGCTGCAGAATGTGCGCGAAGACGTGACGCGCATGCTGGCCAATGCACAGTTCGCGCTGCAGGCTGACGAACCGCCGCAGGAATTGCCGTCGTTCATCACCACCCACATCGATCCGGCCACCGGCCAGAACGAAGCCGGCCCGACGTTGAATTTTGATGCCTTCGGCTCGGCCCTGCCCGCCGGCATGCTCGCTGCTGCGCAGAGTGCGGCAGAGATGATCGATATCGATCCGGAAGAGGTCGAGGAATGGCGCCAGACCGTCAGCCGCAATGCCGAATGCCCGTGTGGATCAGGCAAGAAGTTCAAGCACTGTCACGGCGCGCTGTAACGCGGCTGCATGACCTGAACCGAACAGGAAGTCGGCCTCCGGCGGCCAGGGGCTGAGCCCCTGGACCCGCTTTCGTTGGTGCGCGCCCGGCGACGAAAATTGGGCATAACGGCCAAAAACAAACGGGTGCAGGCCTCAGGCCTGCCCGCCGGAGGCCAATCCTATTGGTTCTTCCGGCCGCGCCGCTCAGTCAGCCAGCGTTCTCGGATCGCCAGCCAGACGGGTGCCGCCTTCAGCCCAGGCGCGCATGGCAGGCGTCATGCCGGCGCTGGCGGCAGCGTCATAATCGGCCAGGTCGGCATCGGTCAGCAGTCCGCGCCACCGATCATTGGTGCCCTTGTGCAGGAAGGTCTTGCTGCCTTCCTTCCAGCTTTGCGCTGCCATGCCCAGAATCGCATCGCCATCGCGCTGCATCGAGGTGAAACTCGCGGCATCGACAAGATCGGGCCACAGCGATGGCTGCGTTTTCACCCCGATGAAGGCCGCGATGCGCCGCATTTCACCTTCCAGATCAGCCTTCAGATCGTTGTAGTGGATCATCAGCACGTTCGGCTGGCCGCGCATCGCCCAGTAGCTGCGCTGCAAATCGAAATATTCGGCACAGGTCCAATCATCGAACGGCGCAAAGGCCGGATCGCGCAGCCAGCGCCGGAAGAAATCATGCGGATCCGCCAGCGGGCGCGGGTAGGGGGCGGCGATTTCCGTGATGGCAAGCCCCTGCGCATCCATCAGTCCCAACGCGTGATCGGAAAGGCCGTTTTCATGATTGTGATACGACATGCAGGCATCACGGGGATCACGCGCGACATGGATGTAGAGCGTATCGTCGTGGAACGGCATCGCATCGAACGGCAGATGGGTTTTCAGCATCCGCCGATCCGGAGACCCATTCAGCATCGGGATGACGATATCGTGGGGGATGAAGAAGGCATCGAGCCAGGGATGCATTTGCATCACCGGCGCCGGCGCTGCGGATTGCAGCATCAGCATTGAAACGATGCGCTGGGTCCAGGTGGTGCCGCATTTGGGCGCGGTGCACACGATGATATCGCCGGGCCGCGCCTCCAGCCGATCCCAGACCCGGCTGTCAGAGTGCCAGCTGCGCACCACGCGTTCGGCTTTGCGGATCAGCATATTCGTTCCCCCCGGCTTGGCCAGAGCTTAGCGCGGCGCGGCGCAGAAGCCAGCCGCCAGTTTGCAGACTGAGCCACGCCCGGCTTGCCCTGACCAAATTGGCGCTTGATGGTGTGCCGTGGCGGATTGATACTGCCGGCTCGATCGAGGCGGCGAAGGGGGTGATATGGCGACAGCAATGACCACGAGCGCGCTGGATATCAGGCCGTTGACCCCGGCCATCGGTGCCGAGATTCTTGGGCTTGATCTGGCATCGCCCGATATTGCGGCGCAGATCCCGGCGATCCGGGCGGCGCTCCTTACCCACAAGGTGATCTTCTTCCGCGATCAGCACATCTCGGCGGCCCAGCATATCGCCTTCGCCCGCCACTTTGGTGATCTGGAAATCCATCCGGCCACGCCCAAGGATCAGCCCAACCCCGAAATCCTGCGCATCGCGCACGGGCCGGACAGCCGCGGCAGCGAAAACAACTGGCACAGCGACGTGACCTGGCGGGAACGGCCGTCATTGGGCTCGATCCTGCGCGCCATCGAAGTGCCGGTAGTGGGCGGCGACACATTGTTTGCCGACATGCACCTGGCGTTCCTGTCGCTGAGCCCGGAAATGCAGCGCATCGCTCGCAGCCTGACCGCGGTGCACGATATCGCCCGGGTGTTTGCCAAGAAACTGGGCAAGGCGCCGGAGGAACTGCACGCCAAATATCCGCCGCAGTCCCATCCGGTGGTGCGCACCCACCCCGAAACCGGTGCGTCCACCTTGTTCGTCAACAGCGGCTTTACCAGCCATATCGAGGGCCTCAGCCCGCTGGAGAGCGAGCGTTTGCTGGCGCATTTCTACGCCTCCGCGTCAAACCCCGAACGCCAGTGCCGCTTCCGCTGGCAGCCGGGCAGCATCGCCTTCTGGGACAATCGCGCCACCCAGCATTTCGCCGCCAGCGATTATTTCCCCGCCCGCCGCGTGATGGAGCGCGTCACCATCGCCGGCTGCAAGCCCTTCCACGATCCGGGGCGCGGCTGAAGCCTCAGGCGCCTGCCACCGCGGCGCTGATTTCAGCCACCCGCAATTCGCCTTCGCGCGTCTGCCCGCCCAGTTCGAGGAATCGGCGCATGGCGTGGCGGGCCGGGTCGCTGAACAGCAGGGTCTGGAACAGTGCGGATTGACGTTCGCAGCCTTCCGGGATCGGCAGCCGCGCATTGTCCACCGATTGCTTGGCCAGCCGCACTGCGTCTGCCGGGAAGCTGGCGATGCGGCGGGCGAGCGCACCCACATGCGCGTCGATCGCGTCGGCGGGCAGGGCGCGGTTGAGCCAGCCCCAACGTTCCGCCGTTTCGGCATCCACATCGATGCCGCCCAGGATGATCTCCATCGCTCGCGCGCGACCGACGAGGCGCGGCAGATTCTGGGTGCCGGTACCGCCGGGCAAGATGCCAATCGGCACCTCCATCTGGTTGATGATGGTCTTGCCGATGACGCCAAAGCGCATGTCGAAATTCATCGACAGTTCGGCGCCGCCGCCGCCGACGCGGCCTTCGATCTGGGCAATTGTCACCTTATTCATGGTGCGGAATCGGTGACACATCTCGTGGTAAGCGTTGGCCGCCTCTGTGGGCGGCGCAGGCGTATCGGCCATGGCGATCAGCGCTTCGACATCGAAATGAGCGAGGAAGAAATCCGGATTCGCGCTCTTCAGGACGAACACCAACGCTGCCGGATCGGCTTCCAGTTCTTCCGCCAGCCGCGCCAACTCCCCGAACAGCGCCATGGTGATCAGGTTGATCGGCGGATTGTTGATGATGGCGGTGACCAGCGGGCCTTGGCTCTGCACATCGATGAGGGTGTAGCCGTCGTACGCCATGATCTGTCTCCCGAAGTGCCGGTGACCGGGATGTTAGGCCGTGAACGCAGGGAGTCCACCCTTCGTCATGGTCCGAAACCGCTTGCGAGCCCGGAGTCGGCTTTGTAGCAATGGGGCAAGGGCAGCCGTTTCGGCGCTGAACAGGTGCAGCATGGGCAACAGGCGTTTGGCGCGGACGATTATGCTGTTGCTGGGTGTCGGCCTGCACAGTCTTGCTGCGGCCTCCACCCTGATCACCGGGGCCAGCGTCCATGACGGATCGGGCGCCCCGGCCCGACAGGTCGCTGTGCGCATCGACAAGGATCGCATTGTTGCAGTCGGCGCCTTGCAGCCTCTGGCCGGTGAACAGGTGATCGATGCCAAGGGGCTGGTGCTGGCCCCCGGCTTCATCGACAGCCACAGCCACCATGATCGTACCGATTATGCCGAGCGAGCCATGGAGCCGTTGCTGGCCCAGGGGGTGACGACGATTGTCGTTGGCCAGGATGGTGATGGCGATGCGCCGCTGGCCGACGTCGCCGCCAAGTTTGCCGCGCGCCCGGCGGCCATCAATATCGCGTCTTACACCGGCCACGGTTTCCTGCGCGATCGGGTGATGGGCGCGAACTACAAGCGGGTCGCTACCCCGGCCGAAGTGCAGGCCATGCAGGCGCTGCTCGCGGCCGACATGAAGGCCGGATCATTGGGCTTTTCGACCGGCCTTGAATATGATCCCGGCATCTATTCCGCCCGTGATGAAGTGCTGGCGCTGGCCGGCACCGCCAAGGCCGGCGGTGGCACCTACATGAGCCATATCCGCTCCGAAGATGTCGCCTTCCACGACGCGATCGACGAGATCCTCGAGATCGGCGCCAAAACCGGCATCCCGGTGCAGATCTCCCACCTCAAGCTTGGCATTGTCGATCGCTGGGGCCAGGCCAAGCAGGTGCTGGCCAAACTGGATGCCGCCCGCGCCCGCGGCATCAAGGTGACGGCCGACGTTTACCCGTATGAATATTGGCAATCGACGCTCAGCGTGCTGTTTCCGAAGCGCGATTTCACCGATCTCGCGGCCAGCCGTTTTGCGCTGACCCATCTCACCACGCCGGCCGGCATGCTGATCGGCTTTTATGCGCCCGAACCATCATATGTGGGCAAGACCATCGCCGATATTGCCGCGCTGCGCGGGGAGGAACCGGCGGTCACCTATCTCTGGCTGATCAACAATGCGCAGGCCTGGAAGGCCGCCCATCCTGAGGCCACGCGGGTGGAATCGGTAATCGGCACCGCGATGGCGCCGGCCGACATCGCCGATTTCCTGGCCTGGAAGCACAGCAACCTGTGTTCCGATGGGGGCATCGGCGGGCTGCATCCGCGCGGTTATGGTGCCTTTGGCCGCATGGTGCGCGTTTATGTGCGCGAGACCGGCCGGCTCACCCTGGCCGAAGCAATCCACAAGATGAGCGGGCTATCTGCCGAGCATCTCGGGCTGAAAACCCGCGGTTTCGTCCGACCGGGCATGAAAGCCGATCTGGTGCTGTTCGATCCGGATCGCTTTGCCGACAAGGCCACGGTGCAGTCGCCCAACGCACTGGCGGTCGGCATGAACAGCGTCATCGTCGGCGGCGCGGTCGTCTATCGTGATGGCAAGCCCACCGGCGCCTATCCGGGCCAGTTCCTGAAGCGCGGGCAGGATTGATGCAGCGCCGGGCGTTCCTCGCCGGCGTTGCCGCGTTGGCCGCCACGCGTGCCGCCGCCGCGCCGGTGCTGGTGGCCGACAATTACGGCCTGACGCCGGCCAGGGCGGCGCGGCGCAACGGCTGGATCGAGGTGGATGCCGTCGCCTTTGAAACCAATATCGATACGGTGCGCGGCCTCATCGGCAGCGCCAGCCTGTGCGCTGTGATGAAGGCGGATGCTTACGGAAATAGCATCGCCCTCTTGATCCCGTCGATAATTGCCAAGCGGATCACCGATGTCGCCTTCACTGCCAATGACGAGGCGAGGGTGGCCCGCAAACTGGGCTATCGCGGCCGCCTGATCCGCATCCGGGCGGCCACGCCAGAAGAGATGGAGGACGCGTTCCCGCTTGGCGTCGAGGAACTGATCGGCAATCCGGAGGCGGCCGCGCGGTTGCAGATGCTGTGGCGCAAGAGCCATCGCCGCCAGCGGCTGCCCGTCCACCTCGCGCTCAATGCCGGCGGCATGTCACGCAATGGCGTCGAGCTTTCGACCGACTATGGGAAGGCCGATGCCCGCGCGCTGCTGGCGCTGGACGGGCTGAAGATCCGGGGCGTCATGACCCATTATCCCAGCGAAGAGGCGGGTGACATCCTGGGCCAGCTCGCTCGTTTCGAGGCAGACGTGGCCTGGCTCGCGGCTGCTGGGCTGGCAACACCGGGCCTGGTGCGCCACAGCGCCAACAGCTTCACCACGCTGCAGCATCCTGAAACCCGGCTCGATATGGTGCGGGTTGGCGGGCTGCTCTATGGCGATCCCGGTTCGGTGAAGACTGATCGGTTCGTGCCAACCATGGCGATCAAGTCGCGGGTGGCGGCGGTCAATCATTATCCGGCCGGGCAGACGGTGAATTACGACCGCACCTGGCGGCTGGAACGCGAATCCTGGCTGGCCAATATTCCGCTCGGCTATTCCGATGGCATGCGGCGCAGCCTCAGCCGCAGCAACCGCCCGGAATTCCCCGCCGAAACCCGTAACCGCACCGAAGTGCTGATCGGCGGCCGGCGCTTCCCGGTGGTGGGCCGGGTGACGATGAACACGCTGATGGTTGATGTGACCGACGCCCGCGACACGGTGCGGCTGGGCGACGAGGTGGTATTGTTCGGCGCGCAGGGCCGGGAGCGCATCACCCAGGCCGAACTTGAAGCCAATTCCCAGGCCTATGGCCCCGAATTGCTCGGCATGCTGGGCGCCGGCCTGCCGCGCGTCCTCAAGCCCGGCACCGGCCGGGCCAAGGCTTAAGACCATCGCCACCCGTTGACCCGGAGGGGCATTGCGGCTAAGGGCGCGCATCCCTGATCGGCGGCAACGCTGGGCGGGGGATACGACAGACGGCACCGTGCGTGGGCGGCCTTCCGGAAACCGGGGGGCCTTTCGCGCTTATGTGATGGGTAACATCAACGGGGCAGATCTGGAGTAGGCGTTTGGCCATGGTGGCCATTTGCCGAAGCGAGAAGAGAGACGATGCCAACGATCAACCAGTTGATCCGCAAGGGTCGCACGCCCCAGAAGGCGCGCAACAAGGTGCCGGCCATGGAGGCCAACCCGCAGAAGCGTGGTGTTTGCACCCGCGTTTATACCACCACCCCCAAGAAGCCGAACTCGGCGCTCCGCAAGGTGGCCAAGATCCGTCTGACCAATGGCTTTGAAGTCATCGGTTACATCCCGGGTGAAGGCCACAACCTGCAGGAACACTCGGTCGTGCTGATTCGCGGCGGCCGCGTGAAGGATCTTCCCGGCGTGCGCTACCACATCGTTCGCGGTGTGCTCGACACGCAGGGTGTGAAGAACCGCAAGCAGAGCCGTTCGAAGTACGGCGCGAAGCGTCCGAAGTAAGGGGGATTAGAAAATGTCACGTCGTCGTCGCCCCGAAAAGCGCGTCATCCTGCCGGATCCCAAGTTCGGCGATCAGGTGCTTTCCAAATTCATGAACCTCGTCATGCTGCAGGGCAAGAAGTCGGTCGCGGAATCGATCGTCTACTCCGCCCTGGAAGTGATCGAGACCAAGAGCCGCCGCGAACCGCTGGGCGTGTTCCACGATGCGCTCGCCAACGTGCGCCCGGGTATCGAAGTGCGCAGCCGCCGCGTCGGCGGTGCCACCTATCAGGTGCCGGTGGAAGTGCGTCCGGAACGTGGCCAGGCCCTGGCCATCCGCTGGATCATCTCGGCCGCCCGCAAGCGCGCTGAGCACACCATGGCTGCCCGCCTGTCAGCCGAGCTGATGGACGCTGCTGCCAACCGTGGTTCGGCCGTGAAGAAGCGTGAAGACACGCACCGGATGGCGGAAGCCAACCGCGCCTTCTCGCACTACCGCTGGTAAATCGTTTTGGCCGGCGCTGCGTGCGGTGCCGGCCACTAATCCTGTTCTTCTAAGCCCGAGGCCCTTTTCCCATGCCCCGCACTCATCCACTTGAGCGTTATCGCAACATCGGCATCATGGCCCACATTGATGCCGGCAAGACGACCACGACCGAGCGCATCCTGTATTACACCGGCAAGTCCTACAAGATTGGCGAAGTGCACGAAGGCACCGCCACCATGGACTGGATGGAGCAGGAGCAAGAGCGCGGCATCACCATCACCAGTGCGGCAACCACCTGCTTGTGGTCGGCTGATGAAGGCAATGGCCCCGAGCACCGCATCAACATCATCGACACCCCCGGGCACGTCGATTTCACCATCGAAGTGGAGCGCAGCTTGCGCGTGCTCGATGGTGCCGTGGCCTGCTTTGACGGCGTGGCCGGCGTTGAGCCGCAGTCCGAAACCGTGTGGCGCCAGGCTGACAAGTACAAAGTGCCGCGCATGTGCTTCGTCAACAAGCTCGACCGCACCGGTGCCAACTTCGATCGCTGCGTGCAGATGATCAAGGATCGCCTCGGCGCGCGTCCGGCTGTGCTGTATCTGCCGATTGGCCTCGAGAGCGATTTCATCGGTCTGGTCGATCTCGTGCAGAACCGCGCCATCGTCTGGTTAGAAGAAAGCCTGGGCGCCAAGTTCGAATACAAGGACATTCCGGCTGACATGGCGGAAGCCGCCGCTGTCGCCCGTTCCGAACTGATCGAAATGGCCGTCGAGCAGGACGACGCGCTGATGGAGGCCTATCTCGAAGGCACCGAACCGACGACTGCCCAGCTCAAGGCGCTGATCCGCAAGGGTACGCTGAACTTCGATTTCGTGCCGGTGCTGTGCGGTTCGGCGTTCAAGAACAAGGGCGTGCAGCCGCTGCTCGATGCCGTGGTCGATTATCTGCCGAGCCCGCTCGACATTCCCCCGATGCACGGCATCAACCTGAAGGATGAGGACGAAATCCGCGAAGCATCGGATGATGCGCCGTTCTCGGCACTGGCCTTCAAGATCATGACCGATCCGTTCGTTGGCACGCTGACCTTTGCCCGCATTTATTCGGGCAAGATGGAAGCCGCCTCGACCGTGCTCAACTCCGTCAAGGACAAGCGCGAAAAGATCGGCCGCATGTTGCTGATGCACGCCAACAACCGTGAAGACATCAAGGAAGCCTTTGCCGGCGACATCATCGCGCTGGTTGGCCTGAAGGATGTGACCACGGGTGACACGCTGTGTGCCCCGCTCAAGCCGATCATTCTGGAGCGCATGGAGTTCCCGGATCCCGTCATCGAAGTCGCCGTGGAACCCAAGACCAAGGCCGACCAGGAAAAGATGGGCATCGCCCTCAACCGCCTGGCGCAGGAAGATCCATCTTTCCGCGTGTCGTCGGACAATGAAAGCGGCCAGACCATCATCAAGGGCATGGGCGAACTTCACCTGGAAATCCTGGTGGATCGCATGCGCCGCGAATTCAAGGTCGAAGCCAACGTGGGTGCGCCGCAAGTGGCCTATCG
>ENA-UOXO01001949-UOXO01001949.1-mixed-culture-metagenome-genome-assembly--contig:-NODE-1949-length-13017-cov-37.812992_pt1 | contig 13017 bp, 7 predicted proteins | sample MGYA00238162_ERZ761640 | MGnify/ENA primary metagenome ERZ761640 (study PRJEB28914, sample SAMN08778297) | mixed culture metagenome | isolation source: Freshwater growth medium | place: USA...
GCAGCAGCAGCAGCAGCAGCAGCAGCAGCAGCAGCAGCAGCAGCAGCAGCGGTGGTTTGAGGAGGAGCCGCCGCCGCCGCCGATGCCAGCTGCGAGCGCAGCCGAAGCATCAGAGCTTGCGGAAGCGCAGCGGCGGCGGGTGGAGGCCGAGGAACGCGCCATGCGCGCAGAGGCGCAGGCGGAGGCTGTGCGCGCGCAGGCGGCGGCGCAGACGGCGGCGCAGGCGGCGGCGGAGGCGGCGGCGGAGGCGGCGGCGGAGGCGGCGGCGCAGGCGGCGGCGCAGGCGGCGGCGCAGGCGGCGGCGCAGGCGGCGGTGGAGGCAGAGCAGCGAAGGTCCCTTGAGGCCGACTTGGCCAGATTCAAGGAGATCGCGCGCGAGCTCGAGATGCAGCGTGACGAGCTCCAGGGGAGATTGGGGAGATCGGGGAGATCAGGGGCCGATGATTCGCTGGCGCCGGCGAGTGCGCCAGCCGGCGCCGAGGGGTTCGTCAACAGCACTCCACTCTCGCCTCTCACCGGTTGGGTGGCCGGGGCGCATGTGCGCGTACATGGGCTCAAAGCGGCGGCGCAGCACAACGGCAAGCTCGGAGTGCTCAGCGGGCGCCAGCAGGAGGGCCGCGAGCATCTACGGCTCGATGGCGGCGGGAGCTTGCTTGCGAAGCGCACTAATCTCGAGCTCCTCGGGACGGTGGAGGCGCACGCGGCGGCGGCGCCGTCGGCAGCCGCCCCCGAGCAGCACGAGGCGGCGTTGAGCGCCGAGATGAGCGCCGAGTTGAGCGCCGTGGTGAGCGCCAAGGAGGCGGCGGAGCGAGGGCGTGATGAGGCCGCTCATCAGCGTGACGAAGCACGCGCCGCGCTCGACGAGGCTCGCGCCGCGCTCGCCGCCGCCACAGCCGCCGCCGCCATGGCCGCCGCCGCCGCCACGCCAGCCGCGGCCGGACGAGCCGACCTGGCAGAGGGCGCAGCCGCGGCAGCACTAGTGCCATCGGTGGCTTCCGCAGAGGCGCTCGCGACGGCGCGCGAGCAGGCACGGGCGGAAGCGCTGGCGGAGGCGGCGGCAGAGGCTGCGGCGATGGCAGCGGCCAAGTCGGAGGCAGAGGCGGCCGCGAGAGTGGAGGCGGCGGCGGCGGCGGCGGCACGCGAGGAGTTGGCGGCGTTGCGCGAGGCGGCGGCGTTGAGCGAGGCCAAAGTGGCAGCCGAGGCGACCGCTGAGGTTGAGCGGCTGGCAGAGAAACTCGCTGCCGCCGAGGCCGAGCGTGATGTGGCCAAGGCGGCCGCCCAAGCCACGATGTCGGAAGATGCGCTTGCCACGGCGCGGGCGCAGGCACGTGCTGAGGCGCTTGCGGAGGCGGCGGCAGAGGCTGCAAAGGCGGCCGCAGCGCAGCAGCAGGCGGCGGCGGCGGCTCAGAATGAGCTCACGACGGCGCAGCAGCAGGCGGCGGCGGCACGCGAAGAGTTGGCGGCGTTGCGCGAGGCGGCGGCGTTGAGTGAGGCCAAAGTGGCAGCCGAGGCGACCGCTGAGGTTGAGCGGCTGGCAGAAAAGCTTGCCGCCGCCGAAGCCGAGCGTGATGTGGCCAAGGCGGCCGCCCAAGCCGCCGAGGTGGCTATGAAGGAGGTCCAGGCTCCGGCGATCACCTCGAACGGCGCGTCCGCCGAGGAAGCCAAGCTGAAGGAGATGCTCTCGGCTGCGGAGATGGAGCGAGATAAATTCAAGGGGATCTCCCGCGAGCTCAAGCGGCAGCGAGATGATGACAAGGAGCGGCTGCGCGCGCTCCAGGACGAGCTGACGAAGCTCAAACAATAAACACCTACTATCTCTTTTTGCGACTACTGACGTCTACTCCGCGACAAGTTCAGAGACAGAGCGCCGCACGCAGGTACGTAGCAGGTGCGCAGGGGTGCACGGCACTCGACGTGCACACGCGTGAACGCGTCGAGACGACCTGCGCACCCTGAGAAACGGGGCGAGAAATAGGAGGTCTACCACACTTATATTGGATCGGATGAGTGAGCGTGTTCCGTTCGGAGGCCGGAGAGCGCCTGGGTGCGCTCGAGCGCGGCACGTTCTCGGTTTGTGGAGTGGAGAGAATACAAATCAACGTAGAAAAAAATACGTCAACTCTCAGAAGGAGTGACGACAAATGCCGTAACAGGCGTTAACGCTAGCCCACCCATCAGAGCCATAATAGACGCACAGACTCAGTCACAGTCAACACCCGCGGCTGTCGCTGCTGGCGAATTGGCACGCGAATTGGGGAATAGCTATTGTGTACATTCTGGTGTAAGGCACATGGCTGCCTCTATGGGAGCTCCCGAGGCAGCGCCGCATCACGCAAGATGGCCGAGGCGACGAGCCGCGCGCGGGGCATCTCCGGCGTTTCCCGGTCACTCAGTCCCTCGAGGCTGTCAAAGAGCTTGTTGTTGTTCATGACGAACTCCTCGATAAGCGCCATGCTGCGCATGGCGCTGAAGGCCGTGTCGAGACGCAAGGCTTTGTCTGGGGACTGATGACCGTCGGAGTTGCGGAAGGTGTGTCGCACCAGACCTGATAGTGGCAGCGGCCCTTGGTCCGCTAGAGCCTTGCGGAGAGCAGAGGAAGAGCGGCTGTGGGCTGCAAAGCGCTGGACGACCTCCGCCACGATGACGACGTGGCCAGCGCGCATGCTGCTACGCACGCGCTCGCTGCCGCGCAGGAGCGCGCGGTACAGTGTTCGTGCGACGGCCGCACTGGACATCTTGGCAACCAGGCCGCGGATCAGTCCGATCCCCTCTCTCGGGCTTCGCAGGAATTCTTTTGACGAAACGCCGAAACTTTCTGAATAGGGAACTTTGAAAAAGGCTCCACGCATGAGCATCTCGTCAAACACGCATGCCTCTCCAGCTCACACCGAGACGTCCGGCTCGACTATATCGAAGAACAGCTGGAGGCGGCAGCGGAAGGACGCTCCGGCGAGGCTGACGACCGCCGCATTGGGCGCACCACCCGTCACGCTCCCCGGCTCGAGTCGCACGTCGCCTGCGGCGAGGGCTGTCGCGCCATCGTCCCACGCGTCGCTGCACAGCTCGGCGCGCAGCAGCGGCGGCCGCTTGGCGTTGCCCAGCTCGAGCACCACAGTGAGATCATCCCACGCGAGGAAGGAGCACGTCGTGGGCGGCACGGGAGGCGTCGAGATGAGCGGTTTGCTCGCCACGGCGCTCGCCTCGGGCACTCCGAAGCGCACGCGCAGCCCGGACAGGATGCCCAGCGCTGCGAGCTGTGCGAGCGGTGCGTCGTGCAGCTCAATGCCTCCGAGCAGCAGCGCGGCCGAAGGCGGCGGGATGTATTCACTGATCTCGTAGGTGAACGAGACGAGAGAGAACCACGGCTGCTTCTTGCCATCGTAGATGCCCACCCCCTCCATCGGCACACGGAAGTAGGCCCCCGACGTCTCTGTCAGCCGGAGCACCGTCTCGCCCAGCAGGTCGACGTCGCCATCCTCGCCCGCCTCGGCCACGTCTTCGTCGAGGACCGCCAGGTGGATCAGCGGCTCCTTGGAGCGAGATGGCAGGGAGCCGGCCGGGATGATGAGCTCAATCACGTCGGACCACACCGGGTTGAGGCTGTTCTGGAGCGCCTTGGTGCACGAAGAGATGCGCTTGTCCTCGCATTCGAGCAGCGTGAAGCGAGCAAACGGGTCGGAGCCACCCACTGCGTCGGCATTGGGCAGATCCTGCGCGCAGATATCGCGGATGACCAGCTTCAGCGCTTTGGGCGGAGGGGCCTTTTTCGCGCTCGCCGGCTTGACACGGGATGGAGTGCCGTGGCTCACGACATCGCGGCTCTCCAGCATGATCCGCGCGTCGGCGCCGCGCACATCATGCCCAATGCGAATGGGCCGCTCGGCGCTCGCTGCGGTCCACTGTTGAGCGCGCTCCAGCTCCGCGTTGGTGCGCTTGAGCCGTGCCTGTTCGCGCAGGTATTCGGTGCTTTTGAACTTGTCGCGTGTACGAGGCAAGGTCCTCGAAAGAGAACCGGTGTTTGCAAGGCCCTCGAACGAGGTGCTTAGCATTGCCAATGCAAACTTGTTTTGGAAACTAGAACTTCACGCTCGGCGCAACCGACCTCCGAGTGAAAATAGCCCCCTACCCTCCCTCAAGAGGCTCTTTTCGCTTTTCACAAGTTTTTACTTTGACTTGACTTGTCTTGTCTCGCTTGACTTGATCTTGGCGCGTTCAACTCTCTCGGCTGTGTGCTGGCCCCTCGCACGCCATGTCGGCCGCGTCGACGACGTGGTTCGCGACGTATGTCATCGGTCCCTGCCTGTTCATGCTGCTGCTCGTGGTGATCGCGATGAAGCTGGGTATGATTCGTAAGGAGCTGCTTCCAGACTCGTCGCAGACGGGCAGCATCGTCCAGGCGCTCACCCGCAAGGCGAAGCTCGTAGCCTACGGAAGCTACTTTCTTGTGCTGTCCAAGGACGCTGTGAGCTCCAAGGACCTACAGCGTGCGCGTGCCAACGCCGAGGAGCTGCCACCGAACGCCGCCACCGAACGGCACATTCGCCTGATCTTTGTGCGTCACGGGGAGTCTGTGTGGAATTACGTGTTCAATCGCGGCTTTGGCCCCTCCTTCCTCGTGCGGCTGCTCCGAGTGACCCTCCACGAGCTGTATCTGCTCCCGTTTGAGGACTCGGCCTACCTCGATTCGCCGCTGTCGGAGTACGGCCTGGAGCAGTGCATCAAGCTGCAGGCGTTCCTGAGGAAGCCGTGTGTCGACCTGGCAGCGAGCCAAGACTTTGCCGCCCTCACCACAGGTGAGGGCTCTTCGCTGATCGTGTCGTCGCAGCTGCGGCGCGCCGCGTGCACGCTCGCCATCGCGCTCTCGGATCGGCTCCGTCGCTCGCGCGAGGCAGTCGTGCTGCACTCCGCCTGCCAGGAGATTTCGCGTAACTTCGACACGCTCGCACTCGCGCGGCCTTCGTGCTCGCCGCCCCTCGACGCCGTTCTCGAGGTCTGCGCGCCGGGGGCCCGCTTCGAGAGCAAAACGAACGCGGGCAACAAGACCCTCGCCTTCCGCGGCATTGCGAGGCTTGAAGCCTTCGCTGCGTGGGCAGCGGACCGTCCCGAATCTACGCTGATCGTTGGGGGCCATTCGCTCTGGTTCCGCTCGTTTTTCGCGCGCTTCCTCACGGGCGAGCATCAGGCGGCGAAGCGCAAGATCGTCAACTGCGGCGTCGTCGCGTGCACCCTCATCGTCGCTCGAAGTGCCTCTGGCGGCGTACAGTACCGGATCGAGCCCAGCAGCGTGACCGTCGTGTACGGCGGCTTCGAGTCCAAGGGCTGACGGATGGGGTTCGATCGCGTCGCCATTCAGGATGGATTCAGAGGCGGGGGCGTTTGAGGAGCGGCTCGGGGTGCACATGCCGATTTCCGGGGCCTTATTTACATGTGAAGTTGGCGCGCATGTCTGTCTTTGGAGGGGTGCTGCTGCCTGTGGCGCACGACCCCGCCCGCACGTATTCGAATGACAGAGAAACGTGTTCTGAGGAGGCGTCGGTCCTGGGTGGCTTGTGCCTTCCTTGACCTCTTCTTGCGGAGCAAATCCTATGAAGGCGCCCAAGACCACGCGCGACGAAATCGCAGAGTCCGCAAATCACAATGGCGTCCCGACACGGGGCCGACGTCGCCTATCCGTACGGCACTTCTTGGACCGTCCGACGATCGTCAGAAAGCGCCATAGATATCCGATCGACGTCGACGCCGTGCACCAAATGGAGCATGAAGCTCCAATGAGATCAGCCTCTCCCGATCAGCAGCCAGCGCCGCACGCGCCGCCGCCGCCCCCGCCACTGCCAACAGCGCCGCTCCTTGTGGACGAGGGCCTCTGGGAGCATGCCTATGCCTATGCGCTGCTCGTGACGCCGGGGCTGGAGGCAGTAGCGGCCGCCTCCCTCGAGGCCGAGTCCGGCCTGGTGCTGCCGCAAGCCCGACTCGTGGCACCCGCGCCACCACAGGTGGCTGCGGGCTTCGCCGCGGGCGCGGCCGGCGGCGTGTCGCCCCTGCTCGTGGGTGCGCATCGTCCGCTCATGACGGCGCTCGGTAATCCAACGCTGCTCGCCGCACTCGCGCTCGTGCTCTGCCAAGACGTGGTGGGTCTCGAGTCGGCCACCGCTGCGGAGGCCCTCGGTGCAGTCGCACGAGCGCTCACGGGCGATCGTGCGGAGAGTTCACAAGGCTGGTCACGTGCGCTGCGCACGTGGCGGGTGCACGTGGCTGATTGCAAAGGCGGCGGCGGGGTCGACGACGGCGGCAACGGCAGCCGCAACGGCAGCGGCAGCGGCAGCGGCAGCAGCGGCAGCGGCAACGGCAGCGGCGGCAGCGGCGGCTGCGGCAACGGCAGCAGCAGGAGCGAGGGCGGCGGCGGCAGTACCGGTACCTGTCTTGCCGCCCCCAACGGCGAAGACGCGGGCGCGCCGCTCCGTTTGAGAGTCGCTGTGCTCCGAGGCGGCGAGCATGCAATCTCGAGCCCCGAGATCGCCGCGGAGATCGCCCAAGTGGTGCTGACGTGGCAGCCCTCGTGGACGGTCGATCTGGACGCGCCCGAGATCACGCTCGTCGGCGTGCTCGTGCAGCGCCGGCTGCTCCTTGGGCTCGTGCTCCCCCCCTGGGAGGCACGGCGCACGAGTGTGCTGCCGCCTGAGAAGCGCCCGTGGCTCCTGCATGGCCTCTCGCGCGCACACATGCGGCCCTCGCGCGCGGCCACCATGGTGCGCTCACTACGGCGCCATCGCCCATCGGCGCGTAGCATGCACGCGCTCACTACGGCGCCATCGCCGCCCTCGCGCCAACGCCCTGGTGTCTCTCGGCATGCAAGTGCTCACCACGACGCCGTACCTGCTTCCCCACAGGTGCGCTTACTCGCGCCAGCCCCCGGCGACGTCGTGCTCGACCCGTGCGGCGGCCTGGGCCTCCTCAGCATCGAGGCCGCATGCCTCGCGCGCGTGCATGCAATCTCCCTCGACACGGACGCAGCGGCGAGCAATGCGGCGCGCGCCAATGCAGCCGAGGCTCGTGTGCGCGGCTGGCTGTGTGAAGGCGCCGTCGTGAGCGTTCTGCACGCCGACGCGACCTGCTCGGGGCTGCGCGCGGCGAGTGTCGACGCGGCGGTCGCCGACCTGCCCTACGGGATGCTGCACGCTCGAATGGATGTGGGAGCGCTCCTTCGAGAGCTCGCGCGCGTGCTTCGTCACGGGGGATGTGCCTTGCTTGTGGGCAGCGCGGGGAGCACGGGCACCGCGATGGCATGCGTCCGATCCGCGCGTCGCTTCCCGCCCGGAGGTTGGGTGCTCAGTGAGCAGAGGGCGTGCGCGGTCGGGGGGGTAGCCTGCATCGCCGTGCGACTCACCCGTGTGCGTGCCCCTGCACGTGCCCTTGCACGTACCTTTGCACCTAACCCGAGCACGGCGGCCTCGGCGGCGCGTGCCGATGGCAGCGGCGGCGGCGAGGGCGGCGGCGAGGGCGGCGGCGAGGGCGGCGGCGAGGGCGGCGGCGCCCACCACGGCGCCTCTATCCCTCGACCGAGCATATGCCCGCTATGCGCTGAGTGCGAGGGCAGCTTCAAGAACGTACGCGTCTACCCGAAGCCGGGCGCGAGCGGCATGCTCACGCGCATGTGGCGATGCCGTGCTTGCCGCGGCCTCTTTGCGCACGACGAGCCCGCGACGACGCGACGGCGCCGAGAGTGTCACGGGGTCTCCATGCGGATCGGCTTCGCCGTGGATGGCCGGAGCGTGTCTGTGGCGCTGAGCATTTGCGGCTGAGCTTCGAGTCTTCGAGGGTCCGCCATCGTGAGCGTGAGCTAGACGCTAGTGCACTTCGCAATCTTTGGAAAACTTGGGTTCGAAGAAAAGCGAGCGGCCGCCGAAAAGGCGGTGTCCGACGCAACTCTCAAACGCTCACCGTCGGCCGCGTCGAGCCGTCCGACTGAGGAGGACATGCCCGTGATGAGCTCGCCCCCAAAGATGCGCCAGCCGTCCAAGTTCGAGCAGTGGAAGGCGTCCAAGATGCCGCCGGCACAGCCCCTCGAGGTGGACGTGTGCGTGCCGCAGCCGCGGCCGCGGTCCGAGCGGCCCGCCAACGGAAAGGCGAAGGCCGTGCCCAACAACCTGATCAAGCCGTGCATGGAGGTCTTCACGTTTGATAGCACGGACTGGAACAAGATTCCGTCGCCGCCTAAGCCCGAGCCCGAGCCCGTGGCAGCCCCAGCCGCCGAGGAGGGCATCTTTGCCGCCGCTAGCCGGCAGTGCAGTCCGCCTGCCGAGGATGCGGCGCCTCTCGCGTGCCGCGGCCTCTCGTTCGACTACCAGGGCTCGGCGTCGCTGCTCGACTCGCTGCTCGAGCAGGGGCTGCCAGGCCTGTCGGTCGTGGACGTGCGCCGGCTGGCGCAGACCTCGAAGGCGCAGAAGAAGGCTTTTGACGACAACGAGGTCTGCCGGCTGCTCTGTCGCGCGCTGGCGCTCGAGTGTGGTCTGTACGCTCCGGGGGCGTGCGAGCACTGGCGCGCACTTTTCTTCGACACGCTGTGGCCGGCGCGCAACAAGTGGAAGGGCGAGGCCTCGACGGAGGCCGTCGGCTTCCGCATCCGCGTCGCTGTGCGTGTGCGTCCGCGCAAGCACGACGGCGGGCGGGCCGACGGGCTGGTGCTGCCGCTGCACCAGCGGCTTCGCATGCTCAAAAAGGGCGAGAAGCTCGGCGCGTTCGAGGCGGAGCAGGCGGGTGCGACGCAGGAGCAGCTCGCCGAGGCGCTCAAGGGGCAGGGCGACCTCTCGCCCGAGCTCCTGCAGGCGCTCCTCGAGGCACAGCAGTTGGGCGCGGTGATGGGCGAGGTGGGCGCGCAGGCGGCAGGGGGGCCCAAGCACAGGGCGATCGAGGTGGATGCGGACGCGGGCGAGGCGGACCACGTGGCGTCGGCACTCGCGGAGGCGGCGAGTACGGTCGCGCCACTCACCAAGGCGGACAAGGAGTACATCGACCAGGCCGAGGCGGAGGCGAAGGCGGCGAAAAAGGAGGGCAAGGAGGACAAGGAGAATGAGGACGAGGGCGCGACGAGCGCGAGCAAGCAAGGTGGCGCGAAGCTGCTGCTGGTGCAGCCGTCGCGGATCGTCATGTTCGTGCCCGGCTGCGGCATCCGCCCCTTCCTCTTCTCGAACGTGTGCAGCGGCGACGTGAGCCAAACGGCCGTGTACCAGCGCGTCGCGCAGGACGCCGTCGTGTCGAGCATGAACGGCATGAACGCGTGCGTCCTCGCGTATGGCCAGACCGGCAGCGGCAAGACGCACACGGTCTTCGGCCCGCCGGGCGTGATCGAGGACGCCCATGCAGCGGCCGAGGCCGCCCAGCGACGCGACCGGCGCGGGTGGAGCGATTCGGGCTTCGGCGGCGCGTCTATCCTACCCGAGTCGGCGGGCATCGTGCTGCGCGCGTGCGACGAGCTGCTCTCGTGCGTGAACGCGCCAGGCGCCGCGTGCACCTCGCTCTCGCTCTCGGCGCAGTACGTGCAGATCTACGAGGAGACCCTCACTGACCTGCTCTCGGGTGGGCCGGTGGTGCTGCGCGAGGTGGGCGAGTACGCGGATGCCTCGTCTGTTGGAGCGACCATCCTTCAAGGCGCGATGCACGTCCAGCTCGAGACGCTTACGGATGCGATCGCTCTGCTGCGCGCGGGCGAGCTCCACAAGCGCGTCGCCGCGACCGCGATGAACCAGACCTCGAGCCGCGCGCACACCGTCTTCCTCATCACGCTCACCCAGCGCGGCGCCGTGTTGGGCGAGGACGCCGACGGGCACGAGCGCCTGATCTCGTCACAGCTCGCGCTCGTCGACTTGGCCGGCTGTGAGCAAGTGAAGCAGTCCAAGGTGGTAGGGCAGCGGCTGCGCGAGGCGGTGGGCATCAACTCGTCCCTCCTGGTGCTCGGCAAGTGCATCACGGCGCTCTCGGAGGGGCGCCGCCACGTGCCCTACCACGAGGCCAAGCTGACGAAACTCTTGCGCGGCGCGTTTGGTGGCTCGTCGCGCACCACGTGCGTCATCGCCGCCTCCCCCGACGATGCGCACGCTGAGAATACCGTTCAAGCGCTCCGATTCGGTGAGCGGTGCGCCACGATCACCAACTCGGCGCGCGTCGCCGCAGTGTCAGCCGTCGAAGCTCTCAAGGTCGTCGACGAGGCCCTTGCGGCGTGCGTGGCCTCGATGGCGGCCCTCGAGGCGAGGGAGCGCACCAACCTGCCCGCGTATGGCTCCCTCAAGGCACGCCACGCGTCGCTCTCGATGCGGCGGCAGCAGCTCGGCGGCGGCGCGTGAGCCGCGTGAGGGGGGGGGTGGCGCCGTGTTGGGCGTGCGAGGCGCGCCGTGTCGGGCGTCTCGTCGGGGCGTGCGATGCGCGCCGTGTTGGGCGTCTCGTCGGAGCGCGAGTCAGGGCGGCGGCGCGGTCTGCCGCTGCGGCCAGCCGTCGCGGAGCACATTGTGTTGCAAAGGCGCGCGAGCGGCAACTGTGTACGTATGCACGGCTGCCGCGCTGTTGATGATGAGCGATGTCTGTATGTGCTGGGGAGCGTGGGCAAAAGCCAAAAGGCGGGGGGTGGGCCCGCGTGGACCTTTGACGGCTGAGGAGTCGGACTTCGGTACCGCGCCAGACTGCACAGATGTTGAGACTTCGAGTGTCCACTTGGGGTTCGTTTTTCCTGCGATTTCTGTCGGAGGTGGTTTCGGTTGGTCCGATTCTTCATGAGACTTGAGTGTGCTCATTTTTGGCAGTTTCAGACTGCGAGCACTTCGCTCGGTCGGCAACGGCACCTCTGTGGGGCCGCGACGGAGGGCCCTCGCGGATGGAGAACCAGCCAACGCTGCACTGGCAAGGCCTCATTTCGAGAGAGCAAGGAGAGCCCTGGGCCCTCCTTGTCGGTGGTGAGCAGTGGGGCCGCCGCTCTCCGTCCACGTTCCAGCAGAATCGGCCGTCGTGGCAGCAGCACCTGGCCAAGCCGGCGACCCTTCGTCTCACGGGAGGAGTGCACCAGCTGCGCGCGTGCCGGCGTGCCAAGTCGGCGTGCGCGACGATTGAGAGGAATGCGGACCACATCTCAGCCACGCTGCACGTACACGGCGCTGGTGGGATGCTCCGCGTGAACGACGCTTGGATCACGGAGGAGGACGGTCAGTCCTTGGAGATTGTCGCAGGCGATGTGATCGAGCTGGTTTGCGTGCAGCATCCGACCGTGCGACAGCCATCGGGCTGGTACACACCCAATTGCCACGAGCGCGATCGCAGCGGCGCGAACTTGGTGTCGCTCACGTGGCGATTCGTGCCGCAGCGCTCGTGCATCCCGATGCTCTCGCCCACGGAGGACGTGAAGCGCTTCTTCCCGCCGCGGCTGCCCCTCCAGGAGGCCACGCTCACGGGCGACGACGACGTGCTCCTGCCATCGCCGACGGCCTGCGCTGACGACGTCGCCTCGCCTGCCCCACCGAGCAAGAGGCTCAAATGGTCTGCCGTCGTTCTACGGATGAGCTCGCTGCCCGAGCTGCGCCGCGCGTCGCCGTCGCCTCCGCAGCTGACGCCGATGCCGCTGCCCGTCGACGCGGAGGATTTCACGTGGTCCTAGCTGGTCGATGTGCCGCCGAGGCTCAGGGTTTGGAACCCGAGCCGCCTACGAGCCGCCGCCGACACGCGACAGACCTTGCAAGTAGGAGCTAGCTCTCGTTGTGATCGTTGTCGCATACGACGCGGGAGTCCTGTTGCGTCGCGTCGCGTGGGGGCACCTTGTTCGTGCATGGGTTCGACGCCCGTTGTGTGTTACCGATGCAGACCGATGTCGTTTTGAGCCGTGCAGCGTGCATGCTGCAGATGCCAGATCGGACTTTATAAGACGTGATAGATGCATAGATCGGACGTAAAAGCCACTGATTGGTGATAGAACTTTAAATAGAACTTAGATGTGATTTAGCGATCCCGCGATCGGCGCGGGTCTCGACGCTCGACGGCGAGTAGACGGCGAGAGGGGCGTCGAGTCAAATGCGACGCGAAATGTTACGAAATGGGCCGCACATGCGGCTGTCACACATGTGTTACATCGATGCCTCATCGCTCATCGCGAAAGTCGCAAGAAGCAAGAACGCCCGCGTGCCGCGATGCATCCGAACATAGCGAGTCCTCGCGGCCCGAGGTGCGAGGTTTTTCCGGGGTTTCTTCCCCGCATCCGCACAGATCATCAGATCATCAGAGCCGCGCGGCGGGCCGTTGGGGAGGCGTCGAGGGGCCGCGCGGAGTCGCTCCGCATTGGACGACACGCCCCGTTTCCCGCGCGGTGAACCTACGCTATGTGCAGTCAGAGAGGCAATCAGACAGAGCCTCGAGCCGAAGGCATGCCTGTGGCCGAATTGTGATGATCATCAATCTGGTTTCGCACAAGTTTGCGGCCCTTCTTTCGCGATAGGAAAAGTCTTGGTCTTGTGCAGTCCATTTCCGTGGGCGCGCGCCGGGTCGAGAGGTACGTGACTGTGACGCCATGGCGTGCTCGTGTTAGCGCTGGCCCTCATCGGGCGTGCGCGCTGGCCCTTGCGGCCAACTCGGGAGCCCGGCCGGTGCCCGTTGAAGCGCCCTTGTGGAGCTTGTCATGCTTCGCACCTTTGGGGCCTCGGGAGCCTGACTTTTGCTCCGATTGCGTGTCAGGGAACTCGTCTGCCGACCCTCGCGCGCCGCTGACACCGCGGAGCACATGGGCTGGTTCGGTCCCTCCAAGGCCGAGAAGGCCGCCGCTGCCGCTGCCGCTGCCGCTGCCGCTGCCGAGAAGGCCGCTGCCGAGAAGGCCGCTGCCGAGAAGGGCAGCGACAGACATTTGTGGCAGGCCGCAAGGGCCGGCGACGAGGCGGAGCTCAGGCGGCTGATCGGCCTTGGATGGAGCGTCAACTGGCACAATCACAATCCTTATGGGGTGCGCCGCCGCATGTGCCTCGCGTGGGCGCCCGCGTCCTCGCCGCCTCTGCT
>ENA-UOXO01001969-UOXO01001969.1-mixed-culture-metagenome-genome-assembly--contig:-NODE-1969-length-12893-cov-38.360570_pt1 | contig 12893 bp, 11 predicted proteins | sample MGYA00238162_ERZ761640 | MGnify/ENA primary metagenome ERZ761640 (study PRJEB28914, sample SAMN08778297) | mixed culture metagenome | isolation source: Freshwater growth medium | place: USA...
CAGGAGATGATTGCAATCAATCAGGAGACCATCAGGAGATGATTGCAATCCGGAGCCAATCAGGAGATGATTGCAATCAATCAGGAGACCATCAGGAGATGATTGCAATCCGGAGACAATCAGGAGATGATTGCAATCAATCAGGAGACCATCAGGAGATGATAGCAATCAATCAGGAGACCATCAGGAGGCAATGAACGACACTCGCCTGCAGCAGAGCGGCGCTAATCCGAAACCCAGCCGCCCGGGAGAAGGCCCGCTGCTGCTGCGTGATCAGGCAATTGTTGAGCTCCTGCACGTCGGGGCGCGAATGCACCCACGAGAGCGCCTCGTCGCACAGCGCCGCGCACCGCTCGGCCACCGCACTCGCCGAGCGCCGTGTCGGGCGCACGGGCGCGGCTTGAGGGGCGGACCGCAGCAGCCGATCGGCGAACATGAAGACCTGCGCGCTCTGGCCGTTGAACTGCTCGTGCTCCGAGATGGCGCGGGCGAGCGAGTCCGCAGCCCTCCAGACCTCTTCAAGGCAGAGACGCACCTGACTCAAGGAGAAGGACGAGGAGGACGTGGACGAAGAGACGCTGCCGCTGCCGCCGCCTCCGCTGCCTCCGCTGCTGCCTCCGCTGCCGCCGCCGCCGCCGCCGCCGCCGCCCGCGTCGGCGGAGCTCTTGTTGAGATGCATGCCCTCTTCGAGCACCAGCTGCACGCGCGCCATCATCGCATCCGACTCAGACGCCCGATACGACGCGACTCGCCATGGAGGCGTCGTGTCGGGCGCCCCGAGCGCCGCATCGAGCGCGCGGCGCACGTCGGCCTCTCCGAGCGCCGTCGCGGCGCTCAGGATCACCTGTGCCTCGCGCACGAGGCCGGTGTGCACGAGCAGCCAGCCGACCAGCACGGCGCGCGCGCGCTCGAGCTTGGCTAGCGACGTCATGTGCGCCGGCAGCGGACGGGCTGAATTGGGACGCAGCGGCTGGGCGTCGATGCGGTTGAGCATCGTCACGTGCAGCGCGCCCGCGGCCGACGACGGCAACGGCTCGCGCCCGCGACGACGCTCGGAGGCAGCGTCGGCGCCCGCGACGGCGCCCGCATCGCGGCTCGAATCTCGCGAATCTCGCGAGATTGAGTCTGGCTCGATCTGGCTCCATCTCCCCTCCTTGAGATCGGCGAGCAGGAGCGCCGTCTCGGGCGCGACGCCGTGCTCGGCGCTCGGCGCGGCCACGTGGAGCGCCGTGCTGAGCGGCTGCCCGTGCTCGCGCCCGCCGCCGCCCGCGCCGCCCGCTGGCTCGCCACTTCGCTCGTGCTCGCTCGCTCGCTCAAGGAAGAAGCGGAGCGGGTGCTCAGCGGGCAACGGCGCCTTGGCATCCCCGCACACGAAGAGCGACGAGCCGAGCCACCGACGCTGCTCCTCATTGCTCTCCTCCGCGTCCAGCAACGGCTCGCCCGCCAAGAGGGAGCCTGCATGCCGCGCCAGCAGCGCCCCCATGGAGTGCACGAGCAGTGCTGCGGGCGAGGACGATCGCTGATGACGTGGCGGCTCCCATTGACGAACCTCGATCCGGAAGCCCCAGCGCGGCTCGGCGCTCGAGACGGCGCGCTCGAGACGGCGCCGACTGAGCTCGGCGATCTCGTGACGGAGCTCGGCGATCTCGTGCAGCTTGGTGCGCGCGAGGCTCCAGCGCTGTCGCGAGCGCCGCTCGGCCGACGAGGGCGCCGTCATGGGCGCCAAGGACGCGACCTCACCCGACGTGACCGCGACGACGCCCGACGCCTCGGCCACGTCGGTGCCCATGACGGCGCCTGCATCGGCCGCGCCCGACGAGAGCTGTGCCTCGACCACTGGCGGCCTCGGAAGCTTCGAGTGCTCGGCTTTGGAAGTGCTCGGCTTCGGAAGCTTCGAGTGCTCGGCTTCGGAAGTGCCCCCACTCCGGACCAGTCGCATGCCTCCAGCCAGCAGCTGCGCGCCGCCCTCGCCCTCCTTCTCCATGGCTCCGCCGCCGCCGGCCGGTACCAGCGCCGCCGCCACCTCATCATCTCGGTGAGATCTCGCCGCCACCTCATCATCTCGGTGAGATCTCGCCAGCTGATGATCCTCCTCCATCGAGCGCATGAGCGCCTCGAGCACCTCATCTTCGTCATCGCCACCCCGCCCAACGGCCGCCGCCCCAACGGCCGCTGCCCCAACGGCCGCCGACCCAACAACCGCCGCCCCAACGGTCGCCGCCCCAACGGCCGCCGCCCCAACGGCCGCCGCCTCAACGGCCGCCACCCCAACGGCCGCCGCCGACGGGCTCTGCACGGGCGACTTTGGTCCCAAATTAGGATCGAGTCGCTCGCCGCTCGTCATGACCAAATTAGGATCGAATCGCTCGCCGCTCGTCATGAGGCAGATGGTGCACTCGTTGCCGGGCAGGATGAGGGGCTTGCGCGGCCAGTGCGACGACGAGCCCGCGTACTCGAGCACGCGTCCCGTGCCCGCGGCGACTGCCTTGCGTGCCTCGGTCAGCAGCAGCCGCGCCGCCGCCCCCACATCCTGCACGCCAGAGGCGGCGCCCGAGGCGGCGCCCGAGGCGGCGCCCGAGGCGGCGCTCGCGACGGCGCCCGCGGAGGACGAGGAGCGCTCGGCACAGCGCTCGATCACGCCCGCGAGCAGCTCCGCAGCGACGCGAGGATCTCCCAACGGGCGCAGCTTGAGGCGCGCGGCGCACAGGATGAGGGAAAGATCGTCCGTGGCCGAGTACGCGGCCAGGAAGGAGGCGTACGCTTGCCCATAATGGCCTTGGAACTCCTCCCGCCGCGCCTGATGCTCCAAATTAGGCAGCTCCTTGCCCCGAGCAGCGCCGTCGCGAGCACCGGTGGCGAACGCGGCGAGCTCGGAGTCGAAGGACCAGCCGTTGGGCAGCTGCGGCGCGGGCAGCTCGATGCGCAGCACGTCCGCCGGGTGCGTCGCACACCTGATGAGGGAGGTCATCAGAGGTCATCAGCGGTCATCAGCAGTCATTAGAGGTCATCAGAAGTCATTAGGGTGCGTCCCACACCTGATGAGGGAGGTCATCATTAGAGGCCATCAGAGGTCATTAGAGGCCATCAGAGGTCATTAGGGTCGTCGCACACCGAGGGTCGAATGTGAGGCATAGGTTGGTCGCGCCTTCGAGGCAGATGTGCTGCAGCATTGGCGCTGGCTCGGCTGGCAGTGGATGCTCGGATTCGATCAGAGCCACGTGCTGCGGGGGGTCGGCGCCCGGTACGACGCCGCTGCGGCCAGCCGCACACGAGGCATCCTTCGGCGTGCCCAGGACGGCGCCGCCCCCACCGGGCGCCGTCGCGAGCGCCGTCGCGAGCGCCGCCTGCTTAGGTGGGTGCTTCTCCTCGAGCGCCGTCGTGAGCGCGTGCCCGTGCGCCGAGAGGGCGAGCAGCGGCGGGCACGTGGCCGCGGCATACAGGGGCGCGCAGAGCTTCTTGGCCCATTCGATGTGCATCAAGGGCATCTGATAGAGCGCATCGAGCGCGTATGGCAGGGCGCGCGCCAGAAAGGTCCGGTCGAGCGCCGCCTCAGAGAGCGTCGTCCCGGGCGCCGCCTCGGAGAGCGTCGTCCCGGGCGCTACTGCAGTGGTGGTGGCGCCCAGCACGGCGCTCGCCGCCTCGAGCATGCCGACGGTGAGTTGGAGCAGCGCACCTGATGAGGGAGGTCATCAGCGGTCGTCAGAGGTCATCAGCGGTCGTCAGCGGTCATCAGGGTCATCAGAGGTCATCAGAGGTCATCCGAGGTCATCAGAGGTCATCCGAGGTCATCAGAGGTCATCCGAGGCTATCCGAGGTCATCAGAGGTCATCAGACGAGCTGGAGCAGCGCACGCGAGGCGTTGGGTATGTCGTGATGAAGCCGATCATCGAGCGACGCCCTTCCACAGAGCTCTTCCACAGCGGCGCATGCCCATATTAGGATCGAGTCGCCCCCAAACGGCGCCGTCTCGAGCGCGAGCAGCGCCGCGGCATGCGCCCGGAGGGCGCGCACGAGTAACGGCAGTGAATTCCCCACAGCCGCCGCCGCCGGGGAGAGGTTCCCCACAGCCGGGGAGAGGGGAGCGTTGCCTGATACCGGTACGCTCCGAGTCCCCCCGCTCTCGTGGCTGCCCATGACGGCGCTCGGCGTGCCGGCGTCGCCGGCGGCGGCGGCGGCGGCGGCGGCGGCGGTGGCGAGCGTGGCCGCGTGCAGCATCGGCACGATCAGAGCGTCGGGCGCTTGGCCAGTGGGCGCATGCATCCCAACTGGCGGCGGGCAGTGCTCGACTATTTTAGGCTGGGGAGGTGAGCAGTAGAAGCCAACCTTCCTCTTCACAGCAGGCGCGTCGGCGGCGCCGCTGCTGTGAACACTCGCGGCTGGAGGAGAGGGGGCGGGCACTGGGATCGGCATGAGGGCGTGGGAGGTGCCCGGAGAGTAGGCGAAGAGGCGAAGGAGCCCGGAAGCGAGCAGCGCCACCGGCAGCGTGGGGCGGGTGGCGGGGGGGAGTGCGTCGAGGACGACGAGGCAAGCCCGGCTCAAATGCGCTCGCTCGTCGGGGTAGGCGAACCAAAGACGTTCGCCAGCGAGTAGTACCGCAATCGCTTCCGACTGGAGATGGACTCCTAATCGAGCCGAGGCAACGCCCGGGACGGCGCCCGGGACGGCGGCGCCCGGCGTTGGCGCACAGATGAGCTCGAGGAGGAGCTCGCGCACCTGATGAGGGAGGCCATCAGTGGTCATCAGAGGCCATCAGAGGTCATCAGAGGCCATCAGAGGCCATCAGCGGCCATCAGAGGTCATCAGCGGCCATCAGAGGTCATTAGCAGCACACCCGAAAGAAGAGTGGTGGCTCCGCCGACTTGGTCTGCAGGCCGAGCTCCGTCAGAGCGCCGATGTCGAGCGAGGCGCGGCGCAGCCCAAGCAGATGCACGTAGAGCAGCCGGAGCGCGCACAGGGCTGCCTGAGTGCGGCTGCACAGATATGCGTCGCCGCCGAGCTTGCTGTGGACGCCAACGGCCACCGCGGCTTGTTGTGAACGCCCAGGGCCAGTGTGAACACCGCCCATGTGAACAGCAGCGCCGGCCGTTAGGGCCTCGATGAGCCGCGGCTGTGGGAAACCAGCCGAATCGGCCCGAGGGTCGAGCGAGGCGGAGCTGGGAGGTGTGAACGGAGGTGTGAACGCCGACGGCTCCCTGCCGATCCCAAAAAGCGCCAGTCCCAGAAAGCGCTCACGGGACGTGGACGCGTTGGCAGCTCCGAGCGCGCCTTCGGCGCCGGCACCGACCGAGCCTACTACTCCGGCGGCGCCCGGTAGAGGGATGGCGCTCGCTTTTCCTCCGAGGAGCTCCTCGACGAGGGCGAAGAGCTGCGCGAGCACGCGAGGAACGCCCTCGTGGTCAGCATGCAATGAGGGAGGGCCATCAGCATGCAATCAATGAGGAACGCCCTCGTGGTCAGCATGCAATGAGGGAGGGCCATCAGCATGCAATCGATGAGGGCCATCAGCATGCGGCCAGCATGCAATCAGTGGCCATCAGCATGCAATCAGTGGCCATCAGCATACAAATCAGCATACAAATCAGCACGCAATCAGTGGCCTTCACACCTGCGCGAGAGCTCGCGGCGAGCACTCGAGGCAGCAAAAGCCCCCGAGCCCTCGGACGAGGTCCGGGTGGGGGGGTTGGCCTGCGGCCGTCATGTTCGTGTCCGAGATGGCGGCCAACCGTTCCGAGAGCGACGGCAGGCTTGATAAGCTTCGGAGGCTCGCGCGCTCGGTACGGCGCGTGGCTGCGGACGAGGCGAGCCCTTCGGGCTGTGAACGTCCATCGGGCTGTGAACGTTCATCGGGCGCGCCCGTCGGCATCGCGAGTGCTGCTGCCAAGGATCCAGTCATCGACGGCATCGACAGCCGCGGCTCAGCGCCGTGCCGAGCGCCTTGGCCAGCGCGAGTGCTGCTGCCAAGGATCCAGTCTTCCAGACTGGTCGCTTGGTACGCCGCCGCGGCGAGGAAGCACGCGCCCGCACAGGCGGGCGTGAGCTCGGGGGAAATCTCGGCGTTCCTCGACGCGTCCGCCTTCGATTGGCGACGGCTCGATGGGGCTGTGGGGAATGCATCGAGGAGCGGCGGCGGCGGCAGGCCGAGCGCTAGAAGCCAAGCCTCTAGACTTACCTGTGGGGAGCGGGCGCCGTGGTGAGCGCTTGCATGCGCGAGGAGTCGGAGACGGCGACTCGAGAGCCACCCAAATTTGGACTCGAGAGCCTTGCTCACCATCTCGGGCCGCGAGCTCGCGGGGATCTGGACCGAGCGCGACTGCATGTCGATGGCGTACGCGTGGCATAGGCGTGCGAACCTGTGGCCAATAGCCGTGAGGGAGGCCATCCGAGGTCATCCGAGGTCATCCGAGGTCATCCGAGGTCATCAGTGGACGTACCTAAGGCCCATCAGAGGTCATCAGCGGTCATCCGAGGCCATCAGTGGACATACCTATGGCCCATCCCCGGTGCAGCGGCCGGCGCCGAGCAAGCGCCTTCGGGAGCCCCTGCAGCGGTAGGCGGCGGCGGCTGTGGGATATTCGGACGGAGCAGCGCACGGGCGCCCGTGAAGAGTGGGCTGAGTGCGCCCGTCGCTTCGGCGAGGGCGATGACGGATTGGGCAGCCATCCACCACACCTGATGAGGGAGGCAATCAGAGAGGCCATCAGAGAGGCCATCAGAAGCCTTCAGAAGCCATCAGAAGCCATCAGAAGCCATTAGAGGGCGAGGCAATCAGAGGTCATCAGAGGTCATTAGAGGCCACCATACCTCCGAATGAAGCCCCTGAGAGGCTCGCTCCCGCGCCTCGCGGCTGCTCACGTCGGTGAGCAATGCATGCAGCGCGATCTCGAGGCTCGAGCTCAGCGGCTCGGGCGCTTGGGTGAGCGGGTGCAGCGAGGTCGAGAGCGGACCGCCGTTCGCCAACGCGATGCCCCGAAGGGCGCCCGGTGGCAGCAGATCGAGCCGGTTGTGTAGCCGCCAAATGTGCCGACGCTTTGGCCCAAAGAAGCCTGCATGCAATGAGGGAGGCACACAGAGCCGCAGTCAGAGCCGCAATCAGAAGCCTGCAGCAGGTCGGAGGGGACTCGTCTCTCATCAAGAGTCGTCAGCGCTCATCAGCGCTCATCAGCGCTCATCAGCGCTCATCAGAGCTCATCAGAGCTCATCAGAGCTCATCAGAGCTCATCAGAGCTCATCAGAACTCATCCGAGCCACTCAAGGCCGCGCACCCGACGTGTACAGTCCCATCGGATCAGTGGGCACCGAGCTCGAGTGCCTCAGTAGTGAGTCCAGCACGTGTCGGTCGGGAGCGGCCGGGGTGGGTGGGGCGTGGTGCTGCACAAAGGTGGCGTACGCGAGGGCGACGAGGGGCGCGGGCGCGACGCCGCGCCCGAAGAGGCGCTCCAGGCATGCGAGCTGGATGTGCTGCTGCAACTGTAACCGACGCTCGCGCAGCCCACCTGGCGCATAGCCCTCAAGCTGACCGTGGAGTGAGTGGCGCAGGGCGCGGTTGAGCGCCGCGCGGTAGTCGGCGGGCCCGACGTGCTGCTCGCTGAGCACGCCCGAGGACAGCAGCAGGAACTCGTTCAGCGGATCCTCACCGGCCTCGTCCACAGCCTCGATGACTGCATCAGCACTCGTGCGCGGGTCAGCGAGCTGTGTCGTGCGCGTGAAGTGGTCTATGTAAAAGATGCGGCGCGAGCCGCCCTTGGCGGGCGGCTCGACGCGCTGCTCCCAGCCGATGGGCAGTGTGTGCGACGCGAGCATCTGCGACGCCACCCCTGCAGGGAGCAGGCGCTGCGGCGCTCGCTCGGCGTGAAAGTGGCCGTCGGGCAGCAGCCGGCTGAGCCGTTGGTAGCGCTCGCGTTCTCCGGGTTCAGCCTCCGGCGGCACTCCGGCGAAGAGGGCGCGCGTGCCGGTGGGCAGCATGCAACCTAGGTCGCCTACTGCGGTGCGCACTGGGTCACAGGAGGGGAGACGCCTCGACGGCCTCGCCGCTCGGATGTCGATGGAAGGAAGAAAAAACTTCTGAAGAAGGCACAGCGTTGCACCGAGCACTTCCTTGTCCAGACTGAGAGTTCTGAGTAGGCGCATGTTCAGGCTGAAACTCTCTAACTTAAATAAACGCGCAAAACTCTCTGAACCTCTCTGTTCTATACGTTCTTCTTCTCGCTCTCGGCAGCCGCGGTGGCGGCGGCGGCGGCGGCGAGGGCGGCGTCGGGCTGAGCATCGGGCTGGACGTGACCAACGATTGACCGAGGCCGAGCACTCTTTGGGGGGACCTTGCCAACTGCAGCTACGGCTTTCTTGGCAGCGGCGACGGCCTTCTTGGCGCTGGCATTCCCAGATGGCCCTGATCGAAGGTGCGGCATAAGTCGGCGTGCCTTCGCCCCTCGGTACGTCGACTGCAGCGCCACCACAGCATCGCGCCGCTTGAGCGCCATGAGCAGCTCCTCGTATTCGATCTTGCCGTTCTTGTCAACGTCAATCTCGTCGAAGACTGCATCAAACGCTTCCTTGTTGTCGCCATTTAGGCCAATGAGCGGCAGCGTGACCATAAGTTCCTCCCTAGTGATGCACCCGCTGTGGTCACGGTCCATGGCCCGGAAGAGGGCCAGAATGTTAGACGAGTTTTCCCGGAGCGCCTTCTTGATGTCGCTGACCATCATCATCGTTTTCGTGTCTGCAGCTTTTAAGACCTTCTTCTCCTTCTCCTCCGGAGTAGGAGGAGCCTGCCACAGGATGCCCCTCTCCTTCTTCTCGGCCTGGCGGCGGACGCGTTCCTCCTGGGGTACCCCCTCCTCCTCCTCCTCCTCCTCCACCGCCGCCGCCGCCGCCACTGCCACCTCCTGCCCTTTCACCTTCTGAATTGCCACCTTCTGGGCCGCCACCTTTTGGCCCGCCACCTTCTGGACACCTGCGCTCTCCTGGACTTTGGCCGGCTTCTTCCGGCGGTCGGCCACCTCCTTCTTTGCCCACACCACTAGCGTGTCCAGCCACATCCGTCGAGCGCGCCGGCGCCGCCACCATCGCTGGATCTGCACCGCGGCCTGTTCCCGACGCAATCTCTCTCTCTCTCTCTGTCGCATGATTTCGAGCAGCCGCCATTTGCGGCAGTATCGCCACCGAATCTGGATGGTCCTCACATTCCAGTTGCGGCGCTTTTCCTCCCACGGATACGCGTACGTCCGGTGCGGAAGCGGTAAATTGGATCGGAGCCGCGGCCCAAGCGCAATCTCGAGCTCCTCGGCGTCGAGGAAGCCGCTGCTATCCAGGTCGAGCGAGTCGAAGACGGCGTCCGCAACCTTGCCGCACTTGCGCGAATCGTAACCAAGAAGCGGCAGCACGGCTCGGAACTCGCTTCGGCTGAGCTTTCCATCGCCGTTGCGATCCAGCAATCTCAGCAAGGCGACTGCCCGAGCGGAGCCGCGCGCGAGGGCAGCGGTGAGCTCGGCGACGTTGCATTCCTTCTTCAAGGCCCCGTTGGCGTTGCCCACGCGGCTTGCGGGGTCCCTGCGTGCGCTCGAGCGCAGTGCAATCCGATTCCGCGAGTGCAGCTCAATCGCTCCCGCGGCCCCCGGGCGAAGCTTGGCGATCTCTGGGCCGTCCACGCGCCGCAGCGCCTCGTACAGCTCCCGGTACTCGATCTTGCCACTGCCGTCTGTGTCGAAAGAATTGAAGAGCGCTAGCATCGTTGCCTCGTCCAGCGGGAGGCCAACGTGCGCAGCCCACGCCTCACCAAACACGATGGGGATGACGCTCACAAACTCTCGACGAGACACGCACCCGTCGGCGTTGGAGTCGATGCTCCTGAAGACGTCGATGATACGATCCAGCCTTCCGTGCATCGCCTCCTTGAACGCCTGAACGGCCTGTTGCACAAATCCGTCCACGGCGTGCGTCTCGTACTGGGCACCATGGCGAGCGAGAGCCTTCGCTGATCGTTGGCCAGGTTGTTGCCCGAGGCGCGGGGCACCCGATATCGTAGCGTCGTCGTCTCCAAGCTCGCCCACGGATGTCAAAAAGAATGCCGAGCTCCCGGCCGCTGCCGCTTTCTCCTTGCGCGTGAGCTTGTCCTCGGCGTACACAAAATAGCTCTCGAGGTCGCTGAAGTTGTGGTTGAGCAGCGCCTTGGCGCGCCGGAATGCCAGATCAATGGGGTTGGACGACTGCTGCTGCTCGCGCAGCTTGGTCCGCGCCTTCACTCCTCTGTGGCGCGCCTGCAACAGCGTTGCGGCTCGCTCCTGCTCTTGGGCCTCTTTGCGTCGTCTCTGCTCGGCCTGTTGCTGCCGCTTTGCGTCGCGCCGCTCTTGCTGCCGCTCTTGCTGCTCGAGCCGCTGCTCTTGCTGACGCCTCCTCTCGCCCTGAGCCTCGAGCTTGAGGTACTCTGCATACGACAGGCGCTCCTTGATCGGCTGCCGATTGGGCGCACGCCGCTTCTCGTCGGCGACCAGGGCGGGAAAGCGAATCTGGTGGTTCTCGTTGCGGTTCTGCCCGCTGCTGTCGCCGCTGCTCCCGCTGCCTGCAGGAGGAGATTCAAGTAGCGGCAGCGGCACAGGGGTATGCTGCTGCGGCTGAGGCTTGCGCGGATGCCGTGCAAATGTGTCATCGTGGAGATGCTGCTGCTGCTTGTGCGCACGGGGCGACGGCATGCCATCTACGAGCCGCTTGTCGATTGTGGGACGCGTTGGCGCGGGAGCGGGCGCTGTTGGAGCCGAGACCATCGCGTCCTTTGCTATCCTCCGCTTCACGCCCTCCTCGGAGAGCAGCAGCTTGCGAAGCATTGGCGAGGAAACGTGATCGAGCACGAATTTGGGGGGCGGCATCGGAAGCACGGACGCGGACATCGTGCGGAGGGCCGAGGGCAGGCGCCCTGCAGATGCCCACGTCTGCGGCCGAGCCCGGGCTGACGAGCAGCACCGCACGCGCCGGCCGGCTGCAGCGCCGCAGGCTGGGGGGAGCTGGTGAGAGGAGCGGCGCGTCTGTTATGGTTGTGGTTTCATTGTTCAAAGTGTAAGATACCGGTAAAAAGACACCGGGGGAGCCGATACATCGGGTGAGCCGGGGTCGTGTAGAAAACTTACCTTACGAAGATCTTACGAACCTAAGACAAGGGGCTGGCCCCTGAGTGTTGCTGGCCCCTGTTGCTGGCGCAGGCTGGCCGCGCCGCCTGGCAGGTCGCGCGTGCTGGCGAGGGGCTTCATGGGCGCGAGCGCCTTGTCGAGGACGCCATTCGTGGCCATCACCTCCCAGACCCACACGTCCAATGGGTTGAGCGGCGGGCTCTGCGTCCTCCATCCGGCGAGCAGCTTCTGCATGAGCGGCGCGCGGTAGAGCCACGCAAACGCGTGGAAGGTGGGCCCGACCCGCCGCCAGCCGAAATCTCCGAAATCTCCGATGGCCTTGGGCCGGCGCGCCCACGACGGCGCCCGCGCGCCCAGCAGGCTTGGGATGTGCTCGGGTTCGCAGAGCTCATAAAAGGGCTCGAGGCCATGTGGGGAAAGGCAGAGGAGTTGCCACTCGCTGTCCGCCTCGGTTGCGGACGCGACGAGCTCGGGCACGAGTGCAAGCAATTGGAGCGCTCCGCCTGCCAAATCGGGGACTACGGCCGCATCGTCCTCGAGGATTAAAGTCCACTCCCAGCCCGCCTCGAGTGCGTGCTGCCAGCACTCGACATTGGAGAGCACGATGCCGACCTCGCCCGGCGTGAGTCGCCGGCGAGCCCATGCGTCGATTGCATGCAGCTCGTCGAGCGGCAACCCGCCCCCAAGGACGGCTGGCTGCAGCCGCAGCGAGGGCGGCGGAAAGGGCCACAGATGCGCTCGAGACGGCGCGAGGATGAGCTGCGCGCCTCCTTTGCCGAGCGGCATGGCGTGGTGCACTGCCGTGTGGGTGCTCAGGCAGAGGAGGCCTAGGCCTTCACACAGCCGCCTCTCTGCGGGATCGAGGTCCTCTGCCCCGCGCTGCCAAATGGTCAGAGCGAGGCCGCGAGCGTATTTGCGCTGCGCCGGCGAGAGCCAGCCGAAGACCTCGGGGAAAGGTTTGGACTGGAGGGCCCTAGGCAGGTTGGGACCGAAGATGCGCTCCTCGTCGCGCGGCGGGAAGACACCCGCGTCGCGTCCCTCGCGCACCTGATGAGGGAGCCAATCAGAGGTGATCAGAGGCACTCAGAGGCAGCGGTCATCTCATCAGAGGTCCTCAGAGGTCCTCAGAGGTCCTCAGAGACCATCAGAGGTCATCAGAGGTCTCCTCGAAGGTCCTCAGAGGTCCTCAGAGGTCATCAAGGGAGATCAATGGAGATCGCACCTCCGCCTGCTTGAGGCGCGGTTGGGCCGCCGACCAGATCGATCCGAATAAGAGCTGCTCTTCATGCCCTAAATTGGTCCAGCCTCGCGCCGCCACACGCTCGAGGAGCGCCTCGGCGCGATCTCGGCTCGTCTCGGCGCGATCTCGGCTCATCTCGGCGCGATCTCGGCTCATCTCGGCGCGATCTCGGCTCTTCCTCATCTCCTCAGTCAGCGCCGGCGGTGGCGGCTCTGCGGCCGGTGGCAGCAGCTTGCGAAGCAGTGCGAGCTTCTGAGCATACGTGAGCGCCTCTTGCCGTAGGAGCTGCTGATGGTTGATTGCGGTGCCCATCATCCCCTCGCGGCTCTCCCGCTCAGCCGCCTGGAGCCATCGGAGACCATCAGAGACCATCAGAGGCCATCAGAGACCATCAGAGACAATCAGAGACCATCAGAGACCATCAGAGACCATCAGGGACCATCAGAGACCATCAGTTGCACTCGGTCGCACTCAGTGGCACTCAGTGGCAATCAGTGGCAATCAGTGGCAATCAGTGGCAATCAGTGGCAATCAGT
>ENA-UOXO01001974-UOXO01001974.1-mixed-culture-metagenome-genome-assembly--contig:-NODE-1974-length-12881-cov-63.025495_pt1 | contig 12881 bp, 10 predicted proteins | sample MGYA00238162_ERZ761640 | MGnify/ENA primary metagenome ERZ761640 (study PRJEB28914, sample SAMN08778297) | mixed culture metagenome | isolation source: Freshwater growth medium | place: USA...
GCGGCGGCGGCGGAGGCGGCGGCGGCGGCGGCGGCGGCGGCGGCGGCGGCGGCGGTGGAGGCAAGGGAGGCAGTGGCGGCAAGGGCGGCGGTGGCGGGCGTGGCAGTGGGTGGTGAGGCGCGTGTGATATGCGACGGCGTGGAGATTCCTCTGAAGGCCCGCGCACTGTACATTGCGCGGCAGCCCGGCCGCGTGCGGATGCCGTGCTAGTCCGCCAGACGATCACAGTCCTGCCGGCTGTCATCGCTCGCGCCCTCTGTGCGTGTGCTTGCACTGCTGTGTGAAACCCCGCGGGGCTGTTTGTTTGGTGTGGGGGTGTGTAGGTCCCGTGAGCGCCCGAGATGGCAGATGCGTGATGCCCCGTACGCGTCGTGACGACAAGAGCCATATTATGCGAGCGCCCGGCACGGTGGACGGTGGTCAGGTCCAGGGGTTGTCGGGGGGCGCGTCGCCGTCGCGCGTCAGCCGGGGCCCGGGCCGCCGCGGTCGCGTAGCGCGTTGCTGCGCAGCGCGCACGTTCTGCGCCGGTGCATGAGTCTGCTCTGGTTCGTCCGGGGAGGCGGGAGCCGCGGTCGTCCCCGGTGTCGGTCGCGTGCCGCAAGCGTGCCGCCCGACGCGGTGCGCGCCCCCGGCCCGGCGGCCTGCCCCCTGCCCGCTGCCCGGGCCGGTGCACGGCCAGGGCACCGCACTCTGCGGGGCGGACTCCGCGGGCGGGCGGAGGGTCGAGCTCTCGGCAAAACTACACTCAAACTATGCACTGAACTATCTACGGACCACTTCGCAGCGCGCAATCTTCACGTCGGAACTAGTGGAACCGCTCCCCGTGCCAACCTTTTCTATGGCGTCGAGCACGCGAAAGGAGCTCACGCCGCCGTCGTCGTCGGTGGCCAGGCGTCCGAAGACGACGTGCTTGCCGTCAAGGTGCGGCTGCGCGCGGAAGAGGATGAAGAATTGGCTGCCGTTGGTGTCTTCGCCCGCATTGGCCATCGAGAGGACCCCGCGCGCGTCGTGCTGCAGTGCAAACGACTCATCTTCGAATTTACCGCCCCAGCTCGAGACGCCATAGCCGCCGTCGGTGGAGCCGCCCTGTGCCATGAAGCCCGGCATCACACGCTGTATCCTTGAGTTTACGTATGTGTAGCCTCCCTCGCCGCTGCAAAGGCGCACGAAATTATCGACCGTTTTGGGCAAAAGCTTGCCGTACAAGTCAATGGTCAGCTCGCCGCCGCCGCTCTCGCCGACGGTGATCGTCATTTTGACACGTGCCGTCGGTTTCATGAGCTCGTCCCGCCTGCGCGCGCGTGCATCGCTGCCCTGGGCTAGCTGCGCACACGCTTGGTCGCCCGGTGGCACTAGCCGCCACGAGCCATCGGCCGCCAGCAGCTTATCCGTCGTGACAGGCAGGTCGCCAAGGCTGGGAGCTGTGGCACTCAGCTGCAGCTTGCTGTTCGAGTGCCGTGCAAATAGCGGCATGGCCAAAGTCCGCCGAGAGAGCATAGCGGGCCCGGAGGTGTACGCACTCAGGCTCACGGTTTCGGCACCGCCCAGCCCTGGAGAAAAGGCTCGCCACGCCACGGAGCTCCACATGTCGAGTGACGCGGCATTGCATGACCTCTCGTCGGACAGCGGGGGCAGCGCGAGACGAAGCAGCGCCTTGTCAAGCCGCCCGTGCGCCAGCAGCATGCCCGGGTACGCACAGCTCTCGAGCACGATGGGCGGCGGCCCACTGGTCTTGGACGCGCCGCCACAGTGCGTCGGAAGCACACTGACACGCATCGCCGCGGACTCAACAGCGGCTGCCTCGCTCACACGTGGGCGCTCAATGACGACGGCGTCGGGCCGCGCCTGCAGCAGATGTGTCGCAAAGTTTACCGAGCGTAACGCGACGACGGTGCCGTCCTCGACAACCAGCGGCTTGGGCGGGAAGGGCTGCGCCACCGTCAGAAGCTGGCCGGTGCTTATTCCGAAGTGAGTGACATTGTATTGCCCAGCGCGCAAGTCTGGCACCGTTAATGGGCCGCCAGCATCGGGCACCGTAAGCTCCACGATCGCACCGCCACTGCCATCGTCCATTCCATGAAGCATGATGCGGTCGCCAGGCGCGGCTCCCACGATTGTGAGCTTCACGATCCCTGCTGCGACCGCATCAGGCAAGATGCGAACGGTTTTCTCGGATTGCGCACGAGCGAATGTGAGCGCTGGCCCCGCTGCCGGGAGCAGAACCAATATCGTGAATACGAGCAGGAGGAACGAAATGAGCACACAGAGCCTTCTAATTGCGCCGCGACGCCTTGCAGGCCGCACCGCTTCCTCCTCGCCACCCATCTCGCCCTAAAAATAGACTACCAAGCGACCGGTACTCGTCACCCGTCCGCGACCCTCGTACCGGTAACCACACTCTCACGCCGACGTGCCGTGCATGCTGATGAAGTTCAAGTTACTACCGATAACTGTGTGTCCCGGCTCCCCCCGGTGTCTTTTTACCGATAACTGATGAAGACCTCCCTTACCGGTACCGTACCGGTACAATGTACGGTACGGTAAGCGTTTCCTTGCTGAGCAAGTTTCCAGGAAGCCCCAACGAACGAAACTCAAATTCACCTGGAGTCTCTACATCCGATCCGGTGAATTTCGAGCCGTAAAACATTCCAAGGTGACGAAACCTCGTGAGAACCGGCGATCGGTCCGCGCTCTTACCCGCCATGGTGTGCCTCTTTGGGCGAGCGGGCGGCACCCGTGCGCTCTGCTCAAGTTGCACATCGCGAACGTATCCTATTTTAAGGCTGCCAACGACCGTCTTCCCGCTTCACACCGTCTCTCTTCCCATCGTGAAGCCGAACATGCATGAGCGTCCCGCCATTGGCTGCATCACGATTCCATTGGCTACCGAGATTGGAAGCAGGTTTGGTGGCAAAGTCGTACTTCTCGCGGACGGCGCGACTGCTGGAGTTGTTGTAGATATCCTATCTCCGACGGCTGGCATGGATCGGGAGTTGCCCACGTCCAACCGGGACCGGGTGGAGTGGGGGCCAGGAGACTTGGTCCACGCTGTTGGAGGAGAGAGGGTACACCTCGTCCAAATGGGCGAGCGCACGTCTGCGGGCCTAAGGCTCGGTAGCTTCGAGCGGCTTGTGGACGAAGAGTTGTCCTCCGATCGGTCACGTGCGCTTGAGGACGAGGTCACCGTTGCGCGCGCCCTGCTCGAGGCATCAGCCAATGGCAAAGCGTTTGAACTTCTGCTGTGCACGCTCGACGAGGAGCTTGGGATGCCCGATGTGCATCCGTCATCGCATCCGCTGTTCATGCGCTTTGCTTCGCAGCCCGACGACCCAGTCGCTCTTGGATGGTGGCTGGCGGCGCGGCTGTCGCTCACAACGGTGCTGCGCCGCCACTTGCTCTCAGTCCCTTGCCCGCTCAAGCGCATGATCGACCTCGTCGATGCGATGAGGCTGCTACACGACCCAAGCGCCCACGGCACCGCGCAGGCTAGCCGGCGCGGTGGCGGAGTGGGCAGCAAGCTGCGCCTCATGTACGACACCGCAGAGGCGAGCGGCTGCGAGCTCGAAGCACCCAGGCCCGTCGTCGATTGGAGCGCAAGTGGACAGCCGGAGGCCTCACGCTACTGAGATCGGAGAGGAGCTTTGAGAGCCAGAAGTTACGAACACGGCTGCGTGTTCGTAAGGAGCACGAATTGCCCGCGGCGGAGTCTAGTATTGCGGTGGGCGATTTCGTAGCGACGCGCCGACACCCGACAGAAGAGAGAAGTCGAGTCAAGAAGCTAGGTATCCGTAGCGGCGCCCCGGCGGCCGGCCATCGGCGCGCGCCGGCCCCCGCGGCCGCGCGGCGGCCAGCACCGCCGGTACTTTGGTGTTACGTTGATAGTCCACCATTAGTCCACCATACGTAGTCCGGAATAATTAATATAGATCAGTATATATGCGAGCTTTGGGCAAAAATGGCCGCAATAGTCGGGGCTGCGCCCAGCTCCTGGCTGCGCGGCGGCCCATCGTTCACTGATCGCTGTGATCGGATCCGCGCCAATTGATCATTCTAAAACTTCCTCGTCCAAGCTCCTTTTTGACAAATTCCCCGGCGTCGCTTTTCTGCTGGTGCTGCTGGTGCTGGTGCTGGTGCTGCTGGTCCTCGTGCTGCTCGGCTTGTTGCAACGCACGGGCTTCTTCTTTAGCCTCGCCATCTCGATGCCCGCATCATCGTCCTCGTCGATGATCTCATCCTCATCCTCGTCTTGGGGATTCGCCTTCTTGCACTTGCTCTTGTTCCCTTTCCCCCTTGGCACCACTGCAGTCATCGGAATGCTGCTATGGTGGCCTTTGAAGCGGCCGTTCGTCTTCTGAATCCCCTTGAGCCAATGGCCATTGCCTGGGATGGCGCTCGTGAGAAGCTCGTTGTCAGTGCCCAGATCGCTTGCGTAAAATTGGTTGAGTGTGTCGCGTAGATTGATGCCTAGTAAGACGCAGCCGATGGCTGCGGACAAATATGAAGCGAAGAGAAGTGGAAATATGTCAGCCACAGTGAGGTGCTCGAGACTTGTACGAGGGCTCGCAGAGATTTGGCTGTGATCATACCAAGCAGGAGAAGTAGCGCGTTGAAGGCCTTAGAGAATACGGGACCAGGAACAGGTGGCGCCATGCCAGGTTGCCACGGCGGTAGATTCATCGGCGGGGCGGGCGCAGAGGCGATAGCCGCACTCGCTGCGACGAAGGTCGAAAGCTCGAGCATTGTTTGACGAAAACCGTACGGTGCAACGGAAAGGATTGAGTAACCGATTGCATGTCATGCCATGTAAAACTTTGACGTGTGTGAACACAAGGCTCCATTCACGCGCCGCTCTCGCCGTTTGCTCGCTCGCGCGTAAACCTGGTCGCGCGTTGAAACGTAGAATTGCGATTCATCACAGCTACACAAGCAGCCTGGTGACGGCGCGAAACCCCGGTCCCTGCTAAAGCTAGACCAGGCTTACATCGCGGTGGGTGGGCGGGAACACTTAACTCTCGAGAGAGAGACCGACATCATGCGCGTCATTGCGCTGCGAATCTCCCCCAGAGATGCAGAGGTGCCGAGTAGCACTCTATCTGCCGACGAGATGCAGGGTGCCGAGTTCAGCACACGATCTGCCTCGTCTATCTCCCGTTGGGACTAAACCGGATGCGCATCGGATAGGTTCGAGAGCCCCCTTAGGCCTCGCTCTCCGAGCAGCAGAACTCCAGGTATGTATCCCCATGGTATGCCCAATATCCCAAACGGCGGGGGGACATCTCCCCGCATCTCCCCTTCCCCCCTGGCCGGGCTCCTGATGGCTCCGCTGTCTGTCTCTTCACGCGGTGGTTCACGGCCGCTTAACCGTTGGGGTCAAGCGGCAGTACAGTAGGTTTTACCCGAACGTGTTGAAAGGGGCAGCCTTATTTTTCGTGAAACAACGGGCCGACTCGCACGGGCCGACTCGCAAGTCGCCTCGACGACCTATTTGGATTGGCGTTACATGTTATCCTGGATTCGCGACGTAATCCGATACTCCGTGCAAATCCATCTCACATTTAATGTCCACGTTGGCCATCTCGGCCAGACCCACGATCAGCACAGCTTGGCGATTCACAAAGGTTTGCCCGTCTCGTCGCCTTGGATCAGCTTCTGCTCGTGCGCTGCATACGCGCACGCGTCACTTGTTTCGGCTGCTCGCCTTTGCAAATTCGACAGGGTGTGTCTTCTCCGCCAACTGCAGCACGACCGCCGCCGACTCCTTGAGCTTGTCGCCAAAGCCGCCAGGCCCATTGCGCACCACGTGTTGATTGGGGTGATCTTTCCAGCATTCGCGCATCTTGACGTCGAGTGCCACCTGATGAGGGAGGCAACGAGAAGAAATCAGAGGCCATCAAGAGGCCATCAGAGGAGGCCATCAGAAGCCATCAGAGGCCATCAGAGGAGGCCATCAGAAGCCATCAAAGGCCATCAGAGGAGGCCATCAGAGGAGGCCATCAGAGGCATCAGAGGCCATCTGAGGGGTTCGAGTCTGGACGTCGAGCGCTACCGCCTGCTCCGGCGTCTCGTGACGAATCACCACGTTGCCCAAGTCGTCCTTGACCTTGCCGTACTTGTAATACTCAGGCGCGCCGTCGGCTGCGGTCACCAGGTGTAGCACCCCATCATCTGACGGACGAGATTGGACGAGATTGGACGAGATTGGACGAGATCGGAGGGTGGGACATGGAGGCAAAGGGGCAGGGTGGACATTTTGGGATCGCTCACAGCGGTTGAGGAGGTACGACTCTGTGACGCCTTTCTTGACGGTACCCGTGTCCGAGGAGGTACTGTCCGCTTCGCCCAGCACGCGTGCCCAAGTCGGCGGGTCCATGTAGCCTTTGGCGTCGAGGCAGCCGCGGTCGAAAATGATGATGGAGGGCCGACCGGTCGAAGCCGCGATCGTGGTGAGGTTGCGCTCGACGGCCAGCTGCAGGCGGACAAGGGAGGACTGGAAGCGGAACATGCCCTCCGGATCACCCAGCGGCAGTTGGCAGCCGGCATTGAACAGCAATGTCGCCACCTCCGGGCTCCGGTAAACGTCAAAGCCCGCCGCCGTCGCGGTCTCCGTGATGTAGGCAAGGCAGCTGGACTTCCCCGCGCACGGGCCCCCGGTCAGGGCGATGCGAACGACAGCCGTCTGCTTCGGCTTGCCCCGGAATGGCGTCGCCTCGCGCGGGTCCTCTGCGAGCCCGACTTTCTGAAGGTCAGGGTTGAGCGAATGAAGACTGCTCCTGCGCAGCAGCGACGCAGTTCGTACGAAACGTTTATCCTCCGTGTCACCCGGCGCAGCGTTGAGCCGACACCGCGGCCCTGCAGCACCATAGATCAGCGCCGCTGCTGCGGCGCCGCCCGCTGCGGCGACGGATGCAGCCCGCAAGGTCGACATGTTGAGAGCCGAAACCGAATGAAACAAACGCGGGGAGACCCGCGGAGCGGCGGTGCGTCCAACGACAGTTCAGCACCTGGTTGTGGGCTTTTGTGCACTACAGTACTGTAGTGCGAGCGCCACCCACGCATGCCTTTTCGTGTCTTGGGTGTGTGTCTGGCCGAGAGGCCCCCTGTAAAGAACGAAGGATTTTGAGACCGAGTCAAGTCAAGTCTTTACATAAACAAAAGACAACTGTACAGTAACTGTACAGTACGGAAGTCTATCGAATGACTTGACTTGACTTGACTTGACTTTTGAGACCGAGGAAGGAACTCTCGCGTGCCCTGGGGAGAACAGAAATGCTCTTAGAGCATCATGGAAGGCCATAAAGGTGCCTGCTCCGGTAGCATCGACAGCGGGGACTTTGTGCATCGACCCGGAGCGAACAATGCAGAACAGAACTTCCGAGCAGACCATACCCTGGATGCCCTCATCCCTCCGGAGGAGGCACCCATAAGGGAAATCTCCTTAGATGCAAGCATTTTCCGAACGTCCTACTACCTGCATGTGCTCACCGATGCGACGTCATCGATCTCCTTCTTCTTGTTCGTCACGTACAACATCGGGTACGGCACCTTCCCGCCCGGCATGTCACCGGAGCAAACCCCGATGTGCCCCGGATCGCTCATCTGGTTGTTGGCCTCCGCCGTCATCCCCTTAATTCTTGCGGTTCGCGTCGCCGTGCGCACCTTGCTACACTTTAGATGGATAGGCAGCGTCGACGAGATCGAGCGCGCCTCGTTCGTCGGCTCCGACGTGATGATGTACGGCTACGTGCTCTCGGCGGTGCTCACCGGTTGGGTCCCCGTTTTCACCCCACCAGAGGACTCGTGCAGCGCCGACGACTTTTTCCAGTGGTATCAGCACATCTTCGCGGTACTCGCGCCTTTGTTTTCGTTGATCGAGGGCGCGCAGCTGATGGGTCTGCGCAAATCGATGAATTCAATCCTTGTGGTCAGCGTGATCGGGCAGCTGCACTTCCTCCTCTTCAACGTGATGTTCGCGAACTCACTCGCGCGCCAGCTGCCCCCCGAGCGGCAGGCGACGCAGAGCCGGCTGCTCGCCATCTACCAGCTCTTCCAACATTTCGGCTTCTGCGCGGGGATTTGCTTTGGGCACATTCACTCGCGGCTGATGCGCCAGCTGCTTGAGGAGCGCCAGATAGCTGCCGAGCGCAACTGCCGCCTCGAACAAATCCAGTGCGAGAAGCAACGCATTGAGCTCGATCGGCAGCTCTTGTGCCACCGATTTGAGCGCGCGCTGGCCGCTCAAACCGCCGGCGAGGGACGCAAGTCGCCGAGCGACTCCATGCCGTCGCTGTCTGAGGCCCCAGGAAGTACATATTCCGACCCGTCAGCGCCGACCAGAGAAAACACGAGGGGGGGGGGCGTTGCGCCGCCAGGAGAGACGGCAGCGCCGGCGCTCGCCGAAAGCTCCGGCGCGGCGCAGGTGACGGCGGTGGAGGTCGCACACGCGCCCGCCACGTTCGCCCGCTTGTCTACGGCCGTGGCGCCGCCCGTGGAGGAGGAGGAGTTGGACGACCCAGGCGAGTTGATCGTAGGCGAGTTGGCCGTTCTGCCCCCGGGCGTGCGGCTGCCGACTGCAGGGCTCTCTGAGAAGCTGTTCAAGGTGTTCACTGGGCCGGGCTCCTCTGCCGGCTGGACGGACCTGAGCTGTGCGATCCGCGGAGCACATGAGCATATGGTGGAGGAGATCGAGGAGATCGACGAGATCGACGAGATCGACGAGATCCGCCAGCTGGCTAGCAAGGCCGCGACGGCTGATGATGGCGCTCGGCTGAGTCTGTCGCCCACCTCCAACGGACGCCTGAGTCTGTCGCCCACCCCCATCGGCGAGGACGGCGGCGAGGCGGTGGGCCATCATTCGTACATCGACGGCGAGTTGGCGGGCACGGGGGAGGGGAAGGAGTGGGAAGCCCGCTTCCCACCGGTGTCATACCCCAGCATTGGGGCTGAGACCGCGGGTTACGGGGTGAGAAGCGACCAGATGCCCTCGAGGCAGGTATTTGCGCCCCTATCCAGGCATGAGGCGATTCGCGTCGCTGAGCGCTATGCAAAGCCAGCAGCTCTGGCCGAGTACGGTGAGCTGGCTGCCGCGCTGCCGGCTGGGATGGAACGCCGAGTCGAGCTCTCTGATGGAAGGAGATCTGACCTCTCTGATGGAAGGAGATCTGACCTCACTGATGGAAGGAGTTCTGACCTCTCTGATGGGACGGAGCGCCGAGTCGAGCTCACAGATGGGATCGAACGCCGCCCACAAACGAGCAAGCTCGTGCACGCGAAGCCGCCGCCGCCGCCGATGCTATCGCTCGCGGGCGGTGAGGATGGCTCGGGGATGTCAGCACAAGGGGGGGTGCAGATGACGGCGGCTGCAAAGCGCCGTCTCAAGCGTGAGAATGCCGCCGCGCGTGAGAAGATGGTGATGCAGATGGCGCTCAACTCGGCGCATTCCTCGCTCGCGATGGTAAAACTCGGCGCTGATCTCGCCACCGTCGGCGGAGGAGGGCACATGGGCGGGATGCACATGGGCGGCGGAGGGATGCACATGGGCGGCGGAGGGATGCACATGGGCGGCGGAGGGATGCATATGGGCGGCATGCACATGGGCGGCGGGAGCGGGATGCACATGGGCGGCGGAGGGGGGCACATGGGCGGTGGTGGGATGCGCATGAACGGTAGTGGGGGGAGCATGGGATCGCCCATAGGCGGTGGAGGAGGGCATATGGGTGGTGGGGGGAACATGGGATCGCCCATGGCAGCAGGACCACATGGGAGTGCACCGTATGCTCCGCAGTGCGTCGACCCGATGGCGTCGGTGGTTAGCCCGGCGTATGCCTACGGTGCGGCCCCACCCATGCCTCACTATGGCGCAGCGCCCAATCAGCTGAGGCACCGCATGCCCCCTAACATGCGCATGCCCTCGCAATCCATGTCGCATTCGTGAACAGAAGATGGCAATATCGCACGGCCTGTGTATACAGCCGTACTCGTGTTGTCCGTCACGTGCGTTCGCTTGTGCCGCGATCGGATGTGGCGGGGTGGGGCCAAGGTGCAAGCTAGGTGAGGTGAGTCGAGTGTCAGTGCCGCCTGCCGGCTGCGAGAGCGGCCACATACAACTTACAAGTGCCGCGTGCGCGCGCGTTCGAGGCGGTTCGTGACAGTGTGTGACGTATTCCACGACTCGACAGAGTTGAAGTAAAGAAATCTAATACGTATCTTCTACGCAGCGTTGAGGCTTGAGCGTACACTATTCCGCGATTATCTTGATATCTTCTACGTAGTATGACACACTACGTACGGAGTTTTCGTAAAAACTTAATACGAAAGCGAGAGCGGCTCGGTTTCGACGACGACGATCCCTCTGCCCAAATCCGCTCCGCGTAAATGATTTGCCACAATGCAAATATGCGGGAAGGTGTATAGGATGTGGCAGAACCAGCAACCAGGGGTGTGCTGGTGGGGCCATCTGCTTCGGTGACGAGCATCCCCCGCCTCATTTCGCAAACCATAAGTTGAGCTGCCTCGTGTGTGTGACGCAACGATTGAGCAGGCCATCGTAGTCCTTCACTCTCAGGATCCACTGCGGCCGCGAGAACCTCCCTACCCATCTGGCCATGCCAGGAGGTGGATGATTTTCGCTCACGAACAGGTACGGCTCAGTGAGATTGTGGCCTGCATCGCTCACGAGACCAATGCCTTCACAAGACGAGGTCATGGCTGAGAAGAAGTAGATTTCAGTGTATCGGCTGCCGAGGGAGCGGAATACGTTCAGCCCTTGCGCTGCGGACTTGCCAAAGGAGCGCCAGTCTAGCGGGTTCACCTCAACGTACATCTCAGGAAGATACGCAAATCCGTTGGTCTCTTTTCCTGGAAGCAGATCGAGGACCGCCTCGACAACGGAGACTTCGGCGCCATCGCAATCGATCTTGAGGTACGCTGGGCCCGCCTGATCCATCGCCGAAACAATCATCGACAATGGGATCCCCTGGGCCACCCAAGAACGGCCCTTACCCGTCTTTTGCCAATTCATGCCGCAGCCCTCCCCTGGCACTTGGAATGCCTGGTGTGTCTCCCCGACTCCCACGTTGTAGATTCTCCACCGAGCCGGGGCGCCATTGTACGTGTGGGTAAAGAGCATCTCATCGGCGCACCCTGGCTGGGGCTCGAAAGAGAGCACTTGGCTGTAGTTGCCGCTCAAGGCGACGAGCGAGAACAACCCTGCATTTGCACCGATGTCGATGAACGCGCCCGTCGCCCGCATCGGTTTCAAAATCGAATATACGACCTGTGGCTCGTGCCAGCCACCCATCCAGAGAGCACCTTCGAGGGTGGGGACTACGCCATCACAATAGTTGTGGTTTAAGAGCCGATCGCCAAAGAATCGCTGGAGCGGTAAGCTCACTTTGCTGCAGCGGGCGTCTGTAATTGTCGACGCATCGACCACTTTAAACTGAACATGCTGTTGTAGTGTTGGCGATTCTCCGCTCTTTCTCGACAGCAGCCGTGGCACGGTCAGCGCATGTGGTTCTCCACTGCTCTTCGAGGCGTGCCGAGAGACGTTGACCTGATGCATGTAATTTGATGTAAGCCCATGTGATATGGCTAGCTTCCCGAATCAGTTTCTCCGCATCTTGTTGACAACGGCCAATGAAGTCAAAGCGCCAGCCTTGGATCCACGAGAAGAGTGGACTTTTGAGCAAGTGCAAACGTTGTTCGTGGGACAGAAATGAGGTATCGCTGTTATGCGCACATCCACCAAACAGTGCTCTCGAGAGATCCAGATTCATTTGAAGACGCGGTTCCGAACCCAGGCTCATTTGATGAAGCACAGGTTCCAAGGCATCCGGCAAAACGACGGCCTCGGGTCGCCGCTCCGTGGGCGCAACGTGGAGCATGTATGCCGCATACATCGAGTATTCATTCGCCGGAATGGCAGCATAGATGTCCACGAAGCACTGTGTGGTGCACTTGTGCTCCGACTCGATGTACTTTATCATTGCCGCAAGGTCTTCGAGACTGTAAAACCAATAATCGGTGCTGCGATATGTGAATTCGTTATCCAACCCCTCTGGCGAAGGTCTTAATCCAACAACTCGGTGCGCACAACTTCCGTCGATCATGTGAATATTCGACCGTTGTGCAGTCTGGTGTGCCACCCATGGATTGCTGACATTCATGACCACCATGCGAGGTTTCGAGATGGCGTCGCGGAAAATTCGGGCAAAGGAGAACGGGCGAAACGGCAGCGATTCAGCGTCGAGAATCCATCAGTGCGTCATGCCGAGGCTGTGAATCTCGAGTAGTCCAAATATCTTCTTCAGACCACCTATGCTTCGCCGCGCCGTGTTGCCTAGACCTGGACTCACGATGCATTTGCGGCAAATCGCACAGGTGTGAGACATGTTGTGCATCCGCTCTCGAAATTTGGCCAATGACATCGTATAGCCCTTGCGTCGTAGCACGTCTTCGTACGATAACAAGGTCAGCGAGTTTGCTGATTCTGTATAGTGCTGCTTGAATGCAGCGACTTCATTTGAGTCGCTGAGGATCGAAAAGAGGCGGACGCATTGCAGATCGTTCGCGTGACGCAGCGTCGCCTGCACGAGGCGGTCGAGCACCTCAAAGTGATTTGAATACGCCGGCCAGAGCACTCCCCAGCGCGGCGGGTCGGCACACGGCAAAGTGGGTAGCATCGCGTCGCGGCGCTACCGTCGACCTCTTCCCTACGCACTGGGCCAGTAAGTGTGAATGAGCCGGTGTGAACTGTTCTTCCCTAACGAGTCTTGCGTGAGGGCTGAAGAAAAGGCCGGTCGAAAAGCAGTCAAGAGCGAAAATGAACGAGGTTAGTGCGTAACCCGGACTTCTTTCCGGCACAAGTGCCCAACCCGGACTTG
>ENA-UOXO01001976-UOXO01001976.1-mixed-culture-metagenome-genome-assembly--contig:-NODE-1976-length-12873-cov-83.676627_pt1 | contig 12873 bp, 6 predicted proteins | sample MGYA00238162_ERZ761640 | MGnify/ENA primary metagenome ERZ761640 (study PRJEB28914, sample SAMN08778297) | mixed culture metagenome | isolation source: Freshwater growth medium | place: USA...
AACAGTGAAACCAGTACGTCTTAGTACAACAGCATGTCAACTACTGGCTCTTCAACTATCCCCACCACCTGATTTTGAACTCAGTGGTGAAGTCGGCTTACGGTTATTCGTCCGTCTGTTCTTAACTTCAGTGCTTCTTGACACTTTTCTCCACACGCCCGTCCGCTCCGCGCACGGCTTTGTTGCGGCTTGCGCTGGGGCTTGCGTTTGGGCGCTGTCGCAGATGTTCGCTTCCCGCCATGGCCCCTCCTCCTGCTGATCGCGCTTGCCCTGGTGATGGCAATGGCGCTGGTGCTGGCACTGGCCCATCGTCCCACACGAGCGGCAGCAACGGGTGGCGCGCCGCTCGACCCGGGCGCACGTCAGGCAGCCACGCCTGGTAGGACTCGGCATCCTCGCAATGCACTGTGCGCCGGGGCGCTCTCAGGCGTGACGCCCGCCCGAGGCCCTCGTCGTCGGCGAAAAAGGAAAGCGCCAGGGCACGGCGCGGCGTTCGGAGCCGGTTCGCTGAGGCACAATGGAGCGTCCAGCCATGATGCCACGTGGCGTCGCCGAGCTCGAGGGCGGCGGTCGTGCGCTCAACGTACCCACGGCTCGAAGCGTCCACCTCCTCCTTCGGGTCGCCATGCCAAAAGTGGAGCGCCACGTCCCGATGAGAGCCGGTAGCAAAGATGAGGGCCGAGCCGCCGTCCTTCTCGGCGGGCACGGGCTGGAGAGGGAGCCAGGCCGTCACGAAGGCATTCGTATCCAGCGGTGCCATGGCAAGGTCGCTGTGCCAGTGAGTTGGTCCGTCCAAAGGCCGCTTCACAAACAGCGAGTCTTGGTAGAGCCGAAGCCGCTTGGAACCGAGGAGAGCAGCAGCAGTGCCAGCAAGCTCCTCGGACGCTGCAAGGGTGCCGATGGCCTCGCAGCTCCTCCACATGTTGAACGTTTGCATGAATGGAACGGAGCCTTCAGGCAAACCATCGACGAGGCGCTGCAGCGCGGGCAGACCGAAGCCCTCTACACCAGCCAGTTGCTCCTCACCAAAGAGCACCCGGACTTTTTGGCGGTACGCATCGAGTTTCCGCGCTTCGTACACGGCGTCGACTGTACGGCCAAGCTCGCGCACGCGCGCAGCGGGAAGCAACCCGTGTTGTGTGAGGTGCCCGTGACGCTCGAAGGCGAGCAGCTGATGAGGTTCGAGACGCATGCGCGGACGTCGACTCGACAGCCCCTCCTTTCTCATTGTGAATGCCCCGGTCGCCCCAACGGTCCCGAACGTAAGTCCCGAACGGGGAGGTGTGGGATGTCGACTCGTTTGCGAGGTTTCGTGAATCACACACTTTAGGTTCGAGCACGTTTCTGAAACTGCATGCCCCGGGGCGCAAAGCCAGTGGCGCAACCGCCGTTGGCGGCAGAGGCGAGGCGAGAGGACACTATTTCAAACGAGCCCCCTGCGCGCGAGAGCCTCGAGCGTCTTCTCCCCGTCCTCGTCAGGGCGGTAGTAGCCAAGCCAGCAGCCGCTCTCTCTCTCTTCGCACTGGCGGAAGCGGGCCTCCGAGCGGTTGCCAGGGGGGCCGGCTGCCCTGATCGCATCATTGATCTGGAGTAGCTGTGCGAAGAGGACGTTCGCCAAGGTCGAGCCCTCGGCACGGCCCTCCTTGACCTCCTTCAACCCTCGCGCGAGCATCCCCGCGTCGCGCAGCAGCGTGAAGAAGCAGCCGTCGTCGAGCTTCGGTCGATCCGGCACCAGCTTGGTTGAGCCACGCCGGTCAGCACGGATGTCGAGGCGCACAAAGGCACGTGGCCACCTGAGGCGTGCGAGGGCAAGTACCTCGCCGGCGAGGGGCCCCTCTCCTTCTGTATCGAAGAAGCAGCGCAAATCAGGCATGTAGCAGTCCTGCATCTCGCGCAAGGCCGCGTTCGCCGCCTCCATGTCATCCACGACGCGCACCGAGATCTGAAAGCGAATGTCCCTGGCGCCGGGCGCGCGCGCCGGTCCCTCGTCTACGAGACCCTTCATCGCCATCAGCCGGTGCTGCCCGTCGAGCACGAAGAAGCGCGGTCGCCCGTCCCTGTGCTGCTTCTCCGGCGGGTAGCGCACCGCGGCGAGGGAGATCAGTCCAAAGTCATGGTAAGGGAGACCCTCGTGCACGCGCACCAGATTCTGCGTGACACGCGTCGCAACGACATCGTCCGACACGCAGCGGTTCGCGGCCATCGGGTCGAAGAACGGAACCGACGGGTCGCTCAGGTCGAGCATGTTCGCGAACCCAAAGCCGCTGTACGTCTGCAGCTTGAACCGGTGCGACTGCGGGCCGCCCTCGGAATAGAGGAGCGACGGTGACTTGGACACGGCACGTCCCTGCGCGTCTAGATCCTCGAATTCGGTCTCCGCCTGCAGCTGCAGGAACTCGAGCGCGCCGCCACGCACCGTGGCTGCGTCCACCCGCCTCAGGTTCTCGGGCTTCAACTTGAAGAGCTGATCGTGCCCGTCAACGCGAACGAGCACGCGCCCATCCTCCTCACCCTCCACGTTGCCGTAGCTGCCATTCAAAGATTTCCTCGGTTCCGAGAGGAGCCGCCGAATGCGCACGCGCAGGCCCGAATCGGCTTTGCCATCGCTCGAGCCAGCCCCACCGCCGCTCGAGCCAGCCCCGCCCGCGTAGTCGATGGCCTCTGGGTTTTGCAGCTCGGCGCTCGCACCTGCCGCAGACGGCAGCACCGGCCTAAGCGATCGGACGTACAGATCGAACAACGTGTTAATGTTCACCGTGGCGGCATCCCGGAGCGGTTTCTCATCGGGAGGTCCTCTGTCCGGGTGAGCCTGTAGGAGAAGCTGATTGCGCACTCGACGGGCGTCAGCCTCGCGCCCGACATTGTCCTTCGGACCATTTTCAGTGTCCACCTGGAAGAGCTTGATCGGGTCCGTAGTGTCCCGTATGGCCTGGATCGCGGTGGTAAGCAACGAAACGGGCGCCGGCAGAGCCAGCAGCGGTGCGTTCGAGTCGGCACGCGCGCGCACGGCGCGTCCGCCGCCGTCGTCGTCGTCCCGCGTCCGTCGCATGATCAATCGCTAGCCGCGGCAGAACACCCGAGCGAAGCTACCATGTTTGGACTCTGATGCCAGGTGCCCACCTGAAAGTGTTCACTCTCTTCACAGCGCCTTCATTCACGTGCGTTTGGCGATCTTGCGAGCCATGACGCGAGGCTCATCCGAGCCCCCGCCCGTCGAAGCCCTCGCAGGCAAGTGCGTCGTCCTCTCGGGGATAACTTCGAAGCCAATGCTCAACGGCCGCATCGCCACGGTCGGCGAGTACAACAGGCAGAAGGGCAGGTACCATGTGCTGTCGGTCACTCCGAGAAGAGGAGACGTGGGCTCGTCGGAGTGCTATGAGGTGCTCAGCGTGAGCCTCAAGGCGGAGAACCTCACCGAGGCCACGAAGGAACAAGAGGCCCAGGACAGAGAGCTCACGCGAAGGGCGCTCGATGCACAGACGGAGGAGGTCGAGGCGCGGCTCCGTAAGAGAGGCGGTATCAGCGTGCCGGCTGCCGCAATGTCGCCTGCGGACGCGGATTCCGAGTCCGGCGGGTCGACTCATTCGACCCGTTCGAGTCTCACTCGAGCTTCTGAAAACGACGACGAATCGCTCACGCGCGCGTGCGACACGTTCGGCGATCTTGCCGAGAAGATCTCGGCCGCACTGGACCACGTGAGCGCGCCCAACAGCCCCCTGCTGCGCACGAAGCAGCGCTCCATCCACGTGGCGCTCTCGGCCATCTCGGGCGATCCGACGTCCGCGCTGCCGTGGAGGTTCCTCCGCGCGCTCCGCTTCCTGGTGCGCGGCGATGCGCTGGCCATTCGGTGCGCCATCGGCCCACGCCCAGTGCCCGTGCCACCGTCGTCGGGGCCAACCGTCGCCGCGCCCGATGCAGCGCCCGTCGCCGCGCCCGACGCCGCGCGCGTCGCCGCGCCCGCGCCCGCGCCCGCGCCCGCGCTGCTCGTCACGACGCTTCGCCGGGCGCTCGACTGCCAAGAGGACGCGACCGAGCTCGTGCTGCCCTCGTCGGCGCCCTCGTCGGAGGCGAGCCAAGCGGCGCGGCTCGCCCCGGCGGAACGGTGGGCGATGCGCCAGCTGTTCCGCTGGGGCTGTGAATGCCTCAAGGCGCTGTCGTGGGCGGACGACGGCGGGCGGGCGTGCCATCGCGCGGGCGCGGCACACGTGCTGGCCGAGATGATGGAGGCCGTCGCGTACTGGGCGGACGTGCAGGCCGCTGCCGTCGTGGCTCTCCGAAATTTGGTCTCGCACGACTCCGCGCGCCGTGCACTGGTCGCGTCGACTGCGTCGCCTCACCCGATCGCGCTGGTCGTGGGCGCGATGCAGCTGCACGTGGGGCACGCGGAGATCGCGAGCTACGGCTCCGAGCTCCTCGGGCTCCTCGCGCTCAACGGGCTCTGTCCGTGCTGCGGCGGCGCGTGCGGCGGCGGGGTGGAGTTCCTCGTTGAGCTCGACCTCCGGCCGCGCGCCGCTCAAGGAGCAGGAGGAGGAGGAGGATGGCGGCGGGGCGGAGGAGGCGAAGGAGGCGGAGGAGGCGACGGTGACGGCGTCGAGGGCGCGGCGCAAGCTGACGAAGCTGACGAAGCTGACGGCCAGGGCGGTGCCGCGCGCGACACGTCTGCGCGCGTCGAGGCGAGCACCATCGTGCACTCCGTGCAGCGCGGTGCGAGTGCGGGGCGGGAGGCGGTGCTCACTCACGGAGGCCTCGAGGCGCTGAGCAAGGTGCTGCGCGAGCAGTCGACCGACGCGCAGGTGGTGCGCGACGCGACGCGCGCGATCATGGCGCTCGCTGCAAACGACCATACGGGCCGCGTGCTGCGAGGCGACGGCGTGGCGGTGTGCCTGAGCGCCCTCGATGCGCAGCCTGAGGACGTGGAGGTGGCGACGGCGGTCCTGACCACGCTGCGCGAGATCGCCATGGAGCATCCAAACCCCCTGCGCACGACGCGGGTGGTGCAAGCGACGCTGCGCGCCCTCACAACCTTCCACGACGACGAGGTGGTTGCCTCGCGAGCGTGCGGCCTCTTCACCAACCTGACCAACGATGCCGACCGGCCGTTGCTTGCAGGCCTGATCGCCCATGACCACGACCTCGCCGCGCTCTGTCGGGCAGGCGTCGCGAGCGCCGTCGTGCGCGCGCTCACGAACTTCGACGCCTTGTCCGAGGCGCGTACGCCCGCACTCATGGCGCTCTCCCACCTGGTCACGGGCGACGAGCGCGTGGTGGCTCCGCTGCGGGCGGCGGGCGCGTTGCGGGCCGCGCGACGGGCATTGGACGAGGGCCTCGAGATTGCGTCCGATGAGCAATGCGCGTGCGCGCTCACCTTCTTCGTCGCGCTCGCTGAGGGCTCAGCGGACCGGCCCGACCTGTGCTGGCGCGCGCGTGCGCACGCCGGCGCGCTCGCCGTGCTCGAGCGCGTACCAAACGAGTTTGACATTGGCTCGGACGCGTGTGCCTCGGCGCTGCGCCTGCTGAGCACGATGATCTACGTCTTCGACCCGAGCGTGGACGCCGCCGCCGTGGCCGTCGACGTGGCGGAGCTCACGGCGGTCGGCGGACTCGCGCGCCGCGGCGTCGCCTCGATGCCGCCGCACCACATGGCGCCTCGCCGGCTGCTGCGTCGGAGTAGGCGCGGCCGCCGCGCGCGCGGCGCAGCTCACGACGCCACTGTGGAGGCCCTTGCGGCGCTGCCGCCCGAGGACAACAGCAGCAGCAGCAACAGCAGCAGCAGCAGCAGCAGCAGCAGCAGCAGCAACCATGGGCCAGCCACAGACCCGGCGCCGCCTCGGCCATTCGAGCTGCCGGTGGCCTCAGGGGTAGCGTCGGGGGTGGCCTCGGGGGTGGCGCCAGAGGTGACCGAGGCGGTGGCGGTGGCGGTGGCCGACATTGTGCGCTCGGCGGTGGACGGTGCTTTTGCGGAGGGCGCTCCGGCGGCTCCGGCTGGCGCTGTGTTGGGCGCGGTGTTGGGCGCTGTGTTGGGCGCTCCGGAGGCTCCGGCTGGCGCTGGTTGGCATGAACCCAACCCAACGCCCAACACAGCGCCGAGCTCCACAGTGTCCAGCACAGCGCCGAGCTCCACAGTGCCCAGCACAGCGCCGAGCTCCACAGTGCCCAACACAGCGTCCATCACGGCACCACGGCGGGCGTCCGCGGCGGCGGTGGCGTTCGACTCGATGACCTCCGGGAGAGGCCCCGAGAGAGGCACGCTCCTCGAGGCCCTGCGTAGCGCGGGGGTGCCCGATGAGCTCCTCTCGAGCATGCAAGTCATTCCTCAGGGCGCCACCTCCTTTGCGATCTCGAGTGTCCAGATGAGCACGCTCCACACTCTACTGGGGGGAGGCGCCGAACCGCTCGACCTTCCACAGGGCGACGAGGACGACGGTGAGAGCCGCGGTGATGAGGCGAACGATGCGGCCGCCGAGGGCGACGGCGCGGACGACGACGGCGAAGGCGAGCCGCTGCCGATGAGCCTACGCGACGTGTGGCAGCGGAGCGCGGCGGGTGCGACCAAGGTGATCCTCGAGCGAGTGAAGCCGGAGCAGATCGCCAAGCTCCACGCTCTTGAAGATCACCTTGGCAAATGGCGCCATCTTGAGGAGGCTCTCGGCATCCTTCTCGCCCTCTCCGCTCGCGGCGCCTCTGGCTGCGCGGCCGTTGTCGGCGCGGGCGGCGACGCCGCCGCCGCCGCGGCCGTCCGCGCGTTCCCCACAGAGCTGACGATCGTGAGGGGTGCGTGGGGTATCCTCGCCAGCCTCATGGAGCGCGGCACAGACGACGAGCGCATTGAACTGGCTCAGCGCATCGATCTGGAGCTGCGCACCGGCCACTCGGAGGAGTCGTCGACGAGGGCGGTGCTGAGCGCGGCAGCCGCCGCTCCACTCGGATGCGGGGAGTGTGCGGTCGAATGCTCGATCTGCCTCTCGGAGATTGATGATCCGGACGAGCTCGTCACTTTGGATTGCGGTCACAATTTCTGCATCACGTGCACGCGAAAGCACGTGCACTCGAAACTGGCCGGACGCGAGGACAGCGCGTGCCGCTGCACGCACTGTGCCGAGGCCGTCCATCCGGGCTGCCCGCTCTGCCGCCGCCCGATAGGCCCCATTGGCATCCTTGCCTCTGTCCGGCGGTCGGCCTCGACGAGCCTTAGCGAGCGGAGCCATGAAAAGTAGAGGGCGTGGCCCGTGGGAGGGGGGGGGATGAGGCGGCTGCGCTGCTGCAGGGCGGAGGGAGGCCGTTCGTTCGGGTGCATGCGCCGTGGTTACGCGGTGGGGTGGCATCGTGTCGCCTCTTTAGCATTCGAATACGGCTCGGGTTGTGGACACGAGGACACGCGAAGGGGTAAAACGCGGAGCCGAGTAGGGGTTCGTGCCGACGGCGATGCCGCGGCGCGCGCGCGCGCCGCGTGTTTCAACATGGCGACACGCAACGATGATCGAACAAAATAGTGTAAACGGCCGAAGAACAAGCCGAGAACAAGCCGAGCGCACAAGCGGGATACAACATCCGTCACATCGTCGAAAGAGCAGTAACGATCTCGCGGTACGGTAGGCCGGAAGCCGAGGTTGCGGGAGCCGAGCGATTCTCGCATGGAACATTCTCGACGTACGACGACCGCGGCTCGACATGGTACGACGAGCATGGTCTCGGACGACAGGCGAGCATCGCTCGGCTTGTCTGGGATCGCAATTCTGTATGGTTTCCTCGCGCCTGCGGCTCGGGCCTCGGGCCGCGCCGCGTAGCGTCGCTTGAGGCGAGGGGTTGACGGGCGCGCGGGCGCGTGGGCGCCGCGCGCGATCGCACATGCGACGTGCGGGTTTCGAGACCGGACCTTCGGCTTACCACACGGTACGGTATCGTTCGGACTACCACAATGCTACACGCCTACTACACAGCAGAATTTTTAGTCTGGAATTTGTGTGCACGCCCACCTCACGGCCACGGGTGACACGCTCACGGCACAGCCACACGGCCCGACGGCCGCAGAGGGGGACGGGCAGACGGCATCTGATTATGCAACCCCTTGCCACACCGTCACAGCAGAGTGCCTCTCAGAGCTGGTTCGGTGCACTCGAGCCCGACGACTGCTGCGACTCTTCGCGGATCCCCTCGAGCGACTGGCTCCCGAAGGGTTGTGAATGGCTCCCGAGGCGCTGTGAATGGGCGCGTTGGCTCGGCCGCTCGCCCGTGGGAGGGCGCGAGCGGTCATGCGCCGCCCCGTGCCCTCGCGCGGCTGACAGCGAGAGGGCGGAGGCGCGCGGCGTGTTGCCCACACTGCGCTCATGAGTGTGCTGCCCATGGCTGGGCGTGGGGCAGTTGGAGGTGCCCTCTTGGTCGACGAGCTTCGATTCGTCACGGAAGCTCTGGATCGCCTTGGTGATCGAGTGAGACCAGGTGAGCTCCGGATCGTCCGGCCGGCACGGCCCCGCCGAGCGAAGGTAGCAGAAGAGAGTGAGCGTGACGTACGCGCTCGGCAACACGTCGCCAGGGAGCTTCTCCTTGGTTAACCAAAAGATACGCTCGCGCATGCGACCGTGCTCGTCGACGTCCTTGGGGTTGTAGAAGCCTATGTGCGCGAGAGGGTCGTAGACTGCCCACTTGAATCCAAGATGGGGGTCGTCTCGCGGCATCGACTTGCCATGCGAGATTTTGACGATCTTAACGAGCAGAGCGTTCGCCGCGATGATCTCGTCGCGCACGCTCGGCGGCTCGCAGCGCTTGAGGATCTCCGCAGCGGCGGACGCCTCAGTGATCGCCTCGGTAGGCGCGATCGCAAACCCGCTCTTGTCGGGGACCGACTTGCGAGTCGCCGTCGACGTGCCACACTCGGAGCAGTACCTGGCCTCTATGCGCGTCTCGTTGCCGCATTTGACGCAGCGCGGGAGCGTGGCCAGCGAGATCTCCTTGCCCACCTGGCAGTAGAAGTCACGCCGCTTGAGCCTCTCGAGCAGATCGTGCGCCTGCTCGAGCCCATCGCTCATCGACAGGTCGATCGCATCCAAGATCGAGTCGGTCAGGCGTGAAAAGGCCGCCGGGTTGTGTGCGGCCTCCGAGAGCTTGAGAGGGTGGCCGTCGGGGCCGCGCAGCCGGAAGTCGGCGTCCGCGGCGAGCAAGATGTCGGTGATCATCGACTCGGCAACGTTCGCGATCCGATGCTGGTACAGCTGCCGGTGCAACTTCGCGCGCAAGGTATACACCTCCGAGAGCTCGAGCGCGTTCTTCGCCTGGAAGCACACCTGATGAGAGGAACCATCATACGCAATCAGACGCAATCAGACGCACCCAGACGCACTCAGACGCACTCAGACGCACTCGAACGCACTCAGACGCACTCAAACGCACTCAGCCGCACTCAGCCGCACTCAGCCGCACTCAGTCGCACTCAGACGCAATCAGACGCAATCAGACGCAATCAGACCTCCGGGTAGAGCCGCCGGCCGTCCGCGTTGGTGTCCCTGAAGAGGACGCGGCTGCCCTTGATGATGCGATAGATGTCGAAGCCGGGGGGCTTGGGCGAGCCGAAGCACGCCATCGAGTCGCGCACTAGGTAATCGAGCTTGTCCACGTCGATGCCGTTGCGCGCATTGCTCACAATGTCGAAGAGAAATCGCTTCTCGGGCCCACGCCCGAGGTCGGTAGGCCACGTCTTCTCGGGCGAGAGGCCCGAGATGAGATTCACGGCGAAGTTGAGGTGCTGCCTCCACAGCGGCGAGCCCTCGGATTCGTCAAAGTACTCCCAGATCGGGATGCAGTTTCGTTCGATGAGCTGGCGCAGCAGCTTCTCCGACATGGGCTCATGCTCCCAGTGGTGCGTGGCGCCCGCCTTCTCCTGCAGCTTCATGAAGGTCTCGAACATGTGGCTGAACGGGCCGTGGCCCAGATCGTGCGCGAGACCGGCCAGCTCGACGCACAGCACGTCGGCCGCGTCGATTCCGAGCTCGGGCTGCTCGCACTGGAGGTGGCGTGCCATGTACCCCGCGAGGTACGCGACGCCGATCGAGTGCTCCTTGCGCGTGTGCGTCGCCGACGGGTAGACGTACACGCAGCCGCCGAGCTGCTTGATGCGGTCAAGGCGCTGGAACTCGGCCGTGTCCATCACCGCGACCAGAAGCCCGTCGAGCTGGATCTGTCCGTGCACGCGGTCCTGAATGCTCTTCGGGTGGCGCTTGCGCCCGAACTCACCCTGCATCTCGTGCGCGCCGCCGGCACGCGCGTCGTGGGGTGTTCGAGGCGGCGCCGGGTTGTCCGTCTGTGAGCACATGAAGTCCTCCTCGACCGTGTTCTTGTAATCGCTCCAACCCGGCGCCTGGTGCGAGGCGCCGTTGCCATAGCCGAGGTCTTCGTCGTCGCTATACTCGTGCTGCTGAGCTGACTCGCCGAAGCTGACCTCGGCTACACTCTGCGTCGGCAAGGTGCCCAGGGATGAGCGCCGCCGCTTGACGGGCTTGTCGTCGTCGTCGTCGCTGTCGGAACCTCGAAGCATCGCGGGTGGCGCCAAACGAACCACACTGTGAATTTGACTCGTGTGAACCCGTTTTTTTCTAACGAAAAGCCAGGTCGTCGCTCACTGAGCGACTCCAACACACGACGGCGAAAACCTCTGTCCGAGAACGCCAGCGAGCGAAAGGCTGGTGCGCGGTAACTATCGTCCGGATCAGCCCCGCGCGCGCACTGGAGATACACCACCACCTGACTAGCCGATGGCGCTCAGGACAAGTGCTGTCAAATGCCTTCAGCAGGTCCGCAGAGACGTGCGTGCGCCAATGTGAGTGGAGCCGCCATCTAGAAGGCAGCTGCCAGGCTTGCCGCCCACGGAGCATCCGCTACAGCCAGCTGGGGGGCTGAGACGCCGCATCTTCGGGGTAGTGGGCTCAACGATCGCGTGCAGGTCATCGCAGAACCGGATGCATGGCTTCAGCACCGCCCGCACAGCGCACGAGGCGCAGGACAGTAGATGGCTCCAGGATGGCGCAGATAGCGTCGCATGGACGGTTCACGGCATGCCGGAGTCGCCTCGTGAGATATCCCGACCGGTCTGATGATCCGAGAGCATCACTCTTCTTGCGTAGGGGAGCACTGTGCATACTCGCGTGTGTCGTACAGGGCATCTTGTGTGCATAATGTAGGTTTCCGTACTGCAGTGTGCGTCATACGTCGACCACTCTTCATCTTAGGATCGCACACCACTCTATAGGATATACACTACCGAGAACAGGCGAGAGAATGTGTTTTGGAGCTCGAATTGTGGAGCTGTGTGGCCAAACAGTTCGCGGGTCGATATTCGAGCCGAAGCCGGATTTCGATGCACATCTCCAAAGATCGCGAGACAGCACATAGCTGGAGGGCCCTAGATCAAGTCTATGGACTATATGGACTCATACAACACAGAGAATCACGCCATCCCAAGTCACTGTTGCCACTCAGATGTCACATTGTGACCCCGAGAACGGCCTGTGACGTCGCGTTTTGGTCGCATTTCGGTACTAGGGGCATGCAGAGCGACCTGTGATGGTGTGATTCTCGGTGTTGCATGACACCATATGATCCCCAGACTCGATCTAGGGCCCTCCAGCTATGCACTATCTCTCGATCTTTGGAGATGTGCATCACATTCCGGCTACGGCTCGCGTGTCGAGCTACTTATTGTCTAAGGCCAATTTGATGCACATCTCCAAAGATCGCGAGACAGCACATAGCTGGAGGGCTCTGGATCGAGTCTAGGGACTATGTGGAGGCATACAAGACAGAGAATCAGGCCAGTACAGGACACTGTCGCCACTCAGATGTCACATTGTGACCCTGAGTACGACCTGTGACGTCTCGTTTTGGTCGCATTTCGGTACTAGGGGCATGCAGAGCGACCTATAATGGTGTGATTCTCGGTGTTGAATGACACCATATGATCCCCAGACTCGATCTAGGGCCCTCCAGCTATGCACTATCTCTCGATCTTTGGAGATGTGCATCACATTCCGGCTACGGCTCGACGCGTGTCGAGCTACTTATTGTCTAAGGCCAGTTTTGATGCACATCTCCAAAGATCGCGAGACGGCACATAGCTGGAGGGCCCTAGATCGAGTCTAGGGACTATGTGGAGGCATACAAGACAGAGAATCAGGCCAGTACAGGACACTGTCGCCACTCAGATGTCACATTGTGACCCTGAGTACGACCTGTGACGTCTCGTTTTGGTCGCATTTCGGTACTAGGGGCATGCAGAGCGACCTGTAATGGTGTGATTCTCGGTGTCGTATGACACCATATGATCCCCAGACTCGATCTAGGGCCCTCCAGCTATGCACTATCTCTCGATCTTTGGAGATCGAGTACACGGTCACACAGTCCATACTCGGCAACCGTCGTCACAATGTGACATCTGAGTGGCGACAGTGTCCTGTACTGGCCTGATTCTCTGTCTTGTATGCCTCCACATAGTCCCTAGACTCGATCCAGAGCCCTCCAGCTATGTGCTGTCTCGCGATCTTTGGAGATGTGCATCAAATTGGCCTTAGACAATAAGTAGCTCGACATGCGAGCCGTAGCCGGAATGTGATGCACATCTCCAAAGATCGAGAGATAGTGCATAGCTGGAGGGCCCTAGATCGAGTCTGGGGATCATATGGTGTCATGCAACACCGAGAATCACACCATCACAGGTCGCTCTGCATGTCCCTAGTACCGAAATGCGACCAAAACGCGACGTCACAGGCCGTACTCGGGGTCACAATGTGACATCTGAGTGGCAACAGTGACTTGGGATGGCGTGATTCTCTGTGTTGTATGCCTCCACATAGTCCCTAGACTCGATCCAGAGCCCTCCAGCTATGTGCT
>ENA-UOXO01002007-UOXO01002007.1-mixed-culture-metagenome-genome-assembly--contig:-NODE-2007-length-12716-cov-56.332754_pt1 | contig 12716 bp, 4 predicted proteins | sample MGYA00238162_ERZ761640 | MGnify/ENA primary metagenome ERZ761640 (study PRJEB28914, sample SAMN08778297) | mixed culture metagenome | isolation source: Freshwater growth medium | place: USA...
CGCCACCGCCACCACCATCACCGTCATCCTCGCCGCCGCCACCGCCACCGCCACCTTCGCCGCCGCCGCCGTCGCCGCCGCCGCCGTCGCCGCCGCCGCCGCCGCCGTCGCCGTCGCTGCCGCCGCCGCCGTCGCCGCCGCCACCTTCGCCCTCGCCCCCTCCACCTTTACCCTCGCCACCGCCGCCGCCCTCACCTTCAGCGCCGCTGTCCTCACCTTCACCGCCGCCTCCCCCGCCGCCGCCGACCGGCTGCACGAACACCGCCGCGTATAATTACCGCCCCTTTGCCATAACCGACGACGGCTCGTGCATCATTGGCGGGTGCACTGACTCGCGCTTTCCCCAGTACAATCCGGCGGCCAAGTTCGACAACGGCGGCTGCGCTCCGCCCGTCCCGGGCTGCACGAACACGGCGGCCGTCAACTACCAGGCGAGCGCCACCTACTGCCCCACGGGCAACTGCTGCGTCATGGCCACGCCCGTGTATGGCTGCATGAACCCGGACGCCCTCAACTACAACCCGTCCGCCACGTACAGCAACGCGAGCGCCTATCCATGCACTCCCCGCGTCCGGGGCTGCACGAACTCGGCGGCAGCCAACTACAACGCGCTCTACAACACGCTGCTCCCGGGCTCGTGCATCTTCTTGGGCTGCATGAACTTGCGTGACACCAGGTACTCTCCGATTACTACGATTGACAACGGCTCGTGCCCGAACAACCCAGGCTGCACCGAGATTGCTGCGCTCAACTACAACGCGGTCTACAACGTGCAGTTGGCTGGCTCTTGCTCTTACGGCGGCTGCACCGACTCCACCAATGCCAACTACGACGCGCGGAACACATTCTTCATCCCGGGCTCGTGCGCGACGTCGGGCCGACGCCTCGAGAAGGACGCTCCGGGTCGCCGGCTGCAGGGTCCGAGCTGCATGGACCCAGCCGCATCGACCTATTCGGCCACGGCCACGTCGCACCTTCAGTCCGCTTGCACGTACCACGTCCTGGGCTGCACGAACGTCAACGCGTTCAACTACCTGGCGTTGGCCACGGCGGGCAATCCCGCGGCCACCACGTCGTGCATCGCCAGTGTCACCGGCTGCATGTCGCCCACAGCGCTCAACTACAACAGCATGGCCAACACCGCTGGCACGTGCACGTACCCCGTCCAGGGTTGCATGAACTCTGCCGCCAGCAACTACATGCCCACGGCCAACGTCAACGTCGCCTCCTTGTGCACGTACATCATCAGCGGCTGCACGACCCCTCAGGCGCTGAACTACAACCCCTCGGCCACTGTCGACAACGGCGGGTGCACTTTTCCGGTGCGTGGCTGCCAAAACCCGACGGCGACGAACTATGTGGCCGGCGTCACGGCAGGGTTTGCCACCACGTGTGTGTACAACGTCCCGGGCTGCACGCTTGCGGCGGCAACCAACTTCAACCCGAACGCCACCGTCGACAACGGCAGCTGCGTCGTGGCGTCGCCGCCGCCGAAGCCGCCGCCGCCGTCGCCACCAGCACCGCCCCCGCCTCCGTCGCCGTCGCCCCCCCTGACGCCTCCGCCGCAGTTTCCGCCGTCGGAGCCGGAAACGCCTTCACCATCGCCACCTCAACCAATCTCGCTTATGCTGACCGGTCAGTTGACCGGTGCATTGACAGCCGAGACGAGCGGGTCGATGGGTATCATCATCGGCGCCATCGCCGGCGTGGTCATCGGTCTTGTACTCGCCCTGGTCTTCGTGCGCCGTCGTTGCCATCTTGCTTGTCGTCGCAATGATAAGCGTCGCAAGAACGTAACCCTGCAACTGAAGGGCAGCCAACCGGACGAAAAGGTGGCCGCAGCTTCGACAGTGCATGTGACAGCTGAGTGGGCCGTTGAGATGGCATCTTCGACAGTAACAGCTGAATGGGCCGTTGAAATGGCGACCCCGGAGCCCAAACTCGCGGTCGCAACTGAAGGTGGTGCCGATTCCAAGCTTGAGCATGCTTCTGGTGGAGACACCAGCGCGAGCATGACCAGCACGGGTGGCCACGTTTCCCGCCTCGAGACCGAGCACATATAGGCTGCCGCCGACAAGACAAGCAGACAAGGAGGCGGAGCTGCTCTATCGCCCTCACCGCCGAGACCTGAGCGCTGACCGCTGTGGCTAGGCGGTCTGGAGAGAGTCCTGGTGCAATGAGTATGGGCCGCTGTGGCTAGTGGTGGTCCGTTGTGAGAGAGTATCGGTGGAGTGAGCGCAGACCGCTGTGGCTAGGCGGTCTGGAGAGAGTACTTGTGCAATGAGTATGGGCCGCTGTGGCTAGTGGTTGAGAGAGAGAGGGTGGGTTTTGCGGACGCAACCTCTCTTCACCTGGAGACCAACGAGGGACGTTCCAGTGCTCTGGAAGCGGCCTTGCTCTCCGGCCTCGCGATTTTCCAGCGGTTCTTCGCCAACCCCGGGATCTTGGCGACCAAGCACGCTGTCTTCGCCTCGCTCACGCTGTGCCTGTGTGAATTACCGGCTTACTTGGGTAGGGCCCAGGCCGTGGAACCGGGCACCGACGAGATCCCGGAGCTCCGTGAGAATTGGTTGTTCGATGCCGCTCAATGCGATCTGCTCTTCCAGGGTCGCATCTCGAAGATCGCCTGGTTCGGCCCGCTCGGCTCGCTGGGGCTGATGAACCTCGAGGCTGCCGAGCCCTTCGCCGAATGCCCGGCTGACCAGTTATACGTCGTAGAGGCGGTGCTCGAGCAGATCATCCCATTCGTGAAAGCCACGATGATCGCGGCGGGTTGGGCGGCAGAGTCGAAGGGTGGCTTCACCTTGGTTGCCCTCTTCGAAAAGCAGCTAGCGCACGTCAAATGGATTCGCAAGCAGGGCGAGCTCGAGATTGGCGCTCTCCTGCCGCACGCGCAGCAAAACTTCGTCGAGGCGCTGCTGGCGTGCGATGCGACGCATGCGCGCATGCTGGCACACCCCGAACCCGCCGAGGCCAAGCTCGGCTGGCACCTGGCTTTTGACGGGCCCTACGACAGGGCGATCAAGGAAAAGAAGACCGGCGTGACGCCCTTCATCAATATACGGCGCGCCTTCCCGGGCCTCTTGCCCCCGTCCGCGCCTCGCTCGGTCGCCGGCGTGGTCCTCCCCGAGCCCGTCGTTGCCGCCAAGGTCAAGGTCGGCAAGGGTAAAGGTAAGGGCGGTGGAGGAGGAGGCGGAGGCGGAAAAGGTGGCAAGGGCGAAGGGAAGGGCGAAGACGATGATGATGACAAGGTCGCCTTGAAGCCGGGCTCCCTGAAAGGGGTTGTCTCGTGGCCGGACCCGACCCACATGCGGTTGGGCCATACGCTCTACGACACTGCCGCGATCGCAAGCCACTACTCCCTCGACGCGGACCATTGCTTCCCCGTTCTCTTGTCGATGAAACAGGGTAACGACAAGCATGCTCTGTGTGCGCACTGGGGAAAGCCCGGGCACACGTCGGGGACGTCGGAGAAGCACGCGCGCCCCAAGAACTTCGACCTCCGGTACGTCGATAAGCATCTGGCGACGCGTATGGATAAGACCGAGCAGGATGACACGAAGGGGGGCAAGAAGCGGAAGAAGCCTGGGTGAGATGGCGCCAGCTGCGTCGGCGACGGACGTCTGGATCTCGGCCGAGGATCTGGATGTCTGTCGCAGGTGCAGCTGGTCGACGACGGCGCGGTTTTATCTCTCTGGTGTACCTTCATGGTATGGCTCGGCGTCTGGATCCGGATGAAGGCTCATGAAGGGGCCACGACACGTCGAGCTCTCCCTCCTTTGGAAGGCTCAATCTGCTATAACGAGCCGTCGGCTAGGCTGGCCGACGGCGCTGCGATCCGCGTGGATCGTGCACTGACTGTGACCTTGACATCGATGACATCGATGACTGTGATGCGACGGGCGCCGCCGGCTGCGATCCGCGTGGATCCAGCTGGCGGTGGCACCCGGGTGACGTCGATGACTGTGCAGCTGCGAGGGGCGCCGCCGGCTGCGATCCGCGTGGAGGCAGCTGGCGGCGACACCCGGGCTGCGATCCGCGTGGATCGCGCACTCGCAGCGCAGTCGCCGGTTCCCCTTCGGTCTGTGAGCGCTGCGCTCGCCGGCTCGAGCTCGCTGCTCGCCGGCTCACCATCTCGGCCCCGTGACTCGCGTATGACGCGCACCCGCGGAGGTGGTGAACCCGAAGAGGATGGTGTGTCCAGGCCTGCCCTGCACTCGAGCGTCCGCGTGGACCGGCGACTTCTGTCGTCGCCTGCGCTCTCGGCGACGCGTGCCCGAGAAGCGCAGGGCTCGGCGAGCGTCCTGCCTCTGTCGCCTTCTCATACTCTGTCGCGCCATGGATACATGGGCACGGAAGAGGGGCGTAGCGAGGCAGCGTCTCGGCCTCTTTCCACTCACGACGTTACCACTGATTCTGCCCCTGCTGACACAGCGTTCGCGCGCTCCTGGTGCCGTTCTACCGAGGCGAGGGCGTGCTTCGACAGTTTCGCTTGGCCTCTGCGCTCACGCGCGGAAGTGTGCCGCCTGCTTGCCTCGCGCGTGCTGACACCCACGTGGCTGCTCCTGGGAGAGTTCAGTGGCGCCTTCTCTCGCGTCTGCGAGACGCAGCGGGGTGTGGTCGTCCTCTCGGTCGACTTGCGCGAGCCCGAGCGAGAAGGGCTCCACTTCTGCGGCTCTTTCCACGAGATTTTCGACCTCGCTGCGTGGGACTTCGTGGCGGCATGGCCAAGCTGCACCCACACGGCCTACAGCAACGGTGACCTGCGCGTGGCCAAGGCGCTCGACGGGCGGGCGTTCTGGGGGCACGTGGGCGTGCTCTATGTGCTCCTCGCCGGCGAGGCGAAGGGACGCCTGGTCGAGCAGCCCGACTCAGATTTCCACCGCCTTTTCGCGACGCCGCGGGTACGCGTGCGGACCGAGCATTATGGGGATGCCCATGCCAAAACCATAAACCTCTATCTCGTCGGCGTCAGCCTGCCCGGACTCGCTGCTGAACATCGCACGGTGCCGCTCGCCGATCACGTGCGCCGCCCGGCTCACTGGGAATTTGCCGACGCCGAGGCGCGCGACCGCTTTCGCAGCTCTTGGGAGCATTTCCCTCTGTTCATGAACGCCCTCGTGTTCTGCCTCTCGCTGTGCGAGGCGCCGCCTCCACCGACGCCGTTCGAGGAGGGCTTGGAGGCTCTGGCGTGTGCCTGGCACGATGCGGGCTGGCCGGTGCCGGCGGGCTACGACGCCTGCAGAGATGGCCTCCCCACCGACGCGGCCGCCCGAGAGTATCAAGCCGTGCGTGGACCGGGTGACAATCGTCGTCCCCCCAGAGTGATCCCGTTCGCCAGGAGGAGCGACCTAGCTTCGGACGGGCACACGCTGATCGCTCTGCCGCCGAGGGCCGAGGCTGGCGTCGCGGATCTGCGCCGACTCGCGTCGGCGCAGGTGGTCACGCTCGCCGAGCTTACGGCGAGCGGGGTGGCTCTCTTCTTTGTGACCTATCTACTGCAGCCCCTCGTGTTCGCGCATGTCAACGGCTTCCAGGTGCTGGGGGCGGAGCTCCCTATCACCAGCGGTCGCGCGACGCCTATGCGCCTGCTAGAGCAGTGGGCCGAGCTGGCGTTTTCGGCAGATGCCACTGCCACCACCTTCATGATTGGCCGCTACAGTCAGGACGGGCCTCGGCTGGGAGTGTGCTTGCTGCCCTTCGCGCCCGCTGCTTCGATGATCGTGCGCAATGTCGCCCAGCGGCGCCGGCGCCTTGGCCTGGGAGCGACCTTTCTTTGGTGCACCCTCGCCAGTTTGGCCGGGACTCTACTGGCTGACCCAGTGGCGCGTGCCTTTGCCAGTGTCGAGGCAGCGGCTGGGCCGGTCACGCACATGCCTGATCTGATGCATGAGGGCGAGCTGCTCCACCCAGTCTTCCGAGTGGGCGCCACCCCGAGCGCGAGCATGGTCGGGATGCGCCCGATCTCGTACGACCCGGGGTCAGTGGGTCACGCGCTCCGCCGAGATGCCGCCCACCAGCTGCTACTTCGCCGCGAGCTCGAGGTCGGCGCGGGAGCCGACGACCCGCTGCTCAAAGGGTGGGCCGAGCGCATTCGGCCGCCGCCGCAGGAGCTGCTTGACTTGGTGCGAGTGCAACTGCCAGACATGCTCGCGCCTGATCTGCTTAGCCTGCCGTACACCCCGATCTACGTGCCGCCCGAGACGCCGTACTTACCGCGCATGCCCGCCCAGCTGCCAGCGGTGACGCCCTTCTGTGTACGCTCTGCGATGGAGCTGCTTGAAGACGCGGCGCGCCACAGTGTCCACTCGTGGCTCTCGCGCGCGCTCGATCAGCTCCGCTGCATCGAGGAACACCCGCGAGAGCACACTGGCTGCGAGCTCCTGCGACCGCCGCCGCTTGTGCTTGGTCAGGAAGCCATGCTACCGTGGGCACGAGGGCGAGTGTGGGACCTCACGTTCGAGCGAGCCAGCTGCGCCGTGCCGCTAGACATGACGCTGCCGCTGGATTCGAACTTCGACCTGTCCCGCCTGCGCGAGCGGCTTCACGGCTACCCCGACCAGAATCTGATCTCGAACCTTTTGGAGGGTATCCGCTTCGAGGCCGACGTCGAGCTCCAGACGGTATTGGTGCCCCACCTCATCTCGTTGCCCATGGGCTTCGCTTCGGTACGGAATGAACTGTACCGTCTCCAGACGCTGGGATGGTACAGGTTCTTCGACGGGCTGCCGTTCTGGCCGATCTACATCAACGGCCAGGGAGCGACGTCGCGCAAGATGGAGGACCGCTACCGGCGGACCACGGAGTGCGGAGGGCCGCGGCGCCCGACATTTGACGGCAGCGGGCTGCGCGCGCTCTCGCTCAACGAGGCCTCGAGGGTCCGGCACATGCCGATCTGGTACCAGCTTCGATTCGACCCGCCGTGGCAGAAATACCTTCAAGAACGGGCGCTCGACGTACCTCTCGAGTGGGGTATGCCTTCGCAACGTCCGCCGGAGCTCAAGCCGACGCTCAAAGGGGTCATGCGAGACCTCTCTATCCTGCTGGCGGCGGCGCGCCACCTCGACGAGCCCCTTTACGTCTTCGGCGACGACGCCAAGGACTATTTTAACCAGCTCGCGATAGCTTCGGAGGACTGGTGGAAACTGGGCGTCGTCTTCCTTCACGCAGAGGAAGTCGGAGCGCCGCGCTCGGCGCATGAGCGGCTCTTCTTCGTCTCCGAGCGGCGCCTGGGCTTCGGCGCACGCCCGTCGTCGAACATTGCGCAGCGGTTCAGCGAAGCGCTCCTGCACTTCCTGCGGCAAGACATGGACGCCGCCGAGGCGGGTGTACCTGTCGACGTGCGACCATCCGCCGCGTACTGGCGCGCCGCTCGCGCCTCGATCCACCGACAGGAGCCAGCAGAGCACCTAGCCCAATCTCGCCTCTACATCGCGCACATGTACACCGATGACCCCATCTTTGCAGTCGTCGGGGTGCAGCGAGCGATACGGCTGCTCAAAGCCTGGATGCGCCTGGTCACCGAGCTGCGTATGATCATGGCCATCGAGGAGAAGCGACATTTAGGCACGTGGGTGCCCTGGCTGGGCGTTCTCCTGCTCGCCGGTTTGGGCATGGTGCTCATACCCAAAGCCAAACTACTACGCACCGTGGAGCGGGTCGACGAGCTGCTCACGAACGGCATGCCCTTCCAGGACTATCGCTCGCTCGTCGGCCTGCTTGAGCACCTGCGGTGCATCTACGGTGCTCAGCGATCGGCCATGTACGGCCTCTATGCCCCGCACGGCTCCCTCCGTGTGCGCCTCGAAGGACCAGCCGCGCTTATCCGCCCGAACGGGTTCCAAACCGAGCAGCTCCAGCGGCACCGCAAGCTGCTCATGAGTACGGGAGGCGCGCCGGTGACGGCGGCCCTGCGACGTGGCGACGGTGCGGCGGCTCCGCCCTTTGCGGTCAAATTCGTGGTATCTGCCGACGCGGCCACCGACAGCGCACCGCCAGGCATCGGCGGTTTCTGCCACGGGCTCTATTGGTATGCCCCGATCCAGGAAGAGTGGCTACTGTACCTGCACATCACTGTGCTCGAGCTGCTCGCCACGGGGCTGGGCGCCATCATCCTAGCGCCGTACCTACGGCACGCCCAACGCATCCGCTTGCAAAGTGACGCGCTAGCGACCCCTTTTGTGCTATCTCGCCATGGAGCGCACAGCGCAATGCTCATGCTGGCTCACCACCGGCTGCTGCAGGACGACCGCTATGCCGCCGTAGCGGCGAACGCCGACATCCAGCACCTCGACGGCGACAGTAACGCCTTCAGCGACAGCGTGTCGCGAGGGCTCTGGCAACGCTTTCTTCTGCTCTGCCGCGCCGCGAACATACAGCCAGTGCGAGTGCAAGTGCCGCAGCATGCCCTGGAGCTCCTGCGCGGGGTGGCGGATGAGGCGCGCCTCGCCGGCGTGCAAATACGACGATCGCAGTACGTGCGCCCGAGCCCAGTATTGCCACCGGCGATGCTCATGCTCGGCCGCCGCTCGACAGCCTGCGAAGAAGCCGATGCCGTAGCGAAGATCAGCCCTCGCCTGGCGGCGGCGCTGCGCGCGGCGGTAGTGGCACAGCCCGAGCGCACAACGCACGGTACGCCGGCGGCGCGAGCCATCTCTGCGCGGCTGGCCAGCCGTCTCCGCGGGGAAGTGGCGGCAGAGCCGCCCAAGCAATCGACGCCGAACATGCCATCGATGGCCGCGCCCAAAGCCGCCCAGGTGCGCCCGCGTGCACCGACCGAACGGGTCGTCGCCCCTCGCCCGCTAGCCGCAAGGCAAGGGAAGCTCTCGCTCACCACCATAGGTAAGCTGCGCCTCCTTGCTCTCCCCCGACCGGTCACCGCGGCGCCTTCGCCGGCTCGCGACGCGCTAAGAGCCGCCGCGGGCACGCAAGCGCACAGGCGTGCCGCTCTTTTCGCCAAGGCCGGCTTTGGTGCCAACCACAACGTGGACCAGCTCGCAGAACTTCTCAAGCATGCAAGTGACCTGCCAGACTTCGGAGTCTCGCACGGCACCAGACGGAAAAACGAAGCGGCGTGGGCGCACTGGGAACAGTTTTCAGAACTAGTCGGCTTCGACCCGCTGCTCTCCGCAGAGCAAGCGCGCAACTACCCCAGTGAAGTTGGCACTTTGCTTGCCACCTTCTTGCTCTATATCTATCCCAAGATGAAGGGCAAGCGCGGCCGGCAATGGGCCTCTCCGCGCAGCGCGTTCGCCTATGTCTTGTCGATCATCCGAATCTTCCGAGAGTGGAAGATCATTCTGCCGCCCGCAAAAGTCGTGCAAGGCGAGCTGCACGGTCTGCTACGCGCTTTCGTCGGTGTGTACGGAGCGCACGCCCTGATGCCCCAGAGACGCGAACCCTTCCGCTTCTCCATGGTGCAAGACCTGCTCAGGCACCCGAAGGACCGGCTTGGCGCACGCAGCTACGATCCAGCCAGTACCATCGGGTGGGCCTTTCGAGGCATGCTTGCGCTCGGCTGGCGCACCGGCCATCGATTGGCCGAATTCGTCGCCCACCCGTCGGGCGAAGTGTGCTACGTAACGCGCCACGACGTGACGTACCTGATCGCAGGTGTGCCCGTCGCAGACCCGACGCCGGCGCAGCTCGCCCTGCTGCGTCCCGGCGACACGATCCTCATAGCGCCACCGCGTTCAAAGACGGACCAGTTTGGAGAAATCCACTCCCCCTTCCCATCGGCGATCGCCTACTCCGCCGATACCAACAGCGCCGGCTACATCATCCAGCAAATCGAACTCCTGCGACCTGTGCACGGACGCAGCCGAGAGAGCACGCCGCTGTTTGCCGATGAGTCGGGCCTGCCCTACACGCACAGCGTCATGGACACGCTCCTGCACGCCGCCCTCGTGCGCCTGTACGGCGAGCAGGTAGCCTCATGCTACTCGTGGCATTCGCTTCGCTCTGGCCTCGCCACGGCGCTCAAGGCGGCAGGTTGCGCCGACGACGTCATACAGATGATATGCCGCTGGGCAAACCCGGAGTCGCTCAAGGTTTATGCCCGCCACGGCACATCGCTGCACATAAACTGGGTAGACCGCGCCGAAAAAGCCGTGATCGACGCGATCCTATCCTCCAGTGTGCCAAAGGTGTGCAACAGCGAAGGCAACATCGCCCTGCAGCACCACTTCGGAGGCACCGTCCCAACGCGGGCCAGACACGTTCTCGACAACGCAGACCGGGATGCAGGCGATGCAACCGCCCCACCGCCGGCGCCCCCCGATGCGTCCCCGCTCACCCACACCAACGCCACAGGGCGTCGCGTGCGAGTGCCCGCGGCATGCTGGCCGACCTACCCCTGCACCGAACACGCAGGGCTCGGTTGGACGGCGCACATCATCTCGGTGCACCAACCAACCAGCGCCGCAACCCTACGCTTCGCCGAAGCAACGGATGACCGCGGCCTCCCTTTCGCAGATGTCCAGCTCCACCTAGGAACCCTCGTACCTTTCTAACTCCATATCCACGTCACAGACCAGCCGTCGTCGACGAACGGCAGCCTTCATGAAACGCCTCGAGCGTGGATAACTCGGCTGCCAGCAAAACAATAACCCACCCTCCCACCCTATATGGGATTCTACACCAGTGACCGCACGACGCCGCCCAACCGCCAATACCACCGCCCCTCGGCACACCACACTATGGGACTCAGAGCCAGCCCCTGGCCGGCTCTCGGGGCTGTTTATTCATAACCATCCCTTTAAGTGTGATGCACAGAGAAGACGGTGAGTTCTAGCGCCTCGGCGCTAGATTGGTTGTCTTCCAGGGCAAACAACGCAACTTTGGGCGGAGGCGCGGCGGCTCGACTAGCCGACCGCGCCGGCGGGCGGGTATGCATGTGATACATACCATAACCCTCAGGTAACAGTCTGTACTATTCCTGTGGGAAAAGCGCAAGTGTGAGGGGACCTCGTCGCTAGGCCTTGTCGCTTTCGTGCCACGCGCCTGTGTGAGATCGCCCCGAGCGGCTCTCTCACCGCGTGTTTGTCGTGCCCCACCCTCCCGGACCCGTACTGTCTAGAATAGGGGACTCAGAGCCAGCCCCTGGCCGGCTCTCGGGGCTGTTTATTCATAACCATCCCTTTAAGTGTGATGCACAGAGAAGACCTCTTCACATGTTCGGGCGCGGAAAGATTCGTCAGGCAAAAGTCTGGAACGAGAGCGACCCTTCCAAAGGTGATGCGCAGCGTTCTTGCGTTCCTCCTCGCGAGCTCGGCGAGTGCGCTGCAGCTATCCTCGCCCAAAGCCCTTCTGCACGTCGAGTTCTGAGGCGGGTGAGGGTACAAGAAGCAGGCGACAGCTCTCGAGGAATACGTGGCCGGGCGATTTGGTGACAGCGTGGCATTCTCATGCCTCAAAGCGCCCACGACGAATGGCTGCTTTGAGGTGTCGGTCGCCCTTCCCGGAGTTTCGTCGTGGCCGCCCCCGCCAGTGGCGGAGAAGAATTATCTGTTGACGGTTGTCCATTGAGTTCACCCTGGCTGCAGGGGCCCCAAAACACGAAAACACAAAACACAGCCCACAGGCGAGCAAGGCCAAAACACAAAAACACAAAACACACGCCCTGCGGGCGAGGCTAAAACACGAAAACACAAAGCACCAAAACACAGGGGGGATCAAGGGCTCATTTGGTTTTCGACCACCTTTTTGGTGTAAAATGGCGACTTCGCGGCCGTCCCGCGCGGCCGAGCGCGTACATGCGGGGGCGCGAGACTTTCAGGGATGCTAAATCAACCCACCGTCCGGGTCCGGTACCGCTTCTCCGAGCTCAACGCGTGCGCGCGCTGGCGCTGAAGAGCTTCATCTTGAGAGCACCAAGCTCTTTTCAGCAGATGGTCGAAAACCAAATGAAGGGTATGTTGGTGCTTCACTGCCGCTCCTGCGCATGCGCCCTGCTAGCCATGAGCATCTTGTAACGTAACTGTAACACCGGACGGCATGCAATTCTTCGTCGGGCGGGCGTTGGCCGTTTTGTAACGAAACTGTAACACTTGTTACTGCGTCTCGATCAGCTTCCGGCAAAGTCTCATCCGTCGCTGTATTGCGTCTTGCCCTCTTGCCTGCGTCGCTGAAGGACCACCCATACTGTAACATTTTGCGACTCTTGTCGATATGCGCCCCACGACCCTTCTCCGTGCGGGGCTGCTGCTTGCAGTGGCCTCTGGACAGCTGCCCCCCCCGCCGGCGTCGCCCCCCCGGCCGCCATCGCTGCCGCCTAATTGCCGCTGCAACAACGAGTGTTTGGGAGCTCCCGAGTACGCCGAGGACGGCACCTGCGACGACGGCGGTGTGGGCAGCACATATTCTGACTGCGAGCTAGGCACGGACTGCGAGGATTGTGGCTTCCAAGTACGCTGCTTGGTGCCGCCGAGTCCGCCGCCGCAGCCACCCAAGCTGCCACCAGATCCCCCGCCGAGGTCGCCGTCGCCATGCCCCCCGCCATGCCCCCCACCTCCACGTGCGCTGTCGCCACCGCCACCTCCGCCATCCCCATCGCCGCCTCCGCCGTCTCCGCCTCCGCCGTCGCCATCGCCGCCTCCACCGTCGCCATCGACGCCTGCGCTGTCGACCCCACAACGGCCGCCACCGCCGCCTGCAACAACGCCGCAGCTTCCGGCGCATTGCACGTGCAACGACCTGTGCGTTGGCAATCCCACCTT
>ENA-UOXO01002010-UOXO01002010.1-mixed-culture-metagenome-genome-assembly--contig:-NODE-2010-length-12703-cov-3.532416_pt1 | contig 12703 bp, 9 predicted proteins | sample MGYA00238162_ERZ761640 | MGnify/ENA primary metagenome ERZ761640 (study PRJEB28914, sample SAMN08778297) | mixed culture metagenome | isolation source: Freshwater growth medium | place: USA...
AATTTGATCTCACTATTGCTCAAACTCAATTGCGCATCATAGCCAGCGTGTTGATTACCATCAGCCGTGCTTTGCCAATCTAAGCCCAAGCCTGTAATTAAACTTAACTTAGACACATCGTCTGGTAGGCTACCCAAATGCGCACTTTGCTCAAAGGCCTCTTTGGGGCCAAAACGTACACCCATGCTATGTTTGGCTGGGCTGACATCTCCCCTTAAATACAACAAGGCAGATAACGTTTCTGTCACACGTGAGATAGGATCAGTACCTACAGCAAAGGGGTGAATGATTTGCTTACGGCCAACGGTTGGTGCGTAGCTTAAATCCACGGCACCCGAATGTTGGCAAATGCCATTCCAACCCTGTAATGCTGCATAGGCGGGCAATGCCAAACTATTTTCACGCCGATACGGATTCCAAAACACTTGCCCGTGTTCAGTCACCGTAAAAGGTTTGCCCCAATGCCGCGCACTCGCTAGTTCACGCACATAGCGCGCACTGGTGCCCAACATACTATTTTGATTTACCCGCATTTGGCCATTAGCCAAGTATTCTGGGTGCGCAAAATAGTTATGCATATCCACCCACAGCAGTTGCCCTCTGCTGGCATGCGCAGCGGGCGAATGCCAAAGGTTGTAACTAGAAACTACACCTGTGTAGCCTAAGGCGCGCAGGTGCTGCGTCATCCAATCGGCTGTGTGCTTTTCTGTATCAAAGAAAAATGCCTGCGTGTCTGCCATGCGTTTGGATGTCCAAGCATCAGGCGATGGAAATGCAACATTCTGCTTGCTCAATTGCTCTTCTGCCTTGAGCTCTTTGCCCCAAGCTTGTTGAAGGCTAGCTTGGTTCTTATATTTTTTTTGTAACCATTGTGCAAAATGTGGTTGTTGAGAAGCATCTACACCTTGGCGATTTAAAAAGGCTAAATTACCTTCATTCACCAAAATCAAGCCGGCCAATACAGGGTCTTGGAGCGTAGTTTGTTTGGTATACGGGTTGACTTGACCATACATGGTGCTTATCAGCTTTTTCCAATGCGCTTGTTTATCAGCATCAAAATAAATGCCTTTGTGCAGCCTCTTCTTACCTATCCAGCGTTCTTGCACATTGCCATAACCACCATTGTCATTACTTAATCCATTTAAAATTAAGTACATACCGTTCTTTTTTAATGTGGATACTAGATAATAAAAACGGTCTAGCTGTAGAAGGTTGTAATCAAAATCATGTTGGCGCCCTTCCATCAACATGGATTCCAAAAAGTCTAAACGTACCATCTGGTAGCCATGGGCACGGTATTGCTGCACATAACGGTCTATGGTGGCGTGATCTGGAAAACTGCCTAAATTGACCCCAAAACCAATGGAGCCAATTAAAAATCTGAGTGGTTTATCGGGTGCGCTTGCTTGAACCCATTGGCCTTGTGCGTTAAGTGTCAGCGGCTCTTGAATTGGGGTTGCGGGTGGCAATAAAGTGGAGAAATCTAAAATGCTGCCTGCTTCTATCTCTAGTGAAACGTCTTGCACGGGCACCCAATCCGTTGCTGCCACTGCATGCTGCACACACACGCAACACAACAATACAAAGAATGTGATGGTACGCATGCGATTACACTGGCTTTACATCATGCTGAATGTGGTCATTGATACACACCAATGCGCCCGGTAACAAAGCCAGCAACACCAATAGAAACGCGCCAGGATGGCGATATTTTTTGATGGATAAAAACTGCTTATCCCCAGCCAGCAAGCTGTAGCGCACATACAGCACTGACCATTTCAGAAATGTAACGGGGTCATGAAAGAAGTAACGGAAATCGCGATTGAGCATTTCTAAAAAATACTCTTTCACCCGTGCTTTTTTTTGTGGATTGGCTTTGGTAATTTGATTACCAGAATCCTGATAAAAAATACGCAATGGTTCGTTGATGCAGCGAATTCGGTATTGGCTGGCAATGGCATCCCACACAATATTCTCAGGCACAAAACGTACACTTAGATCTTCAGGGAACGGAAACTGTTTGAGCACTGCAGTGCGATGAAATCCCCAGCATTCACCGCGTTTTTTGTAGATATAACGCAAGTCTAAGGCATTGGTATCTAAGGGGCTTTCGGTAAAAGACTCTCCGCATATTTCACCGTTTTCATACTGACACAAAGTGACTATGCCCGTGAAAGCGTCACGTTGTTGCTCTGGAATCAGATGCCACCAGTGCAACATTTTCTCCAGCGCATCCGGTAAAAACGCATCATCAGAATCTATTGGTAAAAAGTAGGTGCCGTTGGCTTTTTCTACACCGCGGTTAAAGGCAATGTGCTTGCCATAATTAGGCTGTTGAAAATACAGGATAGGGAAATCAGCGATTGCACGCCATTGTTGAATCAACTGCGCCGTGCCATCAGTGGAACCATCGTCTACCACCAACCATTCAAAGTCACGAAAGGTTTGTTGTTGCAAACTCTCAAACACGCGGTGCAAGGTATGTGCACGATTATAAGTGGGGGTAAACACGGTAAAAATTGGTGCAGTGGTGGGCGATGGCTTCATGTACGTCTTATTCAATTGATGATTTTAATCAACTTGTTATCTAAAGTAGTTAGGCTTTTAGATTAACAACTATTTATGACAGTATTAAGATAATCCTTTGCCATATTGCGTAGGGATGAGCGTGTGATAGCGTTCAGCCAGCATCCCACTAATGTGTTGATAATTACGGTGTTCAGCGATATAAGTTTTACCTAATGCCGACATGCGTGCTCGGCTTGCAGCGTCATTCAATAGGCTGAGGGTTGCTTGCGCAAATGCTTCGGCTGTCATTGGCACACACAAGCCTGCCCCACTCTCTGCAATCACTTGCGCTTGGTCAGGATTATCATTGGCAACTACGGGCACACCCAAGGCCATATACTCGACCGCTTTGGTGGGCGATGCCATGTCTAACAGTAACCCGCGGGGGAAAGGTGATAATCCGACTTCTGCATTGACTACATAACGCCAAGCCTCATCCATCGCCAGCCAACCAGTCCATAATACGGCATCGGCCACCTTGGCTATTTCTGCTTGTTGTTTCAGCCAAGCACGATGGGCTACATCTTCAGTGTCCCCTGCCAATACCAAGATGACATTGGGAATTTCCAGCTGAATGCGTGCAAGCATGTTAAATAGCAGTTCAATCTGTCTGGTTTTATCTAGTGTGCCTAAATACACAACAACACGTTTGTTTGTCAGTACCGAGTTGTTGTGTGGCACAGGTAATGTGGTGACAGATGCCATGTCCACCCCCATCGGCACTGGCGTCATTTTATCCAACGGAATGTGATATTTAGCTAAAGCTTGGCGCATATTGTCTGATTGCACAACGATATGATCTGCCTTCGGCAGAATCCATTGATAGAGTAGCCACTTGCCCACTGTGCCCTGAATAAGCGGAAACCAATATTTCATCCCAGCCCGCATGCCTCTGGCTTTGGCGCGTTGAATTTGGCCTTCTGATTGCGGGTAAGACAACCAATATAAAAATGGACGTTTTTTGAGTTTGCACATGATCAACGCAACCATTGCGATGACCGTCATATCACGTACTTGTATAGCATCGTATTTGCTGTAATCGCTAGTGATTAATACTTTGCATTGGTGCAAAAACTTCACAATGTATTGCATCGCACGTTGTGCAGGCACCTCACAGACAATCGCCTGCCCAGCAGGCCATACTGTATATGTCGCTGGCCTTGGCTGGATGCGTGAGGCTTCTGTGACTAAATCAGAATAGATACCAAACTTAGGTAGATACTTACCAAATAAGGTGATGACATCCGCTCTAAAGGTTGGCCACTCTTCTGCGGTAAGGTAAAGCAAACGCAACGTTAAATCCTGCTTAATTCAGTAGCACGCGGCGCATTGGTTTCTACTTGCTCGCGATACAAAAATGCACCGTAACCCAACATGCAGGCAATGATAATCTCATGCACCATCAGGTTCACTTGGCTATCGGAATACATCAAGAAAGTGAACATGAGCGCGAGCCCCACTTTAATGGCCAAACTATCGGCTCTGATGATGGGGTTGAGGCTAGTAGCGGCTAGTTTTGATAATTGCACCCAAGCTGATAACAATATGCTGATATAAAACACCAAGCCGACTACGCCAAGATCCCATAACAAGGTAGAGATGGTGGTGAGATTAATGCCATACTTGGGATACAGGCGTGCCATGTGACCAGCATCAAAGCCAGCGCCATATGAGCTACCAAGCCCGTGCCCAAATAAAAATGTGAGTGGATCATACCAATCATGTAGCCCTGCCCAAAACGTCATGACAGTGGTTCTGTTTAATAGCAGGTTGCCGTAGCCCATCTCATGGATGTTGTATTGCAATGTTCCAACAAAGGCTTCGGTAAACGTGCTATCCAGCATCATATAAACATAGATATAAGCCAGCGCAACAGTGAGCAATATCAACACTGAGAATATCGGAAGAAATTTACTTGGTTCACGCCGTATGTCTTTGGCAAATAGAATCAGTGAGATGAGTGGCAATAGCACCACCACAATTTTGGTTTCACCCAATGCCAGTGGTGCTAACAACACCAGACTGATGAGCAGCATTTTAGCGGTAGGGATTAATTTTTCTTTCCAGCGCGCCACTACAAAGGCAAACGCCAGCAATACAAAAAAGACCATAATGGCGTTGGGGCTACCCCCTTGCAGATTGGCCCCCATGGTGCCCGCCACTACGTCTGTCGCCTGCCCGCCGCCTAATTCAATGCCACCCCTAAATTTGACCAGTACAAAGCGCTCAAACAAGGCAAATGGCAGTTGCAACAGGGCAATCGCCAATAGTAATTTTAACCACCGATTAAAATCGACACGTGCCCAAGGAATAGTCGCCAAGGCCAGCATTAATCCAAATGCTTGAAAGTAGCGCTTAAACCCGCCAAATAACTCACCAAAGGAGTGCAATTGGAGTACGGTAGAAATTACCGCGAAGATAGCAAATAACACTGCGAGCCAAATAAAAACAGGTGTTGGTTTTTTATATTGTGGGTTGAGGCTAAACAGGTTGATTACACCTGGCACCCAAAGTAACAGAGACAACATAGACACTGCCCACAACATTCGCGAAAGCCCGGTCATGTCTAGCAAAGCAGGTGCACCCAAGCCTAGCACCAACACAATCCAAATCGCGATTTTTGGGCTGGCCAATAAAAATAAGCCCAATATCATGCCGACTGCTAAGCCAATAAAAATGGGATTGTTGGTAATGGCGATCATGCCAAATAGCACTGCTAACAAACTCGCCGTGCCGAATAGCACCAGCTTAAACCAAAGACTGTTGGCTACATTAGATAGCTGCATGGCGTTGCGCCCTTTTTACCGAGGCTATAAATGGCGCCTCTAACTTGCTCCACACATAACGTTGCCCTGCATTACGCGCTTGTGCTTTTAGTGTGGGAAGTTGGTCTTTATGGCAGATCAGCGTTTGAATCGCCTCAGCCAACCCTTGCGCATGGTAATCAAAAATATAGCCTGTTTCGCCATGCTCAATGTAACGGGTGTGTGTCCGTATATTACTAGCCAGCACTGGTAATCCTGCGACCAAGTATTCAAACAGTTTGGTCGGCGGGTTAAACATATTCCAAGTATTCGGTTGCCAAATACATATCGCTGCATCTGCCATTTGTAGGTATTGATACACTTCATCACCAGGAATACGGCCAATCACCTCTACGTGGTCTTGCAAATCGAGTTGCTCAATTTTTTGTTGGCAGTATGCCAACTCTTGCTCGCTAGCACCCACAATCCGCAAATGTATTTTGTGAAATAAACTGTTAGTGATGACTAAATGCATGGCCTCTAACATCACATCTCGCCCGCGTGCTGCACTCACTGTGCCTGTGTAAACTAGTTTGAGTGTGGCGGCTTCATCATCGGATATTGGCTGTTGAGATGCCCGCGCAAAATGATCCGCCACACCCATGTATTGCAGCTCCATTTTTTCGGCAGGCACGCCATGTGCAAGCAAATCTGCTTGGTGATCTTCGCCAATCGGCAGTATCACACTGGCTTGTTTTGCCCCAAAAAATATCAATTGTTGCAATAACCAAGTAAAACTTTGCCGAATGGGTGCTAAACCACTTGGCATATGCATCAGATTCGTCGGGTGCTCATTCCAATATAAGCAATGTGGCATATTGCCTAATAGCAGCGTGACGGGAGCTAGCGCAGAATGTAATAGCACCACGACATCTGCTTTGGCTTGCCGAGCATACGCTGCACTTTTCCATAAATAGTTTAACCAGCCAAGCTTACCGCCACGGTGCGGTATACAGTGATATTGGGCTTGTTGTATCAGCAACTCTTCTTGAATGACTGCTTGCTGCGAAATCACTGTTAATCGGTAAGCCTTAGACAGTGCGCGCATGCGATATAAAAAATCCATATACCCGGGCTGATTTTCATCAAAACAAGTAATCACGATGCAATGTTGCTTCATGCCAATACTGCCTTGGTCTGACTGTATTGCTTACGAGCCGCTAAAAACGTTTTCACTTCATTTGCCATGGGGTCAAAGTGCTGTACATTCCAATTAGGCGCTGTGTATTCAGTGAGTTTGGCAAGTGATGCTAGCGCACGTTTGATCTCATCATGCGTATCTGCGCGTTGCGTAAAATTCACCTGATCAAACCAATCAAACGCGCTGGTCAATTTATGATTATGCGTTTTTAACACCACACACGGGCGTTTGATCAACACCGAAAAAATAAGCCCGTGGTAACGATCGGTAATCACTGCATCAAAACTTGCGATATAACTGAAATATTTAACCAGTGTATTTAGCCTACCTTGCTCAGTAAAAATATCATCCACATCCGTATCCCAAATCTCCACTTCAAAGCCTAGTTCCTTTAAAAACTGCTTCAAATGTTGCTTATCACTGGCTTGGTACACGCCCTCTTTATCATTTCGCAAAATCAATAAGACTTTGCGTATGGGTTTGACTGGGCTAACAAAAGTCTCTGCATGATGTTGTTGTAAATAATCATGCAATGACAGCACCATATCTGGCCTTGCATACACGGGCACTTGTGGAAATAGTTGTCGCGATAATGCGGTAGATTGTTGGTCACGCCCAAACATCAACACCTGCTGGTGTTGCGCAAACACTTGTTGTGTCTGCGCTAGCGCTTGCTTGCCAGATGCGGTATCACTATAAAACACGGTTTGCGGCAACTGGATAATGGGGTTGTTTTGTAAGGCATCTATGATGGTTTCGCGATCAAGTTGCGTTTGATACCAATCATCGCCAAAATTGCCGCCACTGTGTAAAAACACAATATCCTCAGCTTGTATGTGGCGCTGTAAGATAGGCAAACACTGATGTACTTCATCATTTTTGATTTGAAGCACCGGCCACGCAAAATGCTTAGCAAACCATAACGGAATAGCTGCAGTTTGTGCCTGATCGCCAAGATTAGGGAAACGCTTATTTAATCCCATCAGGTAGAATATACGTGGGCTGGCGGTGTTGCTTAGCTTGATTGCGAGCAGAAACTTAGATTGAACCCAGTGATTTCTGGCAAAACGCTTCAAGTTTTTTAGCATCTTTATCACGACTACACCGATTTTTTCTGTTTAAACGACTTTAAAAATAACCACTCTTCTTGACTGATTAGCTTAAGCAAATACACAGTCAGCAAGTAAACAGACAACACCACTAAACCAGCAAGCGCAGTCACCCACATATCATTTGAGTATTCAGTAAACCACTGCTGGCTCACCAGTAATGCAACCAGCAATGCCGCCACCCCCGCTGCCAATACGCCAGTGAATACCTGCCATGTGAGGCCATAGGCATAACCGCTATGATTAAGCTTGCGTATGATGTAAATATTACAAACCAGTGAAAATAAAACTGGGCCAAAAAACAATGTTGATGGCTGAAGTGGTAGAGCGACAAACCAGAACAGCAATAAGCCAAACAATGCAAATACACCGGCACGCATCAGCCATACACTTTTGTTAATCGCATTCAGTATCAGCTGTAGCAACACCACATGGCTACCAATGGTAAGTTGCACCATCACCAATAATAATATCCACACATAGCTGTGATATTTACCTGCCGTTAACAAATCTACCAAGTGCGACCCTGCCACGGCTATCCACACAATGGCGGGCACCAATATCAGCAAATTGGATTTGTATAACCACTGGCAAAACTTAGTGAGCTTGTTAAAGTCTTTATGCTGAAGGTAATTGCCGACCATGACAGGCTCAATGAGGTTGTAGAAAAAGTGCAGCGGAATATACTGGCGCGCTTTTTCTGCAAGGCTGACAAAAAAACCATAGGCAGCGACCATTTGTGTGGGCAAGAAAATAGCTGCCAGCATTTTCACAAAATAACCTTGTGGCGGTGCTGCTAGCAATGTAAATCCATAATTATGCAAGGCCATATGGCGCATGGCTTTCCAATCTGGCCATAACGTTGTGGTTTGTGATGGATGTTCTGGAATGTGTTTGATGTGCCAGCGTTGCACCCAAACCAAGGCAATAATGCTGAGCATTTCTGGCAAAGCCATCATCCATAGGGCTTCTTCTAGGCTCAGCTGATGGTCTGCATATAAGGCAATCCACAGCATCAACAATCTACCCGCCCACTGAATCACCATGATTTGCGTGAGTGATTTTTGTTGCGCTAACGATTGATACACTGCGGAAAAATACTGAAATAAGGATTCTGCGATGACAAAGCATGTCAAAGCGATTGGAAAATGCGTGAGTTCTACATCTTTAAACCATTGCATCAACAATGGCCATGCCAAATATAAACAACCACACATCAATGCAGAGGCAAGCAATCGGACAGCAGCAAGTGTCCAGATGAGTTGGGCAATCTGTTGCGGACTTTTTTGCAATCTGGCTTCTGGTAAATACCTTGCCACCACGCGCTCAATCCCCAAGCTGGAGAGTATGCCCGCAAAGGCTATCAAGCCAGTCAGTGCAGTAAAACCTGCATAGCTTTTAATGTCCATGTATCTGGCCATAAGGATAACCGTGACAAATCCCGCCAAACCAGCCACACCGCGTCCTACTAAAAAGTGTAGAAAACTACGCTTAACGGACTCTTTTGAGTATGGGGATTGTGCTGTCACTGGCTTGCCTAAATGCGCACACTCATCAGCTGAGTGGTCGAATGACTTGACCAATGAGCGTATGGCGTTTGGTGTAAGGCGTTGCGCTGATTAAATCTTGTATAAAGCGCGCGTGTATGGCGTAAGCATGCTCAATATCATCAGGTTCGGTAGTGCTAGTCAGGCTAGAAATGCGCACCAACATGCCATCAGGGACGTGCCCTGTTAAGCCGTATTGTAATCGTGACATTTTGGTATCCCAGCCAGGGTATGTCAGCCGCTCGCCTGTTCTTAACCAATAGGTGATGGGTTCAATGCGGTTAGTCTTGGTTGCAATCACCTTGGTCACTGGGATGGTGAGCGATTCAGTAGCGATTTTATCGCGCACTACCCTGCCAATATTAAACCCTTGACCGCCATAGCATCCTTCTGGCAAATGCACACCTACGCTATCACTTTGATCCTCACCATAGGCAATAGATAGCATAATCACATCACCTTTAGCGTTGGTGTAAGTGCGTGATAAGGTTTGCGCATACACCTTGTCTACTGCTGCTTTCACTTCAGGATTCACAAGTTGTGCAGTTAAATCAAGCACACGCCAATCGTTGAATTGTTGTGGAATGGCCTGTTCTAGCATCAGCTTTGGCTGACCTTCTGTGATTTTATGCTGCGGCCTAAGATTGGCAGCCATGACGGATGCTGTAATCATCAACATCAATACTACGTAGCCAATCTTCATTTTCATGCTGCGCCCTTGTGTCGTTTTACAAAGAATTGAATCGTAGAATCCACTGCCATAATAAACATGAGCGCGATAATAAATAAAAACATACCAGCAAAGCCATGCACAAAACCTTGCCCAACTTCGTCGCCAAAGTAATAGGTAATTAAGGTGAGCGCCATCACACGCACCACATTGGCGGTGAATGAAATAGGAATAATCAAAATGCCCAGTGTGATATTGCGTACTAATGAATCGTGCTTAACTAAGTTCAGGTAGAGCAAGCCAAGCGCTTCAAGTGAAATCAAGGTGTGCATGCCTGCACACGCATCGGCCACCAATAATTGATATTGCCCAATTTGCAACACCACACCCGAACGCGCGATTGGATAATCAAACCAGAATAAGATGGTCTCTGTGACATAAGACACTGCCATCTTCATCGGCATGGTGATACTTGCCAATGGTAATGGCAGCATAAAAATAATAAAGAACAGCGGAAACCACATGGCTTTTAATGCTTTGCGCCCACAACTCAGCAGCAACACGCCCATCAGCACAGGAATTTGCGAGCCGATATCCAACATTAAAATGTCTTGAGAACGTCCAAGTACGTAGCATGCTAAGCCAAATAACAAACATGTCCAGCCAGCGAATGTTTCTAATTGGCTAGGCTTGGTGAGAACCAAATGTTCACGTTTTTGCCACGCCAAAAAAATGATGACCATCAGCACAATCGGACCATGCGCCTGATCCACCTCACGCCAAAGGGTTTGGCTAATCGCGTAGTAACTCGGGATATAAAGTCCAGCCAAGCCAATTAGGTATGGCAGCCAACTCAACCAATCAATGTTGCGCTGGGGGGAGTCGGAATGCATTGTAGCGACTGACAATTACAGCTCCTGTATGACGCTGCCAATCAATTGCGCACCCGTCATGGTGAGTTGCGCTTGTAGCAAGTGCAAATTGTGCGCAGTGGTGACATCTTGACGTGTGACGACGATGGCACCTTTTGCTTTGGCCACCACAGGCAAGTAATCCGCACCTAAACTTGATGGCACGCACTCGATTAAAATCACATCGTAAATATTCGATAAATCATCCATCAACTCAGAAAAGCTGCCGTTACTGAGCAACTCCTGTGGATTGGGCACTTGCGTGCCTGCAGCCAAGATTGATAAATTAGGCAAAGCTGGATGGCGTGATAACTGATAACTGCCTTGACGGTTTGCTAAGATATTGGCTAACCCTACTCTGCTCTCCACATCAAACAGTTGTTGATGCATGGGTGCCCGCAAATTAGCATCGACCAGCAGTGTTTTTTTATTTAACTGTGAAAACACCACAGCCAGATTGGCAGTCACCACATGCGACATATCATCAGGATGTGTAGAGGTAATTGCCAAGGTTTTATGGCCTAAATCAAACCAACGCATCATTAATTGGCCGCGCAAGCTACGCAAGCGTTCTACTTCACTACAGAACGGCGTGTGTGCTGCAATCAGGGCATGATTGATTTGGCTAGGATCATGCGAGTAAGCATAAGCATACTGCTCTGATAATACTTTTTTAATATCACTTTCTTTGACCAAACCTAAGCGCTTTGCTGCTTCACCAAATAACAGATTGTCGCTGTTTTGTAGCGCAAGAATCCGCTCTACGTCTTCTGGTTTTAATTTTGCATGTGCAATCAAAGCATCGCCTATTCTGGCGTAGCTCGCACTCTCTAAATCATCTGCAGGCATTGTGTGCATCATGGTGGTATTCATAAAGTGAAATCAGTCATATTCGTTTCATTTATCGCAATTGCATGCCCAACGCGCCTCGCGTTGGTTTAGCTTTTTTTGCATTCAATAACTTGTTTAGCCACTCTTTAAATGTAGGCTTTGGTGTGACCAATGCAGCCAATACAGGCACTGCTAGCAACTGTGATAGATCATCTGCAGAGCGCACGCGTCTATCCAACATCTCCGTGGCAATAGCGCAACCCACCGCAAGCAAGCCACCTAAAAACAGTGACAGCACAATATTGATCAGTATTTTCGGGCTAGAGTGTTTAAGTGGCGGTGTAGCCGGGTTGAGCACAGAGATCTCGGTTTGACCAGATTGACTCTCTAAATTGGTTTGGCCAAATCTCAGCAAGGCACTGTCGTAAATACGTTGCGCACTATCTACCTCGCGCAGCAACACTGCCACGGCATCTTGTTCATTTTTTAGCTTGAGCACGCGTTGTTTTTGCGCTTCTAACGCCGCTTTAATTTCACCCTCACGCATTTGTGATACTTGCGCCGTTTGACCCACACTGCTGCTGGTTTTGCCGATTTCCACTTGGATAGAATGGCGTAAATTATCCACATCTTGCTTAGCAGATTGATATTGCGGGTGATTCACACCCAAACGTTGCGACACTTCGGATAGCTTAGCCTCGGCTTGCACCAGTTGTGATTTCAATCCTTGAATCAATGAGTTAGATAAGATTTCCGGTGAATCGGTAGCACCACCGCGTTTGAGTTGATTGCGACGAGAGTTGCTATCGTAAGTTTGCGCCTGCGCCACCACTAGTTGGCTGGATAACTCTGCCAGCCTTGCCATTTCTACATCTAGGCGCCCTTCGCTACTGGTAATGCCATGTGCATTTTGGTAATCCGACAACTTTGCCTGTGCCTTTTCTACCTCTGAACGCAGCGCTTTAATTTGCGTATCAAAGAACACAGAAGCCTGTTTGGCTGGGTTGGTTTTTAACTCTAAACTGGTTTGAATATAAGCTTCGGCAAAGGCATTGGCCAACGCTGCTGAAAATTGCGGATCAGGACCACGGTAGCTAATCTCAATCACGCTACTTTCACGTG
>ENA-UOXO01002017-UOXO01002017.1-mixed-culture-metagenome-genome-assembly--contig:-NODE-2017-length-12646-cov-3.690493_pt1 | contig 12646 bp, 16 predicted proteins | sample MGYA00238162_ERZ761640 | MGnify/ENA primary metagenome ERZ761640 (study PRJEB28914, sample SAMN08778297) | mixed culture metagenome | isolation source: Freshwater growth medium | place: USA...
CGGCATCTCCAAATCCACCGTCAGCGAGATAGCCAGCTACGCACGCGTGGCTGGTGTGGACTGGGCAGTTCTTCAGGTCGGGTTTCATCGAAGTGTGGAGGGATGTACATCGTAGGTAGGCGAATGAGACGGTATGAAGGATCTCTACTTTTGTGGCAAACCGGCATAATTAAAAGATCCAGTTTTTATAGGTTCTCAGGCACTGGACCCCGCGCGGCGTGCCACGGCCGGCTCACGCACACTCCGATCCCGCTTGATCTTGGGCCCCAGGAAAACCTGGGCTCAGTTCGCCGCGCCGCTGGCCCTTGACACACAGCGCTTTGGCCACGGTCTGGTGGACGCCGGGGACCCGCTCAGGGTCTCAGATAAATCGCAGCCAGCACAAACGCGGCCATCCACAGGGTTTCAACCAGCAGCAAGGCGAACGGTTTCCATCCGGCGAGGGCCAATTGCCGGAACGAGGTCTTGATGCCCAAGGCCGAAATGGCGACGACCAGACAAATTCGAGACACATGGTTCAGGCCCTCCTGAACGGCCACGGGCACTCCGCCCGTTGAGTTGAGAGCCACAAGGGCCACAAAAACCCACAAAAACCAGGGTGCCAACGCCTGCTTGACCGCAGTCGTGCCATCCTGTGACTGCTCGCGCTCTTTCTTGAACATGCTGGACACCACCACCACGACCACGACCAGCATGGACACCCGGAACAGCTTGACGATGGTGGCGTAGTCACCCGTTTCATGGTTCAACATGTAACCCGCGCCGACAACCTGCGCCACGTCATGAATGGTGCCACCAAGAAACAGGCCGGCCAGCTCCGGCGGCAGGTGCAAAACTTTGGCGATCAGGGGATAGGCCACCATGGCCAGGGTGGACAGCACGGTCACGGTCACCACCACCATCAGAGTGAAGCGTTCACTGTCTTTGTTGCGTGGCAGCACCGCCGAAATCGCCAGCGCCGCCGACGCGCCGCAGATGGCGACCGAGCCACCCGACAACACCGCTTGCGCGCGGTTCATCCCCAGCCGACGTCCCAACAGCATCCCACACAGCAGCGTGGTCACGACGGCGGCGATGACGATCGCCGCAGTGCTCCAGCCCAGGCCTGCAATTTGACTCGCCGTGATGCGCGCACCGAGCAGGCCGACGCCCAGGCGCAGCACGGTACGCGAGCAGAATTCGATACCAGGCCTGGTCGTGGCGTCATGGCTGAGGTAGTGAAAAGCCACACCAAAGAACAGGGCATACAAGAACTGTGGCCCGCCATGCAGCGTGGACACCAGGGTGGCGGCCATCGCAATCACACAACACAAGGCGGCACCGGGGAAAAGTTGCAGCAGGTGCTGCGGCATCCAAGCGTGGTGGGCCGTGTGGGCGGTTGACCTTGGCGACAGGAACTTGAACACAGGTAACCTCTTTCGAACAGCCCGCGTTGGGCATGCGTGGGAGGGCTATGCCCCTCAATGAATAGAGAATAGGCAAAAGTCATTAAATAAAAAAGCGGATAATATCGTTCAGAATGATCGATAAATTCAATCAACAATCCTTCCAGCGCCTGCGCCTCAACCTGCGTCAGCTCGAAGTCTTTCTGGCCACGGCGCGTGGCGGCAGCACACGTGCGGCGGCCGATCTGATCGCACGCTCGCAATCAGCGGCCAGCACCTCGCTGGCCGAACTCGAGGCGGCACTGGGCGTTGAACTGTTCGACCGCATCGGCCGGCGCCTGCTGCTCAACGAGAACGGGCGCGCGCTGTTGCCCAAGGCCCAGGCCCTGGTTGAGGAGGCGGCCGAGGTTCAAGCCCTGTTCACGGACGAGCACGCCGCGCCTTTGCTGGTCGCTGCCAGCTTCACAATCGGCGAATACCTGTTGCCCAGCCTGGTGGCGCAATGGACGCAACAGCACCCCAAGAGCCACATCCATCTGCGCATAGGCAACACCAGCGAAGTGATCGCCGCGGTGGCTGCCCTGGACGTCGACATCGGCTTCGTCGAGGGGTCGCAGACGCATGCCGACCGGGTCGTGCGGCCCTGGCTGGATGACGAAATGGTGATCCTCGCTGCACCGGACCACCCGCTGGCGAATCGCTGCGCGACGGCCCGCCAGTTGGCCGACGCCACCTGGGTACTGCGAGAACGTGGCTCCGGCACACGCCAGATCGCGGATGAGTGGTTGCTGAAAAATCTAGACCAGGTGCGCGTCGGCTTCGAACTTGGCAGCACCGAAGCGATCAAGCGCGTGGTGGCGGCGAGCGATGGCCTCGGCTGCCTTTCGCGCCACGCAGTGACGCAAAGCGTGGAAGACGGGCACCTGGTCGAACTGCAAACACGTCTGCCCAAAGCAAACCGCAAGCTCGCCATCGTGCTGCACCGCGAAAAGCGGCTGGGCCGCGCGACCACGGAGTTCCTGGCGCACTGCAGCGCCGCCGCGCCATGAGGATCTTGTGACCGGTGCGGCGAAAAGGTTGAGCTTGGCGAGGTTGGCTTCGCCGAGATGACATCGATCGGTTTCGAGTCTCAGATGACCACTGCCAAGAAGCACACCGCATTCAACCGTGCCCTCACTCCCAGCGCCGAGCTGGCCGCTGTGATCGGTGCAACGCCGCAACCCCGCACCGAAGTTGTGAAGCTCATGTGGGAGTACATCAAGGCCAACAACCTGCAGAACCCGAAGAACAAGCGAAACATCCTGGCGGACACCAAGCTCAAGGCCGTCTTCGGAAAGGATGAAGTCACCATGTTCGAGATGACCGGGCTGGTGGGCAAGCACCTGAGCTAACTGGAGACCACGGGGCATGGCCGCACGGTACCGTCCTTAAACTCGAATAGCGCAGCAACACGTCGCTTTCGCTCCAAGCTCTAGGCCCTGGCGTTCATACAGTCGGTAAAAAATCTTAGTTAAATCAAATACATAGCTGCTTTTCTGCGGATTTTGCAGGAATCACGGCCGACACTCCAACGCATCACCGATGCCTTGGCGCGGTTGATGGCGTTTGCACGGTGGGCCCTGTCGCCTTTGAGGCGATTCAGTTTCTGATCGATTTCGCTGATTTCACGATCAAGGCGCGTGATTTCAGTCGAGGCTTGGCTCTGGGAGGCGTCCCGTTCCTTTTGCACCCTCTGGCTCGCAGATGATTGGCGACCAACGAGGTCCTCGGTCCTGGCGTTCTTGGCATTGAGGAGGCCTTCGTCGGTTTGGTGGGCGCTCTCCGCCGCTCTGCGAACACCTTCTGCCTGTTTTAGGGCGGCCTCCTGAGCCTTGACCGAAGCCTCAGCCCGTACAACACGGTCCTGACACTCTGCGATGGCCTGGCGCGCCGATTCGTCGTCGGCCCAGTCGGGAGCGGGCAGGGCCGCCGTGTTGAGGGACCAGCCGTACAGCGATGAAGCTCCCTCCTCAGCGAGGTGGGGAGTCAGCTCCGTGTGGCCAAGAAGCCGCGGGTCAATCACGCGCGCGAGGTGGGTTCGCCAGGTCTGGTCTTCACTGGATCGAAGAGCAGACAGCAGGGTGCCGTCGGCCGGCGCCAGCATCTGCTGAGCTTGGGCGAGTGAGTCCCGTGCCTGGGTGAGCTGCTGGCGAGCCTGCTGCAGAAACCCTTCCTGGAGATCGAACTCAACCTTCGCCTGGTGCACGGCGTTCGCAAGCGGAACGAGAGCCCTCTGGGCTGAGGCAATGGCGCTGTAGTGCTGGCGCAGGTCATCATCTGCAGCGGTCAACAAGGCGATGGCCTCCGCGCTGGCGGCAGGGGACTTCTTGCGGGCGATCCACTCTCCCCGAGTGGATTGCAGATTGCCCTTCAGTTCATCGAGTGTTTGTCGCAGCCCTTCGATCTCATCATCGAGATCCTTCAGCTGGTGCTTCTCGTTGAGTGACACCTTGCCGAGGCCCTGAACCAGCCGATCGTTGAGCGGGCCTTTGGACTGTTCGAGCCGGAAGGAATGGTCAGCAGCGCGCGTGCGCGCCCCGTGCTCCAGGTTCTGAAAATGGGCGATCAGGTTGGCGTGGCTCTGCTTGTGTGCCTCAAGCTGAGAGTTCTTCAAGGCCAGGTTCGATTCCAGCTGTCCCAGTCCGGTGAGCTTGATCTCGCATCCCGGCGCATCATGGTCCCGGAAGTAGTGCGCCAGATCCTGCTGCTCCTTGAATGCCTCTTGGGCGACCGTGGCCGCATCCGACGCCGTTTTAACCGCCGACTCAAGCCCCGCCAGAGCCAGCTGCTCAGCGGTGAGTGCGCTCTGCCGATCTGCCTTGGAGTCCGCCAGGGTTCTGCCCAGGCGCTCTACCTCCTGGCTGCGGATCAGATGCAGGGCTTCGATGTCGCCTCGGCAGGCCCGGATCGTCGCCTCAAGTCGGCGGAAGTCGCCCAGGCTGTCGTGAAGGGCGCTCACCTGGGGCTGCAGTTTGAGGGCGTCCTTGCAGGCCTGTCGGTCGCGAACCCACTGCTCGATCTGGCTCTTGCCCTGCTTGTACGACAGTACACCCCGCGAACCACCTGCCCCCAGCTCGCTCTGTGCCAGGCTCACCGCCACCTGGATGATGTCGGAGAAGTTGACGCTCTTCTTGACCATGGCCGCCACCACCCGGTCCAGGTTGGCCAAGGGGCGGGGCCCGAACGAAAAGTCCTGGCTGATGGACCCAAGGGCCACCTTCTCCTTGGTCTCAGCCGGCGTGCCCAGGATCACGTGACGGTAGTCAGAGGGGGTCAGCCGCTTGTAGGCCTGGATGCCGAGCTCGATCGCAGCTTTCTGTGTCTCTTCCTCGCCCAGGAAGCGGCCCTCATGGACGAAGAGCTCCCTTCGGTACCCGCAGCGAAAGATCCGGTAGCACAGGGAGTCCGGATCATCGGCGCGCCGGCGCAGCACCGCCAGGCGCAGCTCGTTGTCCGAGCCCCGCTGGTACTCGAACGCGATCGCACTCATGTCGGTGGGCAACACAAACCGTACCATGTTCTGCTGACCCTTCTGGGGGTCCACGATGGCGCTGTGCAGGTGCCCGAAGAACAGGGGCAGGAGCCGCAGTGTCGTGGTCTTGCCAACCCCGTTCTCACCCAGAACTGCTGCGCCACCCCGGGGATCGACAGCCGTGATGCGGCCACTGGGCTTGTTCTTGTTGGTGCCGACGTTGATGAGCACCATGCGGCGCAAGCGATAACTGGGGGAGTCAATGAGCATGCGGCTGGAGGCCAAAGCCTCAAAAGGGAGGTGAAAAATGAGAGAAAGGATACAAAGAAAACGAGCTGCCCGGCCGCTTTTATAGGACTAGGGCCTGTTAACACAAACCGCGAAGTCCGTCCGCGACCAGCACAAAGCAGAGGAAGCCGAGAAACATGGCGTCGAGCTTCTCGAATCGAGAGAAGATTCGCCGATAGCCCTTCAAGCGCCGGAACAACCGCTCGACTTCATTGCGCCGCCGGTACATGGCCCGGTCGTATTCCCAAGGGTCAAGACGTGTCCGCGTTGGAGGAACGACCGGAATGAAACCCAAGTCCAGGGCCAGTTGACGTGTCTCGTTTCCTTCGTACGCGCGGTCCATGAGCAGGTGGACTGGGCGATTCGTTGGGCCCAAGCTTTGAAGGAGGCGGCGACCTTCAGGGGCATCATGAGCCTGTCCAGGCGACAGACAGAACGTCACGGCCGTTCGAGCATCCGCGGCAACCAGATGAACCTTGGTGTTCCATCCGCCTCGGGACTTCCCGATGGATTGAGGGCCGTTTTTTTTAACGCGCCCGTGCCATCGGGGTGGACCTTGATGCTGGTGGAGTCGAGCGAAACGGCTTCAATGCGAATGCGCACCACCTGTTCGCGCTGGAGCTCCTGGAACATCTTGTCCAGCACACCGGCCCTCTCCCAGCGGCGCATGCGCGTGTAGATGGTGTGCCAGTTGCCAAACCTTTTGGGCAAGCCACGCCATTTGCACCCGTGTTCGGCCACGTAAAGCATGGCATTGACCACCTGAAGGTTGGTCATGCTCACATTGCCGCGTTGAGTTGGCAGGCAGTGCTCGATACGAGAAAACTGTTCGGGCGTGATTTCCATGCACGCCAGTGTCGCTCTCCAGCTCCAAATTGGCAATTAGTGTTAACACGCCCTAGATCATAGGCAGCGCGAGTGATTTGCCATCCTTGAACTGCGCGCAAGGCTCATACGGACGAAGAGAAGTCGCTCATGCTGTGCGGTGAAATAAATGAGCAATTGCAACTAATTGGCTATTGAATTGCACGTAATTGCGTATTAAAATGCAACCATGCAATTAGACGCGAATAAGTCTCCTGGCCAGAGCAAGCCCAACTCACTGTCCGATGAACCTTTGGCATTGATCGACGCCCCGAAGGAACCACTCTTCGCGGACGATGGGCTAAGCGTCGCACCCCATCAAATGAAATCCGCTGGCATTGATCAAGTTCTGAGCGCAATGCGGGCTGGGGGCTCCCTGACCGAATTGCCAACCAGCTTCTACAGCGGTGGCTACAGCTACACCCATGTCCTCACGACGAAGCGCGGGGCGAGGTACCGAGTGAGCAAGCAGGTGCTGCGGGGTGTCCCAGCCGCCAACTTGCCTGGCGGCGCGCACCCCTGAACGATCCACCCCTTACCGCTTGCCGACCGCACCTGTTTTGGAGCACCCATGTCCCTGACCGTCAACCCTGACCTCATCGCGTCCACCAAGTCCCATTTGCTTGAGTCCTACCGCCAAGATGCGGCCAGATCCGATCGCGACCAGGTGATTGACACCTCGAAGTTGGGTGATGAAGGCATCAACGACTTGATCACAGCGGCCCAGGCCGTGCAAGACAACAAGACCGCTCGCGCCCTAGAGTCCATCTTGCTGGCAAGGGCTGGCAAGTTTGACAAGCCGGTACCGAATTTCAAGGCATTTCAAGCGGTGCTGCTGGCATTCCTCAAGGCAGATCTCATAGATGGTTGGATCTACGTGGCAGGCCCAGATGAGAAGCTGTATCCCCAACTTGTCACGGGTGTCACATTCGAAAGTGGTCAGGACTACCGGCGAAGCGGAACCCCCATGGTGTGGATCGAGACGGCCAGTTACGGTTTCAGTCGCGATGGCAACTACAAGCCCACCTTCGGTGTGTTCACGCGCCGGCATGGGTTCCATCCCCAGATAGTTGCCAAGCGCCGTGTCACCGACATATTGGCTGACCAGGGCCTCTACAAGGAAACGCCAGCATTGAAGGCTGCGCACCAAGAGAGTTTGAAGAGTCACTACGGGGGTATCCAAAGCGCCTTCGCGCAGCAATTTCGCATCAAGGGAAAGGCCTTCCACTCGGAATCCCGTGATGGAAATGACGGCGATGACCTGACGGGGCGCCGCGTGATCCACGATCTCGACTCCGACGACTATGAAGCCGTGGTGCGCCATACCGACTCAGCACTGTTCGACGCGGAGGACGGCGTGGGCCAAGTGCCTGAGCATCCAGTGGTCAGGGTGTTTGACCTGAGCAGCCACGGGTTCTACTGGGTTCACGCGGACAACATGGAGCCCTACACATACGACGAATCTCTGCGCCATAAACTGGTTCTGCCTGACACACACCGGGATCTGCTGGATGTGCTCACCACGGACCTCGATGCCTTCGTGGACGATTTCATCGAAGCCAAGAGCGCCACCAACGTCATCTTGTGCAAGGGGGTGGCTGGGGTCGGCAAGACGCTGACGGCCGAGGTGTACGCCGAGCTGATCAAGCGGCCTCTGTACGCGATGCATGCGGGCACCTTGGGCACCACAGCCGAAGAGATTGAGAAGAACCTCAAGATGGTCTTCGACCGCGCCACGCGCTGGGATTGCGTCCTGCTGCTCGATGAGGCGGATGTTTTCGTGGTCAAGCGCGGTGACAGCATCGAACAGAACGCCATCGTGGCAGTGTTCCTGCGGGTGCTGGAGTACACCAAGGCGCTCATGTTCATGACCAGCAACCGAGCGAGCGACATTGACGAGGCCATCATTTCCCGGTGCGCGGCCATCATCGAATACACCGTTCCGGGTGCCCAAGATGCTGCGGCAATCTGGAAGGTGATGGGAACCCAGTTCAAAGCAGAGTTGACCCCTGAGCTGATTGAGCAGCTGGTGGACCTGTTCCCCGGTATCGCCCCGCGCGACATCAAGATGCTGCTGCGGCTGGCGCTGCGAGTCTCGAAGTCCCATGGCGAGCCCCTTGATGTCGCCATTTTCCGACGCTGCGCCATGTTCCGTGCAATCACCATGAAATCGGAGGTCTGAGCCATGATCTATCCACTCCTGGCCCAGTTCTAGAGCCTGCAGGTGAGCCAGTATTGGCACGTCCAATAAGTCAGATGAACGAAATACGCCATCCTTCCGGCGATAATTCAATACAGGTATGAACCATATGAATCAGTTGTCCATCGCTGAGATGTTCGCACAGAGCACAGCGCCAGATTTGTTTTGGCCACCAGCAATTTGCATTGCGTGGTATTTGATTTGCAAGATTGTTTCCAAAGAATGGACCTTTGGCTATCCCAAGGCTGAAGAAACGCCTGTAGAAGAAATTGGCAAATCCTTAGATGCTCAACTGGCAGATGCCTATAAGGCTCGTATGTTGGCCGGTCGAGGCAGTAAGTTTGATCGCCTCTTTATTTCTGGCATGGCGTCAATGGGTGGGATCACGCTTTTATGGGTTGGCCTTTGGATGGTAGGGGTGGTCCCCGCCAGTACCCAAGAGCGTGCCTTCATTGAAGATTTGAGGGCTTCCACTTTTTCCAGTCGCCCCCAGGTTGCAGCAGCGATTTCTGCGGCTGATAGCTCAGCGTACATAAGTCGTCAGCATTACTTTGCGGCGGAGAAAGCTTTTCTTTTGTCCAGCAAATAGAAACCAATCTGCTCCACAAATAGGTCCCTCCATGAGATGTGTACTGCCGGTGGATCAAGTCTTGAAAACGATCCAGGAATGCGAAAAGAACGTACAACGAATGCAGCGCGTTCTAAGCGTTGCGTCACCCCTCGACGTGGACCAGTACGAAGCACTGCGGGATCTTCGCCTGCGATGCGCTGACAGCATTCACACCATCAAGCTATGGAGCCGTAAGGGGCTCCCTGAGCTGACATTCAACGATGACCCGAGTGTGGGCGGGCATGGGGGGCGAGTTATCCCGCCTCAGTCTTCAGCTAACCCGCAGAGTGCTGGTGGCGACAAAAACAAGGCCAACAAGAAATGAAACTACCGCTTCTGAATGGCTGGATGCGCCTGTATGTCATCGCAGTCGCCTTGTGGGTAGGAGCGATGGCCTACTGGCTGTACATGGCTTTGCCCGAGAGGTATAGCCAAGAATCGTTGAGCTTCAGGGCGTCCTCAATGGTCTCGGAGGAGATAGAACACATTCGCAAAAAGCCGGATGCTTTGGAGCGCTACAAATCAGCGGATGCCTTTTGTGAGGACGCCTATACCAAGGCTCAGGGCGCCGGAACGTCGATCAACAAGAATCAGTGCTTGGAGCACATCCTCAACGCGCAAGGCAAAAGTGCAACCGAACTTGCAATCTCCGAGATTGAGATCACGAGAGGGACCAGGCAAGAAAAGCTCAGAGAACTGGGACAAGCGCATGATGAGCAGTTCCGCTCTGCCCTTGAAGATCTTCTGCCAGGATTCGCAACGCGCTTGATTGGTGGCCCCGTGCTGCTTTTTGTATGCGGGTACCTGGTGGGCTGGGTGCGCCGTGGATTTCAGGTTAATCAACAACGCTGAATCACCCCGAAGTAGTTACTCTGCTGAAGCCTCGCTGAATTGCTTCAGCGCCTGACGCTTGCCCATTTTGAGCACCGTCTGGATACGCTCAAGCTGCTTGGCGCGCGGCTGTACGCTACCAGTCTCCCATTTGTAGACAGAGATAGAAGACGCCCCCAGAAGTTGGGCCATCTGTGGTTGAGTCAACCCCAGATCTTTGCGCTTGGAGATCAGAGCCTGATGGTCGAACGCGGCCGATGATGAGGTGCGGGGCGCACGGGGCTCCTTCACAGGCTGCTGACCTTCGACCCACTTTGCAAGCTTCTCCAACTGCTTGGTGAGGCTGCGAACTTGGCCGCTTAGCGCCTTGACCTCCTGTTTGAGGTTCGCCACCTCCGAACGCTGCGCTCGATCGGATTTTTTGAGTGCCGCCTGATCGTCCTTCACCTGCTTGCGTACAAGGCGTGCAACCTCGGCCTGGAAGGAATCTTGAAATGCCGTCATATGGAGTTCCAGTAGGGTTGTGTGGACCAAAAACAGGTATCAAAACGCCGCCCGAGGCGAGGAACCAGGGGCGGCGCAGTCTCTGCTTTGGAGTTGCAGTTACTTCGCTGCCTTGTCGGCCTTGCGCTTGGCTGCCTTGGGGTCCACAACGGCCTTGAACTTGGCACCAGCCACGAACTTCGGCACTGTCGATGCAGGGATCTTGATGGCATCGCCAGTCGCTGGGTTCTTGCCTGTGCGCGCGGCTCGTTTTGCCGCTTTGAAGGTGCCAAAGCCGACCAGCTGGACGGCATCGCCTTTCTTCACGGCATTCTGGATGGCATCGATCAACGTGTCGAGAACGCCATTGGCAGTTGTCTTGGGCAGTCCGTTCTGCGTGGCCAGGATTTCAACGAGTTCAGCGCGGTTCATTGTGGATCTTCCAGGTGGTTGATATGAGCGGAGTGTAAGCCGTGTGAATTGACGGTCTCCTTGCGCGCGCTTTGAGTAATTTAATGCCAGGCTCTAAGATCAGATAAAATAGTGTGCATGAACACTGAAGATGCAGGAATCAACCCCAATAACGAAAGGCTCCGCGTTCTTGTGAAGGGTGCGGGACTGACCCAACCAGCAGCGCTCGCCCTTTTCAACCGCGAGATCAAGGTTCGCCCACTCTCTGAGTCGACTTGGAAGGGGTATTTCTGCTCCCCGGATACCACTCGCTTCAGGGGCTTCGCGCCAGAGCTTCTTGCCCATGCCGAGAAGGTATTTGGGCCCCTGCAGAAGTAGTGTGCAAGAACACTGTGCTCATCAACTGACAACACGAATGGATCAAGCCGTGCCCACGTATGCGACATCAGTGCTGCTCATGCAGGACAACCCAGATGGAACAACCACCACATCGCACACACTTCATTGGAGCGATGCATCCAGTGTTGAAGATGCAATTGAAGCAGCGGTGTCCAACGCCAAGGTGCTCAAGCCACATCTCGCCGTGGTGGACGTGATTTGCGGAAATCTGGCAACTGGGCGCTCCAAGCGGGTTGCATTCGAAGGCGAAGCAAACGCCACAACGTACTGACTACTTTCACAACCATCATGCCAATGTCTCCATCAGTCGCGGCTTCCAGGGCTGCTCGCAAGAAAAAGCAGAACATCCAATCCGCAATCACCCTTGCAGTTGCCTTCGGAGTCTTTCTCCTTATTTCATGGTTTGAGTGGATTGCACTTGACTCCTATTCGTGGCCGGTAAGGCTGCTCATCATTGTTGGCTGCTGGGCAGGGGGCGCAGCGACCGTCATTGGGTTGTTTGGCGCCTGGCTCAATCGGCAGCAATGAAATCGAATTTAGTCCTGCTCTACAGCTGGGTGGCGAACAACTTCCATGTTCTCGTCCCTAAGCGCCGGGGCTCGGGCTATCTTTCGGCCCCCTATGGACACCATCCAATACCAGGGCTGGATGCCGTGGCTATCTCTGCCGGTGTTGACGTGACGGGCCTCGATGGAGCCCTGTGTTTTGAGTGCGGGGGAAGGGTGTTCCACGGTACAGACGACATCCGGCGTGCGTTTGCCGCCAAGGTGCTCCCCCCCCTTGAGATGCACTATGGCATGGCATCTCGCGAGGTCGACGCGTCAGAGTTCTGGCGTTTGCACCCTCATAGCGGTCCTGGTCGGTAAACAGATGGCCATCCCGGCCAGGTGTTTCTGTTCACACCCACTCTCTACACCCCCGCCATGGCAATTGGGAGACTGTTCCTGACATTGTGTGGCTCTTGAGTAGCCCTCTTGTGCACGTATCAGAGTGCCTCAGAGTCAGGCAGCCGCTCTCAGAAAGTCGGCCTCACTGTCTCGAAAGCGGTCGAACTCGCCACGCAACCACTGCCGCATCTGAAAAAAAGACATTCGCAGCTCGGAAATAGCCGTCAGAAATTCCTGTCTGCTAAGGCCACACGGGGCGAAGACGCGTGCGCGCGCGGGGGGTAAAAGTGCTTTTGCGGCCTGCACAAGGGAAGGAGTCTCATGCGCGAGCATCTGCTCGATCAGGCGCGCGCGTGTCTTTCCTGCCGGCGTGATCCCGTGATCCTTCATGAGCTTGCGTAGATCGGCCACGGTCCTTATGGCATCCAGAACCTCGCTGGCGGTGGCGGGCTCCGCCTCATAGCGAAGAAGTCCACGTTCCACCCAGGTGCTGCGTTCGGCAGGGGTGAGCTGGTTCAACTTCGGAAACTCGTATCCAGCTCTCAGGGTGTTCACGTACGCTGTGAACGAGCTGGGGGACAGGCCCCACAGGACCTGGTAGATCTCCACCCAGTCGATGGCCCATGCCTCCGGGTTTCCGCGCCGTTCGCACTGGATCCACGCGGGCCATAGGATCCCCCCATTGATCGCATCCCAAAGCAGGTCATCCAGGGGAATGAAGATGTCCTGCATTCCGATGAACTGTTGGGCCGCAATCAGCGAGTTGGCGGCTATCAG
>ENA-UOXO01002049-UOXO01002049.1-mixed-culture-metagenome-genome-assembly--contig:-NODE-2049-length-12450-cov-67.533441_pt1 | contig 12450 bp, 9 predicted proteins | sample MGYA00238162_ERZ761640 | MGnify/ENA primary metagenome ERZ761640 (study PRJEB28914, sample SAMN08778297) | mixed culture metagenome | isolation source: Freshwater growth medium | place: USA...
TCTCCTCGACGATGATGAGGCGCAACCCGCGGATGCCGAGCAGGACACCCAACAGGACGCCCAAGAGGTAGAGCGATCTGGCCCTGCCATAGCCTCAGCAGCCTTGCTCGCGCCTCCGGAACGGGCGGGGGCGGGGGCGGGGACGGGATGGTCCGTGGCATAGAGAGCTCGAGTAATGGAGGGGTGCAACGGCGGTCAACGGTAGACAACGGGGACAAAGGTGTGACGCGTGCATGGGGCATCAATCATAGCGAGCACTAAGCGAGCACTCGACGGACGTGTATAAGCTTGTCAGAATGTCGCAACCACGCATGCAACCACGCCTTGCGGATGACGCCTCGGGTGGAGGGGACATCGGACATTGTCGGTGATGTGAGTCGCGAGACCTGACTTGTGAGATGGATACCAGGATAGTTCGCTACAAACCTGCCAAAGCCGAAAAGGATACCCTCCATACACAACGCACGGGTCACGCTGTTCGGAGATGTGCGTCGCATGCCCGCGAGGGCCGAGGCGCGAGACCATGCGCGAGACGCGCAGGTCCAACACCCCCGAGCGGAGGTCGGCGTGCCGGAACCACTGACCGACGGGTCACGGCCAATTGGCGTCACGGCCGGGCGCGTCCCACACACGGAGTCGGCGAAAACGTGCGTACACGTCGCCGCCAGGTGGGAGGTGGGCCGACCCTCGAAAGAGCTAAGTCCACCCATTACAGACACGCGTACCAAAACGTGAAACGACCCGAAAAAATCCAGCGTGGCCTTGGGCACTTGCATGCAGTGCTCCTACGTCACAGACCACAGTGCCGGAGAGTGGTGCTGGTGGGGGGTGGAACGTTGGCCCGGAGCCGGAGTCCACGGACATTCGGTGCAGCAAGACGTGGCGCTCCACAGCAAATATCGACTCAAGTGACCTCAGAAGTCAATGTGGCGGCCTGAGCGGCCTGCACTGTGTCCCAACAGCATGAAGCTTCGAGAAGGTAAAACCTTGCGCATGCCAAGGGCCGTGTTCACGAAGTGCTCCGCGCCGTACTTGAGATCTGGTGGATTGGTGCAGCGGGTGCGCGGGTCGAACATGGGCACGAGCGTGGAGGAGTGCAGGTGCCCGGCTGTGTCCATATGAGCGTGGCGGTCGGAGTAGACGTTGTCGAAAGCTTCTTTCTCTACCATGGAATTCGACAGTGAAAGTTGCGTCATTTGACGATGCACGCCATCTTTGCCTCGCATGTACTCTAGCATGTGTCGAGCGTTTGTCACGTTGGCCGTGTCCTGTGGGCCGACGCTGTGCGTTGCCACAAAATTATTGTACTCAGCCGCGAGCTGCCGCGGCGCTGCTCTTGGTGAATTCGCTGGCAAAATGCTCGCTCTTGTTGGTGAAATCCCCGTCCATGAGATCGCCAATCGTGGAGAGCGGTCCACGATGGGGTCCTCTTGAAGGAGAGTCGCAAGTCTCATCGCCGCCATCCTGCTTCTTTGATTCCAACTTTTTTCACAGTCTCAAGTTTCTTGTGCATGCAACAGGTTCCAAATTCGGATTGCCGACGGTTTCTTCGAGCTTTGCGTGAACGTTATCACGCTCAGAATTGCGCCGCGCTCGCGGCGTTGAGGATGGTTTGAGCATCGGCGCGCGCTCGGCGGCTTGGTTGGCGGTGCGTGTCGTGATCTCGCCATGTGTCTCGCCCATGTCTCGCCGCAGCCCGCACACGACTGTGATCTGTGTACACGGTAGTCGGTACGGTACACGGTACACCGTACTTTCCGTACTGCCGAAGGAGGTGTAAATTTCGCCTCGGCCCTCGCGGGGCGGACGTTTTTGAGATAAACTCGTTGACTATCGAACTAAAAACTTAGTTTAGTGGGCTCTGACCTCTGTCGAGACTCTGTGGGGGGGGGGGGGGTCGTCCTAGCATACAAGAACTCCGACTGCGTGGAACTGTCAGTAATGCTACACTGGCTCCACACTGTTCAGACTTACTGCCGGCTGCAGTGGCTAGTACCAACAATCGAATAAACAAAGTATCAATGAAGACGGAGACGAACAGGGCGCTGCGCGGCTCATGCCCCGGTGCTCGATGAAATGAACGGAATCTAAAGCTGTTTAACTAGAATGTTGGCAACCCCGCTCACCGCAAACGTGTGCGAAACGGCGACGAGCGCCTGCGACGCGCTAGGCGGCACAGCCAGCAGCTGAACCGTCTCGCCAGCGGCACCGTGACATCGCGCTAGGAGTCCACCATCTGCGGCCGTCTCCACCGACGCGAAGCGTGTCCGCGAGACGCCCACCCACTTGCTGCCCACCTCCCCGAGGAGCGCCCACCTGATGAGGGAGGTAATCAGGTTCAATCAGTTACCATCCGTTGCAATCAGGTGCAATCAGGTGCAATCTGCCCATCTCCCCGAGGAGCGCCCACCTGATGAGGGAGGTAATCAGCCGTTGCAATCAGGTGCAATCAGGTGCAATCTGCCATCTCCCCGAGGAGCGCCTACCCGTTGCTGAATCGTGGCGCGATGGTCCATAGCTGAAAGTCGAGCTCGCCCCAAGACTCCAATGGCAGCGGGCTGGCAGAGTCGAATGGACGAACCACGTGCGGAGACTTGGTCTCCACCGCCACGTAGCCATGGGCAGAATCTGGCAGCGCGACCTCGTCGGTACGCAATTGGTACTTGGAGACGCCGACCGCCAGAATGTAAAACCAGCGCTGGTGGGAGACGGTGGTGTGAGTCGATAGGACGACGCCGCTTGGTCCCCTGGCTCCAGGAGAGACGCGTGGCAGGATGTTGGCGTCGATCGGAGTGGCGGCGCGATCAGGTTGCAAGAGGACTCCGTCAGCACGGCATGAGCGCATGATGAGCGACGGATCTTCTGCCCCAATGAGGTCGCCGAGCATCACTGGACCGGTAGAAAGGGTCGCAGCAGCGGCGTGCAGGCGCGCGTTGTGCTCGGCGGACGTCCGCCACGTGCGGCCGTAACGGCCGAGGGCCCGATTGGACGACCACCACAGGTCCTTGGAGGGCCGTAGCCCCAGTGCGTCGGCCAGAAGGGACGTGTAGCCGATGTTCCATTGCGGTGTGTTCGGGTAATAGTCCAAGCTCGCCCGTACAGTTGTGACCGCCTCGGACTCGGTGGACGCGAGGAGCATTCGTGGCCACGCCATGCAGTAGATGAGCGACACCCCCGCTGTCACAGCGGCGGCGCCTAGGTTCCGAAGCCACATGTGCGAGATCGTCGCGTTGTATAGCGTCGCATTGAGCGCCGCCCACTGATTGTACCTGCCAAATAAGGGGCGGATCGGGCGCAGGATGCGCATGGCTTTGCGCACGGTAGCATGCATGCAGTGAACGGGCGAGAGAGCAGAGAAAGCATACACGCGACTCCGAGACCGCAGCGCATAGGATCCCGAGTGGCAACGGCGGAAGGCTGGCAGGTGGGTGGAAGTGGTCCTCACATCCAGTCGATCTAGACGCCGGCCTCATCAGTCATCAGTCATCAGTCATCAACTGTACTCACATCCAGTCGATCTCGACGCCCACAAGCCCGCGAATCGCGCCAGTCTTGTTGCGCAGCAGCTCACTCCAAAAGCGCTCGTCCAAGGGCAGCGCGATGCCGCCTTCAGTTGGGTTGGCGCTATAGCGGTCTCGCTCGACGACAAACTCATACCTGCCGCCGGCATTCGGGCACAGCACACATTTGGGTCAGTTGACGGCGGGACTGATGACTGATGACTGATGACTGATGACTGATGACTGATGACTGATGACATTTGGGTCAGTTGACGGCGGGAGAGTTCGACCCAACCTGTTTGTGATTCGCCTACCTTCCGCCATTTTGCCGCGCGTAGCTTGTATCGGCAGCAAAGAAGCGTGTGTGCGCAAGGATGCCCCATCCTGTGGCACGTGCAAGCTCTGCTAGTGCCTTGTCGCCGCCCCTACCGTCGGACCCTGGGAACGTACTGGGAAGCGCTTCCCAAGTCTTCACCCCGTTGAGCAATCCCTTTGGATACCACCACGAGTCCATGAGCCACCATTTATACGGCAGCAACACCTCGTCTGCATGGCGCTTCACGTCCACGATCGTCTCCCCGTAATCCTTGCAGCCATGCTTGGCCGGGGCGTCTGAGATGTTCACGGCGCACCCAAACAAAGAATTCGCGTAGCGTTCTCCCCACATGAGGGGCGTGCTTGCCGCGGTCGACCCCCCAGCTGGCGTCGCGCTCGGAGGTCGGCCACCCCGCTCACGCGGTGCAGTGTTGTAATAATACCATGCGCCTTGCTGTGTGGCGTAGCCCAGAGAATTGAGCGACACGTCCGCTGCGGCGCGCGCTCGCTTCGCATCTGCCGTGCCTGCTCTACGAAGCACAAGCGCTCCCGCCTTGCGCAGTGCAGCGTTGAATCCATCGTCGATGACCATGAGCATCTCCGCCTCGTAGCCCGCAGGGATGCTCCCGACAGAGCCTAGCACGCCAAAATCGAGGGAGCCACTCGTGAGATCGTACTCGTGAGAGGAGCTCATGAAATTGCGAAGGGGCATCAGCGCCACAGTATCGTTCAAGCCATCGGCGCACGGCAGCACAATTGGCCCCGCCACCAATCCACCCAGATCGACCGCGGCCGAGCTCTCATAGAAGGCGAGTGGGACAGTCCCCTTCCCATCGGCAGGCGCGTCGGTTACGAAGGTGGGCCGGTTGGTCACGGGGTGTCTCACACGGACCATCTCGCGCGGCGCAGGCTCGGCAGCAGGATCCACTCCTCGCGCCGCTCCCGCCTGCCATGAAAAGCCTTTGCAGCGCCGCTCAGCCATGCAGAATGCCTTTGCATCGCCGAAGCGAGCATACGGAGCCTGGCCCCAAGGCGGTGTCAGGCTCATTGCGTCGAGCTCCTGCTGCACTGTCCTGGATGCGCGTGCACGGCCATCGTACGCGAGCGTGAGCACGCCACGTGCGATCCGGCTGCGGTTCCCTCCTCCTACCCCAGGCTCTTGCTTGAGGAAGGCTGATTGGGCAACCATGGCATCAAAGGAGCCAAATGCGGGCTCGGGGGAGTTGCCACCGCCCGCCCAGCTCAGCCAGTTCCGATACGCGCCGCCGAATGAGAGCCGAGGGAAGGCCGATGCGAGGCCGCAGTCATTGAAGAGACCAGCTGCCGGGCCGCCGATGAAGCCACACGGACGAGCTGAGGAAGTACCGTGCAGCACCCTCTGGAACTGTGTCGAAAATACGATGGCACTTTGCGCAGCATACGCACGGACCGCCGTCACCACAGAGTTCTCTGGTGCCATGCTCCACTCAAGAATGGCGGTGGAGAAGCATCCGAGTGCGTCGCAGCCCGTGCTTGTTGAGGCCGCCTTGAGCACTAGTTGCCGGATCTCGCCACCCGATCGAATATATGGGCTCGAGAGGCTCGACGATGCCACCAGCCTGCCACGCGACGTTATCTCCAGGCTTCCAGATCGGGAGTTGATGCGCACTAGAAGGCGACCAGCGTCGAGGAGCACCGTATCTGGTAAAGGAGGTGAAGGTTCCATCGTGGACTGGCTGCCTCTCAACACGGCCGCATAAGTTGAATCTGATACGACCTTCCTAAGTGCGCTAAGCGTGATGATAGCCGAACAAATCGTGAGCAAGAGCACGGAGCAGCGCGCCCGCATTGGCAAAAACCGTGCGAGTTCACTCAGCGTTTCAAAGGTCAGTCAAGCTTGTTTCCAAAGGAGACGTGAACTTTTGTCCGAAGTGACGAATTACCGACGGCCGATGAGAAGTTTTTCCGCAGTTTCCGAGGGCAACGTAGGATTCCTATGCCATTCAACTAGAGCAGAAGTATGCCCAAGCGCAAGCCATCGGCGAAAGCAACGTCCTCAGAGGCGAAATCTTCATTGCCCGTGGCCTCCACAGTAGCTTTGTCGGGTGCAGTACTCATTGCGGCCGCACTATTTGCTCGGTGGCCCGCCAGCAATCCGCCGCCGCCGCTGCCGCGATCAGAGAGTGAGATCAGACGTGTCACTAAACCATCCGCAGTGACAACAGACGAGAGCCATGATCATGCTGCTTCTGCGGCCTTCCGCGCGACCGCTGCATCTGCGACCAACAAGGGCCCCAAGGAGCGGCCACAAGTCAAGGTCCTCCCGCTGAGCGTTTCCAAGAGCGCAGCCGCCGCTCCTGCTGGAACGCAGCGGGCCGTAGCTTCCTTGAAAAAGGGCGGCTTTGCACGGCTCGAGGACTCGTTGCCGACCGCGCTACTGGAGTCGCTGCGCAACGCGACGGCAACCTTTGTAGATCGACTGCGCGCGATCGCCTCGCCTGCCTGGTCGCACTTTGGTCTGGCTGAAGCCCACTTCTTCCAAGAAGTGTGCTTCGCGGACGTGATAGGTCGGCAGCCCGGCAAGTACGAGTGCGCGCTGCCCGAGCTCGAGGACTCGTCGGTGCTTTCATGGCTCGCACGAGAGGCTGCGTGGGTGTCGGTGGTACGTGACGCGCTTGGAGCGGATGCGCGGCTCGTGTCGGCGACGGTGATCGTGTCGATGGCACTGTCGCTTGAAGGGCGGCCCGCGCGCAACCAGTCATGGCATGCGGATGGGTCCTTCCGAGCGGGCAACGAGACGTGCGTCAACTGCGTCGAGACGGACGAGGCGTATGGCATGGTGGTGTACGTGCCGCTGGCAGACGTGGAGGTGGGTGGCGGCGGTGAGGTCGAGTACGTTGTCGGCTCACACCGCGACGAGGCTTTGTATGCCGAGATGGTGCATGTCAACCAGGGAGGCAGCACGACCGACGAAGTCCTTGCACGCCACCCGCAGCTACGGATCGATCGGCCGCGCCTCAAGGCCGGCACGGCGCTCATGTACGACTACCGGCTGCAGCTGTCAGCCCTGCATGCAAGTGCTCACCATGGCGCCCTCCCTCCCCACAGGTACGACTACCGGCTGCAGCACCGCGGCCTTGCACGCTCACTGCCGCACGGCCATCGGCCGATCCTCAAACTCGACTTTTTCCGGCGCGGCCACTCGGACTATGACAACCTTTGGTGCGTGCATGCGGGCACGGCGCTGCTCGCGGGGCCATGCGGCGCGCTGCTCAACGATCAACTCGACTTGACAGACACACTCTGCCGTGGGTGGGCGGGCAGCGGCCGCTGTGCCGAGCCTCACGTGCTGCAGCGCTGCCAGCGCACGTGCTGTTTGCACGGCCACCCACCGGTGCCGCTCTCGCTGCCGCACGAACAGCTGGTGCAGCAGCAGCAGCGGCGGCTGGATGGGGCTGCCGACGCGGCGGCCGCCAAGGCGGCGGTCGTGCTCGATGCATGGGCCCTGCCCGATGGCGCCCAGGACGGCACCCAGGTGATGGTAGCCTCGCCGCCTCTGGCGCTGCGCTCCCTCTCCGATGTCGAGACGATCGATGGCGTCGGCTGGCAGAACACGCCCTTTGAGCGCGTCGCACCGTCCGCCAAGCGCGGCAACCCACCCACGGCGGAGCTCAGGGCGGGAGATCCGAGTTGCGGAGCTGACGGTCGTATCGAGCTGAGCTGGAGTCAGTGCCCGGATTGCTGCTGCTTGGCGCACCCGGGGCGCTCCTTCCCGTGGCAACCAAGCTACGGCCCACGCACGGGCCTTGCCTTGCTGCGCCACGCGTACGTGGCGATTGATGGTCTTGTGATCCGCCTCGACGCTCCGCCGGCGACCCACACGATCACCCACGACGCAAGCCACGCAGGGCTGCGACCGTTGGGAGGGGTGCAGTATGCCTGGGCGGGGAGTGGCGTGTCCGAGATGCTTGTGGCCTCGGGGCTCGCGACTGTCGGCGCTGGCGGCCTCGAGGGAGCGACTACCGGTAAGGAGGCCGCGGGGACGCCCGAGCCGTTGCTGCATGTGCCCGGAGGCCTCGCCACACTCAAGGTCGCTGACGCCGTGCGGATCACGCGACGTGCGAATCTCACGAGCCCAGCGGCCGCGCGGCGCGTCGAGCCCTTCTGGGAGTGGTACGACTACCCTGCCAAGCTCGGGGGGGGCGTGGGGCGCTGCGCCACCGAGGTCGATGGCGTGGCCGCTGTCGGCCCTCGAAGGGCTGTCGTGCGCCTCTACGGGCGGCTGGCGGCGCTCAACCGCTTTATCTCGGCGTCATTCTACCACTGGCTAGTCGACACGCTGCCCTTCGTCGAGATGGCGCGATTGCACGAGGCCACCCGCCGGCGAGCGGCGGGCACGCCCACAACGGCGCGCTCTAGGCTGCGCTACCTCGTGTACGGCTCCCCCTTCGCTCGAGCGCACCTTGACCTCCTCGGCATCGATCCGGAGGATGTGATCACGTACGATCCGTGTGTGCTGTACCACGGGGCCGAGGTGCTCGTGCCCTTTGGGAGCGGCTCGGGCCTCACGATGCTCTCGAAGCCGCACTATCTCGCCGTGCGCCGTGCACTTCGGGCACCAGCGATGCGCCAGCTGCCGGCGCCGGCGCCAGCTGCGAAGCGGCCGTTGGATGAAGGCTGCGCGCCGGCGGTGCTCATCGTGCGCACGGCGAGCGACTCCCAATCGAGGTCGTTCCTTTCGGAGGCGCCGGCCGTCATGGAGACGATGCGCCAGCGCCTGCCGGTGGGGGCGCACGAGAGCACACGCGTCGAGTTGGGCGCGCTCACCGCGCTCGAGCAGCTCGCCCTCTTCTCACGTGCGGGGATCGTTGTCGGTCTGGAGAGCGGCGGACTTGCCAATGGGCTCTTCCTCGCCGAAGGGGCGACACTGGTCTCGCTCACGCCCACCGACGGCCGGCGCGACTGCGGCGAGACGTGCTATTGGCACATGGCGAGCGCCGTCGGCGTGCGCTTCTACACGTTCCTCATCCCCCGCGTCGGCTGGGAGAGTACTGACGTGCGCGTGCCGCTCGATAGGTGGGGCGCCTTTCTTGAGGACCTTGGCAAGGAGATCGGATGCCGGCGGCCTGTGTGAAATTCCACACGAGCGGCGGGAGGGACCGCGGAGATAATCACGAAATAGCTGAGACTGTGACTGTCTGAATTCCGCACAATTGAACTGTGTTTTCTTAAGTGTTTTCCTCTCCTCTGAAACCAAGTTTGTGCTCCTTCCTGTCCATGCCTTCCTCGTTTCTGGGGCGATTTCTGGGGCTGACTGTTTCAACGTGTGAGGGGAGCGGAGCCGTCCTTTGAGACGGTGGACGGTGACCCTCAAAGGGGGGCCACTTAGGCCACGTGTTTAGGGGCCAGGGTTCGCTCATCTGTCGGGGCTGTGGGAGAAAACAATTCATCGTGAGGTTTGCTCCATGTTTCGTCAGGCGCCGTCTTCTTTCGGTACCTTTCCGTTAACTTTTCCCAGGCGCAATTACATCCCTAATCAGGCGCAATTACATCCCCATAGCGCGGCAGACCCCCCGCTCTGTGGGGAAATGCAAAGGTCTGAACTTTTCCGTTCCACTTTACTTGACTTGACTTCTTGTTCTTCCGTTCCAACCATACTTTGATGCTCTCCACCCGCATTTCGCCGTCGGGCACCGCGCTGCCATGGAAGCCATCCATTCAAATCGCCCTCTGTTACGTGATCCAGGCCATGCTGCTCGTTGCTCTCATCGGGCCCGTCCTTCCCATTCTGCTCATCGTTTCTCTGCCGCTCCATCTGTTCGGGGCGCACCTCTACTTGCATGGCTTGCTCGCGATGCCCCTCGCGGTCCACTTGTGCATCCTGCCCGTGACCCTGATCATGGGCATCGTGAGTGCAATCATCTTGGGTGTGGAGTTTATCTACCTCCCACTCTCGCTCTTGTGCCTGACCGTCGGCATCAGGCTGTGCTCCTGCTGTGCCATTCCCTCATCGGAGGGTCTCGAGCCGTCCCAATCGCTTCGCGAGGTGGCACTCTCACACCCGAGAGGTACGAGCCCTGCCGTCTCCTCCGAAGAAGCGCAGGCGGCTGCGCGGCGCTACCTCGGCCACGATGAGGTCTGGAAAGCGCTCGAGGGCGACGGCGTCAAGGAGAGCGAGCGGCCGGTGCGCCTGGTGCGCCTTTCGTGGCTGCTCGCGCTCGGCCAGCCAGGTAGCAGCGTGCACAGGGAATACGGCGGCGTCCTGCCGCGGCGGCAGGAGCTGCCTGAGGCCGCCTTCATCGGCGTCGACGAGCTGCAGAAGATCTCACGGCAGGCGAAGCGCGGCGTGGACTTTTATTCGTTTTTCGAGACGTTTGTGCTCGAGATGCAGCTTGGTGAGGGTTATCTGCTCAAGCGCGTGATGCGCGTGCTCTTCAAGATCTTCTCGTGCAAGTTTGTCAAGCGCAATGTCGACGACCTGCTCCCTATCGTCGCCATCTCATAGTAGGCGTCACGGCGCGCCGAACGTTGAGTCGCATTCCCCCTCGTTGTGTCGATGTCGGCGCCCACATCTCACGCGCTCCGCATGTCCCCGCGTGCACTCGCAGTTGCTGGCTGGAGCCGAGGCACCCGGACTGCGACGGCGAGCAGCTGCGGCTGCTGTGCACACGGCTGAAGACCCTCTTCCCAAGCCTCGGCGTGCTGCGCCGCTCTGGGCTGCTCGGCGTGTGCCAGGCCTACGGCTTCCGCGACATGGGCGTCTTCTTCGACTGGGCCTCCCTCTTTCAGAAGGATCACAAGCTGTGGACCGAGGCCGAGCTCATAGCCGAGGAGGAGCGTACCGAGGACCAGCGGCGCGCGGCCGAGCGCTACCGCGACAGCCGAACGCAGGCGCAGGCCCAGGCGGTCAAATTTGCCCTGGGCACGCTGGACTTGTGGTACGCGCACGCCAAGACGACGGTCGTTCTGCTCACCGAACTGCCCAAGAAATTGCCAAAATCGTTCGATGCAATTCGCACGTACGACAGCCGCGGCTGGACGACGTACGAACGGTGCTCTGCGGAGCTCTGCAAGACGTTCCGCCTTCAGAAGGCGGGTTGGCCCCTCGTCATCGACCTCGGCAAGCAGCGTGCAGCACTTCGCAGGCTGCCGACAACGCCCGAGCGGATGGAGGAACTCTTCAAGAAGTGCAGTTTCACCAACGGCGCCGACCGGGTGCAGGTGCTTGAAAAGTACAAGAAGACGGCACGCGCCGTCCTCGGTGGCGTCAAGGAGCTCTCTTTCTTCGGCATCCCCTTCGACCCTAAGGACCCGTGGCGCTCGCCGGAGCGGCTCGGCCAGGCGCTCAACTTTTGCGTCAACCTGAAGAGGCTCGATCTCAACTTTACCGGCCTCACCGACGAGCATCTCGCCTCCATCAGTGGCGTCCTCTCCTCCGGCGCGCTGCCCCAGCTCGAGCAGCTCTTCCTTGGATTCAACCGCCTCGGCCCACGCGGCGTCGAGGCCCTCGGCAGCGCGCTGGTCCGCGGCGTCGCGCCCGGCCTCAAGGTGATGTTCTTCGTCGGCAACGACTTAGGCGACGCGGGCCTGCAATCCTTCGCGGCCTTCATCGCCATGGGCAAGGCGCGCGAGCTGCAGTTCGTCGACCTGGCCGGCAACGACATTGGCGATGACGGCGCCGTCGCCCTTGCAGACGCGGTGCGGCTGCGGCTGCGGCTGGCGAGCGGCGAGTGCGATGTCGGATCCTTTTTCCAGCTTGGTTTCAACCACGTGGGCATGCGCGGTCGCTTGGCGCTCTCTGCTGCGGTCAAGATTAAGAACCGTGCGCCGGACTGTATGCAATTCTTTATTTCCAACTTCATGAACGCCCTCTTTCCGCGCGGCTACAAAGAGGGCATCAAGCGGACCTTCAGGCACGAAGTGTACTCGTACCTCCACGCGGAGTACCACCGAGATCACCACGCGCAAATCAAGCGCGATCTTTTGGTGGCTGCGCAGGAGGAGCTGTCCATAAGTAGGTGACCTGCGTGCACCTGCTTCGGCGTTCGGGTCTCGGTATTCGGTAGATGCCCCAGTGTATACAACGTCGTTGATCATCGTGATGCATATGTAACAGTAACACGCCTTCACCGCACGTCCTTCGTGTACCGCGCCTCCATTTCGATTTTCGTTGCGACTTCTCATCTCGCAAAAAATCTTCGGATTCGGCCCGTCCGAATCCGCCTGGCAGATCCCTGGGCTGGGAACGTCCGAACGACGTCCGAGGGGAGCTGGAACCGTCCTTCGAGAAGGTGACTTCTCCCCCCCTTTCCAAGCAAAGAGCCGCCTCGAATTTGGACTGTTTCAAGTGCCGTGAGAGCGGGTGCGGACCCTGTGCCCGAGCGCTTGGCATGGCGGGAATTATCGACGGAGGGAGAAGTGTGCCGCTTGTTCTCGCTGCGTGCCTTCGTACATGTGTGCTTGAGACGCCTCGTAGGAGCCAGGCAGCCCGGGCAGCTCGTATCGACGGGCGAAACCACGTCTGGGGTGGTGACCAGTTCAGAGTTCTTGACTCTCGGTAACACGGATGGGCGTGGTCGTGGGTGGGTGTTGGGCAGTTGGGGTGCGACCTCGAGCGAGCGTGAGGGTGACCGTGAGCGCGCGGAAGCGCCATCTG
>ENA-UOXO01002053-UOXO01002053.1-mixed-culture-metagenome-genome-assembly--contig:-NODE-2053-length-12412-cov-43.688598_pt1 | contig 12412 bp, 8 predicted proteins | sample MGYA00238162_ERZ761640 | MGnify/ENA primary metagenome ERZ761640 (study PRJEB28914, sample SAMN08778297) | mixed culture metagenome | isolation source: Freshwater growth medium | place: USA...
TAAGTGTCATCAAGGTTAGCCCTGCTGAGCAGCTGCTTCAGCAACAGCACGAGTGCCCCCCCCACCGCGCTCGATTAGTGGTTAGACGCGAAAAGGATAAGCGCTCCCACCCCCCTGATTAGTGCCGACCGTTCTCTTTCCATGTGAGTGCTCAGATCTGTGCTCGATCTGTGCTGCTGTACAGGTACATGGAGCTGCCTTTGACGCAGGCTCCAGTGTGCCATCTCCTGTGAGTGGCCATGACGCATGCTCACACAGAGAGGCCTGGGTCAGTGTGTGAGTTCCGTCTGAGACGAACTTTTGTGGTGCTGTGAGTGTTGAGTGTTGGATAGTGTTTGACTCAAGCCATGACCCATGTCTGAGCACAGTCATCTTTAGATCACTTATACTATGTATCATGTATCTCACATGTATCATGTATCATGTATCACGTACATGTATCATGTATCTCGTATCATGTATCTTTACTTCCGTTGGGATGGTGCATCGAAGATCATGTATGTTGATGTTTTGCGAATGATACATGATACATGATACATGATTCTGACTCTGCATTGTTCATCGAACATGTCGGACAAGTTCATGAACATGTTGGACATGATCCACCAACATGTCGGAAAGATAACCGATCATGTCGGAAAGATCATGGGTCCCACCGTATAGGCATGAGGGATCATGTATCTTGTATCATGTATCATGTATCTTGGTTCCGTCCGACCCCCATATGTGAACATGAAAGGCCGTGTCGCTCCTCGAAGGGCATCCGTCAGGCGGCCTTTCACACCTTAAACCTTACCTAACTTGTCTTGAATGGACTTGATTTTCTCATTCACAGGTCGCCCCGTTGCCAACGGTTTCGAGTGTCACGCCGCTCGGCGCGCATACCAAACGCGCGCAGGTCGTTGTGTCCGACAGCTGAACCCGCAGCAGTTTTACCCGGCCCGACTCGTGGTGGATTGCCACCCGTAGTCCCAGGCGCCCGTCTCGCTTGATCTGCACATCCTTCAACCACAAGCTCCATGGCTGACGTGGACGCTCCAGCTCCTGAAACTGCTGTGGTTGCTGTCATGGTTGCTGAACCGGTGGTGCCCATCGCACCACCGGAGCCGGTGCAACCAGCTCCGCCCAAGCAACCCACCCTCCCAGCGCCGATCCCGTCTGCGCCACGGCCTATGGCAGCACTTGCCATCGGACCCGTTGGTGGACCCATCGAGCTCAAGGCTTCCTCCGATGTCTTGGCTCTCATCAAGCGAGTGAATGGCTGCAAGGACGACACCGATGGCATCAGCGCGAAGAAGCAGCTAGTTCTGTCTTTCGTGGGCTCGAAGAAGGTGGACCTGCTCGACACGATGTGCTGGCTTCATCTGCACAAGTCCGTGCACGTGAGCGTCGATGGGATGCTCAGGGCCGTCCTGTGGAAGAAGGGCAGCGTCACCCCGAATGCCATGAAAGACGAGACGTCTCATCCGGCACTGTTCCTCGCGACCACTCTCGCGGGTGTCGACGTCAAGGAGATGGGCACCGTAGTCACTGAGTACTTCAGGAACAACCCCAGAACCAACCAGATCGAGGCACTGCGATACGTTAACTGGCGTGGCTTCCTCCAAATGACAGTTGAGGGCCTCGTGCATGATGCATCGGTGGTCGACTGGAAGAAACCCCTTCCTGACGGCGTCGCTGCCCCCCCCCGATGGACGAAGATCTGGAGCGGCGAGACTCCGCAGGGCTCGGCCTCATACGTGTCCATCCGCGACCCCAAAGGCCGAAAGTTCAAGCTCGCGTTTCTCGGTGCCATCGACGACAACTATCCGAACCTGACGACCCCATCTACCATCTTTCTCGATACGTGGAAGGTGCCCAAGCCTGCGACGCTCATCAGTACCGACGCGGGTTCAATGCACCCGCGCCAGTTCGACTCCGAGAACCGGATGGCCCATCTTCCGCAGTTCCATGAGTGGGTTACGGGTGTCAACACGGGCGAGGCTGCTTGGTCAGACGAGAGACCGCCCGCGGCGGTGAAGGCTGTCGATATGCTGGAGCTCAGCCGTCGCACTGTCCAGCAGTGGCAAGATCCCTCGGTGCTCCCCGAGCAGGATACGGACAACACGGAGGGATCCGTGAACAATCTCATCTTCGAGAAGGTCAAGGCTGTCTTCGGCGCTCTGCTAGATGCGGCCACGCTCGCCGGCGCGTGGGTCGTCGTGGACCGCACGGGAGGCCAGGGCTCAGCGACTGCCGAGCTCCTCATCGAGCAGGCCCTCGAGCGCGGCGCACAGCGCCCTACGATTGTCGCCATCGACTCGCTCGAGCGCCTTGGCACCGCGCGCGACGGAGGCCGTAACGCACACTCCGTCCTCAAGCAGCTAAACACCATATTCAAGGACTCGGAGACCACGACGCAGAAGGTGCTGGGAATTGAGAAGGAGGCGGTCCTTGACTTCGGCACGGACCTCAATATGTTCGACACAGCCGCCACCTTTGCAGGCTTCGACGACTCGCGGTTGCCCTTCGACGTTCTGGCCGAGCATAAGCGCAAGGGGGTCGGCACCTGTGCCCCCAATCGCAAGTGGCGCTATTTTTATGTCGACGGTCTCTTCACGAGCGCGTCGCACTACATCATCAAGTCCAACGATCAGGATGAATTTCCCATTGATACGGTGGCAGAGGGCGGCATGTGCTACCTTTACGCGCACGGTGATACGCGTACGTTCTATCGTTTGCGCGAGAACATTCAGCTGGGGCGCCCGATCGTGATGCTGCATAACAGCGGTGGTGTTGTGACCGCTTTCAGCTGGCTGCAGCGCGTGATGAAGTTCATGCGCCCGCCGCCAGAAATCGCTCAGCTGCGCGCACCCCTTAAGTACCTGATCGCGAGCCTCTCCAAAGCCAACTGGGTCTACGACTTTGGCGCGCCAGAGGTCATCATGATGCGCGGCCTCGCGGAACGTGCTCCGAAGCTCTTCAGCCAACAGATCGTATCGGTCGACATTCTGACCAACAACGAGGAGGAGACGCTCGAAGTCATCACAGGCTGTTTCGCCTCCACAGACAGCGTGCCGGAGCTCGGGCTCGGCAATGCTGAGGTCAACGTAATCTACAATACGTGGAATCTGCACCTGACACTGTGCGAGAATGGCAAGAAGTTCAATCAGTACTCCGTCCTCGCGCAGAGCTTCATCTGGGTTATCGCGGTTGTGACCACGGCGTTGGCCATCATGCATATCTCGCTCGACGGAAACGGCGTGCTCGATAGGCACTGGACGATCACGCCTCGTATGAAGCTGGAGGTGAAGGAGTTCACAAGGTACGCCGTTCTGATCCTGCCAATCATCACGGCAATCATCACGGCTACCGTCTCAAAGCTGCTCTGGCGCGACAAGTGGTCAGTTTGCTTCATGGCGGCCTCTCAGCTCACCGCCGAAATCTACAAGTTCCGAATGAAGGTTGGGCCGTATGAGCCATCGATGCTGCAGCCAAAGGCCCTAGAAGGCCAGGAGCAGCCGAAACCACTTTCACCCAAGGAGCTGGCAACGACCACTCGCGCGTTGTTTGTAGAGCGAGTGCAGGCTATGTATCGTGCGTGCGTGACGTCACTGTCGGAGGGTGCCTCGCTGAAGCGCAAGACGCGCAAGGTGGGCGTCGCCGAACGGCACGACTATCGCACTAACCTCGAGAACCGCCCGACGCTCGCGCAGTGGCTCAAGCTCAAGGTTCATGCGGAGAAGTTTTTCTACCGAACCACCTGGTCGTTGCCCGTGCAGGGCTTCATGAACTGGTTGGCGGGCCTGCGTCCGTACGTGCAGCAGAAGACGCTCAAGGAGGAGATTCGCACAGTCATCGATACACTCGTCAGCGACAAGAAGATCGAGCTCATCGGCAAGCCGCTTTCGGATGGAGAAACAAAGCTCGTACGCCAAGCGCTTGCAACTAAGCTCGGGTTGTCAAAGAAGCAGCTTGAGGCTCAGCAGGACGACGTGCGGAAGATCCAGCGGCTGGTCGTCGTCGAACTCTTCAAGGAGCAGGAGGAGCTCAAGAAGATGGAGAAGAAAGGCGGTAGTGGCAGTGTGCAAAAGAAGTCGGAGGATGAGGAGGTCTTCTACGACGAGAAGATCGCCATGCAAACTCAGATCATGCAGCTGCAAGGGCTTTTGGGCGCCAGTAAGCTTGTGCCAGTAGCGAGTACCATCGAGAAGAAGAAAAAGAAGCACAAGGGAGCTGCTGATCACGCCAGGGAGGTCGAGGACGACTACCTTGTGGGCCCGCTCTCTGTGGAGAGCTACGTCATTTTCCGCGTGCGTCCGATCGTCGACTCCCTGGAGCAAAGGGCGATTAAGCTTGCAACCCAACTGCAGCGCTGCGAGATCGCAACGTACTTGATCAACGCAGCCGGCGCAATCCTCGCCGCCCTGAATTGGACGGAGTGGGTTTCCCTGACAGTAGCTCTCGTCGCTGTGGTCACCGGAATCATTGAGTTTACGCAGCTGCGCAACCAGCTCGTGCAGACAAATCTCTCGCTTCGCGACCTGCAGACGCTCCTTGTGCGATGGGACTCACTCTCGGTCGTCACGCGTCGCGCGCCTGCGATCAAAGACATGTTCGTGCTGGCGACAGAGGATGCGCTCGTCTCCATCGTCGACGCTCATACGACGGCGGCCTCCACCACGCAGACAAGCGTATCGAAGGAGCTGGCGGTCGACGAGGCCGAGGAGGATGTTGCAGGGTGAGAGCAGCGACAGGTAAGGGCAAGGCAGCGCGTCTGCCGAGACTGCTCGGGATGCGGAGAGGGCCCGCCCATCGGAGGTGTGGAAGCTCAGATGACTGCGCCCAAGATGCGACATGAGGCGAAAGGGCTCGCGGGCTGATCGGGCGCGTATGGGCGCGGACAGAGACACCAGGTGTTCTGCAACTCTCCGAGTCACGGAGTGGTCTGCCGCGGCATTAACGTTGTGTGACGGAGACAACATTTACGCGCCGCGGTGTGCATCGACGTTCGCGGTCGGCGGGTTGTTCGCGTTTTGGGGTGCATGGCGAACATATATCCTACCGCGCGTCCAGAGCGTGTTGTGCTTGTGGCCGTCACGAGGAGGGGCGAACTTGAACTGAAAATTTCAGCGTGTTCACAGCCAAGGAGGAAGAAACTTTCCTAATAGGGACGTATGATATGATTGTCATGGACGGGAGTTGAGCATGTCAGTGGGACCAGAGAGATCGCTCATGGTAGAGAATGGAGCGGGCGCGACGATGGTCATTGGTATTATTGGCCCAGATTTGATATCGACACGTGAAGCTCTCCGCGCCTGGACGCGGGCGGTCGCACCGACGGTCCTGGCGCGCTTCGCCGTATCGCTTCGAGACCGCGCAAGAGAGGGATGGTGGAGCGGCGTTGCAAGGCCAGCAGAGCCTGACGTTGACTTTCTCGACTGCATGGGCCAGAGTTCTGGTGCGAGCGTGGTGATCCTTTCGCTGTTCGACGCCTGGCTGCGCCACGCTGTGGTGCGGTACCCAGATGCTCTGTTCATCGGCAGGGCCGACTCGGACACAGTGCCCAACCCTGGATGGTTGCTCTCGCTGGCCAGCGCTGCGCGTAGTTTTGGAGTCACGCACGTGTATGCAGGCACGATCCAATGGTACTGCTGGGACACGGTCAAGTTTCGGCCCTGGGGCTGGGCGCTCGGGCCATACGGGAGTCGCCGTTCCGCCTCACGAGAGAACCCGCAGCACTGCTTGCCCAAGGCATCGTCAGCGCGGTGCTCGGGACCGTTTCCGTTTGCGTCAGGCCCTCTATTGATAATGTCGTCGGCGCTTGCTCGATGGTACGGACAATCGGTCTTGATCTCCAGAACCGTCGCACAGGCCATCACTTCGCGTCTCAACCACACGGCTGACGACGGCACGATTGGCGCCACGCTCTCGGTGGACGAAGCGCGCGCACGCGGCGTGTTCCTGCGGCAAGCTGATCCCGGTGATCTCGACGTGCGGCTTTGGGACGACATCTTTCTGGGCCACGCGTTGTGCATGGGCGGTTCGCCCAACGTATCGCTGCTCGAATTCCCACCCGGTCTCGTGGCAGACGTACCATGCAATGGCCATGCAATGGGCTGCCGCAATGGCATCCGTCGCTTCAATTTCTCGGCAGATGGCGCGCCACTTGTGCTCCATCGTGTCAAGAAGAGCAGCTTCGTGGGCCTCGCACTAGAACACGTGCGCACGGCGTCTTACCAGCAGCAAACGCCGCGGAACTGCAAGCCCTTGGCACTGGCCATGGACGTGCAGCGTCGGGGTGTGCCACTGGCGTGCGGGATGGACTGGCAGCTGTGCAAGTCGCCCTTTGGCAACCCGGAGCACGCTAAGATGTCCCCATCGCACCTGAGGGCCCCATCGCGAGGCTCGGCCAGACGCGGGCGAGAGTCCGCGCGCGCAACACGGCACATCGAGAAGTGAATCGGATACACGGACGATGGGACGAACATCAACATCAAGTCGAAAACCCCGCACCGATCCTTCCGCGCTCGTGGAGCACGTGGTGGGTTCGGGAGATATTCGGGAGAGGACTGCAGGGAGGCTTCCCCGTTGCGTGACGCGTGGGTCGTCATGGCCAGCCCACCGTTGTACCCGTACCCGCAGACCACGTTCGTTACGGCCGGCCCGGACGGCGCTCTCCAGCTCGTGGCGGCCGCACGGACTGGTCGCGGACGCGCACAACGGCCGCGCCGGGGCGCCGCGCGCGCTTGCGGCGTTGGGGCATGGGCGTTGCGGCATGGGCGTTGGGGCGCGCCGGGGCCAGGGCCACCCTTTGTGGGGGGAGGCGCCGGTGACGAGCTTGACGTCGGTTGGCTATAAATTCCTCCGACTATGACTTTCGACTTCGCACGTCGTAAACGTAATGGTCTCACACAGCTCACAGGGCGCGCGCTCCATACCTATTTGAACGCCTCGCTGTGCCTCCGCAGAGTGGTGAGCCCCTCACAGACGCGTGTGGCCAGATTGGGGCAGCCCAGATTGGTTCAGTGCAGCAGCTGATGATTCGCAGTGATGTAGGCATGTAAAGTGTGCACGTTCTGTCGCTGGTGGAGGCGGTGGTGCTTGCACACTCATGGTCTCTCACATCGTTGGTGAGCGTCAACGGGACCGTGCAGTGCGAGGACAGCGGGCGGCAGTGGCGTCGTCGTCGTCGGCAGCGGCGGCTTCGGCGGCGGCAGCGGCGACGCGGTCGGAGATAGCCTCATTGCCGCCCATACTCTCTCGGTGCCAAGATCAAACTGGGCGTAGCTGGGATTTGCCGTGTCCGAAGTTCCTCCAGCCTCCGTGCACGCTTAGAGCCAACACCACGCACATGGCGAGCGCGATACTTACTTCTCGCCACGAGTCGACGGCTTTTCGATAGACTTCCAGCGCTCGCTCTGCGGTGAGGCCCACCATTCACGCCACGCTGCGTGATGCTCTGCTGTGTTCGCCAGGAAACCCTGCCATTTGGGTTTCGGCGGTATGCTTCTCGCACCCAGCCAGCGATAGATCTTGGTGGTCTTGTAGAGATTCTCACCGAGCTTGGCCATCACTTTGAACTTGGTCTCGGGGCGTTTGCCGTGGCTTCCTGCCATTCCGCTCCAAACGATTTCCGCTCTGCGACGTGTTCTCCAGAGGTTCAAGTTCAAGTACACGAAGTTCGACTAGAATTCGAATGCGGCCTGTAAAAGGGCGCCGTACAAAAGGTTCACAGAAGGAGAGGTGTGCGGTTAAGTTCCAAACATAGGAACCCGGCCGAAAAGGCGAGCTCTCCGCAACGCAGAAAATTTTGGGGCATCTCGTCCGTCCGCGTCTGTGGAGAAATGCAGGCCGTCATGAATCACTCCCCGTGGGAGCCGTCATCATACCACAAACCTGCCGGCAAGATGGGCGTTGCGGACTACACGCGCGGCAACCGCTACAACCCCACCTCTTCCTCCGTCGAGGGCGGCATCTTTGCTCCAGTGGAGACCCCGTACAACCCCCACGCGGCTGAGGCTGCGCAACGCATCAAAGCGCATCCGACTGGGGGCGGTTACGGTAAGGCTGACTTCCTCGATAGGCTCGCCGCGGCAGAGGCACGCGATGGCGAGGCCCTGCAGAGCTGGACGCCTGCTGGGCAGCGACCCTCGATGAAGCCGACCAAGGAGGAGGCGATGCAGGCACTCACCAAGCGGCAGACGACTCTGCGCGCAGCGGAGGAGCGCGTGCGTGAGAATCAGCAAGAAGCCATGCAAGAGCGGGTGCTCAAAGGCGTCAAGAAACAGTACGCCAATACTCCTCAGGAGAGTGCAATCGAACAGCATGAGGCGAATCTCGAAAGACTCGAGCAACAGCGCCGCCGGCAGTTGCAGCTGAAGGACAGGGACGAACGCATGCAGATGCAGATCAACCAGCACCAGATGCTTAAGCAGCAGGAAGAAGCCGAACGGTTGCAGCGCCAGCGCATCCTCCAGGCGCGTCAGCGCGAAGCGCAGCTCGAGCAGCAGCAGCAGCTTCAACGCCAGCAATACCTCGCTGAGCGCGAGCAGGCCTCGCAGCAATACTACAACAGCGAGATGTGGCAGTCACGGCACGGTGGCGCACCTGGGAATACCCAGGCAGCGCGCAGCGCGTCGCCGCGGCCGCAGGGTCGCTCGGCATCGCCGATGCCGCAATTCGGCTACTCAGCGGTGCCTCGCCGCGCCTCACCACGCGATTCGTCGCCCCGACGCAGCGCGAATCACCATTCGTCGACGCTGGTATTGGCGCCACCGGGCGGCCGATCTACCATCTCCCTTGGGTGACAATTTGCGCGCAAATGGCTTCGATCCGTGCGGCCATTAGAGGCATGCAGGACTGCGGGGATGTCCGGATGGAATGCGGGGCTTGGGATGCTGTTGCCACAGACCCTCCTCGGTCCCTCTGCGAATCATGACTCGTGTGAGGGTATCACGTACGGTGTGGAAGCGCGCGTCTCCGCGGTTTTGACGCCTGCGCGTCGGTTGCGGAAACGCTTGCGGCTCGCGGCCCGTGCGGTCGTGGGGTTTTGTTAGGGTTTTGTGTCGGCGGGTACGAGGCAGCGGGCGCGTCGCGTGCCTACGACCGCGTCCGCGCGCCGTGCGATGCGTGAAGCCGTAACCGTCTTGCTTGACCAATTGCTCTCTTTTTCGCCCGGAGATCACTGAGTGTGGAAAGTAGGTCAATCCCCGCCGAGTGGACCGCGTGACCCGGCACGACTACGTTCGTTACACGCTGCGGCCCCCCCCGGTCCTCCAAATACGTCCTATATTATTGTGGCGTGGCCGTACCTTGCGCGACGAAGTCCGCGGAGACCCCCGTCCCGAACGGAAACTCGAATGCGCCGGCGCGTGCGTCGGCCGAACGACACGCAAACCGCGGGAACGTGCCCGCGCATCCTACCGTACTGTTATCCTTGCGCGGCGACGCGACCGCATTAGATCACGGAATGGGCGAATCGCGAACGGACCGGTTTTCCGTTCGCGTGGGGAGCGTGGGGAATCGGATGTCACGGATCGGTAAGAAGGGCGGAGCACCCTGCCGCGCGTCTCGCGTCACCTATCGAGCAGCGGGGCGCGGCACGAGCTCAAAACGACGGATCCGCTCCCGATCACGATCAGTGGGATAACTCGACAAACCATCACCAAGCTCGGCGCCCGCCGCACGATCTAATCTGCAAGGAAGCCGAGCGGCTTGTGTTCTGGTACAGGCGAGCCGTCTTTGGATACTCCCAGTGGCGCCACGACAAGCTCCATAGGCTCGGTGACACCCTCGTTCGGCTCTCTGAGGCTCTCGGAATCGAAATCAGCGGGCACAGCGTGCGCAAGAAGAACGCCGCGGATGGTGGCTGTCGCCGTGTAGATCTGCGGCATCTCGCTCTGTATGCGCATCACACTCCCTGGCGGCATCTTTATGACATCCAGCTTCTTGCCATTGTGCGAGCCCACGCCTTGACCAACATGCTGAAATCGTTGACCATGCGCGTCGATGACCTCAAACCTGTAGCCCACAACGAACACAGACAAGTGGAGCGCGTTGTTGATTTGCAAATCAACGACGTACTTGTAGCGGCCCACGTCCTCGTCGTGTGACACTAGCGCGACCACTGCACCCACAAACACCCGCTCGGTTCGATGCACAGAGGTGCCAGGCAAGCTGCCTTCGGTGACAGGCAGCGCGCAAGGCACGTCCTCCGCGCGCCCTTGGGGCGAGAGCGCGAGTCGGGCGACACTGGCAGCGAAAGTACTCGGCTCCTCGCGCTCGTCGTGCCCATTGCCTAGAGCCTCAAAGGTGAACCAGCCGTGCATGCTGCCCCGACCTGTGCGAAGGCGCGTCTTGGAGCTGTACGACCAGGTCTTGCCCGGCTCGATCATCGGCATCGCGCCCTTCGCGCCCGGCCCTTTGACTTCTTCCGTGCGACCGGAATCGTCCACGAATACTATGTGCCGAGTGAGCAGCTGCACAGTTTGCGTGCCAGCATTGGTGAAGTCGACCGTGTATCCAAAGTGGTGCAGGCTCTCAGGCGTGGCCATGCCGCGGTACGTTGCGCGCACATGTACCGTGATCCTATGCGTGCCGGCTGAAGTCGTGTGTACTGATTCGGGGGGGATTCGCTCGCCGCATCGGAAGGGGATAGCAAGCTGCCGCGTCAACTCATCGGGCTGTGGTAGCGGCGGTAGCGGCGGCGGCAACGGCGGAGCTGCCAACGGAAGTGGTGCTGCTCGTCGGCGTGAGCCTGTCATGGCCTGGTTTGGGAGCTTGTCGCCCAGCCCCTCTGCATCATATGGCCGCTGCTGCTCAACATCAAAAGTGCGCCATGGAACATTGCGCCATGGAACAGTGTGCCTACCGCCGTGTTGAACTATCAATGCTCGTCTTTGCACGAGTATGATGCCAACGGATAGTTGTGTAAGAAGCGCCGTTGCAACCGCGAGCACACCTGCGCGCACTGCTGCGCGGAGATTCGCCATTTCGATATCGAGGAAGGTTCTGACCCCGAATACAGGAAAGTCGAGAAAGAAAGTAGACCGCCCACAAAGGCCGTAAGGACGCGCGTTTCCGCGGTCGATGGCAGAGCGAAAGCTTAGCATTTCAAGCTAGCGCAACGTCGTCACATTGAGGCGCATGTCACCGATTTTGTCGTGGGCATCGGCGGCGGCCGCGGCGTTGCCCATGCGCTTCAGCTTCAACCTCGCACGCTCGATGATCTCGCGCTTCCCCAGCCGGCGGTCGCCCACCCTCTGCACGCCGAAGGCAGTGGCGAACTCGCAGTGCATGTGCACGGATCTCAAGCTCAGGCACGGGTTGGAGGCGGTCCAGCCGAGCGCGCGCTGCACCAGGTAGAGGAAGAGGTTCTCCCCGCCCCACGCATTCTGCGGGTAGTCGAACAGTTCGATCTCCTCCGTGGAAAGGGCCCTGTCAAGGCGCATCACGTATGCATCAAAGGAGCCGAAATTGATCGGCGTGCAGAGCGAGCGACGCCACACGGAGAAGCGGCTGGTCGTCATGTCGCACACGTGGCGTTCGCGCTGCTGGCTGCGCGCCGTGAGAAAGGCAGGCCGCGTCGCAGCCGACACGTTGAATAGGCCCTCGGCGGCACCAGCAGCGAGGCCGTGCTGCACGTCGTATTGCTCGCGCGTGTGGTAGCGCGAGAGAAAGTATGCCGCACGTGGGCCTAGCGTCTGCGGCACCGACTGCCAATTGGCTCCCTCCAGAAAGACGTCCTGATTAAGAAAGGCCACCGTCCGGCCTCGCAGCGGCCCGCTCAGCTGCCGCACGTAGTCACTGAAGCGCGGCCTGGTGCCTGTCTCCACGAGCCGCAGCTTGCAGCCGATCCGCTCAAACCAGGGCAGGTGACCAAGGAAGCGGCGCACGGGCTCGGCCTCGCCCACGAGCACGTGCACCTCGGCAACCGCCGGGTTCACTACGTTGCGTCGAAGCACCTCTACTAGCTCAAGCTGCCGCGCACGCACCTCATCCTCCTGCGCGCAGCCATCGCCGCGCTCCCGCTTCGAGAGCTGGTCACATCGGCGCAGTGTCGAGCCCCAAGTCGCGCCGTACATCCACTGCATGTTGGTGAGCACATTTAAGCCCGCCGCGGGATCGAGATGCGCGCAGCGTTGCTTTCGGGCCGCCATCTCCGTCTTCCGCTGTTTTTTTTCTTGCAGCGTTCCGTTCTTTTTCGAGCCACCCACTTCCGACCCGCGTGAAACATTTTTAACACGTAAAACCCACCCACCCACCTAACCACCATCCGGCCCTCAGGGGCCGCCAACCCACCCACCCACCCACCCCACGAAATAGCTCGCCGCTTCACCCCACCCAACCACCCACACACCCCACCCACACACCCCACTGTTGAGCTTGGCCAACGCTCGTTTGTCGTGAATCATCTTTATTATCGTTCAGG
>ENA-UOXO01002057-UOXO01002057.1-mixed-culture-metagenome-genome-assembly--contig:-NODE-2057-length-12395-cov-3.274311_pt1 | contig 12395 bp, 8 predicted proteins | sample MGYA00238162_ERZ761640 | MGnify/ENA primary metagenome ERZ761640 (study PRJEB28914, sample SAMN08778297) | mixed culture metagenome | isolation source: Freshwater growth medium | place: USA...
TCGACGCAGCTGATGTTCTCGCCGCCGCGAATGATGATGTCCTTCTTGCGATCGGTGATGACGAGGTGACCATCCTTGTCGAGATGGCCGATGTCGCCGGTGTAGAGCCAGCCGTCCTTCAGGGCCTTGTGGCTCTCGGCATCATTCATCCAATAGCCGTCCATCACCAGTTCGCCGCGCACGAGGATCTCGCCGTCGGCGGCAATCTTGACCTCGACCTGGTCGAGCGGCGGGCCGACCGTGTGCATCTTCAGCTTCGCCCTGGGCCGGTTGCAGCTGATCACCGGGCCGGATTCGGTCTGGCCATAGCCCTGCAGGATCGGGATGCCGATGGCAGTGAAGAAAATGCCGACTTCCGGATTCAAGGGTGCACCGCCGGCCACCATCGCCCGCAGCCGGCCACCAAACTTGGCGCGGATGGACTTGCGGATGGTGCGTTCAAGCGCCTGATCGATCAGCTTCTCTGCCAGGTTCAGGCTTTCGCCGCGTGCTTCCTTGCGGGCGATGGCAAGCGCCTGATTGAGCAGGGTGATCGCCAGCCCGCCCTGCTTTTCGATCTGCTTGGCGATCCGCATGCGCAGCACTTCAAACAGGCGCGGCACGACCACCATGAAGGTGGGGCGCACCTCCTCGATGTTGCTGGCCAGCTTCTCCAGCCCTTCGGCATAGGCGATCTGCCCGCCCATACCGATCGGCATATACTGCCCGGCGGTGTGCTCATAGCTGTGTGACAGCGGCAGGAACGACAGGAACAGTTCGCCGGGCACATCGCCGGGGAAGAAATCCTGTTCGATCACCGTGATGGCGCCGGCGATGTTGCGCATGATCGCACCATGATGCTGGCGTACGCCGCGCGGCAGTCCGCCGGTGCCGCTGGTGTAGATGATGCAGGCCAGATCCTCGCGCTTCATGGTGGCACGCGCCTTGAGGGCAGCGCGGTCTTCATCCAGCATGGGGGCGCGGCCGGCGATCAGCTTGGCCCAGTCGTGAATGGCAAGGCCCTGCACCTCCTGCACCGGCTCCAGCGCAATGATGGTGCGGCAATTGTCGGTGGCCATGGCGGCCGGCAGCAGCGCCTTGGCCAGCTTCGGGCCCGATACCAGCGCCGCCTTGGCGCCACTGTTGGTCAGGATATGGGTGTGATCGGCTTCAGTGTTGGTGATGTAGGCCGGCACAGTGATGGCGCCAGCGGCCATCACGGCGAGATCGGCCAGGCACCATTCCGGGCGGTTTTCCGAAACCAGTACCACCCGATCGCCGCGATTGATGCCCGCGGCGGTCAGCGCAGCCGACAGGCTGGCGACGATATCGCGTGCTTCGCCCCAGCTGATCGTCTGCCACTCGCCGCCAACCTTGGCGACCAGGAAAGGCGCAGCCGGTTGTTCATCGGCCCGATCCAGAAACAGCGTGACCAGATTGGGCGCGGCATCAATGCGCGCGGCAATGGTGGCGGGCCGCAAGGGCGGCAATTTCGGCAACATCATCCTCTCCCACGGGGTCGTTTGTCGCCCCTTGTTGTTCTCGTCAATAACCCGCCGGCCGGCCTTCGCCGCGCGCATCGGCACCGCCGCGCCAGCCGCCAGCCACGCGCTGCACGCCATTCAGCTTGAGCGGCAACGCGGTCGCCACCGGCTTGTGGCCCATGGCGGTGAAGGCTGGAATCATGGTTTCGAGCATGGTGCCCTTTTCCACGGCAAAACGATCCCCGATGGCAATCAGCTGTGGCAGCGCGATGGCCTCTTCCACCGGCAAGCCCCAATCCAGCACGCCGATGATGGCCTTGCTCACCTGCGCGATGATGGTGACGCCGCCGGCCGCGCCGATGGCGAGAATGGCCTTGCCCGACGCATCATAAACGATGGTGGGCGACATCGCCGAGCGCGGCCGCTTGCCGGGCTGCACATGATTGGCGGTGAGTTTGCCCTGATCTTCCGGGGCGAAGTTGAAATCGGTCAGCTCGTTGTTGAGCACGAAGCCTTCGGCGACCAGGCCGGAACCGAAGGTCTTTTCCACGGTCGACGTCCAGGTGGTGATGTTGCCCATGGCATCGGCCACGGCGAAATTGGTGGTGCCGGCCACCTCATTGTCAGCCGCGTTCACCCGCGCCACCGGTGCGCCGGCCGGCATCCCGGGTTCGGCCTTGCCAATGCGGCCACCAGCATCGATCAGGGACGAGCGGGCCGCCAGATAGGCGGGATCAGCCAGGCCCTTGGTGGGCACTTCGACAAAGCCCGGATCGCCGATCCACTTCTCGCGGTCGGCGATGGCGAGGCGCTGGCTTTCGGCAAACAGATGCCAGGCCACCGGATTGTCCTTGCCCAGCCCCTTCATGTCGAAGCGTTCCAGCTGCTTCAGCATGGCCAGCACACCGGTGCCGCCCGACGATGGCGGGCCCATGCCGCAGATCTTGTATTGGCGGTAGCTGCCGCACACCGGCGCGCGCACTTCGGCCTTGTAGGCGGCGAGATCGGCCAGCGTCATCGCGGTGGGGTTCGCCTCGGCGGTGCTCACGGTCTTCACGATCGCTTGCGCAATCGGGCCCTTGTAAAAGCCATCAGCGCCCTTGCCCGCGATCAGCCGCAGCGTGGCGGCGAGCTTTTCGTTGCGAAAGGTCGTGCCGGCTTTCAGCGGCGCACCGTCCTTGTCATAATAGAGCGCACGGCCTTCCGGGCCGGCCTGTTTCAGACTGTCCTGCCCAAAGGCGATAAAGCGCGCCATGGTGGGCGAAATGGTGAAACCTTCGGCCAGTTTGATCGCCGGTTCGAACAGCTTTGCCCATGGCAGCTTGCCCCATTTCCTGTGGGCTTCGGCAGCGAGAGCGACATTGCCCGGCACGCCCACGCTGCGGCCGCCGGTGGCAGCCTGCATGAACGGCATCGGCTTGCCGTTCTCATCAAGAAACTGCTTCGGGCTGGCGACGCCGGGGGCCTTCTCGCGGCCATCGATGCTGCCCACCGGGCCGTTGGCCGGCTGATAGACGATGAAGCCGCCGCCACCGATGCCGGAACTTTGCGGCTCCACCACGGTCAGCGCCAGCATGGTGGCAATGGCGGCATCGGCCGCGCTGCCGCCCTGTTTCAGGATGCTCAGGCCGGCTTCTGATGCCATCGGGTTGGCGGCCGAGACCACCGCCTTGAACGGGCCGGCTCCGGCAGTGCTGGCGGCCTGCACTGGGCCGCTGTCAGCATCCTTCGGAATGGGTTGTGCCACGGCCGCAGTGGCAAGGAAGGAAGCGGCGAGGAAGAGCGTGGTTTTCATGGGACAGGCACCTTAGGCCGATTTGCGCGCCTGAAAAGTGGCTAAACTTGCGGGGCTGCCGCGGCGGCGTCCACGCAGGCAAAACCGTCGCGGCGCAGCAGCGCGGCCAGATCGGCCTTGATGCGCGTCACCAGCCCCGGCCCCTGATAGACCAGCGCCGAATAAAGCTGCACCGCGTTCGCGCCGGCGCGGATGCGGTCATAGGCGTCCTGACCCGAAGCGATGCCGCCCACCGCGATCAGCGGCAGTGCCCCGCCTGTTTCGGCGCGGAAGCGCTTGAGGGCCGTCAGCGCCAGTGGCTTCAGCGGCTTCCCCGACAGGCCACCAGTTTCGCCGGCATGGCGGCTGCTGAGTGCCGGCCGTGTGATGGTGGTGTTGGAAACGATCAGGCCGTCCACTCCGCCATCAATGCAGGCGCGGGCGATGGTGGCCCAATCATCCTCACCCTGATCGGGGGCGACCTTCACGAACAGCGGCACATCGAGCGCGCCTCTGGCCTCCATCACCCGTGCGATCAGATCGGCGAGCGCCGCGCCGTCCTGCAGGCTGCGCAGGCCCGGCGTGTTGGGCGAGGAGATATTTACGGTGACGTATGACGCCAGCGGCGCCAGAGCGCGCAGGCCGGTGACATAATCGCCGGTGCGGTCCTCACTGTCCTTGTTGGCCCCAAGGTTGATGCCAACAATGCCCGGCTTGCCCTGCCGCGCCGACAGCCGGGCATGGGCAAACTCCACGCCCTTCGAATTGAAGCCGAAGCGGTTGATCACCGCCTCATCCTCCACCAGCCGGAACAGGCGCGGTTTCGCATTGCCCGGCTGCGGCCGCGGGCAGACGCTGCCGCATTCGACAAAGCCGAAGCCCAGTCGCAGCATCGCGTCGGGCACTTCGGCATCCTTGTCGAAGCCAGCGGCGAGTCCGATCGGGTTGGGCAGCTTCAGGCCGGCCAGCGTGGTGGCGAGGATGGGATCATCAGCTGGCGCAGCGGGCACCAACCCGGTCTTCAGCGCGGCCAGAGTCAGATTGTGCGCCGCTTCCGGATCAAGCGCGAACAAGAGGGGTTTGAGAGCGGCAAACATCGGCCACCGCCATGGCAGGGCGGCGGACGGGGTTCAATCCCCCTCATCGTCCCGCCCGACCATGTCCAGCGCCCGCGCCCGGCGCTGGTGGAGGCCGCACCAGTGAAGGAGCGCCTCTTCGCGGCCGTGTGTCACCCACACTTCGGCGGGGTTCAGCTCGCTGATGGTGGCGGTCAGCTCGTCCCAATCGGCGTGATCGGAAATCACCAGCGGCAGTTCGATGCCGCTCTGCACGGCGCGTTGGCGCACGCGCATCCAGCCGCTGGCCATGGCGGTGATCGGATCGGGCAGGCGGCGGCTCCACACATCGCGCAGGGCCGAAGGCGGCGCGATGATGATGGCGCCCTTCAGGGCATCGCCCTTCAATGTGCCCACGGGGCGCAGATCGCCGAGCGCCACGCCGTGCCCTTCATAGAGCGCACAAAGCGCCGTCATCGCGCCGTGCAGATAGATGGGCGCATCATGGCCGGCGCGGCGCAGTTCGGCGATCACTCGCTGCGCCTTGCCCAACGCATAGGCCCCCACCGCCACACAGCGATCCGGATTGGCGTTGAGTGCCGCCAGCAGCCTGGCGATTTCGCTGGCGGTATCGGGATGGCGGAACACCGGCAGGCCGAAGGTGGCTTCGGTGATGAAGATATCGCAGGCCAGCGGCTCGAATAAGGTGCAGGTCGGATCCGCGCGGCGCTTGTAGTCGCCAGAAATGATGATGCGCGTGCCCGCCTTTTCCAGCACCACCTGCGCCGAACCCAGCACATGCCCGGCCGGCAGCAACTTGAGGGTCAGGCCGTCGCCTAGCGCCAGCCGTTCGCCATAGGCCAGCGCCTGCCCGCCCGGTTGCGGGCCAAAGCGCTGGTGCATGATCGCCAGCGTTTCGGCGGTGGCCAGAACGGTGTCGTGCCCGGCGCGGGCGTGATCGGCGTGGCCGTGGGTGATGATGGCGCGGGCCTGCGGGCGCGACGGATCAACCCAGGCGTCGATGCCGGGCAGATAGAGGCCTTGCGGTTGGGGCAGGATCCAGTCGGGCGCGTTAGCCATGGCATCAGGCCTTGCATCACCGCGCCACTGTGTAAAGTTGGCGCGGAACAGTTTGCCGGGGGGAGTGACAATGCGCGCAATAATGCTGTCGATGCTGGGCCTGGCGAGTGCGGCTAGTGCCGAATCCCCGGTGACGCCGGGCAAGTGGCAGACAACCACCACGGTCGAATCAATGACAATGCCGGGCATGCCTCCGGAAATGGCCAAGCGCATGATGGGCAAACCAATGAGCGCCACCATCTGCATCACGCCCAAGGAGGCCGCCGCTGGCCCGCGCGACGTGATTGGCAAATCCAATGGCGCCTGCCGCTATCGGAGTTTCGCCGCCACCGCTGGCCGCATCAACGCCGTGATGGAGTGCAAGACCGGCGCCCCCACCCCGCAACTGATCGCCGTTTCCGGCACCTATAGCTCGGTTGCCTATGACATCCGCTCCAAGATGAGCGGCGGCGCGGTGCAATCGGTGTCGCGCACCATGGGCAAGCGTCTCGGCCCCTGTTGACGGCTCTCGCCTAGCCGGGGCACGAGCGGGGGGTGAGCCTGCCCCCCATCATCGCCAACTGGTTTGCCGTGCGCGGCTGGCAGGTGCGCGCTCATCAATTGGCGATGCTGGATGCTGCCGCTCGCGGCCGCCATGCACTGCTCACGGCGCCGACCGGGGCAGGCAAGACTCTGGCGGGATTCCTGCCGACGCTGGCCGATCTGGCGACCACGCCGCATGAGGGCCTGCACACGCTCTACATCTCGCCGCTCAAGGCGCTGGCGGTGGATGTGCAGCGCAATCTGCTGAACCCGATTGCCGAGATGGGCCTGGATATCCGCGTCGAAACCCGCACCGGGGATACGCCGGCCGCCCGCAAGGCGCGGCAGAAGGAACAGCCGCCGCACATCCTGCTGACCACGCCGGAAAGCCTGGCCAATCTCCTCTCCAACCCGGAAGCCGCAGCGATGATGGCCGGGGTGAAGCGCGTGATCATCGATGAAGTCCACGCCTTCGGCACCACCAAGCGCGGGGATCAGCTGATGCTGTGCCTGGCCCGCTTGCAACGCCTCGCGCCGGCGCTGCAGCGCGTGGGCCTGTCCGCCACCATCGCCGATCCGGAAAGCTGGGCCGGCTGGCTGGCGCCAGATGCCGATTCCACGCAGGTGGAGATCGTGGTGGCCGAGGGTGGCGCCGATCCGGCCATCGATATCCTGGTGATCGACGATCGCATTCCCTGGGGCGGGCACAACGGCCGCTGGGCGGCGCGGGCCGTCATGCGTCGCATCGAGAGTGCGCGGCTGGCCATCGTCTTCGTCAACACCCGCGCGGTTGCCGAACTCGTGTTCCGCGATCTGTGGGCGGAAAATGACCAATCGCTGCCGATCGGTATCCACCACGGCAGCCTGGCGCCCGAAGCCCGCCGCAAGGTGGAGGCGGCGATGGCGGCCGGCAAATTGCGCGCCATCGTGGCGACGGCCAGCCTCGATCTCGGCCTCGATTGGGGCGACGTTGATCTCGTCATCCAGATGGGTGCGCCCAAGGGCGCGTCGCGCCTGCTGCAACGCACCGGCCGTGCCAATCACCGCATGGATGAAGCCAGCCGCTGCCTGATCGTGCCCGGCAACCGCTTCGAATATCTGGAGGCGCTGGCCGCGCGGGACGCGGTGCAGGCCGGCGAGCTGGACCCAGACGGTTTCCGTCCTGGAGCGCTCGATGTGTTGGCCCAGCATGTCGTTGGCTGCGCGGCGGCCGGACCGTTCTTGCCTGACGATCTGTATGACGAAGTGAAAAGCGCCGCGCCTTATGCCGGCGTTACCCGCGATAGCTTTGATGCCGTGCTCGGCTATGCCGCGACCGGCGGCTATGCACTGAAGGCTTATGAACGCTACCAGCGGCTTGTGACCCAGCCCGATGGCCGCGTGCGGCTACGCTCGGCGGCGCTGGCGCCGCAATGGCGGATGAACAGCGGCACCATCGTCGAAGCTGTCGCCATGAACGTCGTGTTCGGCAGCGGCAAATCCAGCCGCCACGGCCGCAAACTGGGCCAGGTCGAGGAATATTTCGCCGGGCAACTGCGCGTGGGGGACAGTTTCATGTTCGCCGGGCAAACGCTTGAGGTCACCGGCTTCGACGGCGCCGATATCCATGTGCGCATGGGGCGCGGCAGCCCGAAAGTGCCGGTCTATGCCGGCGGGCGCATGCCGATGACGACGCGGCTGGCAGCGAGGGTACGCGGCCTGATGAACGATCGAGGGCGCTGGCCCGAAATGCCGGGCGACGTGCGCGAATGGCTGGCCATCCAAGATCGCGTCTCGCGCCTGCCGGGCACCGACGATGTGCTGGTGGAGACGTTCCAGCGCGATGATCGCTGGTACATGGTGGTTTATGGTTTCGCCGGCCACCCGGCGCACCAGACGCTGGGGATGCTGGTGACGCAGCGCATGGAGCGGGCCGGGCTGAAGCCGCTGGGTTTCGTGGCGAGCGATTACGCCATGGCCAGCTGGAGCCTTGATCCGGTCGATGACCCGCGGCCCTTGTTCGATCCGACCGTGCTGGAAGACGAACTGGCCGAATGGCTCGCCGCCTCGCCCTTTCTGCGGCGGGCATTTCGCGAAGTCGCCATCATCGGCGGCCTGATCGAGCGGGTGCAGCCCGGCGTGCACAAGAGCGGCAAGTCGATGAGCGTTTCGTCTGACCTCATCTACGATGTGCTGCGCCGCCACGAACCGGATCACCTGCTGCTCACCGCCGCCTGGACCGATGCGCGCGGAAAGCTGACGGACATTGCCCGGCTGGCGGCGCTGCTGGAACAGGCGCACGCGCGGCTGAGCCATGTCCGCGCCGCACACGTGACGCCGCTCGCTGTGCCATCACTGCTCACCATCGGGCGCGAACGGGTGGGTGACAGTGCCGATTCTGCGCTGCTTGCCGAGGCCGAGGCGCTGATTGCCGAGGCCATGGCTGTCGGCTAGGCAGGCAGCATGCGCTCTCCCGACACCGTGTTTTTCGGCCACCCGAAGGGCCTTGGCTTTCTTGCCTCAACCCAGGCCTGGGAGCGCTTTTCCTTCTACGGGATGCAGGCGCTGTTGCCGCTCTACCTCGCCGGCCATCTGCTGGATGCCGATGTCGCGGCCGGCGTGTGGGGGCTTGCCGGCCTGCGCACCGGAATTGAGGCTGCGACGGGCCCGCTTTCCAATACCGCCTTTGCCGCCCAGTTGTTCGGCCTCTACATTGGGCTGTTCAACATCGCGCCGCTGCTCGGCGGCTGGCTTGCCGATGTGGCCTGGGGGCAGCGGCGCACGGTCATGGCCGGTCTGGTGCTGATGGCGGCCGGTCATCTGGCGATGGCGGTGGAAGTCTTGTTCCTGCCGGCGCTGGGGCTCTTGTTGGCCGGTGGCGGCTGCCTCAAGGGCAATCTCTATGCTCAGGTTGGCATGCTCTATGCAGCCGGCGATACGCGGCGCACCCGCGCCTATGCCATCCATCTGATGGCGCTCAATGTCGGCTCTGTGCTGGCGCCGCTGGTGTGCGGCACGCTGGGCGAAGAGGTGGGCTGGCACTGGGGCTTCGGCGCTGCCGGCATCGGCATGCTGGCCGGGCTTGCCATCTATGTGGCCGGCACCCGGCACCTGCCGCCCGATCAGTCCCGCCATCGGGCGGTGGTGGTGGCATCGGCCGGTGATCTGCCGGCCATCATTGCCATTGGCCTGATGCTGCTGCCCTACATGATCGTGTATGCGGCGGCCATGCAGGCGTATAATCTGCTTCTGGTCTGGGCCGAAACCGCCATGAACCGCGACGTTGCCGGCTTTTCCGTGCCGGTCACCTGGCTGCTGACGGTGGACGGGCTGTTGACGATCCTGGGCATCGGATTGGCCCTGCGGCTGTGGGCGTGGCTTGGCCCACGTGAACCCGGCACGCTGGCCAAGCTGGCGGTGGCCGGCGTGCTCGTGGCTGCGGCCTGGGTAATTCTCGCTTTGGTGACGCCGGATGCCGGCGGCGCGCAAGTGCCGTTCCTGGCTGTGCTGGGCTTCTTTTTTGTGATCGACCTGTCTTACGGCTGGCTCGATCCGCCATCCAATGCCTTTGTTTCGGCCCATGCGCCGGCGCGGCTGGCCACCACGCTGATGAGCCTCAACATCGCGGCCTTTGGCGCTGCCAATATCCTGTCGGGCTGGTTCGGTCGCTTCTACGAACCGCTGGGGCCGGCCGGCTTCTGGTGGTTGATGGCGGCGGTGGCGTTGGCCGGCACCGTCGTCGCCCTGGTGCTGCGGCCGCTGGTGGCGCGGCTGATGCGGGCGTGAGCACCGGCTTTTCCTTTGCCGGTGAACAGGTTGAAGCGCTGGCCTGCGGCGCGCTGTGGTGGCCGGCAGAGGCGACCTTGTTCGTTGCCGATCTCCACTTCGAAAAGGCCAGCCATTTTGCCCGCAAAGGCTGGCTGTTGCCGCCGCACGCCACTGTCGACACGCTGGCCAATCTGATCGCCGCGGTGGAAACAACCGGCGCGCAGCGGCTGGTGTGCCTGGGCGATTCGTTCCACGACGAAGCCGGCCCTGACCGATTGTCGGACGAAACCCGCCGCGCGTTGATGACGATGACGCGCAGCCTCGATTGGTGGTGGATCACCGGCAATCATGACGAAGATGCCGCCGCCGTGCTTGGCGGCCGTGTGATGGAGGAAGGCCGCATCGGCCCGCTGGTGCTGCGCCACGAAGCCAATCCAGCCGATGCCACACCCGAACTTTCTGGCCATTTCCACCCCAAGCTGGTGATCCGCCACCGTGGCCGCCATATCGCCCGGCGCTGCTTTGCCCACAGTGCAACCAAGCTGATTCTGCCGGCCTATGGCGCCTTTACGGGCGGGCTCGATATCGCCGATCCGGCATTGCAGGCGGCGCTGGCGGGGCCGGCGACGGCGCTGGTGGTCGACGGTGAGCGGCTGTTGCGTTTTCCGGTAGGTTGACGTTGCCTCCCCGTCGGGAGACGCTCCACTCATGAGCAGCGATTTCGATCTCGTCATCCGCAAGGGCCACATTGTCGACGGGAGCGGCAGCCCCGGTTTTGATGGCGATGTCGCGGTGAAAGATGGCCGCATCGCCACCGTTGGTACCGTGAACGGGCGAGGCGTCGAAGAGATCGACGCCAAAGGCCTGCTGGTCACACCCGGCTTTGTTGACGTGCACACCCATTATGACGGGCAGGCGACCTGGGATCAGCGGCTGCAACCGTCGTCGTGGCACGGCGTCACCACGGTGATTGCCGGCAATTGCGGCGTCGGCTTTGCACCGTGCCGGGTGGCGGATCAGGATCGGCTGATCCGCCTGATGGAAGGGGTGGAAGATCTGCCCTTCCCCGTGCTCAAGGAAGGCCTGCCATGGAACTGGCAAAGCTTCCCCGATTATCTCGACAGTCTTCAGAGCCGCGCCTTCGACATGGATATCGGCCTGCAACTGCCGCATGCGGCCCTGCGGGTGTTCGTGATGGGCGAACGCGGCGCTAATCGCGAAGCAGCGAGCGCGGAGGATATCGCGCAGATGGCGGCGCTGGCCGAAACGGCGATGCACGCCGGGGCGATGGGCTTTTCGACGTCGCGCACCCTCAATCACCGCACGTCCGATGGTCAGCCGACGCCAACGCTGACCGCCGCTGAGGACGAGTTGATGGGCATCGCGCTTGCGCTGGGCCGGGCCGGCAAGGGCGTGCTGCAGTTCGTGTCCGATTTTGCCGATCCGGTGACGGAATTCGCCATGATGCGCCGGCTGTGCGAACGCTCCGGCCGGCCGCTCAGCTTCTCCCTCGCGCAGTCACCGGTCGCGCCGCTGGGCTGGCGCAAGCTGCTCGACCTGCTGGAACAGGCGACCGCAGCAGGCCTGCCGATGAAGGCGCAGGTGGCGGCAAGGCCCGTGGGCGTGCTGCTCGGCCTTGATCTCACCTTGAACCCGTTCAGCCTGCACCCGGATTGGCCAAAGGCCGCCAGCCTTGATGAACAGCGCCGCAGCCTTGCCGATCCGGATTTCGTCGCCCGCCTGATCGCCAACCCGCCGGCCAAGGGCAATGCGCTCGGCACGGCGCTGCTGCACCGTTGGGGCGACATGTATCAGCTGGGCAACCCGCCCAATTATGAGCCGCTGCCCGAAACCAGCCTGGCGGCCGAAGCAATGCGGCGCGGGGTGGCGTATGAAGTGGTGGCAGCCGAATGGCTGCGCGCCGGCATGATCTATGTGCCGTTCCTGAATTTTGCCGATGGCGATCTCGACGCGGTTGGCGCGATGCTGGCCCATCCTGACACTATCCCCGGCCTGTCCGATGGCGGCGCACATGTCGGCATGATCTGCGATGGCAGTTTTCCCACCACCTTGCTCACCCACTGGGCGCGCGATCGCAGCCATGGCCGGTTGCCACTTGAGCATCTGATCAAGCGCCAGTCCCACGACACCGCACGCGCTGTCGGCTTGGCTGATCGCGGCCTGCTGGCGCCGGGCCAGCGGGCCGACATCAACCTGATCGACCTCGCGGTGCTTGCCTTGCTGCCGCCGGAGGTGGCGCATGATTTGCCCGCGGGCGGCCGCCGTCTGTTGCAGCGAGCGGCGGGCTATCGCGCCACTCTGGTGGCGGGCCAGATCACCTACCGCGATGGCGAAGCCACCGGCTTGCTGCCCGGCCGGCTGCTGCGCGGCGGCACAAGTGGCTGAAAAGCCCGCGACTCGGCGCGTCCAGCACGCCGTTCATCGAAGTTACGCTTGACCGGCCGTAATGGTTGGCAATGGATGATTGCCAACCATAGGGGCCAATATGTCGATTCAGCCAGTCAAAACCGCTGTTTTCCCAGTCGGCGGCCAGGGCACACGCTTCCTGCCGGCCACAAAGGTCATGCCCAAGGAAATGCTGCCGGTCGTGGACAAGCCGTTGCTGCAATATGCGGTGGATGAAGCCATTGCCGCCGGTATCGAACGATTGGTGTTCGTCACCGCGCGCGGCAAGGGCGCGCTGGAGGATTATTTCGATGTCGCCCGCGAATTGGTCGACAGCCTGAAGGCCAA
>ENA-UOXO01002064-UOXO01002064.1-mixed-culture-metagenome-genome-assembly--contig:-NODE-2064-length-12355-cov-34.159187_pt1 | contig 12355 bp, 8 predicted proteins | sample MGYA00238162_ERZ761640 | MGnify/ENA primary metagenome ERZ761640 (study PRJEB28914, sample SAMN08778297) | mixed culture metagenome | isolation source: Freshwater growth medium | place: USA...
AATCTCGGAGTCAATCTCGGAGTCAATCTCGGAGTCAATCTCGGAGTCAATCTCGGAGTCAATCTCGCCGCGGATCCGGCCGGCGCCACCGCCGCCGCCGCCGCCGAGGCGCCGCGGGCGAAGCGGCAGCGCCTCGCTGCGGCGGCGGCGGACGATGAGGACGATGGGGACGATGGCGGGGGCGCGGCGGCGGCAGCGGCGGCGGCGGCGGCGGCGGCGGGTGGTGGTGGTACAGTGGGAGCGGACGGGGAGCACACTCGCGAGGCCGACATAGCCGGCGCGATCAGCCGCGCACCAGCCGGCGGCGCCGCCCCGCGGCCTCGCGCCGTCTCGGGCGCGGCCTTGGCGACGGCGAGCCATCTGACGCTGGACGCTGCGTCGCAGCACGCGACGCTCGTGCGCATGCTCGGTACGGCGCTCGACGAGTCGCGGCATGCGGCGGCGATCGATCTCGCACGCCGCGCATGCGAGCTCGGCGCCCCTCCACCAGAAGAGACGTTGCTGCGGCTGCTGGGCGCCCTCTTCGAAGCTCATGAAACAGACTCTGCCCTGTCGCTCTACGAGATGCTCAGGACGACGCAGGAGGCACACCAGCGACTGAAGACGCGGCGCGGCGAGGGGAGCGGCGCCGACGCCCGCGACGACGCCGACGGCTTCGACGACGGTGACGACGGCGCCAACGCGGACCTTGCGGACGTGACATTTGTCTCTCGACAGGTGGCCTTCGCCGTGCTCTAGACTGTGACCCTCCCGCCAGCATGCATGCGCTCACCACGGCGCCCACCCCTCCCCCTTCCCACAGGTGGCCCTCGCAGTGTTGGGGGGCGTCACGGACGATCGCAAGGGAGGCACGGCGCACGCGCGGCGTGCTCTTGCGCTCTACCGGAGCCTGGGCGGCGGAGAGGACGTACGCGAGGAGGGCACCGAGCGCATGTTTGAGTATGAAACGCTTCGAAAGTTGGTGCGCACGTGCACGGCTGCGGTCGCGAGTGCTCCAGCATGCAAGTGCTCACCACGGCGCCTCGCCCTTCCCCACAGGTGCGCACGTGCACGGCTGCGGGGCTCGTCGACGACGCGATCGAGGTACTCGACCACGCGCGAGCGCAGCTCGAGGCCGAAGCGGCCGCCGCGGCGGGTGAAGCCGCCGCCGCCGCACGCGCTGCTCGGATTGCCGGGAAGCGCGCTGCACCGGGCACCGTGGCGGCGGCGGCGGCCGCTTCGGCCTCCGAGGCGGCGGAGGCGGTGACGAGCGGGCCGGGCGCTGTGTCGGTGCGCAAGATGGGCTGCGACATCTTGAGTGCCCTCATCAAGCAGCTGCAGCTCGGCCGCGCCATGGCCATGTTTCGTCAGCTGGCGGGCGGCGGCTCGCCGCCGGCGCCGGCCGCGTGCGCGGCGCTTTTGGACGCCCTCTGTGCGCGCGGGCTCGGCGCGGACGCCGCGGTGGTGCTCGAGGCGATGCATGCAGCCGCATACACGCTCAACGTGAAGCTCGTGTGCCAGGTGCTCAGCGCGCTCGTGCGTAACGCCCTGCTCGGGCGCGCGTTTAACGTCTTCGAGAGCCACATCGAGTGCGCCGGACGTGCAGATTCGTCACTCTCGACGTTACACACCGCCGAGTGGAATGTGGAGCACGCACTCGCGATGCTCACCAAGGCGCTCTCAAAGGCCCTGCGTGGCCGCCAGGCGTTCCGTGTCTACAATGCCGCACGCTCCACCGGGCTGACGCGCAACTTTGCGTCGTATGGCCTGCCGGCGCTCGCGCTCGCGTGTGTCGAGGCGGGGCTGCTCACGCAGGCCCTCGGAGTGTGCGACGACGCGCGGCAGGCGCTGCTGCCGCTGGACGTGATGACCGCCTCGACACTGTTGACGGCCGTTGCGAAGGCGCGCTTGGCCTCCCAGACGATCGCGCTGCTCGCGGAGGTGGGGGCTCGACGGCTGACGTGCGACGCGCCTTCGCTTCGGTCCGCGTACGGTGCGTTGGCACAGGCGACGCCTCCGAATCTCGACGAGATCTCGCGCGCGCTCGTGCTGCTCGCTGCAACGTCAAAGCAGGCGGCCGAGACGGGACGCCGCGCCCGTCGGGGGGGCGGCGGCGGCGCAGGCGCAGGCGGCGCAGGCGGCGTGGGCGGCCGCGGGCGCGGTAGTGGGGGTGCTGGAGGTTCAGCGGCGGCGGCGGGTGGGGGTGACGCCGTAACCGCCGAGGAGGTGAGCGCCGCTTCTGAGGCTCTGAGGCTACTCCGCGAGCTGCCCAAGCTGCTACACGATGTGTGCGAGCGTCTCTGCGATCGGTCGGACGAGCACAAGGCTATCAAGCTCGTGCGGACTTTGCGCGAGCACGGCATCATTCCGCAAGCGTCCACTCTCGTCGCACTCGCACGCGCATGCAACCAGCGGCATGCGGCCGCCCCACTCGGTGAGCTCGGATCCCGACACGGACGGCCTTGCATGCAAGTGCTCACCACGGCGCCTCCCCCCCTCTTCCCCACAGGTGAGCTCGGATCCTTGCTGCTGCTGCTGCGCACGGCCATGGCCACTGGGGAGTATGAGGAGGCGGCTCGGGCGTGCATCGAAGCGGGCGGTCCTTCGGAGCTTCTCCTCAGCGGCGGCGGCGGTGGGGGAGGAGGAGGGGGGGGAGGAGGAGGGGGGGGGGGAGCGGGCATGGCTGGTACGCCAGGCACGACGAATGCATTCTCAGCGTACTCGGGCCAGAGCAAGGCGGAGCGCGCGGCGTTGACGGCATTAGAGATGAGCACGCTGCGGCGCGAGCGTCAAGAGCTCAAGCTGCGCTGTGCTCAGCTGCGGCAGTTGCTTGCCCGGCGCACGAGGACCATTGAGCGCGTGCGGCAGGAGATCGATCCATGCGACCTGCCCATCCTCGAGAACGCGGAGAGGCAAGATGACGAGGAGGAAGAAGACGAGGAGGACGAGGAGGACGACGGCGACGATGGCGGCGGCGGAGGAGGAGGAGGAGGAGGAGGAGAAGGAGGAGGAGGAGAAGGCATCGTGGGCGGCGAGCGGCGTGGTGGCGACGGCGCCGTGGCGAGCGCGGGTGGCACCGTCGTCGTGTACCACGAGCGCTCCTCGATGATTACCACGGCGGCCGGCGGCGGCGCCGGTGGCGGCGGCGACGGCACCTTCGACGACGAGCTTTTCGAGCTGCGCTACCGGTACTCGGAGATGTCCAAGGTCGCGCGAGAACGTCAAGTGGCTCTCGGAGCGCTGCAGGGCGCGTACAGTGAGCTCGCATCGACCAACCGCGAGCTGCGGCACGTCATCGAAGAGGCGGGACTGACGACCCAGGTCGGGATCGAGACCAAGTCCGCAAAGGCGCTCGAGAAGACGCTCTTCGGCCAGTCCGTCGCCAAGTTTCGTCCCGTCGAAAATTGGCCGCCCGAGCTCCGGTACACCAACCAGCTCGTGTGGGACGAGGTGGCGCCCGAGCATCAGTTCCTGCGCGACAAGATTGCGGACCCGGGCTCGGTCCGTCGCAAGTGGCGGCTGAGCGTCGTCAAGATCAAGTCCAAGAAACACCCGTGCTGTGGGGAGTTTGGGCTGTTCGCCGCCGAGGACATCCCGGCGGGCGAAGCTCTCCTCGATTACGCCGGGAAAGTCAAGGTGGGTGTCGCGGACTCGAAGCGAGGGTCGGTGATCGTCGCTGATCGTCGCTGATCGTCGCTGATCGTCGCTGAGTGCCACTGATTGCCACTGATTGCCACTGATTGCGCCCATCATCAGTGGCAATCAACGAAGCTCAATTGGACGCACTGAGTGCCCCTGAGTGCCACTGATTGCGCCCATCATCAGTGGCAATCAACGAAGTTCAATTGGACGCACTGAGTGCCCCTGAGTGCCCCTGATTGCGCCCATCATCAGTGGCAATCAACGGAGTTCAATTGGACGCACTGAGTTGCGTCCCTGTTTCGTCACTCATCAGGTTGTCATTGGCAACGAGCACGACACGTCGACGTCTTCTTACCTGCTCAACATCTTCACCGACGAGGAGGTCGGCGCGTACATCGACATCGACGCGTCGCAGTGCGGGAACGAGGCGCGCTTCGTCAATGACTTCCATGGCACCGGAGCCGACGGCCCGAATGCACAGTTCTGGCCGTACTTTGACAGCGCCACTGGCGAGAAGCGAATGTCAGTGAAGACGACTGCGCCGGTGCCTGCCGGGCACGAGGTGCTCGTCGACTATGGTGGCCGTTACTTCGTGCCCGACTCTTCGGAGGATTCCGACATGCATGCGAGCGACGAGGAGTTCGAGGAGCGCAGTCCGAGCAAGCGCGGCGGTGGGCGCGGCAGCGGGCGGGGCGGCGGGCGACGCGCGGGTCTGGGCGGCGCGTCCACCAGCGCTCGGGGCCGGGGCGGCGGCGGCGGCGGGGCCGCCAAGAGGCGCGGCAAGAAAGGCAAGGCCGTGGCGAGTAGCGACTCCGACGAGGAGGAGTGACCGGCCGCGTCCCGCCAGCGATGACAGCCACAGAGATGTCATTGTTACAATGTACTTCTTTCTTACAGTGGTTAACGTTCACACGAGGGCGGAGTATCCATACTCACTCATCACAACACAAATGCTGCGGCTCTCCCGACGTCTGGCCACGGCTGCCGTGTGCAAGAAGCTGGGTGATCCTCTCTCGATAGTTCACGACTGGAAAACGCCACAGGTCACGCGAGGCCAAGTCAAGATCAAGGTCGCGGCGGCAGGTGTCAACTTTGCCGACATCTTACAAGCGCGTGGGCAGTATCAGGACAAGGCCGACCCGCCCTTTGTGCCGGGCAACGAAGCCGCTGGCGAGGTGTGCGAGGTCGGTGAGGGCGTGAAGACGTTGGCCATCGGCGACCGAGTGATATGCCTGAGCCGCGGTGGTGCATACGCCTCGGAGACAGTCGCCGACGCTCGGACTTGCCTGAAGCTGCCACCCTCGGCCGCCTCAGCCGATCTCGCCGAGGCCGCGGCGTTGCTGGTCAATTATGGCACGGCGCACCTCGCGCTGACCTCCCGCGCTCATCTCCAGAGCGGCGAGACGGTCCTCGTCACTGCGGCGGCGGGAGGCGTGGGACTCGCTACGGTGGAGCTCGCGCGGTTGATGGGCGCATCACGGGTGATCGCCGCATGCGGCTCGGACGCGAAGCTGTTGATCGCGACGACCAAGGGCGCGGATGCGAAGGGCATCAACTATGCAGGCCTCGACGGAAAGGCATTCCGGAACCGACTCAAGGAGTTCAGCGCAGATGGCGACCGACTCAAGGGCGGCATCGACGTCGTCGTCGACATGGTGAGCGCTTCTCTGATGGCCTCTGATGGAGCCTCTGATTGCCTCTGATTGCCCTCGAAGAGCCCTCTGATTGCCTCACTCATCAGGTGGGCGGCGAGCTTCTCGAGCCATGCATCCGCTCGCTCGCGTGGAACGGGCGCGCTGTCGTGATCGGGTTTGCGGCTGGCCAGATCCCTCACATCCCTGCCAATCTACTCCTAGTCAAGAACGTGAGCGTCTCGGGACTCTTTTGGGGTGCTCACCTGATCCATGACCCTCGCATGCTGATGGCGTCGTCATCACAGCTCATCCAGTGGTGGCTCGAAGGGAAGATCAAGCCGCATGTGGGCGCGAGGGTGAGCCTCGAAAGGGCGAACGACGCGTTTGGGCTCGTCGAGGGGCGCACTTCCACCGGGAAGGTCGTGCTCATCCCGTGAAAAGCCTAGGTTATTTCCGGTTTTCGCTTTTCCCGAGATCTGCCGGTCCCCGCGCGCGGACGGGGACACGGAGCGGGATTGTCATTGTGATTAGCCATTCGACGTACGACGACCATAACGCATAACACGGCATAATATCATCCCGCACCGGCGACCGGCGCACCGCACACCTTGCAAAACACCTTGCACGGGGGTCCCGCCATTTGGTAGGGTAGCTTGTTCAGTTACAAATATCTCTCCCCTCCGGTCCTTTTCCCTCGAACGACTCGGTGTAAGCCCACGGCAGCTTTAGTGCGCAGCGCTCGTCGCGATCGGCCTGCGATCCGACCTCTCTCGCTCGTGCGCACTGCGTCAACTTCAATGCTCGGGTTGCATGGGCTCTCCTCCGCACAGCCAAGCGCCAGGAAGCTTGGGAAGGGCGCAGGATCCATCCCAGGGTCCATCATAGGGTCCTGGGCGGCACACGTCGCACAGAGGGCCGCTCAGCGGCGCTTCTTGTCGTCACCCTTGCGTTCACCAAGGCGATCTGAGACTGAGCCGCGTGCGCCACGTCGGTCGTCAGTTGGAGCCCCACCACGGTCGCCACCGCCACCGCCGCCACCGCCGCCGCCGCCACCGCCACCGTCGCCGCCGCCACCGCCACGGTCGCCACCGCCACCGCCACGGTCGCCGCCGCCACCGCCACGGTCGCCGCCGCGCCCTCCACCATCGCGCCCTCCACCATCGCGCCCTCCACCATCGCGCCCCCCACCGTCGCGTCCACCCGGTCCGTCGCGTGCACCCGGTCCGTCGCGTCCACCCGGTCCGTCGCGTGCACCCGGCCCGTCGCGTGCACCCGGCCCGTCGCGTGCACCCGGCCCGTCGCGTGTACCCGGTCCGTCGCGTCCGCTCGGAGGGCGCGTGTCCGCGCCGCCGCCGCCGCCGCCGCCGCCGCCGCCACCGCCACCGCCACCGCGGCGATCAGCTTGGCGCGAGCCCATCACCTGATGAGGGAGGGCACTCGAGGTTTCGTCAGAGGCTCATACAGGTTTCGTCAGAGGTACTCAGAGGTTTCGTCAGAGGCGATTAGAGGTTTCGTCAGAGGCTCTCGCAGGAATCGTCCGAGGCACTCAAGGTTTGGTCAGAGGCCATCAGAGGACATCAGAGGACTACAGAGGCCATCACCTGCTCGCGCAAAGCCTTCTCGCGCTGCTCCTGCTCCGCCTTCTCACGGTCGGAGAGCGCCCCGCGTCCGCGATCGCCGGCAGAGGGCGGGGGCGGGGGCGGCGGCGGCGGCGCAGCGACGCCTGCTAACGGCAACCTCTCCGCAGCGCCCTTGCCACTCTTCTCGTCCCGCTTGTCGCCGCCTCCCATATTAGGCAACCTCTCCGCAACGTCCCGCTTGTCGCCGCCGCCGCTGCTCTCGCGCGAACGGTCCCGCTCGGCCTTGGGCGGGTCGCGGCGTGCGTCGTCGTCTCGCCCGCCATTGCCCTTGTCGCCAGAGCGCTTGTCGTCGCGCTTGTCGTCGCGCTTGTCGTCGCGCTTGTCGTCGCGCCTGTCGTCGCGCCTGTCGTCGCGCCTGTCGTCGCGCGCCATCTTGGGCGGTGGTCCCGGCGAGCTATCAAGACGGCCGGAGAGCTCACTCCTCAGCTCTCCTTCCCGGTCGCGCTTCCGCTCGGCGGCGGCGGCGGCGGCCGCGCCTCCACCTCCGCCGCCACTCCGATCGCCTCCGCCTCCGCCGCCACTGCGATCACTTCCGCCGTCGCCAGTGGACACCTTGGCCGACGACGGCGCGCCTCCTGTAGTTGGTTGGAACGGCTTCGCGTTTGGGTTGAGGGGCGAGTCATTTGCGGGCTTGGGCGCGCCCACAACGACGCCCGCCACGGTGCGCACTGCCTTGGGTGGTGGCTCGCCTCCACCAGACGGCGCCGGACGCTTGCGCTCTGAGTCGCTGCCGCCCTCCTTGCTGCCCTTGACGCTCGATTTGCCGCTCTCCCTGTCGACGTCCTTTCCCTTTGCATCGCCGCCACCACTACCGCTGGCACCACCGCCACCACCGCCACCACCACCATCGTCGCCCCCTCTGGCGCCGCCGCCCCTGCTGCCGCCCTCGATGGCCACGCCCCGAGTGAAGTCCTCTTGCGCCTCCATCGAGGGCTTGAGCTTCTGGAGCATCGTGAAGTACTGGGACGCCATGATCTGCAGGTCCTTGCGTTCGTCTTGGCGCAGCTTGTCGACACGCTTCTCAATCATCTCAGAGAGCTTCTTCATCACGGGGAAGACGTCGATGACGCGCGTGAGCACGTGGAGCGCGTTGCGCACCTCCATGTACTCCTTGGACTCGAGGCACGTCATAATCGACTTGGACACCTTGCAGTACCTGGCGAGGGAGGTCATCGGAGGTCAATAGAGGTCATCAGAGGCAAGGCGAGGTCATCGGAGGCTATTCGTGGCAATCAGAGGCCAGGCGAGGCCATCAGAGGCTATTCGTGGCAATCAGAGGCCAGGCGAGGTCATCAGAGGCTATTCGTGGCAATCAGACGTACCACTTGAAGACGACCTTGACAAACTCCTGGTACGAGGCCTTGCGTTGGTCGACCTGTTCGAACGACTTCGAGAAGCCGGGCAGTTTGGCGCACTCCTCGTTGTAGATGGACTCATCACTCTTCCAGTGGAGGAGAAGCGAGAGGCTCTCTTTCAGAAAGCGCCCCAGGTTTTGCGCCTGCCGCTCCGTGCAGCAGAAGATGTGCACCGACACATCGCGCAGCAGCTTGTCGTAGTACTGGAGCGTCGAGAAGTAGGGCGTTCCCTGCGCGTGCGTCTGCTGCACGAAGCGCGCGCAGAAGACCGCGTCGGCGGGCGAGAAGACGCAGCGCGGGAAGATGCAGTACTGCAAAAAGGAGTTCATCGCGTCGGCGGCGGCGCTCTTGTGCGCATCCGGCGAGTTGAACCAGTCGCCCTTGGAACGCGCGAGCCGGCTCATCACGATCTTGTGCCGCTCGTTTTGCACTTTGAGCTCCTCCTTGAGCTTGTCGATCGACACGAGCGCGCGCTCTTTGTCCTTCCGCCGCTTGAGCGCGTTCGCCTTCGGATCGTCCTGCTCGCGAGCATATCGGAGCAGATGCACTCAGATCCACTCAGATGCACTCAGATGGACTCAGATGGACTCAGATGCACACAGATGCACTCAGATGCACTCAGATGCACTCAGGGCTCGTCACGGTCTCCTCACGTGCAATCACCTGCTCGCCGCCATTCGGACGCACGCACCGAGATGCACTCAGATGCAATCAGGGCTCATCACGTGCAATCACCTGCTCGCCGCCAATCGGAGGCACGCACCGAGATGCACTCAGATGCACTCAGGGCTCATCACGTGCAATCACCTGCTCGCCGCCAATCGGAGGCACGAATCGGTCGATCTCGTCGACCTGCCTACGCAGCCGCCGCGTCTCGGCCTCGTACCGGTCCCGGGGCACAAAGATGTCGTAGAGCGAGAGGGACCAGAAGGTGGCATAGAGGCGCGGCGAGAGCAGGTCCCATGCCGCCGCGGGCAAGATGGATCGGATGGCATGCGTCTCGAAGGCGCCGTCCTGGGCAGCCTCGGCCTCCCTCGAGGCCGCACTGCCCCCCTTGGCGGCGGTAGCGCTCTGCTGGCTATCAAGCTCGGCGATCGCGGGGCGGCAGATGAAAAAGGCGACTTCGGGCTCGACGCTGTACTTGTCGCAGAGCGTGCCCACCGGCGGCATGATGGCCGCATACTCCTGCGGCGTTAGGGTAGACGCGACGAATGCCGCGTACTGCTCGAGAGTCTCGTGGCACCGATCGTAGAGCTCGGAGAGGACCTTGAGGTGCGGCGTTTCGTTGGCGAAGACCACCGAGCCGCGCTGCTGCGCGATGAGCAGAAAGAGCGGCACGACAAGCCCGTTCTTCACGAGAGCGTCCTTCAATCGCATCGACGAGCGGCGCGTGTTCTTCGCGATGCCGAGGACGTCGGTGACCGAAAGCTTGAGGGTCTCGCCGCCGGCGCATCCCTCCAGTTGGTCACGCGAAACGTCCTCGAGCAGCTCAATGCCCGCCATCTTGGTCACCAAGTCGCGCAGCAGCAGCAGCTGGAGGGACTGGCCGCTCTTGAGCGTGTTCGCGATGTACTGCAGCAGGCCGACGAGCTCGATATTCGGGTGCTTCTTGTACAGGTTGCCGCAAAAGGAGGAGAGAGACTGCATCCAGAGACTCACGTGCAGCCCATCGTCCTTGAGACGATCCTTCGAGGTCGAAGCGAGGTGAGAGAGGATGATGTACGTGAGCGTATCGAAGGACATGTGCGTCAGGTACTTCATCATGTCGACTACGGGCACGATAAGGTTGTCGTACGCCTGGATCTGGCCCAGGATCGTATCGAAGACGACCGAGGGCATGCTGTGGGTGATCTTGCCGAGGAGCCGACCGTACATCTTCGTATTCTCCTTGGAGAGGCGGCGCATCATGCGCTTCGTCTCGTCTGCCGTGCGCGCACGCGCGACCGCAAGCTCCGGAGAGCTCTCGCCCTTCATGCGCTCGTGCAGCACGCCATACCGGCAGTAGCGCGTCGTGTACGGCTGCTGCTCGAGCAATCTCCAGAGCTCATGCACAAGCCCGGGGTTGGACGAGCACAGGGCGAGCGCGGGCAAGATCGCGTCATCCACGCATGCATTGATGGCCTCATCCAACTGGGCGTCCTCGGGCGACAAGCTGGACTCAAACTTCAGCCGAGAGCACGCAGCCGCGCACAGCCGGCACATTTTGGCCAGCAGCAGCGGCGCGTGGTGCAGGTGGCACCCGAGGCGCTGCAAGAGCGGCGCCGCCGCGTGCACTGCCGCCGCCGGTGTCATCGCCTGTGACAGCTGCCTATTCGTGGCCTTGGGCGCCGACGCGGGCGCCCCGTCCACTTCCATGGGCTCCGCCGCGGGCGCCGCAACGGGCGCCGCTGCAGGCGCCGCGGTGGGCGCGGGCGCGGCCGTAGCCACGAGAAAGGTGGAGCGTGGCGCGATGGTCGCATACGCGGGCGCGACGAGCCACTCGAGGAGACCGCAGAGCGCCTCGCGCACGGGCCCGTATGCGGCCACGTCGACGCCCTCGAGCTCCTCCATGAGCCGCTTGGCCGCCGTCCACTCGCGCAGCTGCAGCAGCGCGCGCAGCAGCCCAAGCGGCTGCATTCGTTCCACACTGAGCTCGGCGTGATCCTCGAGATCGCCGGCCTCGGGCGCCGTGGCGGGCGTGGACGCCGAGTTGGGCGCGCCGTGGGTCGACGAGCCGGCGCCGTCATCGAGCGAACCAAAGTCGGCGAGCGACTTGCGCGCCACTCCACCGCCCAGCTTCGCAGTCGCGAGCAGCGCCGACGCGCGCTTCGCCTCGAGCTCTTGGAGGACCTTGAGCGACGGCGAGAGGTGCGGCAGCACCTGCTCTAGCGCGACCGAGCCCATGGAGAGGAGGAGGCCACACATCATGTAGAGCGAGTCGGGCGTCGGCGCGCCGCCCGCATCCGAGTACAGCGAGAACTTGAAGCCCACCATGTGCGGAATGAATGACGGGTTGAAGAGGGAGACGAGCTGATGGTTCACCGCGACGCGGGAGGGCACCGTCTCAAGCGCCTCAAGCACGAGATCGAGCACGCGGTTCGGGTCGAGGTCGAAGTAGCCGATGAGCGACTGCAGGTTCTGGATCACCTCTTGCGCGCTCCGGCAGTTACGCGTCGACGTCTGGTCTGCCGCGACGCCAGACGGCAGCTCCGAGAGCTCGGCGATGAGCTTCGAGTACCCCTCGCTCTCCTCGCGGAATAGATTGTACTTTTGCTGCGTGTAGATCATGCGCGTGTTCATCTTGACCTGGGCCTGGTGGAACTTTTGCGCGTCCTTCACCAGTCCCACCTCTTGCAGCACGTCCGACTCGAGCCGCGCGCGCAGCACGTCGCCGTCGACCACCTCCTTTTGCACGGCGCTCTGGATGAGCGCGTGGAAGAGCTTGCGAGAGTCGAGCGCCGTGGAGGTACCCGCCTCGAGCTCGAGGCCCATGAACCAGAAGACGTCGGCCAGGTTGGACGACACCAGCGGGCGCAGCGCCACCGGCAGCTGCGCCTCGTCGGCGAGCAGCTCGAGGAGCTTCTGAGGTTCAAGCTGCTCTTTGACTACTGCACTGCACAGGCTGTGCAGCAGGATCTTGAGCGGGTGTGGCGTGCCATCTGGTGGCAGCTCGCTCGACGGCACGGCGCGCTGGCGCAGCGCAGCCGCGCTGCGTATCAGGCACGCACACACGAGACAGAGTCAGAGGAGGAGAGAGCACAAAAAAGTCAGCGCCGGCGACGTGCGATGAGGCAGATGATGTGCCGGCGCTTCTGCTGAGCACGCACATGTTGTTTCTGCCATCCGATTCGATGGTCTTGCACCATTCTGTGATAGTCGAGAAGCCAATGGGGTCGGCCATCGCGTGCTGAGGGAGCTGCCCAAGGTCGAAGTCATGTGTGAATAGTACGTGTGAAAATTTCGGCCTCGGCCCTACCGTATGTGCCAACCTGGAGGGTGGGACCCTACTCGTCTGGTGTGAACTGATAACTTGAATATGTACTAGGAACCTCAAAAGTAGATGAAGGAATATTGGACAGTGCAGCTACCGCGTAGCTAAACAACTTCAGCCGGGCCTCCCTCCAAA
>ENA-UOXO01002089-UOXO01002089.1-mixed-culture-metagenome-genome-assembly--contig:-NODE-2089-length-12267-cov-49.901490_pt1 | contig 12267 bp, 7 predicted proteins | sample MGYA00238162_ERZ761640 | MGnify/ENA primary metagenome ERZ761640 (study PRJEB28914, sample SAMN08778297) | mixed culture metagenome | isolation source: Freshwater growth medium | place: USA...
CGGCACTGAGATGTCGAGCATCGTAGGAAGCTCGATGCACGTGGTCAACCTCGTGAGCTGGAAAGAGCTGACACTGAGAGAGAGACTCGGAGCCGGCAGCTTCGGCGAGGTGCGTGTGGCCGTGTACAACTCGACCCCATGCGCCATCAAGAGCCTACGGGCGACGACCGCGCCGGCGGCGCTACAGGAGCTCCTGAATGAGTTCGAGCTCACGATGCGCCTGCACCACCCCAATGTGCTCCTCACCATGGGCATCGCACACGACGCTGACGACGGGAAGACGGGCATTCTGATGGAGCTCATGCCCGCCTCGTTGCTCGATGTGCTGCACCACCACCGGCAGCGCGATCAGCTCGCCACGTGGGAGGCATCCCTCGTCCTCATCGCCCTCGATGTGGCCAAGGGCATGACGTACCTACATGCGAAGGGCGTGGTCCATCGCGACCTGAAGCCTGGCAACGTGTTACTCACGGAGCACTGGGTCGCCAAGGTGGCCGACTTTGGCACGGCACTCACCAAGTACGCCGGGCAGGCCGAGGGGCCCGCGGGCACGCCGCCCTACATGGCTCCCGAGGCCTTTGCGCTCACCTCGGGCGCAAAAGCCAAGCCCACCGACGTGTGGAGCTTCGGATGCCTGCTCGCACACATGGGGACGCGGTCCATACCGTACAGCCATGTGCAACTGCCCATCGGAATGTCTACGAAGGACGCTGCGCATGCGCTCATGGCGATTATTGTCAGAGGTCAAGCGACCCCGCTCGACCAGCTGCGCAACGTGGCCGGCTGCCCACCTGGCATCCTCGCGCTTGCCACCCGGTGCCTTCAGACCGATCCCGGTCAACGGTCTACGTTCCTTTCTATCGTGGACGAGCTCCAGCGCATAATGGTCGATTTGAGCGCGTCGCGCCCCTCGACTCCGCTGCATCGAGCTGATGTTCTGGGACAGACGGGCGCATCCGCGTCGTCAACCGATGCTTCCAACTCCAATTGGGGGACCTCATTGGCAACGTTATTCTCATTTTTCCATTCCCTGGCCGATGGCATTAGGCAGCCGCCACTCGGGGATGGCCAATTGGAAGACGGACGCTTGTATGCTTAGTGCATGCGTGCGCATAAATATGCAGCGTGCGTGAAAGTCAGTGACTTGACAATAACACGAGAAACTTCCCACGTTGAGACCATCGAGGAGGTCGACATGGTGGTTTAGGAGTGGCTTAGTGGCGATGTTTCTCCAATATGACCGATATCGGATATGACGGTCGTACACGCGACCACACTCTGCGCTCTCCTCGCTTGAGTTGATCGGCTCTCAGTTGATTGGCTCTTAGAAAGCTGCCCTTTCCACTCTGCAGGCCGACAACAGCTCCGAGGACAGCCACTTCCACCATGTATAGAATGATGCATGCAAAGCTCTGAGTGACTGAGAAGAAACGTTCAGGGAAGACCAAATGTGAACCTGTGGAGATTCGTGTCCCGACGTGCGACGTGCGTGAGCTCCGAGCGATAGTGTCAGGGGTTCTCTCTGAAATGGTCTTCACGGCTCTTTTTCAGAGAGGGACGTGTGATTTCTGGCAGATGGCGGAGGCCACCCGCTCGCTCTCGGTGCGCATCTTCGGCGTGAGCCGTGACATCGGCCTTCTGCCTACGCGCGTGCACTCGGACGTGCGGACCACCGTGCTTGGCCTGACGCGTGCCGTCACCGAACGTGGTAAGCCCATACGCCTTCCCGATGAGCGAGCGGCCACAGTCGATGCCGCGCTACGTGCTGGCGGCATCTTCGGCGGCGGCACGGCCGAGCTCGCGGGCTGCGTGAGCGCGTGGTATATCGCGCAGCGTGCCGAGGGCGACGCTGCTGGCATCAACGCATACTACGACGAGTTCCGTGCCGAGGGCTACACGGCGGCGCTCGGAGGTGCTCAGGAGGAGCTCACGCATCGTTGTGCGGAGCTCGCCGGCCTGCCGAGCGCGCCGACGGGCGCGCCGCCGCTAGTGCTCGACCTCGGCTGCGGCTCGGGCCTCTCGATCGGTCCGCTCGTGCGCCGCGGCTGCGCGGTGATCGGAATCGACCTGTCACTCGAGATGCTCAGGACGGCGCGACGCGCGGGCGCCGAGGTGGTGCAGGCGGACATGTCGCAGCCGCTGCCGCTCCGCACCGGCCTCTTTGATGGCCTCACCTCGGTCAGCGCCCTCCAATTCCTTTGCGAGCCGGTGCGTGGTCGGTCGGCCGAGGAGAGACTGGGCACACTCTTCGTTGAGACAGCGCGGGTGCTCGGTACAGCGCCTGAACTCGGCCACCGCCGCCGCAGCCGCAGCAGCAGCAGCAGCGGTGTTGACGGCGAGAGGGTCGACGGCAGCGTCGACGCCACCTGCTCCGCCCCGTGTGCGGCGTTCCAATTTCACCCGTCGTGTCCTCAGACGCATCCCACCCTCATCGTCAGGGCGGCGCGGGCGGCTGGGTGCGCGGCCGTGGCACTTGTCGACCAGCCTCATCGCACCAGCGGACGCCGTTGGTTTGTGTATGCAGTGCCACGCATGGCCGAAGCGCCAAGCGCGGCCGCAGCGGTGGAGCCGGCGGCGGCAGGGGCTCTCTCATCATCAGGTGGTTTCGCGCCCAGCACGACGCCCAGCATCTGCCGAATGCATGCGCCCCTCCGAGCCGCCTGCCCCCTCACGCTCCGCGCCTGGGCGTCCTCGAGGCAGCTGCCGGTGCCGAAGCTCGATCCAGCCCACGAGGCATGGCTCAGCGCGGAGCACGTGCGATGGGCTCACACGCAGCTGCGCCGGCTGCGGCGTGCGGAGGCCGAGGACGCCGTCGCGGGCGCGCGGAGAGGGCTAGGTGGACATGCCGAGCCCCCCGAGGCGGACGTGGCAGACGAGATTGAAGCTCCTCCTCGTGACGAAGCGTGCGACGAAGCTGACGAAAGCTGCGCCTCTACTGGCGCGGGTCTGATGAGCGCTGTAACGAGCGCTGTCGCGCCGCCGCCGCCTCCGTCGCCGCATCCGCAGGCGCATGACCAGCGCCGTGGTGAGCACGGCCAGCGCCGGCGCAAGCGTCGTAAGAACAAGGGCTTCTTGGCTCCAGGTGGCGCTGGCGACGAGTGGGCGATGGGTCTGGCGGAGTGCCGCGCGGCGGCAGAGCTTCGCGAGCGGCTTCGAGTGCCGGCCGGCGAGTGCCCTTCACTCGAGCAGCTTCAGAGACAGCTTCCTGAGCTTTTGTCGGCGTTGCACGATCCCGCGGACTCGGGCTCGGAATGAAACTCCGGAAGTACTAGGGCCCCTTTTTAGACTGAGACTCCTATTTAGTATTTCTAAATTCGACAGACATACGTCGTCTGACCTACTGACTTGTGACTACATGTACGGTGGCGGGGGAGCTTGATAGCGTAGCGCGGCCGCGGCGAGCATGGGCCACGGCGTTCTTTGTGCCTCGCGTGCGGTGTCCAGTCGCGCCGGACGTGGTCTCGTCTGCTCGAAAGTATGGGAGCTCTAGTCGAGGTGCAAAGTACCACGCGGCCTGTGGCCCTCGCGACGTGAGTGCCACCCCAAAGGCACCTCTCGCGGATAGCAATGACTTGACTTGACTTGACTTCAGGCTCTCGAAGGCACCTCTCGCGGATAGCCGAAGTTGTCAAAATCGTCCGCGTAGTGCGCCAGCACCAGCTGCCTGATGCTCTCATTACGCAGCCAATCCCGTGTGCTGATGCGTGTTCCATTGGTCGCAGAGGCCGAGTTACGCACGTGGAAAGTGCGACCGTCGGGCCGGAACACCGGAGCGCCGGGCTTGGTGTCGTTGAGCAGCTGTCGGAGGCACGCAAAGTCCGATGTGAAGTTCTCGAGTCGCCCGACCCAATCGACGACGCGATTGCCGGAGCGGCCGTTCTCGTACACCCACTGCGAGACGGGCCCGTAGCAGTTGCCCCACCAGATGCCGGAGCACCACATACTGGTCGTCTTTCGATCGTCCGGGTCTTTGGCTGACAAGGGGCGCCCTGAAGCATCAAAATGGCCGGCCTGGAAGTCCACGGCTGGTGTCGCGTGGATGGACGGGAGCTGGCCGTGGCCCACTTGCAAGATGGAGCGCCAGAGATGAGCCCACCACTCGTCAAAGGGCATCTTGTGCTTGAGCACGAGGTGGCAAGGGAAGCCGCGGTTCCATGTCTTGTGCGGGCCTGACGCGCAGAACGTGTACTGCGACACAAAGCGCGTGTATGGGTTGCGCACGAAGCTGAAGCGAAAGGTGGAGTTGGCTCGATCGCGGCCCGCTGGGTCACGCATATGAACGAATCGATGCTTCTTATCCGTGCGATCAAAATGGTAGCCGCTGCGCACACCCCACCGAGCAAGCGATGTGCCGCCAGTCTTTGGGATGTGCACCATCACGGTTTGCTTGCGTTTGAACGTCTTGAGCGGGTAGTCTGCCCGGTCACAACTGAACCCGAGACTGTTGGTGCGCTGATGCGGTGCATCGGCCGCAACGACGGCCTGCGTGAATGCGATGAGGCCGTGGGACATTGCGCCGCCAGCTCACACAGAGGGTGCCGCGCGCTCGCGGCGGCGCGCTTCACACAGCGGGTTCACATGTTCACAGCCCCTACTTTATCATTGTGAATGTGGACTCCCACGCCGAGCCAGAGCCCGGTGCACGCCCGTTTCACGAATCGAAGCTAAAAAGCCGCGCTCTATTGTTAAATACAACCTTATTTGATTTGTGTTATAAAGATAAGGGACGAGTGGGGACAGGGCTTCATTCTGGATTCACACACTAATCACTATCCCCTCCACCAACACCTGATTTTGAATTGAGTGATTTGATCCAAAGGGGAATGGGGAGGGCTTATTATTTTTCAAATCAGCATTCCACAGGATCACTGAGTGACAGTGGCGTCATCCTCTCGTCGACCCGCTATTTCTAGTTTCACGTGAGCCCGGTGAGATGCGTCCTGAGCCTTCGTGCGTCCGGCGCCCTGGTGCCGTGTGCTGCCCTCAAAACCTCTTCGGCGATAGGTGCCCACTCGTGCGCGAGCGAGATGGGTCGGCCTGCCTGCGAGCCCACCCCAATGAGCAGCCCGCCCAGCCGTCGCGCCTGCTCAACCCAGTCGGGCACGGCCTTTTCGAGCGTGGACTTGAAGAGGGCGAGCACGGGCATCGTCGCCCCGTCGGGTCCGGTGCGCACGGGCGAGAGGTCGATGCGGTCGAGGTGGAAAGTGGCGAAGCGGAAGACGGCGTCGGGGCCGTGGGGTGCGCCCGAGTGCCAGCACGCCCGGTAGCCGGCCCGCTCGTACTCTTCGACGACGGCTCGCTGGTCACCAGCCGCCAAGCCGAGCACCACGCGCGCGATCGCCTCCCGCTCGGGCGGCTCGAGGCGCCCTGTCATGCCGTAATCGATCAAGCCGAGTCGTCCGTCAGGGAGCAGCAGCACGTTGCCCGGGTGAGGGTCTGCGTTGTATACTCCCTGTGGCGCACGCGAGTCATTGTGGTCAGGAGCAGGCAGAGGGGCGATCCGAGGGGCGATCAGAAAGGCGATCCGAGGGGCGACCCGCACATCAAGTAGCAGCGCCACTCCATGTACCCGCACGAGCGTCCGCAGTGCACGAGTAATGTCCGGGCGTGCCCTCAGCACGCGAGCACCCGCTCCCTGTGCGGCATCGGCGCCCCGCCCAATCGGCACGAGTCGGCCCAGCCCTACGAGGCGGAGGAGTGCCGAGCACGCGGCACAGCTGTAGCCGGCGGCCGAGGCGGCTATGTCTCGAAGCCGTCGGGCGGCGACGGCGTAGGCGCGCACGAGGGGCGCGGCGACCTCGGCGGCGTCGACGAAACGGTGTGCGCCGCCCCCGGTCTCAAAGTGCGCCGCCACGCGCTTCATGAGCTGCGCGCGCAGCTCCTGCGCCGACGCCATGCCGAGCGCCCTCGCCACGTCATTCATCTCGAGCTCGATGGCCGCAGCGAGGCTGCATCCCTCGAGGCACTCCATCGCGAGGACATGGCGAGTGCACAGGCGAGCATCGGGCACCGCAGGCACGCGCACGAGCGAGGGCTCAAACCCCCGAGCCTGTAGGTTGGCACGCACCTCGCGCAGGTTGGCCGCTTCCTGACGAAAATCAAGCTCAGCGAGATGGCGCCGACGTAGCCCTTCGATGAGCGGCAGATTCTGTGGAAAGAGGAGGCGCGTCACAAGCTCGAGGTTGTCGAAGTCGGCGGCGTACAGGGCGGGCACCTCCGGGTATTGCACCTTGACGATCACCTTGCGCCCATCGATGAGCGTGGCGCGATGCGCCTGAGCAATCGAAGCGGCGCCCACCGGCCGCGGCTCGAATGAGATGAAGAGCTCGGCCATCGGCACGCCGATGTCGGCCTCGATGATGGCGCTCACCTCGGCGAGACTCCGAGGCGGCACGCCGTCCTGCAGCGGGCGCAGCGCCTGGATGTAGACATCCTCCAGGATGCCAGCTCCCATCGTCGAGACGAACTGACCCACTTTGACGTAGATTCCACCCAAGCTGAGGATGATGTCGACAGCACATGGCGCTGTTCGGTGGTGGAACTCGGTGACGCGCTGCTCGAGCACGGCCCCGTCGCAGCCCTCGATCCGAGCGCGCAGCTTGATGCCCTGGTACTCTAGAAAGAAAGGTGCCACCGTGCTCCAAAAAGTCACGGAACGGCGGAAGCCCGGCGAGGATGCGTAGGCCGCGCCGACGGCCACGCCGCAAGTGGCAAGAGCACCGCGGCGTGCCCATCGCCACGACCGTGCGGCAGGTAATGTGGCCGAGACCAGACTGCGCTCTGCAGACGCGATGGCGAGGGCGCGCCTCCTCGGCGTCCGTGCACACGTGACGGAGAGGGTGAGCCTCATCGAATTGCGTTGCACCGCCCGAAGTTGCCGAGACATTTCGTGTGTGGCATGTGGCGTCGCGATGTGTGAGCTTCGTTTGCTCATACTGGCTGAACATGACGTGTGTAACGTCCAGGCCTCGACGAGCGCCACTGCCCCCCATTGGAGAGTCCAGGACAATGTAGAAGGCAGTGGTCTCGAGAGGCTGGAGAGGGGCTCCGCGGCCAGGCTCACCTCGCCGAGGAGCGAGAGCGCGCACCTGTGGGGCGCCCGCTTGTATCCGCGTGTTGTGTTTGACTAGAAAGTCAAAGTGTGGGACCAAACTTCTGTTTCGTGAGCGACGTGGTGATCCGCAAACACGTCCGTCCGCCGCTACGCACGATCGTCGCTTGGACCAAGCGAGTCGACGGCGCGACGCAAGAGCAACCATGATCTCAAACGTGAACACCAACAATCCGGCCGTCAAGCGAATCATGCGCGAGGCTCGCGAGGTGCGTGCCGCCACTCCCGCCACCCTCTGCTTGCGCGGCTGCGTCCATCATGCCACTTGAGCACGGCGGTGCCTGAATGCGCGCGCGCGCGCAGATTGCGGAGGCAGGAGCCAACCCTGACTTTGAAGCATCCCCGCTCGAGGACAACCTCTTCGAATGGCACTTCACCATCCGCGGCCCGCCGGGCACGGCCTTTGAGGGCGGCCGCTACCACGGGCGCATCACGCTGCCTCCCGAGTACCCCTTCAAGCCGCCTTCGATCACGCTACTCAATGCCTCTGGCCGCTTCACCGTCGGCAAGAAGATCTGCCTCTCCGTTTCGGCGCACCATCCAGAGCACTGGCAGCCGGCGTGGGGCATCCGCACGATCATCACGGCGCTCATCGCCTTCTTCCCGACGAAGGCTGAGGGGGCACTCGCCGGGCTTGATTACACGGACGGCGAGCGGCGTAAGCTCGCCGTCGACTCTCGCCGCTGGCAGTGCCCCACCTGCCACCTATGCATGGCGGACACGCTGCCCCTCGCCGAGACCGACACGGGCGTCGCAACCGCCAGCACCCTGCCGCCGGCCCCTGCAGAGCTTACGTTTGCCCATGAGGCACCCGCGGCGGCCTCGGGTGCGGCATCGGGTGCGGCCTCGGGTGCTTCCGCGACTACTTCCGAGTCCGCGGCCCCGGGCGCAAGCACGAGCACCGACGCCGAAGGCGCTGGCGCTGGTAGCAGCAGCGGCGGCGCTGGCAGCAGCAGCGGCGGCGGTGGCAACAGCAGCGGCGGCGCCGCCGCCAGCAGCAGTGAGGACTACAGTGGCGCCGCTGCCGCGGCCGCCACCGAGGTGAGCAGCCGTCCCGAGCGCCGTCCCGAGCTCACCGCTCCCAGCCCTGCCCGTGCCAGTCAGGCGGCGGTACCGTCCGCATTGGCCGCCGCAGCGAGAGAGTCGCCGGCCGCCGCGCCCGCCTCGGCCCCTGCCCGCCCAGGCCCGCCGCCCGCGACGGCCGCGGCGCCGCATTCGGTCGATTGGCTCGGCTTGTTGGCGGCGGCGCTCGTGGGCGCGATCGCGCTCCTCTTGTCACGCAAGCTCATGGGTGACGCCAACGACGCGTAAATCATGGGGAGCGTTGGCTGGCCCCATGCGCGCTGACCGCTCGGTGCAACACCTGGGCCGAGGGCCGTCTGAGTGACGTGCTGGAATTGATCTCTCTCTGAAGTCTCAACGTTTCTCGAGAGTATGTTCAAGATCGTTCGATCCCGGGCTCCGCGTGGGCAAGCGTGGCCGCCCGGCTATTTTACCCGTCCGGTCGTGAACGCGCATATCAACATATCACTTCAAAGAAAGTTTCATAACCGTGGAGCGGAGGATGGTTCTCTGACGATCTGACACGTGACTACTGACTTGTTTCGTCGACGTTGCACCGCGCGGAGGCGGGTCAAGCGCGCGAACCGAGACACCAGCCTCAGTTCCAGCTCGGCTTGGTGACGTTGGCGCCCTCGGCCGCCGCGATGAAGGCGGTGCCGACAAGGGCGGCGCTGAGCTGAGTCTTGGCCGCGCCCCAGCCAGGCGGGTCCTTGCCGGGCCCGAAGCCCATATTACGCATGCGCTCGAGCTGCGCGTTGCGCTCTGCGGCTCGCAGGCGCAGCCCGATGCGCCACTGCGATTGGATGAGGCGGATGCTCGCGTCGCGTCTTGACTGGAAGATGGTGGCCACCGTCAGGTTGCGCTTCTTGGCCTTGCGCGCGGCCGCCGCCTCGCGCACCGCTCGCACGTGCGTGCCTCGGAAAAAGGACTCGATGACCGTCGCGGCCATTGCGACTTGGTCCTCGCGGTAGTCCTCTTTAGGATCGATGACGGTGCGCAGCACGAAGGCGGTGTGCGCGCCGCCGCAGCTGGCGCCTAGGACGTGGACGCCCTCACGCGTGAACTTGGGCGGCGTCTGCGGCAGCAGCACCGACTGAGTCACGGTCGCCGCGGCCCCGCCGCCGTGCATACCACATGCGCCGAGCCCGTCGTCGCCGCACGTGAAGACAACGCCGCTTTCGGTGACGAAGGCGGAGTGCGCCTCCCCTGCTGAGATCTGGACGACGACGTGCGCGGAGAGGGAGCCCACAGGAACGGGCGAGAGCACATTTGCGCGTCCACCCAGCCCGAGCCGCCCGAAGCCGCCTGAGCCACACGCGTAAGGAACGCCCTGGGCGGTGAGGAAGAGAGAGTGGGCTTCGCCCGCGGCGGCGCGTCGAATGCGATGCCCTTTGAGAGCATGGATACGGCGCGGGGTGTGCTCCGCATGCACCGCGGCGTGTCCGAGCTGGCCGCACTCGCCTCGACCACACGTGTACACCGCCCCGTCAGCGAGGACGAGCGCCGAGTGAGCTCCACCGGCCGCCACCGCGACGACCGCGAACGCGTCGGTGGACGAGGGGACCCCGCCGAAGATGACAGCCTCGAAGCGCGCGTAGCACTCGGCCGGAGCCCCCGCCACGGCGCCCGTCGGAGGAGGCGAGCCTGGCGGTGGAGCCGAGGAGCGCGGAGGAGGGGGCGGCACCTTGCGCTCCTCAGCCGTCGCGCCGACGCCGAAACCGAACCATCCCATCGCTGAGACCGTTGCTGGTGGGGAGCGCGGTGGCGGTGGCGGCGAGCGCGGAGGCGGGGGCGGCGAGCGTGCACGCGGGGGAGAGCCCGCGGTCGGTGGCGAGCGAGGAGGCGGGGGTGGCGAGCGCGGAGGCGGAGGTACCTCGCCACCGAGTGGTCGGCCGAGCCGCCCTGAGTCGTTGAAGCCACACGAGAGAGCGCGTCCATCAGCGCGCACGAGGAGCGTGTGCAGTCCGCCGCATGAGACCGACACCACCGGGCCGCCCAGCCCGTCCACGCGTCGTGGCGTCGTCTGAGCCGTGAGCGTGCGGTGGCCGAGCTGGCCGTAGAGCCCCAGTCCGAATGTGTAGAGCTCGCCCACAGTGCACACGAAGGCGCTGTGCGAGCGGCCGCACGATACGGTGGCCACGCGCACCACGTGTGAGGGCGGCGCGCCCACTTGCAGTGGAATCGGCACGCGCGTCGGCTCCGGCCGCGCCGCCGTGTCGCCGAAGCCGCACTTGCCGTACTCATTGTCGCCGCACGCGTATAGCTCGCCGTCGGAGAGCACGAGCACGCTGTGCCGCCACCCGCAGCTCACCTGTGCCACCTGCGTCTCGACGAGCGTCGTGAGCAGGTGTGGCGTCCGCAGCGGCGCGTGGTGCTCCTCGTGGAGGTGCTTCCGGCTGTGGCTCTTGGCCGGCGCGGCGGCGGGCCCGGTGTGGCCCGCGGCGCCATGCTCCGTCGAGCCGCAAACGTAGACCTTGCCGTGCTCAGCCGGCGCCGAAGCGCTGCTGACCAATGCTGCTGCGAGCGGGTCGAAGGCCTTGCGGATCACATTCTGCGCCATCTGCACCTTCCGGCTCTCGCGCCGTCTTGCGAGCGGGTGTGGGAGGCGGGGAGCCTCTGCTTTTTCGGCCGTTCCCGCAGGAATTTTTTGACCTGTGAATTACATGAACAAAGTGCGGTCTGCGGACAGCTTTTCTCGTACTCTTGCTTTTAGAGCGGGCGGGCGTTGCTTCGTTCGCATTCTCAGAGCGCTTCGGCGGAGGTTGTCTGGGGGATCACTTCGCGCCAGCTCGTCCAACGCGTGAGCCTGCGGCGCTGCGGGTCCGCTTTCGGCTTTCCCGGACGGTTGTATGGCTGTTCCATGTAAATGTGCTCCCACGTCGGCTCGAGGCCGCTGCCCTTGGCGACGGGCGCGTCGTCGATCAGGTAGTCGCCTCGCACGTATGTCTTGTCTCTGGTAAGGATCAGGCGGTCGACCCACTCCTTCCCGAGGTGCTCGGCCACCCAGGCCACCTTCTCGGCCGCGCACGCAGGCGACGATGCAAGCGGCGCGGAACAGATGCGCACGTCCAGGCCATGGGCCAGCATGGCGTGCATCGAGTCGACGGCGCCTTCGATGGGCGCCAGGCTCGCAAAGAACCCCGGCTCGGTCATGATGGCATGGAGCAAGGCGTGGTGCTCGGTGGCGAATGAGTTCTTGAGCGGGAAGAGACGCTCGTCCTTGGCAGGCTGCTCCACCTCAGGGTGGCGCTCGGAGAGCACGTCAAACACTCGTTGGTCAAAGTTAGCGAGCACGCCATCCATGTCGACTAGGACGATAGTGGCTCGGTGCGACTTGGACAAGCAATCCGCATCCGTCACAGATGCAGCATCGCTGGTGCGCTTTCCACTGGCTATCATCTCTCTTGTCGGGTTTTGGACGCGCACACCCCTCGGGCCGGCTCGCAGCACAAGAACGCGCCTCCGTAGTGTGAACATGTGCGTGAATGCGCAGTCGGTCAAAGTGCCTGACTCTCCCTGGCCTCCGTCTAACCGAGCCGGGCTGCTATGGCCTACCGTACGCAGCCGAACGACCCTTCTCCTCCAGACTACCTTTATCCTCATGATTATCACGACGCGGCCGACAATTCAGATTCCTCGCTGTGATCAAGGTAAAGGTGCTCAGCTTGCTTCGCTCGCGCAACAACGGATCTCGCTCAATGGTTCTCGTCGGGCAGCTTCTCGAGCTGGTGCGAGTAGAACGTGTGCGCGCCCGCGGTCTCAAGGATCATTCGATCTGGGTTGTCCTCTGATCGCCAGTCATTTCCCTTACCCAGCCCGAACATGGCGCCGCGGTCCACCTTGCCCGCGCGGCTCGCGTCCCGCACGCGCCGGCTGCGTAGCTCGCGCAGCACCTTGTCCGCGTCCGCACCGCCACAGCCCCAAAGCTCGAGCGCGCGCACCTGTGGGGAAAGGGGAGGACGCGCCGTGGTGAGCACTTGCATGCGCCACAGCCCCAAAGCTCGAGCGCGGCGCGCGCACCTGTGGGGAAAGGGGAGACCGCGCCGTGGTGAGCACTTGCATGCGCCACAGCCCCAAAGCTCGAGCGCGGCGCG
>ENA-UOXO01002111-UOXO01002111.1-mixed-culture-metagenome-genome-assembly--contig:-NODE-2111-length-12168-cov-40.219929_pt1 | contig 12168 bp, 8 predicted proteins | sample MGYA00238162_ERZ761640 | MGnify/ENA primary metagenome ERZ761640 (study PRJEB28914, sample SAMN08778297) | mixed culture metagenome | isolation source: Freshwater growth medium | place: USA...
GTCAAGTCAAATTCAATCGCGGTGGGCGGTTGCGCATACGCCGCCTGGGGATGGAACGCAGAGACAACGAATGGTTAGTTTCCTTTTTTATCGACTAACAACACGGACGCAATGGAATTTGGTCACAGACTAGCTAGCAGCTGTCAAGTCAAGTCAAGTCAAGTCAAGTCAAATTCAATCGCGGTGGGCGGTTGCGCATACGCCGCCTGGGGATGGATGAGAATCGGGCTGATGAGGATTGGGATCCGTCTGCACTCGACGCGTTGTATTGGGCGCGTCTCCAAATTCGACTAGCTCTGCTGCGCCGACTCACTCACCGTCCACTCGCGACGCACACGTCAACGCCAAACCCTGCAACGATGCAGATGGTAGAGGTGGCGCCCGATGGCGGCGAGCTCTTCGAACGTCCGGGCTTCAAGAAGCCTTTCGCAGGCATGCCTCCGCGGCCGAGCGGCGGCGCATCGTCCTCTTTGCCTCCAGCTCCGCCCGGCGGTCTGCTCGCGCCCACGCCGGGCAGCAGCCTCTTCGATCGGTATGCTTCCGAGGGCGCGATGAAAACGCTGCTGCCCGGCGAGACGGTGACCTCAAAGCTGCGCGCTGCGGGCACCAAGCTCTCGTGCTACCTGAACACGGAGTGCAACCGCGGCCGCTCGTACGTGATATCGCTGCCCGAGCGGATAGACACGCTGGGCGAGGTGTTCCAGATCGTGCAGCAGAAGATGGGCCTCGACGGCCGCATGCTCTACGCGGCGGAGCTCTTTTTGCCGGATGGGCAGAAGATCACGTCGTGGAAGCAGTTGCGCGAGGCAGCGGAGATCGACACGGCGATCATCGTGGGGTGCGGCGAGCCCTTCGACGCGACAACGATCCCGCAGTCGATGCTCTCGTTCCATATGCACGGCGGCGGGCGCACTGCCCCCAAGGTCGTTAAGAAGGAGCTCGCTGACAAGAAGATGCGCGCGGCTCAGCTAAAGGCGGACCAAGTGCGTGCCTCAGGACACGGACTCTCATCACAGGCGGCGGTGGCGGCGCGTATGGAGCACGCCGAGCAGAACAGGCAGCAAGCGGCCGAGATGCGGCACGACTACATGAACCAATTGCTCGCGCGATCGAGTCAGCAGACTGATCTGCTCCGGCATGTGCAGGTACGGGCCTCTCTGAGTGCGGCTCTGATTGCGCTTGATTGCGTCTCTGAGTGCGTCTCTGATTGCGTCTCTGATTGCGGCTGAGTGCGCCTCTGATTGCGCCTCTGATTGCGCTTGATTGCGTCTCTGAGTGCGCGGCGGAGCGTGCCCTGCACGTGCAGGCGAACAACGCCAAGCTGCGCACGGACCGCGCGCGCCGTGAACAGGCCAAGAAGTCGGTCTGGTCAGCAGACCGGCTGCAGGATTTGGCCGAGAATCGGCGGCATGAGACCAGCGTGCTCCGCGAGCGGGGGGACGCGGAGGAGGTGCGCTTCGCGCGCCTGGCCGCGCAGGCGAAGCAGGTGAGGGCGGATCGCGATCAGGGAGCAAAGATTGCTAGGACGGCGCTCCTCGATCAGCGCAAGGTGCGTGAGGGCCCCTCGATGACGACTGAGTGCCTCCGAGGGCCCCTCTCAGAGGGGCCCTCTAATGAATGACCTCATTGGAGGGCCCCTCTGGTTACGACCGAGTGCCTCTTCTGGTTTGCCTCGCGGATTGCGGCTGAGGAGCTCTGATTGCCCCTCGCATCAGGCGGCGGGGCTCGAGAGGCGCATGAGCCACATCTCGCGCTCGGTTGAGAAGGCAGAGAGGGAGCAGCGCCTCGTCGAGCGGCTGATCGAGCGACGCACCTTGAGCGCGAGCGCCGCTTCGAGCGCTCCTCCCTCGCTCCGTGGCGCCGGCTCTCCTCGGCGCGCGCTCACTGCCTCGCAGGCGACCGAGCTGAGCTGAGCTGAGATCGGAGATAAGCAGCCCGGCCCCCAACTGCCGAGGCAGATGATGGGACGGGAGATGATGGGAGATGATGGGCGGGGAGATGCACTCCCTCCCGTTCCCTTTCTCTCGACCTCTCCGTCTCTCTCTCTCCCTTTGGCATGACGATATCTACTACAATCTACGTGGAGCGTTGAGGTGATGATCATTGATGATCTGGCATGATGTGGCACTTGATGCGGGGCGCGTGGCTGTGTCTTCAGCCTGTGCGTGCGTGCGTGAGCCTAGAGCCAGGACTCGTTCCGCGCGACCCGGTGCTCCGCTGCCACCCTCACTCAATGGATATGATATTGTTACTTTTGTTTCTAAGCTCTCAGAACGAGTCACCCCCGGCCGCCGGCTGCCGTACGCGCGCGCGCCCGCCAAACGCGCGTTCGTGCCCGGCCGGGTTGCTTGATGCTTCTCAGCGGATTTCGGAAGCGCCGTCGTGAATTAATACTGTGAATTGTTTTCACGGCTGCTTACGTGAATTGAACGCGATTTTTCAATGCGCCACCTCGTCCTCGCGCTTCTCGCCTGCGCTTCATCGCGAGCGAACGCGCTGCGGCTGTCTCTTACAGTGCACCCGGCCCGCAGCAGCAGCCGCACAAGCGGCACAAGCCTCATCGCCTCCGCGGACGCCGTCGACCCGTCCCTCGTCCTGAACACCAACGTCGTGCTCTCGGACAAGAAACGCTTTCTCAAGGCAGCGAGCGCCGCCATCGCCGCCGCCTTTTCCAAGCCCGAGCAGTACGTGGCCGTGTGCGTCACCGACAAGCTCGACCTGCTCTTTGGTGGCTCAGATGCGCCGTGCGCCATAGGCTGCGTGTACTCTATCGGCGAAATCAACCAAAAGAACAATGCGGCACTCACGGCGGCGATAGCCGACCTGCTCTTCGCTTACGGTGGCATTCACGATGATCGCATCTACCTCAACTTCTTCGACGTGCCTCCTGCAAACTGTGATTGTGACTGCCTCGAGCGAAGTGCTGCCTCCAGCTGCTGCTCCAGTTGCTGCTCCTCGAAGCCGCCGCACCCGAGTCTCGTCCAATCGCAGGTGGCTGGTCCAGGCGCACATTTGCAGATTTCCCCGACTGATGCAATCCCAACAAGCTCCACTCATCAAGGTATGCGCACATCACGCGTGCTCATCGGTGTCACAGCGTCTTTCGCGTGTGACGACTTCCGGGAGTGGGGTGGCACCCTAAATACATGTATAAAACAATGTAACATTCATCGGACATCTCTTTCCGTTGAGGTGCCAGAGATTACCGTTCACGGCCGCATTTTTCGTCGCGACGGCCCGAATATTTGCCCCCATGATGATTGCGACCAACCTCATATTGCTGTCGGCGACCACCGTCGCCGCGGCCACATCAGGAGCCGCTCTCGGCCTCACCGTCGGATACGACGCGACCTTCAGCATTACCCTCAATGGCCAGCCCTGGCTCTCCGGCGGCGAGGTGCGGGTCGGAAATCTGAGCAGCAGCGCGGGCACGCTCACGCTCATCGGAGGTGCATCGATCACCACGGGCGCTGACGCCATGGGCTGGTACAACGCGACCGCCTTCCGCTGGGGGGCGTCGCCCACAGCGGCGCCGCTCATGATCACGAGCTTTCGCACCTATGAGGCGGATGCTGGTGTCATCACCTTTGAGCAGCTCTTCCCCGCCGCACTCAACTTTACGGCGATGGGCGCACAGACGCCGCTACGCGTCGTGGGCACGCCACTCCGGGACTCGGGCGCCTCATACGTGGCCACCGATGGCCCGTCCGCCTCGACGCTCTTCCCAGGCTTTGCGCGCGGCGCGGGCGGCCCCTCGGACGCGCGACCGTGCTTTGCGTATCACGGCGTGTTCCCCCAACTGAAGGCATGCACGGTGGCCACGTACGCCGAGACCCATCAGGGTGGCAGCCCGTTGGTGCTCTACGAGCCAGACATGGACGGCGTGCCCACCACTGTCTTCTCGCAGCTCTCGAGCCCCAAGGCACAACACCTCAGTGCGAGTGGTAGCGCCTTCGGTGCGGGGGTCAAGGCAACCACTGCCGTGATCGAGGCCGGGTGGAGCGGCCTCACCATCCTCTCGGCGGGCAAAGGCGTGAGCGATGGGATGATGGCGTGGGGGGACCGCATGCTTCGGTGGAGTGGCAAGTGGCCGCGTGCCGACAAGTACCGTGACGTGACGCACTCGTCGATCGGGTTCTGGACGGACAACGGTGGCTACTACCACTATGCGACGGGCAATGCATCCGAGACGTATGAGGACGTGCTGCCAAAGGTGAAGGCGTCGCACGATGCGGCGGGCGTGCGGTTCCGTCACTGGCAGTTCGACTCGTGGTTCTATCCCAAGGACGGGGCGGTCGACCCTGGTGGCGGCGGCGGCGGCGTCGTCAACTGGACAGCGATGCCCTCCGTCTTTCCCTCGGAGTTGACGAAACCCCACACTGGGGGCATGGCGGCGATCTCGGAGAAGCTCGGCCATATGCCGATGATCATGCACAATCGGCAGTGGTCACCCCGTTCGGACTACATCCACAACCTATCATTTACGTGGCAGACGGGGCCCAAGTGGGCAATGGCGGACAACCCGGCCGCATTCTTCACCTGGTTCTTCCAGCAGCAGCCAGGCTGGTCGCTCGTCATGTAAGAGCAAGCCTGGATGACGGCCTCTGATGAGCTGTGATTGCGTCCCTCATCAGGGGCCCTCTGATGACCTGTGATTGCGTCCCTCATCAGGTACGAGCAAGACTGGATGTGCACCGAGTACGATGGTGTGAGCGCGCTCCAGACCAACCTGACACTTGCGGACTTGTGGCTCGAGGGCATGGCACACGGCGCAAGCCATGCCGGGCTGACCGTGCAGTATTGCATGCCGTACCCGAACGATATTCTCGCCGGCTCACAGCATGTGGCGGTGACCAACGCGCGCGCGACGGGTGACTACTTCCACGCCTTGAACCAATGGGCCATTGGCGGCACAGCGATGTTGTATTGGGCGCTAGGCATCTTGCCTTTTAAGGATGGCTTCTATTCCTCGACGGCCAAGCAGGTGGGCGGTCAGACGGTGGGTCCCGAAACGCATCCAGATCGCGAGGCGTTAATGAGCGTACTCTCCACAGCCATGGTGGCTCCAATGGATGGAATCCATCTGCTCAACGCGACGCGCGTGAACGCCACCTGCCGCGCCGACGGCATAGTCCTCAAGCCCGACCGGCCAGTCTTCCCCGCGGACACGTGCTTTGCGGCCAAAGATCCGGGCTGCTTTGTGTACCACACGTACACGGATGTGCCTGGGCTGGGGCGCGCACATTATCACTTCGCGAACAACCCGTCGCAGCCGCTCACGCGGGCGATGCTCTCATTACCCGCGCATGATCCGACCGCGCCGCCCCTCGCGCTGTATAATTGGTACACGGGCGAGGCGACGCTGTTCAGGACGAGCAATCCACTGCGTGCCGGCTACGAAGGGACGGTGTACGCGATGGCCGTGCCGCTCATCGGGCCGGGCGACCTCCCTGCTAAGTGGGCGCCCCTCGGGCAGCTGGACAAGTACGTGCCACTCGCGGGTAAGCGCATCGTACAGATCCGCGAAGCGGGCTCCACCCAGCTCGTCATGGATGTCCAGGGCGTGCCTGCAGAGACGGTGGAGGTGTGCGCGCTCTATTTTGATGGCACCGAGAAGCTGACAAAGCTGTGCGACAGCATAGTGTTCGAGCAGCAAGACGAGATCAAGACGGTCACCCTCTCGCGATGAGGTGGGACGACGTCACGGTTGGGAGCAAGGCGCACCGGGAGTTGTAACTTACCAAGCTACCTACACATTGGCAGGACCCCCTGAATTGCGGTGGGGGAATTTGAAGGGGATGTCGGCGTGAGAGTATGGGCGCGCCGGGACGTCGGTGCCAAGGTGCAGTCCTGCAAGACGCAAGAGGAAGAGCGCGGAGCCGGATGCCGGGAGCGAGTGCGGCGGGCATTCGCAGGGGCGGAAGAGAGTGACGATCAGGAGGAAGCGAGTGGGAACGATTACGCGGAAGAGAGTGCGATCCATGGATGAAATGGGCGTGGGCCGGCTCCGCGGCTTGTTCCAGTTCCAGTGCGTTTCCGCGCGGTTTCGTCGTTTTGGGTTGTTTACGTTACTACTAGGAATACTCGTACAGTGTACGTGCACAGCTCTGGTGCGCGGCCGGGTGTGACGGAGCCGAGCCGGATAGAATGGGAACATTGCATGTCACGCTCGACACTCGCACGGCTCTGATATGGCATGTCGCACGCACACCGCCGTGGACACTCAGCCTGCGCCTTGGCCGACGGTCTCTCTCTACAGACTACACCCAAACTCTCTACGCACCCTCTGCTGCGGATCGCGCGCCCGGACCGTGCAGGAGGGGCGAGTCCGCTTATTCATCGTCATCCTTGGGCTTCAGCACGGCGTCGCCCTTGAGGTACGGGTTCTTGAGCTCTTGATCCGCCTTTTCGCGCAGCTTGGCGGTGAGCGAGCGATCGAAGAGGAAGATCCCAACACCGCCTGCTAGGACAGCAGCATTCACTGCCAGATTGCTCATCGCCTTCCCGGGATCTTCTCCCATCTGCGAGGCGGCGATGCCAATGCCGGCAATACCAGAGATGCCGAACGTGACGTAGAGTACTACGCGGATGATGCCGAACGGATCGCTCGCGCGCTCCACGAGGTCGATCTGCTCTGAGGACACAGCCCGTGCTGCAGGCTTCGCCTCCGAAGCTGGAGATTGAGTTTCCTGAAGCGTCACGCCCAGGCAGCGAACACCAATTCGGCTGGGAGAGCTCGGAAGGGTGAAGGCCTTGCAGGCCGCGAGCAGAAAGAATAAGCCAAAACGCGCCATGACGAATCCACTGACAGAAAATTAACGAAACGCGGAATTCCTTCAGTCGATCCCGCACACACCAGCTTGCACTCGATGGCGGCACTGCGCTCCACGGTCCACGCAAGTACAGAGTACAGTTGTACTTGCTCACTCGGCACGCCCCTCTATTATGTTGCAAACCCGCCCAACACGGGCTCAGATCCACACTTGCGCCAGCTGCTCGGCGTCCGAGGGGCGCATGGCATGGCGCGCTCGGGCGGGCCGATGTGCTCAGCCCAGCGCCGAGCTCTTGTTGTACTTCTCCTGCGTCGGGTTGTCCTCGCCTTCATACTCGGGCATGCCCGGATCGCGCGTCATCGTGAGCGGCGATCGGAGCCCGTCAGAGCCGTAGTAGTAGCCGCTCGTCACGTCCTCGGAGAAGAGGCATTTGATCGCCGAGACGCACCCTTGCTCTGGCGTGAGCTTCGCGCCGAACCCTCTGGTCATAGGTGTGTCGATGAACCCGGGGCTTAGGGAGAGCACTTTGAGGTTCGGGTATGCCTTCGCCTGGATGAGGGTGAGCGCGGTGAGGCCCGCCTTGCTCAGGCCGTACCCCTTGCCGTACCCCGTGTCGCCGCTGGCGATCTTCTCTTTCATGCCGGCCTCGAGCTCCTCCATCGTCACGTTCGGGTTGGAGAAGAGAGCCTTGGTGGCGGCGTCCTGAGTCTTGAGGAACATGGAGGCGGCGCCCGAGGAGACGTTGACGATCCGCCCGACGCTCGGGTCGATCAGGCCGACGAACGCGTCCGTCACGCGCTTCACGCCATAGAAGTTGGTGGCGAGAATGCTCACCGCCTCGTCGGGCGCACCTGGTTGAGCGAGACCGACGCCGGCATTGTTCACAAGCCCGTAGAGCGTCACACCCTTGGCCTTGATGCTCTCTGCCGCGGCGGACACCGATGCGTCGTCCGTCACGTCGAGCTGCAACACCTCAATCTTGCCGGCGACCTCTGGCATCTCCTCCACGATGCCCTTGAGGCAGCCCTCGCCTTTGGAAGGATCACGCGAGCCCAAATAGACGTAGCAGCCATGGTCGCGCGCGAGCAGCTTGCACAGCGCCAGACCGATTCCTGACGACGCCCCGGTCACAAGCACGTGCCTATCCGCCATTTTGCGAGAAGGACGACGAGAAGGATTCACTGATCGATTCACTCTCGGAGGTCCTCGGGCACATGACGAAACCGCAAACTTGAAATGTTCGACCTGTCAGGTTATTCATTTGAGCGCGCGCTCAAGCTCGCGCTCAAGCTCTGGAACGGTGTCCTGTGAATAGGTACACGGTTAGCATCTAGCTATGCTGAGGGACATTGTAACCCCGAGAGTTTCTTCAGCTGTATTTCAGTGTGCCGGGCCCGACCTCAGAGCTCGCTCAGCACCGCACGCATCGCCGACGCAGCGGCGGGGCTCATGTCCGGCGTCCGGCCAGGCATCTCTTCGGGGGAGGCCTGGATGCGCCCCGCAAGATAGCGTGCCGTCGCTGCCCACACTGCGCGCCGCACGGTGTCCTCGGCCTCGTCCGTGCTCGCGCGCGCGCGCGGCGGCGGGCGCGCCCTCGGCCTGGGCCTCGGCGGGAGGCCAAGCAGTCGGCGAGCAATCTCGATCAGAGCGAGCTCAGCGTCGAGCGCGTGCTCGGGTGCGACACGCTCGAGGTTCCATTGCGAGAGGCCAATTCCATTGATGTTCGTCACGCGCGAAGGGTTCGTCAAATCACGGAGGACGTACGCGTGGTTGTGGATCAGCTTGCGCGCGGCGGCCTCGCGCGCCTCAGCGCCGTGCTGAGCGCCGGTCGTGCCCGGCACAGCGCCTTCGCCCGTCGCGTCCACACCCCTCTCCAAGGCCAGCGACAGCTCGTGCCACGCTGCGTCCATCTCGCCATCTGCGTCCATCTCGCCAGACGTTCGATGGACGGCCGCGCCGCTGGCCGCGCATTTGGCCGCGCCGTTGGCCGCGCCGTCACCCTCCATGGCCGTGCCGTCACCCTCCATGGCCGTGCCGTCACCCTCCATGGCCGCGCCGTCGCCCTCTGGCGCCGCAGCGTCGTCCGCCGCCGCGGCGGCGTCGGCAGTTCCACCGCCAGCGGGCGGCGATATCGACGCGGGCTGCGGGCGCACGAGAACCGCGCCGTACCGGGCACCCGATCCCTCGGCTTCAGCGCTGTGCGTGCCCTTGTCGGCGTCGTACCGGGCGCCCATCTGGACGTTGACCCGGATGCCGACGCGGGAGACGCGTCCACCGATTCGATAGGCGACGCTCAAAAATGGACGTCGGGCAGCGGCCAGCTCGAGCACGCGTGCATGCAATGGTCGGGGATGCCCCGCGGCGACCCGAAGGGCGGGGGGCCAAGGCGGGAGATACGGAGCTCCGGACGGGAGATACGGAGCTCCCTCCGCCCCTTCGTTCAGCCAGCGGCGCGTGTACCGCCTCGCCTCGTCGGTTTCGTCATCCTCGGGAGGTGAGTGCTCGGGAGACGGCGGCTGCTCGGAACGGCGCTCGGGCGGCTCAGCACGGCGCTCGTACTGCTCAGCACGGCGCTCGGGCTGCTCGGGATCCGTCTCCCATCGCAGCCCCCGGTAGAACGGGTCGACGCCGACGAGCCCGGCGTTCTGCCACATGCAGTTGTTGATGATCGGGTCGTGGTCGATGAGTGTGAATGCGAACCAGTCGCGTCCCAGTCGCCAGTCGAGCCCCATGCCCTCGACGAGGCACGACGCGCAGAGGAGCCGCAGCCGGCGCGGCATCCAGCCGCACGCCCAGAGCTGGCGCATGCCCGCGTCGACGAGTGGTGCGCCGGTACGCCCAGTACACCACGCGCCGAACGCGTCCGGCACGCCGAGGGACGCCCACGACGGCGCTGCGACCGGCAGCGCCGTCCCGCCCGCGGCGAGAGGAGGGGGGACCAGAGGGGGGGGGACCAGAGGGGGCGTCCACGACCATCGTTCTCGCGCCGCGTCTCGCGCCAGCACCTCCAACTCGTCCGCCGTCATGTCGTCTACCGGTAGCGCCTGCGTCACCGGCTCGCCACGCCGTAACGGTCCGACGACGCGCCAGCACAGGCGCGAAAAGTCGCGCCAGAGCAAGTCGCGCCGGCGCACTCCGGCCGCTTCCGCCTGTCGTGCTGAGAGGACGCCCCAGCGCAGATAGGGCGAGATGAGCGAGGGGCGCGGCAGTCTACTCACGTCGTCACCTGCGCCCGCACGCTCGCCCAGCGTCGCGTGTGCAAAGCCGGTGCGCCCGTCGCGGCCGACAGCCGCCCCGGCGGCGAAGGCGAGCTGCCGGCCGGCCGCCTCCGAGATGGCGGGAGATGGCGGGAGATGGTGGGAGATGGCGAGCTGCGGGCCGGCCGCCTCCGAGACGTCGACACCCTCGGCCATCTCCCGCCACGCGCGGAGCACTGGCTGTGCCCATCGCTTCGAATCGGCCGGTAGCGTGCGCAGAGCCGCGTCGAGCGGCCACTCCACGTCCGGGTTCGTCAGCGCCTCCGCGCCCGGGTTCGTCAGCTTCGTCAGCGGCGCGGGGAGGCGGAGCGGCGCAGGGCGCGGGGGCGGAGCAGGCAGAGCGGCGGCGGATTTGAGGAAGGACGCCCATTGGAGTACCTTGTCGTGACGCACGCCGGTTCGCGAGGCGGGCAAGCATCCGAGGGCGACACTCTGTGGAAACAGGGTGTCGTCCACCATCGACTCGACCACCATCACACCTGCCGCCGTTGCCGCCTCCGTCGCTGAGGGGGCACCCGTCGCCGAGCCCGGCCGCGACGAGGACACCGACTGGCCCTTTGCGGCGAGCGCCGCAGCCACGAGCGAAGGAGCGTGCTCACCGCTCGCATCGCCCGCGTCGACGACGACAAACGTCGCGCCGACGGAGAGCGCATGGTCGGCGACGGCGGCCGCCGCGCTCGCTTCGGTCGCGTCCGGCGCATGCAACACGACGAGCCCCGAACCGAGCTGACGAATCTCGGCATGCAGGGCGCGGATGGCATGCGCTTGGAAGCTCGCGGCCGGGTTGGGGACGCTCGTCCCGTGACGCCAGACCACGACGATCGAGAGGCCCTCTGTGCCGAGATTGAGAGCACGCTCGAGCAGCAGGTTGTCGTGGACCCGCAGCGTGACCTGCAGCCACAGGACGGCTCGACGCGGCGCCGCAATCGGCGCCGCGTTCGGCGCCGCGTTCGGCGCCGCGCCCTGAGCGTGCTCGACACGACGCCCGAGCGCGGCGGCCATTGGGAGCGCTGTGGCGAGCGACCGCGCTGTGCCGATCGGTCGCGCTGTACCGAGCGTGCCGAGCGCCGTGACGTGAACGTCGGTGCACGCGGCAGGGTCGGAGCGAAAGGGGACCGCTCCGTCGACCGTGTCCATGATGACCTGGAGACCGGCGCGATGTGGGTCGGGATCGCCGAGCGACTTCTTGCCGCGCATGTAGTAGCCCTTCTTAGCAGCGAGCGCGTAGCAGAAGCCGTGCGCGGAGAGGGCGAGCTCCTCCGAGATCGCGAGCTCGTTCGGGCGCAGATTGTAGAGGTGCGTGAGCGGCTGCAGGCGCGCGAGCAGACGGATGGCGCTATACGGCTCACGCACCTGCGATGACGAGGTGAGGCTGCAGAGGTCGTACACGTGCGCGGGCGCCGTCGCGGGCACGGCGCCCTCAGCACCGGCGAGGAAGGTGATCCCCGTCCCAAATAAGGCAACGCGCTCGTCCGCCGATTCAGACTGCACGTTGAGGGTGGCGGCCGACGGCGGCGTGATGACGAGCGCGGGTGTGTCGCGAAGGATGACGCCGGGGGCGAGAGGCACGCGCTGGATGTGTTTCGTATGGTTGGGTGATCGCGAGACCGAGGCCACGTGGCTGGCTGTGAGCGCGTTCACCAGGGAGGACCGACCTGAATTCGGGAGCCCGATGAGAGTGATCACGACGAGAGCCGGCTCCGCGGCGTTCGCCACGACGCTCGTCTCCTCGCCCAGAGCGTCGGCTTGCGGCGCACCCTTGCCTACCACGGCGCCTTCGCCCAACACGGCGCCTACGCCCACTGCGGCGCTCGACCCCTCCGAGCTATCGTCAAGTTTCGGCCGCGCAGCTTCGGCCGCTCGTCCACCGTCGGCAGCGCGCGGGCGGCCACGCATGCTCTTCACACCGCTCTTCACACTGCTCTTCACACTGCCACGCATGCTCTGCGCGTCTGGCCGTCGCCGCGCGCTCGCTGCTTGAGTCATGCGTACCAGCATTTCGTCGCCGTCCTCGTCCTCGTCCTCCTTCTCCGAGTCGTCCTCGTCCTCGTCGTTGTCCTCCTCCTCTGCACCCTCCTCCTCCTCCTCCCCCTCCTCCTCCTCCTCCTCCTCCTCCTCCCCCTCCTCCTCCTCCTCCT
>ENA-UOXO01002119-UOXO01002119.1-mixed-culture-metagenome-genome-assembly--contig:-NODE-2119-length-12119-cov-3.463528_pt1 | contig 12119 bp, 9 predicted proteins | sample MGYA00238162_ERZ761640 | MGnify/ENA primary metagenome ERZ761640 (study PRJEB28914, sample SAMN08778297) | mixed culture metagenome | isolation source: Freshwater growth medium | place: USA...
CGGCCAACAACATCATCAACAGCCTGTTTCAGGTCGCTGCCGTGCTGGGGGCTGGCGCGGCCGTGGCGGTCGGGCTGGGCGTGCCACTGGTGCTGATGCTGTCCGGGCTTACGGTGTTGCTGCTGCTGCCGGCGCTGCACCGGTTGGAACGGACATAGACGCAATCCACTGGCGGATCAGCGCCACGCCGTCATCATGCGCCAGCGCGCGACCGAACTGGGGCATCATGATGCCAGGTTCGGATGCGATCATGCGATGCAGCAGGATGGATTTGTCGGGCTGGCCGGGCAGGATCGAGAATTCATGCCCGCCCGAACCGCGACCGGCGGCGACTGGGCGTTTCAGCACGCCCATATGCGCCGGGGTGGTCTCCTCGGGCACCAGATAAAGGCCCGAGTTGGAGGCAAAGCCGCCCCGGCTGTGGCAGTGGCCGCAGTTGACGGCGAGATAGGCGCGGGCGCGGGCGTCGAGCGGCTCGGCCGCATCATCCCACTTTGCCAGCCTTGGCCAGCCACCGGTGGGCAGCCCGGCCAGCCGGCCTGATGCGGCCCAGGCCATCAACTGGTTCGCGCCTTGGCCAGACAGGCCGCCGTTGAGATTGCCCGCCGTCGGACCAATCGGCGTGATCGCTTCCCCGTCCTGATGGCAAGTTTTGCACTGGTTTTGGTTGGGCACGGCATAATCGATGGCCTGGGCGTTGCCTGCCTTGTCGATGAACTGAACAGGCACCTTCACGCCGGCGCGCTTCAGCACGGCGCCGCCGTCCTGTTCGACATAGCTCAGTGCCACCCAGCCGGCCGCGCGGTGGATGAGCAGGCGCGTCTCGATGGGGCGCATAGCCTTCGTCGGCTGGCGCAGATCGGCCGGGAAGGCGAAGCGCTTGACCAGCACCGTGCCGACTGGAAACGCCAGCGCGCCCGACGCGCGATAGTCGGCCTTGGTGCCAGGCGGCAGCCAGGCAAAGCGGAATTTCTCGGCATGATCCGAAAACAACGGCGTGTTCAGCGTGTAAGGCTGCACCCCCGGTGCAGGCTGGCCAGCGGCGTTGAACAGGCCATAATCGGCCAGGCGAGGGGCGTCGGTGGCCATCAACAGATCGCTACGCACGCCGGGTGCAGGCGCCGCCCCCAGCAACAGCAGCGCAGCCCAGATTCGTCTCACTTGGCGCGCGCCTCCAGGGCGGCCGGCAGCACGATCGGCGCGCGATCAGCGGCCAGCTTGGTCGGTGCCAATGGAGCCGGCTTGGCCTGGGCCGGCGGCGTGCCTTGCAGGCCAAGGTTCAGGGTGATGCCCGGCGCGTCGCTGGCGATGCCGCCGTCGGCGGACTTCTCGCCGCCGCCGCCCGGCACGTTGTAGCGGGTGATGCCATCCCACATCACCGGCGGCAGCGTGCCACCCACAGCCGCGGCAATTTCCTTGCCGCCGGCAAAGCTGGGCGATTTGCCATTGTTCATGAAGTGATTGCCGGCAATGGAGACGGCGCGCGGCAGCGGGTTGTAGGCCTTGTCGGTGAAGGCCTGCGTATAGGCGACGACCATCACGGCGCTGCCGTTGTTGCCCATGACATGATTGCCCGTCACCATCACGTTGGCGTTGGCCATCACCATGATGCCGGTGCCCGACGGCACGCCCGCCACGATATTGCCGGGCGCGGCAAAGTTGACATGGTTATTGTCGATCACCTGGTTGTTCGTCAGCTTCACGTTGCGGCCGCCCTGCTGCGGCAGATCGGGCAGATCGAACACCAATATGCCGCCGGCATTGTTGGTGGCCGTGTTGCCCACCACATCGGCGTCATAGCTGTTCTCGATCTCGATGCCGGCCACATTCATTTCGGCGCGGCTGTTCCGCACGATGATGTTCTGCGACTGGCCCACATAAATGCCGGCATCAGACGCGCCCTTCACCACGCTGCGATCGATCAGCACGTTCTTCGAGGACACCGGATACAGGCCATAGGCGCCGTTGGTGGATTTCGGCCCGCCGGTCCATTCCACCCGCAGGTTGACCAGCGCGATGCCGTCACTGCCCTTGGATTTCACCCCGTTGCCGGCGGGATTTTCGATGCCCAGATCGCGCAGCACGACATTGTCCGACGTGATCAACAGGCCCTCGCCAGCGACTTTCTGCGCGGTGAAATCAAGGATCGTCTTGTCCGGCCCGTCGCCCTTCACGGTGACGCCATCGACATCCAATGACAGGCCATCGGCCAGCGCATAACGCCCGGCAGCGATATGCACCGTGTCGCCGGGCTGGGCTTCGATCAGTGCGGTCTGCAACTTCTCCTGCGCGTTGTCGCCGGGCCCGACATGGATCATCTTGGCCTGCGCAAGGCTGGAGCCGCCCAGCAATGCTGCAATCAGAAGCGCCATGCGCATGTGAAGATCCTTCCCCGGTTATCGTTGTTGGGCCTGACTTTCCGCCCTTCTGCCGTGCCACTCAACCCCTGAATTCGTCCGGTTAACGCCCATTTATCGCATTGGCGGCGGGGGTTTGTTATCGATACGCCCATGCACGCTCTGATTCCTGCCCTGCAAATCCATGGCCTGACCAAGGCCTTTGATGGCTTTCTGGCCGTCAACGGCCTCGATCTTGTCGTGCCCGCCGGGCAGATTTATGCGCTGCTCGGCCCCAATGGTGCCGGCAAGACGACCACGCTCCGCATGGTCACCGGCCTTGCCCGCCCCGACGCGGGCGAGATCAGCGTCTTCGGGGTCGACGCGCTGGCCGATCCGATTGCCGCCAAGCGCCTGATCGCCTGGCTGCCGGATGAGCCGCTGCTGTACGACAAGCTGACCCCGATCGAGTATCTGGCCTTCATCGCCGGCCTGTGGAACGTGCCGGCTGCCGATGCGGAACCGCGCGCCGAAGCCTTGCTGAAGCGCCTGACCCTGTGGGACAAGCGGGACAGCCGCTGCGAGGGCTTTTCGCGCGGCATGAAGCAGAAACTGGCGCTGGCTGGCGCGCTCATCCACGAGCCGCGCCTGCTGATCCTTGATGAACCATTGACCGGGCTTGATGCGGCCGCGGCGCGTTCGGTGAAGGACATCTTGCTTGAACAGGTGGCGGCGGGCGGCACCGTGATCCTGACGACGCACATCCTTGAAGTGGCGGAACGCATTGCCCAGCGCATCGGCATCATCCGCGCCGGCAAACTGGTGGCCGAAGGCACCATGGCCGAGCTTTCGGTCGGCCGCGCCGAAGGCACCACGCTGGAACAATTGTTCCTGGAACTGGCGCAGGAAGACGTGCCGGCATGATTGCACTGGCCCAAGTATCACCTGCGCCGGGCAGCCTGCCGTGGCTGGTGCTGCACGATGTGCGGGTGAAGGCGCGCGGCCGCGAAGGCCGCTGGGGCCGCATCATCGCCATGCTGCTGCTGGCGCTGCTGCCGATCATCGGCGGTGCGGCCATGGCCTGGCGGGTGCGGGGCGGCGCAGATCTGCCGGTGGCCGCGCTCGGCTCGGTCGGCGCAGTGCTGCTGGGCATGGTGTTGGTGATGGTCAGTTCCGCCTATGCCCATGTGCTGCGGCTGAGCCGGGATCGCGGCGAACTGGAATTGCTGCTCACCGCGCCGCTCCCCGTGGCGCGGGTGGTGGCGGCCCGGGTGGCGGGCGTGCAGGCCGTGGTGGCGCTGCCATTCCTGCTGCTCACCGCGCCCTTCTTCCTGTTCTCCGCGGCCTTTGGCCATGTCACCTGGGTGGCCGGCCCGCTGGTGGTGGTGGCCGTGGCGCTGGTGGCGACCGCGCTGGCGCTGACCATCGCGACGCTGCTTGATCGGTTGCTTGGCCCCAAGCTGGCCAAGCTGGTGGCGCAGGTGGCCGGCGTTGGCCTGGCGGCGTCGGTGTTTGCGCTGGGCCAGGCGCCCAATTTTGCGCCCAAGTGGTTCGATGCCCAACTGGCCTTCTTCTCGCAGCGGCCGCCGTCACCGCTTGATTGGCCGGCGCAGGCGGTGTTCGGCCAGCCCTTGCCGCTGATTGCCGTTCTGGGGCTGGCGCTGGTGGCGACGCAATGTTCGGCGTGGCTGGCGGCAAGCCGGATGGAGGCAGCGCCGGCCGATCCCACCGCGGCGCCCCCTGTGCCGCGCCGCGGCCGGGCGGTGCGCTTTGGCGGCAGCGCTACTGCGGCGTTGTTTGGCAAGGAACTGAAATTGCTGGGCCGCGATCCGGAACTGATTTCGCAGATCGGCCAGCAGCTGGTGTTCATGGTGCCGATCCTGGCGTTGATCTTCACTGATGGCCAGGTGACGCCGGCGCGGCTGGCGGCGGCCGGCGTGTTCCTGGCCGGCGCCTTGTCATCGTCGCTGGCCTGGCTGGTGCTGTGCGCCGAAGATGCGCCCGATCTGATTGCGGCTGCCCCATTGCGGCCGGGCGTGGCCATCCGTGCCAAGCTGGCGGCGGCGCTCACCCCGCCGTTGCTGATGGTGTCCGTTCTGGCGCTCGTGGTGCTGCCGAAATCACCGGTGGCAGTGGCGGTGATGCTGCCGATGGCGCTGGTGGCCGGCCTCGCCAGTGCTGCCATGCAGGCCTGGACCCAGCCGCCGGGGCGCCGCAGCGCCTTTCGCAAACGCTATCGCAGTTCGTTGCTGATGGCGGTGGGGGAATTCGTGCTGCTGGGCAGTCTCGCTGGCGCAACCCGCCTGCTGCTCGCCGGCAGTTGGTGGACCCTGGCGGCGCTGGCGGTGCCGACGCTGATGCTGGCCGGGGTGTGGTGGTTCAGGCCGAAACCGGCTGCGTAATTCAGACGCGCAGGGCAGCCGCCGCCCGCGCCCGCGCCTCGATCGCGGCCCAATCCGTTTCGCCGCGCTTGGCGATCCAGCTGCCGCCCACACAGGCGACCGCTGGTTCCGCAAGCCATTCCGATGCGCTTTCAAGCGTGATGCCGCCGGTGGGGCAGAAGCGCACGTTGCGAAAGGGTGCAGCGAGCGCGCGCAGCATCGGCAGGCCGCCTGCGGCCACCGCCGGGAAGAATTTCAGCCGGTTGAAGCCCATTTCCTGGGCGCGGATGATATCGCTGGCGCTGGACACGCCGGGCAGGAACGGCACACCGCTGGTCCGCGCCGCCGATCCCAGCGCCGCCGTGATGCCGGGCGACACCACGAACCGGGCCCCGGCCACCAGCGCGGCAGCAAGATCGCCCGATGAAATCACCGTGCCGGCACCAACGATGGCGCCCGGCACCTTGGCCATTTCGGTGATCACGTCCAGCGCGACCGGCGTGCGCAATGTCACTTCCAGCACCGGCAGCCCACCGGCCACCAGCGCTTCGGCCAGCGGCCTTGCGTGGGCGATATCGTCCACCACCAGCACCGGGATCACCGGCGCGGCGTTCATCACGCTATCGATATCCGTCATGGCCGCTTCCGGCCAAAGGCGGCGGCAGCACCGAACAGGCCGGGCTGCGGATGGGTGATCAGTTTGACGGGGAGGCTGCGCATCAGCGTTTCAAATCGGCCCTTGGCGGCAAAGCGCCCGGCAAAACCGGAACGCGGCAGATGATCGGCAAGGCGAGCGCCCAGCCCACCACCAATTACCACGCCGCCGGCCCCATGAGCCAGTGCAATGTTGCCCGCGAACGTCCCCAGCGCCAGGCAGAAGCGATCGAGCGCGGCGGCGGCCAAGCTGTCCTCGCCGCTCATGGCGAGGCTCCACAGTGTCTTGTCGTCCATCGGCTGGATGGCCTGGTCTTCCAGCGTCGCCAGCGCAGCGTGGATATCGGCGAGGCCCGGCCCCGACACCACGCGTTCAGCCGAAACCCGGCCGAAGCGGCGGCGGAAATGCGCCAGGATGGCGTCCTCGAGGCTGTCCACCGGCGAGAAATCGCCATGGCTGCCTTCGGTGGGCAGCACTTGCCAATCGTTGCCGCCGCGCTTGACCAGCAGGCCAACGCCCAGTCCGGTGCCGGGGCCGAGCACGGAAATGGTGCCAACATCGGGCAACGGCACGTCCGGCCCGCAGACATGCTGGAACTGATCCGCTCCGCAGGCGCCCACGGCATAGGCCACCGCTTCGAAATCATTCACCAACACATGGGCATCAACGCCCAGTTTCTCGTTCACCATGGCCGGGCGGATCACCCAGGGATTGTTGGTCAGCTTCAGCTCTTCGCCCACCACCGGGCCGGCCACGGCGAGGGCCGCCGCGCGCGGCAACTTCCGGCCGATCGTGGTGCCGAATGTTTCCCACGCCATCTGCAACGAGGCGTGTTCGGCGCAGCGCATCACCACCGGTTCGTCCAGCGCCACCACGTTGCCGGCGCCATCCAGCCGGGCCAGCGCGAAACGGGCGTGGGTGCCGCCGATGTCTGCGGCCACAAGCTCAGTCATGCCAGCTCACTCCGTCCCGTTCGGTCAGCGCGATGGCGGCGGCCGGGCCCCAGTTGCCGGCGGCATAGGGCTTCACGATCATGCCGGTCTGTGCCCAGCCGGCGCGGATGGCGTCGATCCAGGTCCATTGCGCTTCCACCTCGTCGCGGCGCACGAACAATGTCTGCCGGCCTTCGACCAGATCCAGCATCAGCCGTTCATAGGCGATGCGGCGGCGCACATCGGCAAAGGCATTGGTCATGCCGATATCCAGCGGCACGGCGCGCAGTTTCAGCCCTTCGCGATCCAGCCCCGGCACCTTGGCCATCATCTGCAGGCCGATATTCTCGTCGGGCTGGATTGAGATGATCAGCTTGTTGGCCTTCAGCGCGGCGTCGCCGAACATCGAATGCGGCACGTCGCGGAACTGCACGATGATCTCGCTCACCCGTTCCGGGGCGCGCTTGCCGGTGCGCAGATAGAAGGGCACGCCCTTCCAGCGCCAATTGTCGACATGGGCCTTCAGTGCCACGAAGGTTTCGGTGTCCGAAGGCCGGCCCAGTTCATCCAGATAGCCGGGCACCGGCTGGCCCAGGATGGCGCCAGCGCCATATTGGCCGCGCACGCTGTGGCTTTCCACTTCCTTCGCCGTGAGCGGCCGCAACGATCGCAGCACCTTCACCTTTTCATCGCGCACGGCGGCTGGATCGAGCCGCGCCGGCGGTTCCATGGCGACCAGCGCCAGCAATTGCAGCATGTGGTTCTGCACCATGTCGCGCAGGGCCCCCATGCCATCATAATAATCGCCGCGGCTTTCCAGTCCCACCGTCTCGCCCACACTTATCTGGACGGACTGGATGCCGGTGGCGTTCCACAGTGGTTCGAACAGGATGTTGCCAAAGCGCAGCGCCAGCAGGTTCTGGACGGTTTCCTTGCCCAGATAATGATCGATGCGGAAAATCTGGCTTTCGGGATAGGCGGCGGCCACAGCGTCGTTGATGGCCCGGCTGCTGGCCAGATCATGGCCCAGCGGCTTCTCCAGCGCGAGGCGGGCACCATCGCAGGCCAGCCCAGCACCAGACAGGCCAGCGATGGTCGATCCGAACAGGCTGGGCGCGGTGGAAAGGAAGATTGCCAGTCGGCACGGATCACCCACTTCGGCCGCCAGCGCGGCAAAGCCTTCGGTGCGGGTGGCGTCCAGCGGCACATAGGCCAGCCGGTCAAGGAAGCTGGCCACCATTGCGGCCGGGCGGCGATCTGCCTCCAGATGCTGTTCCAGCGCCTTGGCCGCCAGCTCGCGGAAACTGCCGCTGTCCAGCTTTGACCGGGCGGTGCCGATGATGCGCAGATCAGGGTGGAGCAGGCCGTCGCCATGCAGGCCGAACAGCGACGGGATCAGCATGCGCCGCGACAGATCGCCGGTGGCGCCGAACAGAAGCAGGGAGGTCGCGGCGGTCATCAAGTGCCCTTGAACAGGAATGTGAACGTTAACGCAACCCTTGCGGCCCGGCTGGCCGCGTCATGGCTGGTGCTAGGAACAGCGTGCGTAGCCAAATCTTGAACCGGGGGCCAGCCAGTGGCAAGCACCATCCCGAAATGGCTGGGGCCTTGCGGGCGGCGATCAGGTGCACAAGGCGATCAACCCGGAAAACGCGGGCAAGCTTGTGGCCGTTGCGCCGCCATGCTGGGCCAGGATGGCGGCGGTCGGCAGATCGACTGTGTGCGCTTCTGATCCCAGATTGAAGGCGCACACCAGCCGTTGGCCGTTCCATGTGCGGTACAATATCAGCAGGTCGTCTTGCGCAACTTCCACCGCCGCGCTGCCATGGCGCAGGGCCGGCTGGGCCCGGCGCAGCGCCATCAGGCTGCGGGTCCAGTGCAGCATGGACGCCGGATCGGCGTTCTGCCCGTCAACCGCGCGGGCGGCGTGATCAGCGCCCAACGGCAGCCAGGGCTTGCCGGTGGAGAATTCGGCCTGTGGGGCAGCGGCCGTCCATGGCATCGGTGTGCGGGCGCCGTCGCGTCCCAGCGTGAGCGGCCAATTGGCGATGGCTTCGGGATCTTTGAGGTCGTCAAAGCCGATCTCGGCCTGGGTGAGGCCAAGCTCCTCGCCATAATAAAGGAAGATGTTGCCGCGCAGCGCCACCAGCAGCAGCATGATCAACCGGGCATAGTCATCATGGTTGCATTCGCCATGCCAGCGGCTGGCGGCACGCGGCGCATCGTGATTGGAAAAGGCCCAGCTTGGCCAGCCCGTGCCGGATTTTTCCGGCCATTCGGCCAGCGCCTCGGCCACCAACGGCGCATTTAGTTCATCGGAATAAAGGAAGTTGAAGCCGTAGGCACTATTCAGTCGCGCCGCGCCGGCGGTGTACTCGTGCATCTCGGCGATGGCGTTCTCGCCGCCCACTTCGGCCACGGTAAAACGATCCGGATAACTGTTCATCACCGCCGCGACGCGTTCCAGGAACAGCGGGATATCGGGGTGGGACATGTTGTGGATGCGGCTCTGGTAATCGAACGGCCGGCTGCGCCGGTGGTTGCCGGTAGCCGGCGGATTGTCGCGCAGCATCCGATCATGCATGGCGAAATTGATGGCATCGATGCGGAAGCCATCAACACCGCGATCCAGCCAGAAGCGGGCGACGTCCAGTATGGCATCCTGCACCGCCGGGTTGTGCAGGTTCAGATCGGGCTGGCTGGTCAGGAAATTGTGCAGATAATATTGCTGGCGGCGCGCATCCCAGGTCCAGGCTGGGCCGCCAAACACCGATTGCCAGTTGGATGGCGGGGTGCCGTCCACCTTGGGATCGGCCCACACATACCAATCGGCCTTGTCGTTGTTGCGGTTCTGCCGGCTTTCCTTGAACCAGTCATGGCGATCTGATGTGTGGCTCCACACCTGATCGATGATGATCTTCAGCCGCAGATCACGCGCCCGCGCCACCAGCGCATCGAAATCCGCCATGGTGCCGAAGATCGGATCGACGCCAACATGATCCGACACGTCATAGCCGAAATCCTGCATCGGCGAGGTGAAGAAGGGCGACAGCCAGATGGCATCGACGTTGAGCGAGGCGACATGCTCCAGCCGGGCTGTGATGCCCGGCAGATCACCGATACCGTCGCCGTTGCTGTCCTGAAAGCTGCGCGGATAGATCTGGTAGATGCTGGCGCCGTGCCACCACGGCAGGCCGGTCTCATCGCTGGTCATGCTTCCACCCCTTTGGGAATGATGTGGCCGGTGCGCGGCAGCAGGCTTTTGAGCAGCGGCCCGGTCATGATCGTCGTTACCACCGCCATCACCACCAGCATGGTGAAGACATTGGGCGGGATCACCCCCAGATCACGGCCGATGTTGAGCACGATCAGCTCCATCAGCGCGCGGGTGTTCATCAGGCTGCCCAGAACCGCCGATTCAGCCGGCGTGTAGCCCGAAAGCCGCGCCGCGCCATAGACGGGGATGAGCTTGGCGAGGATGGCCACCGCCAGGATGACCGCCAGCCAGCCGATATCGGCGAGGCCCAAGCCGAGCAGATTGGTGCGCAGGCCCGTGTAGGTGAAGAACACCGGCAGGAAGAACACCAGCACGAAGCCGCCAACCTGGCCTTTCCACGCGCTCACGAACGCCGGGTGGCGGTGCATGATCAGCCCGCCCAAAAAGCCGCCGAAGATAGCGAAGATGCCCAGCTTGTAGGTGCAGATGGCGAGCCCGAACGTCATCGCCAGCATGGCGGCCATCAGCGTGGGATCAAGCCGGCCTTCGCTGGGCGGGAAGGCCGCCACCAGCCGGCTGGCCAACGGTGCCAGCACCACGCGGGCCACGATCAGCAAGGTGGCAATGCCGGCCAGTTGCAGCGCCAGCGCGCCGCCCGAAAAGCGCGCCGCCGCCAGCGCCGAGATGGAGGCGAGCAGCACCCAGCCCGCCACATCATTCACCGCTGCGGCCGCAATCGCCACCACGCCCACCGGTTTATCGGTCAACCCGAACTGCGCCAGGATCCGCCCCAATATGGGCAGCGCCGTGATCGCCAGCGCGTTGCCGAAGAACAGCGCATAAAGCAGCGGATCGATTCCCGGCGCGAGGTTGGACGCGGTGATCCAGCCCAGTGCCAGCCCGCCGGCCAATGGCACCAGCACCGACGCAGCCGCAATCAGCAGCGCCCCCTTGCGGTGTTGCGGGGTTTGCAGATGGCCGAACTCGAATTCCATGCCGATCTGGAACATCAACAGCGTCAGGCCGATCTGGCTGATGATGGTGATGGCCGGGGCTGGGGTGGCGCCGAACAGGCTGACCGACAGCGCCGGTGCCAGCGCACCAAGCAGGGATGGCCCGAGCATCAGCCCGGCAATGATCTCCCCCACCGCACCGGGCTGGCCCAGCCGGCGGGCAACGATGTTGAGGGTGCGCGCCGCGCCGATCATGATGATCAGCTGCACCAGCACGCTGAACAACATGTCTTCGCTGGCGTGGACGCCTGAGCTCATGGCCGGACCGGCAAGGGAGTGTGAACGCTCATCTGCACGGCATAGACCGCATTTGCGCCGGTTGCTCAAGCGGCCAGCATCTGCAAACCGACAGGTGGCGTTGCAGCCGCTTCCCCATAGGATGGCGGCCATGAACCCGCTTCCTGTAGCCCTGATCGGAGCCGGCTGCTCCGGTTTCACCACCGCCAAGCGTCTGCGCGACGAGGGGGTGGTGTTCGACTGGTTCGAAGCGTCGGACCGGATTGGCGGCAACTGGGCCTACAACAACCCCAACGGCATGAGCAGCGCCTATCAGTCGCTGCACATCGATACCTCGAAATGGCGGCTGCAGTTCGAGGAATATCCGGTGCCCGCCGACTGGCCGGACTTTCCCCACCACAGCCTGATTGCGCAGTACTTCAACGATTATGTCGATCATTTCGGTCTGCGCGCGTTGGTGCAATTCGAAACGCCGGTGATGAAGGTGACCCGCCGGACGGACGGCACTTGGGACGTGACGACGAAGCGTGGCACCCAAACCTATCGCGCCGTCGTTGTCTGCAATGGCCATCACTGGAGCCCCAACCGCCCGGTGTGGGACGGCCAGTTCAATGGCAGCATCATCCACGCCCATGATTATCGCACGCCGTTTGAACCGCTGAACCTGATCGGCAAACGGGTGCTGGTGGTAGGGCTGGGCAACAGCGCTGTCGATATCGCCTCCGAACTGGGTCAGCGCAGCATCACCGAACGCTGCTTTGTCTCCACCCGGCGGGGTGTGTGGGTGTTGCCCAAATATTTCAACGGCATTCCAGCCGACAAGCAGGCAGCGCCGCCGTGGCTGCCGCTGCCGCTGGCGCGCTGGATCGGCCGCCGCAAGGTGAAGCAGTTGGTGGGCAACATGGAAGATTATGGCCTGCCCACGCCTGATCACGAGCCGCTGGACGCGCACCCCACGGTGAGCGGCGAGTTCCTGACCCGGGTGGGCAGCGGCGATATCGCGGTGAAGCCCGCCATCGCCCGGCTGGATGGCGACGGCGTGGTGTTCACCGATGGCAGCCGCGAAGTGCTGGACGCGATCATCTGCGCCACGGGTTACAACATCGAATTCCCCTTTCTGTCGCCCGACGACGCCAAGGTGACCGACAATCACATCCCGCTCTACAAGCGCATGGTGCTGGCTGATCCGGCGCTGCACGGCCTGTGGTTCATGGGGCTGGCGCAGACGCTGCCGACGCTGGTCAACCTGGCCGAGCAGCAGTCAAAGCTGCTCGCCGCCTTTCTGGCGGGCCGCTACGCGCTGCCGTCGCCGCAGGAGATGGCCGGCACAATCGTGGCCGAGGAAAAA
>ENA-UOXO01002124-UOXO01002124.1-mixed-culture-metagenome-genome-assembly--contig:-NODE-2124-length-12104-cov-53.633580_pt1 | contig 12104 bp, 14 predicted proteins | sample MGYA00238162_ERZ761640 | MGnify/ENA primary metagenome ERZ761640 (study PRJEB28914, sample SAMN08778297) | mixed culture metagenome | isolation source: Freshwater growth medium | place: USA...
TGCCTCCCAGGCATTCTTCGCCGGATCGTATCGCTCGACAGAGCTGAGCGCGTCTCCATCATCATCATAGCCGCCCATCACATACAGCTTACCATCGACCGTCGCAGCCGCCGAATTGTCTCGTGCCGTGGACATCGGCGCCATCGCCTCCCACACATTTGCCATGGAGTCGTACCGGTAAAAGGTGGCCAACGCACCACTGCCATCGTACCCGCCCACAATGTAGAGCTTCTCAACGCCCATACGACGACGCGCCGAGTCGCCATGCAGTGCGCCGAAAAAAGAATTGCTCAGCATCTGCATGCCAGCAAACGTCCTCAGCAGCGGCTCGTTGTGCACCGTCTCTTGCACAAACTCGCGACTCAGCAGCGGAAAGCGCACCAGCCGAAGCAGTGCCAGCGCGTCGTCCTCGGCGGGTGGAGGCGCCTGGGCGTGCAGCCACTTGACCGCTGCCGAGTACACAGCCTCTTCATCAGCCACCTTGAGCAGGTCGGAGGCGAGCAGCACACGCGCCGTCTCCGCCGGCGTGCTCAGCCATGCGGGCGTCGCTGCGATCTGCTCAAAGTGGCGAGCCGCTGCCGACACCGCGTCGGCCGCGAGCTGGCTCAGACCCTGCCGGTCGGCGACGGCCCAAAAGGCGAGGGCAGTGGTCGCGCTCAGGTGTGCACTCATCGCCTTGGCCGCGGCGTCCACGAGCGGTCGAATCTGCAGATAGGCCGCCGCCTCGAGCACGACCATCAGCTCTGCCTCATCGGCAACTGTGCAGCTCCCCGTGTAGATGAACTCGAGGCATGCGGCGAGCCCTTGCTTCGGGACCTCGGGCAGCGATAGCGGCCGACCGGCGGTGTCCGCCCACCGCTCGCCGGCCAGCAGGCGCTCAAAGTACTCAGAACCCGAGGTGATGCACAGGGCGTGAGCGTGGAAGGCGGTGCCGTCCGCCGCCACCACCTCCACGTCGGTGAGGCGACCATCGCGGAACTTGGCGATGGCGCTCGGCTTCTCGGCGAGGCCGCCCACGAGCTCGATCGATGCGGCGGAGGGCGCGTCGGCGGAAGCGCGGCGGGCGCGCTTGCGAGAGGGCGGCATATGTTTCTTTCGCGAGCGTCTGTGAACGTTAACACGACAGACGCGACAGAAGTAAGAACAACGGGGCTAGCGGGGGCAGCCCTTGTAGCGAGACCTGAGGTCACTTGACCCACACACCCACTATAACGTACTGTACCAACTTGGAGTACGTGGATATATGGTTTGGATCATAGGACGATGACCGGTCGGGGAACCGCGCCGCGCCGCCGTCAGAAAGAAATTAACCAAAGCCGCTAACCGCCGGGGTCCCCTTGCACACATAATAGCGCCAGGTCATGCTCGATCCGCCGAGCTCGCCAGAACTCGCAAGTCGCAACGACTGCGCACTCGCGACTCGGCAGACGGAATGGACTCATCAGTAAATTGCCATAGGCCATCGAGTGGCATGGCAAAAATAGGACTCATCAGTAAACTCTGTGACACCGCTACTGTACGTACTGCAACTGCGCGCGCGCTCGCCGTGACTGGCGGCAGACGCCGGAGACGCGGGCTCAATAAGTGAACGAACCGATCCTCCGCTGGCCGACGACGGCCTTGAGGCTGTCATCGACGGGGGCGTCCTTGGGCGCGAAGCGTTCGGCGAAGAGCCCCTTCTGCGTCTTGTGCCACACGCCCTCGCGCGGCGGGTTGTTGCGCGCGTGCACGCGCGCAGCCACGCGTGCCTTGTGCTCCTCTGCGGAGTGCGCGCGCACGTGTATGAGCGTGCGCGGCCTGGGCAGCCGCCGGTACGTGAACTCCACGAAGCCGTCCACGAGCGCGTGCAGCGTGTAGTCGCGCCCGATGCCCACATTCTCTCCGGGCTTGTACTTGGCGCCGCGCTGCCGCATGATGATCGCCCCGGCCTTGGCGAACTGGTCGCCGTAGATCTTGATGCCGAGGTACTTGGGTTGGGAGGTGCGCGAGACGCCGCCCGAGCCGCCCGTCTTCTTCGTTGCGTGCCGTACGAACTGGTGCGCTGCCGCGAGTGCGGGAGCCGCCACGCGAGTGCGCAGCGCAGCAAGAGCCGAGAACATGGCTCAGCTTTTCTGATCAATACAACGCGAATTTGGCCCCTTAGCTTTTTCAACCTCCCAAACACAGGGATTGCTATCGCATGGACGGAGCGTGTGACCTCGAGCTACTATTATATACGCTCATGCTGTACAACACAACGCGCGCCACTTGTCCGGAAGAACACGTGCGTCTTATCGAAGATATGAATGGACCGATGGTGGCCTGTGAGGGTCGAATGCCGGGTCACATCGAAGAAACTGGAATTCGTAATTCCTAAATGAGAATGCGGAAATGGAAACTCTGCTTCGTTAATCCGCCCGCGAGGAGATAAAGATCCATGACGCCCTTGCTCTGTCTTTGGCTGCTCCTCATGTTTGGCGCACAGCAAGCCGTCTGTGGTCTGTTGATCCGCAAGGATGTGCAGCCGCACCCTACTTGCGCCGCTCCTCACCCCAAGCGCTACGGGGCCGTCCAAAAGTACTGGCGGTATGCCGCGCAGTGCAACGCGCAGTGCGAGCCCGTGGTGCCGGATCGCACTCTTTGCAAATGGATTGGGTGCCTTGGCGCGCCCAACAGATCTGGCGCGCCGTCACCTTCGGAGCGCAACATTTGCAAATGGGCTGGGTGCACAAGCGCGCCTACGAGCACAGCCGCGCCACCGTCCCTCTTGGACCTCGATGTCGGGGCAGCTGTCCTCGCGGTGGGCGAGATGGGGCTGGTCGCCGCTCTGCTGAGCGTGAGCACCGGCCTTGTCTCGCCCCTGCGCATCCCGCCGAGCTGGGTCTGGCTCTCGGCCCCGGCTGCCGCGCTCTACTGCATGCTGCTGGCTCACGGCATCAGCGGTTGGCTCGGGTCCATACCGTTGGCGTCCCCTCCGGAAACCTCGACGTGGGTGATCGTGGGGCAGTTCACGTGCTCGATGCTGGTGCTCCAATCGCTCATGGTCATGTGGCTCTGTAGCCAGGGGCCCAAGGCGCAGGTGATGCACATCCTCAATCTGCCCGCCGGCATCATGGTGCTCGCGTGGATCTACCTCTTCCGCAAGCTGGTCCTCACTCCTCAGACCATCGAGAGTGACGTCCTCGGACTCACCCTCTACCCCGAGCACTTCATCCTCTGGCTCGGCTCCACGAGCATGCAATGCCTCTTCTGGGCGCAGGTGATTGGCATGGATTGCGGCTGAGTGCGCTTTGATGACCTCTTGACGAACCTCCCTATTCACACCACCCTATTCACAGCTCCATCACATTGAGGTCACTCAGCGCTCACTCAGCGGTGACCGCACCGGCCGTACCGGCACGAGCGTGCCGCGCGGCTTCCCAGTGCCCGCGACGGCGCTTCTCCTGGCGCAGATCCTCATGTGGACGGGCCTGCTGGGGTCCCTCGACTACGGACCATGTGGAGCCGCGACGCTTGTGCCCAATTACGTGCTGATCAGCATCTGCTGCGGCACGTTCTACTTCCTTCTGAGGTGTGATTGCATGCTGATTGCATGCTGATTGCGGCACTTTCTACTTCCTTCTGAGGTGTGAGCGGCCGCTATTCACACCTTCTGAGGTTGGCCACTCGACCGTTACATCGATCGGATGGCCTCGACGGATGGCCTCTGATGGCCTCTGATTGCGTCTGATTGCGTCTGTCATCAGGTTGGCCACTCGACCGTTACGGCTCTGATGGCCTCTGATGGCCTCTGATTGCCTCTGATTGCGTCTGTCATCAGGTTGGCCACTCGACCGTTACGGCTCTGCGAGGACGCCTTCGCCGCACGCGGCGCGCGGCGCATCTCGTTCCAATTTCGGATGGTGCGGATGTACGTGTACATGACGTGGCACGCCTTCCCCGCAGTGTGGGCAGCGGCCGCGTACGGGAGGCTCGATTCCAACGGCCGTGAGTCTCTGTTCGTGCTCTGCGACCGTTACATCGATCTGATGGCCTCTGATTGCCTCTGATTGCCTCCGATTGCGTCTGTCATCAGTTTCGTGCTCTGCGACCTGTGTGCCAAGATCTTACCCGTCTCCGTGTTCCTCACGATGGTGTCCGTCAACGCCCTCGAGTGATCCAAATATGGTAAGTGGTCGTCTTCCTCACGATGGTGTCCGTCAACGCCCTCGAGTGACCGAACAGTGCCTGCTGTGGAAGGTGGCCGCCTTCCTCACCAGTGTGATCCAAATATGGTAGCGAACAGTGCCTGCTGTGGAAGGGCTGTGGAAGGTGGCCGAGCTCCTCACCAGTGTTATCCAATTATGGTAAGTGGTCGTCTTCACCACAATCAGGTCATTCACGCGTGGGATTCAAAAGTCCTTTGACCGCTATAGGCCTTGACTATGGTGATCACGGCGCTGCGCACGTTCCATCACCTCTAGGGGCGCTCGAGAGTTCTTTCGCGGACGTGTCTCGTGTGTGTGATGTGTGGCCGTGTGCGATTCTTCGCGCAGTGGGAGCGGGTGACGGCCGCGGTCGCCGCGCCGCGCCGCTTTTTGCTAAGCGTCTGCGTTCCTTACGGTTCGTTCTTAAGCGCCGTGCCGAGCGCACCCCAGAAGTATTCACACATGGGAAGAACATCGGCGTGCGCGCGGCTTCTCTCTCTCCCGACGCGCCCGAATCAACAAGGTCGCGAGCACGATCGGCCGCAGGCACGTTTCGCTGCCCCGCGTCCGTACGCTGAACACGTCCGTGCGGCATGTGCCACAAGCGCAGAGGTGTCTTTCTCGGCACGCGACACAATTCAAAGGCCACGCGACGGTCGGCACCAAACGCTAGGCGCGGAATGTGGCGGCGTGACCCCAGCCCCGACGTGCCGGCGCCACCAAAGCTGTCTCTGCTGCATTATGCTGCATTCGGTTGGGCTGCGCTCGTTGTTGCGTACGGCGTGCTGCGGCTTGTAGCGGCAAGCACTTCTCGGTGATTTGAGAAAGCATCTCCAAGGCGCAAGGGGGTGCCTGTGTATGCAATGAAAGTGTATGTGAGTCGGAGCTGCCTTCAAGTCAGGAGCGTGTGTGTTATGCGTTGCTTTGGCAGAAGAAAGACGGCTGAGAAGCGTGTTCAGGTCCGTCTCTTTCACGCGTCGTCTCTATACTGCTACTCGCGGTGTGATCGTGGCTAGGACTCGACGGATCGAAACACACTTGAACGTGTGGTGGTCGCACTTGAGGAAACCGATGCCGCAGCAGCGTCGCAGGCGTGCAATATCCGGTGCAAACTAAGTGGCATCTTCCGGTGCACAAACTTGCCTCAAAAGGAAGCTGGCTTCTGACTGGTCCGCTCCGCTGAGTCGCTTCTGGCGGAGTTCTCATGAAGAGCATCCCCGTCGTTGTCACCCTCGACGACGTCAAGCTCAAACTCACCTGCACCGAAGCGCTACTACAAAAGGCGCTCGTCGATGCGGTGATCACACCCTTCCTCGGCGCGTATAACAAGAAGCGAAACGCCAGCGTCGCCGCGGCGCAGCTGTCTTCGGTGCATGTCGACGGCAGAGAGGTTTGTGATGTAAGCGTCAAGGCGGCCGACGTATTCGGTGGAACCGAGGCGCCCACCGTTGAGCTTAGCTTCGGAACCGCTGCGCCAACCCCGCCGCCGCCGGCTGCACTGCCAGCGTCCGACGGCGCTGCCCGTGAGTGCAATGACGCCGTCGCACGGCTGCTGGAGCTTCCGGCGCACGCGCCGGTGGAGGCGTGGGCTCCGCCGCTGCACGTGCTGTGCATTCACTCGCGCGACTCGTGCGAGGCACCCGGCGTCGCCGATTGCCTGCTCGTGCCACGCGTCGTTCTCTACGCTGCTCAGCGCGCTTGCGTCGCCGACGAGGCGCTGCTGCCGGCCGGCGGCACAGTCGCCGCCTCAGAGGCGGCGACGCTGCTGAACAACTTGCTCAAGATGGACCGCGCAAGGGCCGGTGGCGCACTCGCCGGAGCAGACAGCCGCGCTGTACCCGACATCATCGCGCTGCTTTCGGAAGCGCCCAAGATAGCGCTCTCGCGGCTTCGTCAGTTTGGCCAGATTTGCTTTCAGCTCTCTCTCCTACCTGCCGTCGCGAGCGGACCGTACGCCGAGGCACTCACAGGCGCAGTGCGGTCCGCGCTCGCGTGGGCGAGCGTGACGGTGCGCTACCCCTCGCCGACGGAGCACGCTCCCGAAGATGTCGGCCATGTCGCCGCCTTTGCGGCCGACGCATGCAGGACGGCATTCAACTTACTCCGGTCGATCCCTAATGACGGCTCATCAAAGGCGAAGCGGCTCGAGATCGAGAGCTGGCTGAGCTCGATGATTGACGTACTCGGCGCCGCGCCCGGCCCAGGTCATCATCATCATCATCATCATCATCAGCAGCAGCAGCAGATTCAGGATGCAATCAAGGAGGCGCAGCTCGCTTGCCTGCAGATTGGCGTAGTGCTGCCGGTGGAGATGGTGTACACGCGGCTGCAGCCAGCGTGGCCTGCGCTGCTTGCGCTGCTCACACAGGTGCGCGGTCGACGGCAGATTGTCACTGACTGCCTCGAATGGTATCTGATGTCCCTCGATCTCAAGTGATCTCTGATGGTCTCTGATGGCCTCCGATTGCCTCCGATTGCCTCCCTCATCTTCAGGTGCTCAGCCTCGACAATACTGGCTCGGAGGGCTACGCACCAGTGCTGCTGCTACTCACGCTCCAAAAGATCAGTGCGACCGACGCCGCTCTGTGCACGGCCGTCCGCGCCGCGCTCTTCCCGCCCGATTGGCTCTCGTTTGAATTCACCAAGGAAAGGGACCCCTACCGGCCGCCCTGTATGGAGCCGAATTGGGATCCAAACACGCCGCTTCCGATCGGCGCGCCAGTCCACCTGCGCCTGGTGCAGCGGCTCACGTGTACCAACCACACCCTCAAGACCGTCGTGGGCGACCTGCTGTACACCCTGAGCGGCGAGGATGCCGGCGAGCTCGTGAGGCTTGTTGGGCTCGGTAGCGCCGCTGGCTGGCTCTCAGAGAGAGGCATGTTCTCGGCCTTCCAGCAGACGGCGCAGGCATCCTGAAAATCAATACATACCGAGTACGGCATAATTGTCGAAAGAGCGTATCGCCAACGAGCAACGTTGGTCGTTCGCGCGATCTGTGCTCATCCCCTCGGCCAACCTTGTTTGAGTCCCACCGGCCCGCCGTCATTGTTGAGTATCTGCCAAAGTCACACGCAGCTTTCCTGCAGCGGATTTCACATATTCACGTTCACACCTCCACACAGGCCCACGGCAGTCGGGCCGAGGCAAAAGACGGCACACCCCTCCCTGTGGCGCACGCATGAACGCGCTCAATTCGTTCACGTCCGAGTCGGTGCCGCTCAGCGACATCCGACAAATGACCGAGCTGCAGGCTGTGATCCATCAAAATTTGCGCCGCGCGAACCAGGACGTCTCGGAGTTCAACCAATTCTCTGCCGAGCAGCATGCCCAACTCAGCGGCCGCTTGGCGAGGCACGTGGCGACTCTTCGACACGTGCACAGCGAGCTCTTTGGCATCTTTCAGCGAGTGCGCGTGCTGCGTGGCGAGATGCTCAGGCGCCATCCAGAACTCGCTGGGGCGCTCGAACGACACGAGGCTGCTCGCGAGGCAGAGCTTGAGGTTGCTCGCCAGCAAGGGTCGTCTAAGGTCGCTTCAACGCCGGCGCAGTCGACCGCCGCATCGGAGTCTGCAGAGACCGTTGGGACGCGAGGCCATTCGGCGTTGGGGCAGAATAACCAGCATGGCGAGCTCCGCACCAAATCAGGACGCAACCGAGCTCATCACCGTGATGACGGTGGTGGCGACGGTGGCGGTGGAGAAGGCGGCGGTGATGGCGCTGGTGATGGCGGTGGAAGCGACGGTGGTGGTGGTGACGGAGGTGGAGACGGAGGTGGAGGCAGCGGTGGCGGTGGAGAAAGTAGTGATGATGGCGGTGATGGCGGCGATGGTGGAGGCGACGTTGATGGTGGCCGAAGCGGCGATGGCTTCGGCGGTGATGGGGGTGGAGGTGGCGATGGCGGCGGCGGAGAGAGGGGTGGAGAAGGCGCTGGGGAGATAAGTCCTGGAGGTGGAGAGATCACTACGTAGTCTGTTGTTTCGTCAAAACCGTTTCGACGCGCTGTTTTGAACATATCCATGAACTCTAGCCACCAAAACCAGGACACAGTGCTGCGCGGTTGACCACCGCGCGACAGCCACCTCGGCTCCTCGCGACGACCACCTCGGCTCGAGCGTGAGGAGGGCCGCCGGCCGCCATGCCACCAGCAGCCAAGGGTCCCGGCTTGACGGCACTGCCGAAGATGCCTGCCAAAGATAAGGACAGGCCGCCGACCGCGCGGATGGGCGGCGACTCGGACCGGGGCACAAACGGTGCCGCGCCCGCCAAGTCGGACCGGTCAACTCCTGCTGCATCAGCTGCTGCTGCTGCTGCTCCGGCCAAGCCGGCAGCCAACGGCAAGGTGGCGGCGACCGCGCCGGCCGGGAAAACCACATCTCCCTTCCTCAAGGATCAGGCCAGCACCAGCGCAACGGCGGCGCCGACAGGGAAGCCGCCGACGCCGCGCGGGAAGGACGGCAAGCAGCCGACGCCGCGCGGGAAGGACAAGGATGCCAAGCCGGCGACGCCGCGCTCGAAGAAGGTGGCAGACGAGAAGCCGGGCGGCGGCTCCAAGCTCGCCGCCGCGGCCACCAAGCTCATCGCTCCCAAAGAAGGACCCAAGGGTTCTACGTCGGCTCTGCCGCCGAGCGCCATCGCGGCCGCGGTGGCCGCCACGAGCGCGCCCAAGGAGGGCGGCGAGAAGAAGAAGGATGAGAAGGGCAGCTCTGGCCCTTCACAGAAGAAGGTTGAGTTCTTCACAGACGATCTGCTGAACCGCAAGCCGTTGGACGAAAAGACGCGCGAGGCACTCGTCCACAAGTGCGGGGCGGGTCCACCCAAGCAGGAGGCCCGCTTCCAGCGCAATGAGAACAAGCGACCGGTAGGACGGCCCGACGAGCTCGCGCCGTCGCGGCACGAGCGGGTACCCCCGGGGCGTGTGGTGCTCATGTTCAATTGCTACGAGGCTTCTTTTGAGCTGCTGCACGGCGATCTCTCCACGCTGCCCGAGGCGGAGACGACGGAGCTTCGCTCGCTCACTTCGGGTAAGGTGCTCGGACGCATCAAGATCACGCCTGAGAAGGGCACACCCATCGAGGATCGCTTCGAGTTCAACAATGACTGGAAGGTAGGCTCCGAGCACGGCATCGTGCATGACGGGCTGCAGAGCGATGGCTACCTCGAGCTGCGCCTCGATTGGAAAGCCGTTTCGCGCGTCAAGAACGAGGACAGCGTCGCCAAGGTCGCCCTAATTAGGTACGCAAACCCACGAAGACTCATGACGTGTAGCTTGCATGCAAGCGCTCACCACGGCACCCTTCTCTCCCTAATTAGGGTCAACCCTTGGCTCGCCTATGGCTGTGGGGAAGGCGCGCGTCTCGCAGTTCGCAAGCCTGGCGCGACCGAGGGCATCGCCTCCACACTTCAGCGAGCGCTGCGCGACGACTACGTCGTGGTGCGCCGAGACGGTACGTACCTGATTGCCTGCTGATTGCGTGATGATTGCCTGATGATTGCGTGATGATTGCATGATGATTGCATGATGATTGCATGATGATTGCATGATGAGGGAGGCAATCAGAGTCGGGAGATGCGCCGAGACGGTACCGGCCCAGCATGCATGCAAATGCTCACCACGGCGCCCGCGCTCCGGCTCGGAGCCAACGGTCGAGCCAACGGTCGAGCCTTGAGGGGCTACGCATGCATGCACGTGCTCACCACGGCGCTCGCGTTTCGCACAGGTTCCGACTCGGAGCTGACCGTCGACCCGACGCCGTTCACGGTCGTCACCGCGACCAACCCGCGTCACCAGCCCGGCACGCGGCTGCTCATCGTACATGAGAACTCGTGCGTGGATGCCGTGAATGGAGCCGTGAATGGAGCCGTGGCCACGCCTCGCATGCACGCGCTCACCACGGCGCCGTTCCCTTCCTGTTCCCCACAGGTGCGTGGATGCCGTGGTGGAGCCGTGGCCGGAGCCGGAGATCCCAATCCACATGGGCTCGCGGCACCAGATGCGGGTCGAGGGTAAGCATATCTCGGGCTGGATCTCGCCCATCTCGCCCATCTCGCCCATCTCGTCCCGATCTCGCCCACATCAGGTAAGCATATCTCGGGCTGGATCACGATCGTCTCGAAGGACCAAAAGCAGCTGCTGTGCAAAAAGGAGATCGCGGACGCAGCCCCCGAGGGGGCGGACCTGTCGGCGCTCACGATCGCCATCCCGCCGGTCGAGAAAGACTCGAAGCCCCTCGGAGATCGAATCTCGCGAAGGTGCGATCTCCCTTGATTGCCCTTGATGGCCCTTGATGGCCCTTGATGGCCCTTGATGGCCCTTGATGGCCCTGGAAGTCACGCCGTGGTCACCTCGCGGAGGTCGAATCTCGCGGAGGAGCGATCTCCCTTGATGGCCCTTGATGGCCGTGGTGGTCACCTCGCGGAGGTCGAATCTCGCGGAGGAGCGATCTCCCTTGATGGCCCTTGATGGCCGTGGTGGTCACCTCGCGGAGGTCGAATCTCACATAATCTCGAGCAGGCTCTCCCCGGAGGAGGAGGCGGCCGCGGCGGCGAAGAAGGCCAAGGAGGGCGAGGGCGATGCGATTGATGAGGACGAGGCTTGGATCCTAAATAGGAAGAAGCCTCTCGTGATGCACTCGGGGTGCGACCCGGCCAATTCCGAGCGAGTCGGCAAGCATGCATGTGCTCACTACGGCGCCCTCGCCTCTCCACAGGTGCGACCCGGCCAATTCAGAGCGAGTCGGCTTGCTGACGAACAAGATGCCGGTTCACATCCTGGAGCTCCGGACGGTGAGATTGCGATCCTTGAGTGCCCTTGATTGCCCTTAATTGAGCTCCGAACGGTGAGATCGCAATGCGAAGACGAAAGAGCTCCCCACCCTGATTTGGCAGGTGCAAGATGAAGAGACAAAGGAGCTCTCGGTGCGAGCGTACGTGTCGACGATCCCGGGGCAGTCGGTGATCATATTGGTGGCGGCTCTGAACGAGTTCAACCACAGCGTGCAGCGCTTTCCCTCGGTCGCCCAATACGAAGGTGAGTCGCCCTAATGACCACTGATGACCACTGATGACCACTGATGACCTCTGATCGCATCCCTAATTGGCGCCCAATACGAAGGCGCCCGAGCCAACTACCTCGAGGACATCGTTGTGCGCGAGGCCCTTGTCGAGGATGCGATCACTGGTAACAATCTGCGCATCAAGGACCAGACGCTGCACATCTCGACCGCGACGGATGCGCAAGATAACTGCCGCCCCATCCCAGCTGAGTGGAAGGTCGAGAACGTGCTCGATCTCGTCAAGCTCTATCTCGTGCCATCTCCCAACCGCGCCTCCGGCTCGCATTCGACCCAACCGACCCTGGTGCGCGTTCCTTATGTATCGCCCTAATTGCCCTAATTGCCCTAATTCGAATGTAACGTTACATCGACCCAACCGACCCAACAGGTGCGCGCCGGCCCGGGCACTGGCAAGACCTGGATGGCCAAGCAGGCGGTCTACACGCTCGCCGACCGGCTGCTGCGCGGTTCGGGATCGAACGATGGGATTCGACTCGTACCCATCGTCGTCTTCGTCCAACGAATCATCTACCTGCTTCGCGAGGTCGAGAGCAAGAACAGTCAGTATATTGAGCGGCGCAAGTCGCTCCTCGAACGTTACATCGAGTCCGTGTATAGCGGCAAGAAGTTGGAGGCGTGGTGTACGATGCTCATGCAGGCGTACGACATGCGCGCGCTCGTGGTGCTCCTCGACGGCGTCGACGAGGCCGCCGGCTTGCGAGACCAGATTGAGGAGTTTGTGCACAAGGAGGTGGTGCCGAGTGGCAACCGCGTGCTCGTCACGTCTCGTCCTGAGGGGGTACGACTCGAGACGTACTCGAAGACCTGACGGCCTCTGATGACCTCTGATGGCCTCTGATGACCTCTGATTGCGTCTGTCATCAGGT
>ENA-UOXO01002140-UOXO01002140.1-mixed-culture-metagenome-genome-assembly--contig:-NODE-2140-length-11988-cov-3.288025_pt1 | contig 11988 bp, 10 predicted proteins | sample MGYA00238162_ERZ761640 | MGnify/ENA primary metagenome ERZ761640 (study PRJEB28914, sample SAMN08778297) | mixed culture metagenome | isolation source: Freshwater growth medium | place: USA...
GCCATTGCCATCGGGCATGCCGAAACGGCCGGGCATGCCATAGGTCGGCATGCCGGCAGCGTTCAGATAACGACCATCGGTGGCACCGGTGGCCATGGTCGGGATCAGGGGGATGCCGGGGAAATGCTTGGTGGCCAGCGCCACGGCGGGGCCATAAACCATGTCCGACAGCGGCGGCGGCGGCGCGGCCTTTTCCGGGTTTTCGGATGCGCGCGGCGTGACGCTTATGGTGGGATCGCCCAGCCGCTCGGCAATCTGCCCGCGCACCTTCTCCACGCTCTCACCGGGGAACATGCGGCAGTTCACATTGGCCTGGGCGCGCTGCGGCAGGGCGTTGCGGGCATGGCCGGCGTCCAGCATGGTCGCCACGCAGGTGGTGCGCAGGGTGGAGTGCCAGCTCGGATCCTTCGAAACGATGGCTTCGGCAGCCGCGTCGGCCGGATTGGCCAGCAGGGTGCGGATGGCAGCTGCGGTGGGCGCATCGCTCAGCTTGGCCATCTCGGCGAAATAGGCGCGCGTCGTGTCCGACAGGATCACCGGGAAATCATTCTTTGCCAGGTTCACCAGACCGGCGGCGAGTTCATTGATCGCATTGTCCGGGCGCGGCCGGCTGCTGTGGCCGCCGGGGTTGCGGGTTTCCAGGGTGAAATCCTGATACACCTTCTCGCCGGCCTGGAAGGCCAGGCTGATCGGCTTGCCGGTCGCGTCGGCCTTGCCGCCGCCGCCCTCGTTCAAGGCAAATTCCGCATCGATCCAATCGCGATGCTCCTCCACCAGCCACTTGGCGCTGTTGTAGGGTCCGCCTTCCTCACCACAGGTCAGTGCCAGCTTCACGGTGCGCTTGGGCGCCTTGCCCTGCTTCAAGCGGACCATCGCATCGGTAAAGATCGCGCCGTGGGCCTTGTCGTCGCTCACGCCGCGACCATAGAAAAAGCCGCCCTCCTCGATGAAGGCGAAGGGATCGCGCTCCCAATCGGCGCGCTTGGCCTCCACCACATCAAGGTGTGACAGCAGCAATATGGCCTTGGCCTTCGGGTCACTGCCTTGCAGCGTGGCCACCATCCCGCCATCCTGCGGGCGCTCGGCCGAACCGGGGAACAGCTTGATATCGGCATCCGCATATCCCGCTGCCTTCAACCGCGCCGCCATCCGCTCGGCGGCCAGATTGCAACTGCCGGTGGATACGGTGGTGTTGGTCTCCACCAGCTCCTTGTAGAGCGCGCGAAACGCCTGCTGGTCGGGCCGTAACGCCTGCGCGCTGGCCGGAACGGCGATGGTGGCGGCCAGAAGTGCGGCGATGAATGTGCGCATGATGTGTCCCCTTGTTATCGGTATCAAAGCGGGGCGGCTGCGCGATGGCAAGGGCGAAAGGGGATAGGAAGAGAATGGGGCCTCCGGCGGGCAGGGTCTGCGGACCTGCCCGCCGCCCCGCACCAAGTGAGGGGTGACGTGCCGTTCTTCCTCCCTCTTTGCAGCTTGACGCGCCCAAGGCAGCGCGGGACAGCAAGGTAAATCAAAACTCCAAGGGGGGACTCAACATGCGTCGAATGATGATTGCGCTGGCATTGGCCACGGCGAGTGCGTCTGCCGTCATGGCGGCACCCGCTCAGACAAGCGCCACCCCGAAGCGGGCGGCGTTGGCGGCGGCGATTGCGGCGCGGCATGACACCACGGTGCAGGACCTCCGGAACTGGATCGCGCTGCCGACGATTGCGGCGATGGGCATGAACGTGAAGGAAGGCCCGGAGTATATGCGCAAGCTGGCGCTGGATGCCGGGTTCCAGCAGGCCAAGATCATTGAATCGGGCGGCGTGCCGGCGGTTTTGGCGACGCTGGATGCGGGCGCACCGGTCACCTTGGGCGTCTACATGATGTATGATGTGAAGCATTATGATCCGGCGGAGTGGCAATCGCCGCCGCTGGAGGGCCGGCTGGTCGAGCGGCCGGGGGTAGGCCAGGTGATTGTGGGCCGCGGGGCGGTGAATCAGAAGGGGCCGCAGACGGCGTTCCTGGCGGCGTTGCAGGCGTTCAAGGCGACGGGGCGCAAGTTGCCGGTGAACCTGGTGCTGATTGCGGAGGGGGAGGAGGAGATTGCCTCCACCAACCTGCCCAACGTGGTGACCAATCCGGAAGTGGCGGCGGCGTTGAAGCGCACGGTGGGCGTGATCGGCGCTTCGGCGTTGCAGAACAGCCAGGGCACGGCGGGCATCAGCCTGGGTGCCAAGGGCGCGGTGGAGTTTCAGCTGATTGTGGGTGGGGAGACGAGTAATCGTTATCCCAAATCCGATGTGCATTCGAGCGTGCATGCCCGGGTGGAAAGCCCGGCGTGGCGGCTGGTGAAGGCGCTGGATACGCTGGTGGCCGATGATGGCCACACGCCAACCATTGATGGCTGGTTCGAGAATGTGGCACCGCTGACGGCGCGGCAGAAGGAGATCGTCGCGGAAGGCCTGAAGGGCAGCTCGGATGCAGAGGCCAAGGCGGCGGTGGGCGTGGGCCGCTGGATCAATGACGAGGATCTGCAGACGAGTTCGGAACGGCTGGTGAGCCAGCCAACGGTGAACATCCAGGGCTTGGTGAGCGGTTACATGGGCCCCGGCGGCAAGACCGTGCTGCCGAGCCGAGCGGAGGCCAAGCTGGAGTTCCGGCTGGTGCCGAACATGACGCGCGCCGAAGCCGAAGCCAAGCTGAAGGCGCACCTGGCCAAGCGCGGATTCGATGATGTGAAACTGGTGGTGAGCGGCGGCTATGGCCCCAACGAAACCGACGAGAATGCCGCGCTGGTGACGGCGCAGCGCAAGACGCTGGACAAGGCGGGCATCCCCTATCGCCTGATCGTGCGCAACGCCGGCAGTTGGCCAGGTTCGGTGTTCACCGCCGCTCCGATCAGCCTGCCCACCGGCCAGTTCGGCCTGGGCCGCGGCAACGGCGCCCACGCGCCAAACGAATGGTATCTGATCAAGAGCGCCGACCCCAAGGTGGCGGGGATTGATGAGGCGTCGCTGGCGTGGGTGGACCTGCTGTATGAGGTTGCGGCGGCGGCGAAGAAGTAAGGGGGCGTCCGGGGTGCAGGGTCTGCGGTCCTCGCCGCCTGCAGGGACAGGTTGCCCGTAAAGCCGGACGAACACCGCATATTGATGGAACAACCGCGCGCGCCGCGGGTTTGATGGTCATGGGAAAAGGAGATTTCACCATGACGGATACAAGCGCACGCACGATGGGACGGAAGATGACGATCGGCAACGGCGGCACATCGGCCTTGATGGCCGGGGTGGCTGGTTTCGGGCTGGGCATGATGGTTTCGGCCGGTCGCAAGGCGGCGTCGCAAGCGGCGACCTTTGCCGCGGGTGACTGGTTCGAAGGCCTGAAGGCCGAGCATCAGGCCGCGCGAACGCTGCTGGAGCAGCTGGCGGCCACGCGGGAACAGGATACGGCCAAGCGCGCCGCGCTGGTGCTCGAACTGCAGTACGCCATGGGCAAGCACCACGTGCAGGAAGAGTATGTGATTTACTGCGTGGTGGCCGAACATGGCCAGAGCGATGTGGCCGAAGCGCTGAACAGCGATCATTTCGAGGTGAAGCAGGGCCTGTATGCGCTGGAAATGATCGGCAAGGAGCAGGGTCCGGGCTTCCTCGAGAAGGTCGCCGCCATCCGCACCGCGTTTGAATCGCACGTGCGCGAGGAGGAGGACGTGGTGTTCCCGACCTTGCAGGCGATGTTGACCGACGAGCAGAAGAAGGCGCTGACCAACCGCATGAACCGCGAAGGGTTCAAGGTGGCCTGAGCCGGCCTTAGCTGGCGACAATGTTGTGGGGCGGGGTGAGAGCCCTGCCCCACACTCATGTTCAGTCGCGAAGTAGCTCGTTTATGCCGGTCTTGCTGCGGGTTTGCGCGTCCACCGTCTTCACGATCACGGCGCAATAGAGGTTGGGGCCCGGCGTGCCGTCGGGCAGCGGCTTGCCGGGCAGGCTGCCGGAAACGACGACGGCATAGGGCGGCACCTTGCCGATGTGGATTTCGCCGGTGGCGCGGTCGATGATCTTGGTGGATGCGCCCAGATAGACGCCCATCGAGAGCACGGCGCCTTCGCCGACGATCACGCCTTCGGCGACTTCGGCGCGGGCGCCGATGAAGGCGTTGTCCCCGATGATGACCGGGTTGCCCTGCAATGGTTCCAGCACGCCGCCGATGCCGGCACCGCCGGAGATGTGGACGTTCTCGCCGATCTGGGCGCACGAACCGACGGTGGCCCAGGTATCGACCATGCTGTTCTTGCCAACGCGGGCGCCGATGTTGACGAAGCTGGGCATCAGGACGGCGCCCGGCGCGATATAGGCGCCGCGGCGGACGACGGCACCGGGAACGGCGCGGAAGCCGGCGGCGCGGAACTCGGCATCGCCCCACGCGTCGAACTTCAGCGGCACCTTGTCGTAGAAGCCAGCGTGACCGAAGCCGGGCATCACCACATTGTCGTGCAGGCGGAAAGACAGCAGCACGGCCTTCTTCAACCACTGGTGGGTGGTGCCGTCCGGCTCCGCCACGCGCAATTCGCCGGCATCGAGTGCCGAGAGGGCGGCGTTGACGGCGGTGCGTAGCTCACCGTGGGTGGCGCTGGTGACGCTGGTGCGCTCTTCCCAGCCGGCGTTGATGATGGCTTCGATGTTCATGCGGTTTCCACCTGTTCCAGCACCTCGGCCAGGAAAGCGGCGAGGTCGTTGATGATGAAGTCGATGTGTTCGCGGTCGCTGCCCGGCCCTTGTTCGGAACCGTTATCGATCCAGACCGTGGTCATGCCGATGGCCTTGGCGGGTGTGAGGTTGCGCGCCATGTCTTCCACGAACATCGCCCGTTTCGGGCTGATGCCATGGGCGGCGCACATGTGGGTGTAGGCCGGCGGTTGCGGCTTGGGCACATAATCCAGCGCGTGGATGTCGTGCATGCCGTCGAACGCGTGGGTGAGGCCAAGGCGTTCCAGCACGCGTTCCGCATAGGGCGCATCGGCATTGGTGAAGATATATTTGCGCCCCGGCAGGCGGGCGATCAGGTCACCCAGTTCCGGGTGCGGGCGCAGCACGTCGATATCGACATCGTGGACATTGGCCAGGAAATCATGGGGATCGACATTGTGCAGCGCCATCAGGCCGGGCAACGTCATGCCGTGGCTGTGGAACAGTTCCTTCTGGATGCGGTGGGCTTCGATTGGATCAACATTCAGCAGGCGCTGGATATAGAGGCCCATGCGCTGATCGATCTGCGGAAACAGCGACGAGTGCGCCGGGTACAGCGTGTTGTCGAGATCGAAGATCCAGTGATCGATATGGGACAGCGCGGCCATGGCGGCTGGCCATAAGCGCAAAGGGCGGCGCTGTCATCGTGACAATTTGGGCGAAGGCTGTGCCGACTATGGGCGGGCGTCAGTGGGCGTGGGTGCCGACCAAGCGGGTCGGATCGCTGGAACGGCACCCATGCCAACCTGAACGGAGGAACAGGCTTGGGTCGCTATGGACCCTCCCCCTCCATTGTGCACTGCGGCATGAACGCCGCGCTTCAGTGTGTCGCGGTGCGCTGGGCTAGGGGCGCTGGGTGGCGCGAGGATCGTTGGTTGAAGGGCGCATGCGCAGCACCGACATTGGCCGCCGCACCCGATCGAGTGGATCGGGATCGGGCACCGGCAGCGACCCCATGGCATCAAGGTGCAGCGCCACGCCGGCAAAATGGCTACCTGGCGTCAGCAGATCGCGGGTGAGCGGGTTGCTGATCTGCACGCCGGCTGGCGGCTGCGGCTGCCAACTGTCGTGGAAGCGGCTGGCCAGCAGATCCTGCGCTGCGATGAAGCCGTTCAGCCGCACCTGGCGATGGTTGGTCCAATCGAGCTGGAAGCGCGGCGGGCCATCCTGATCGAGCGGATCGCTGGGCTGGTGCGGATCGAAGCGGCTGGCCAGCACGGTGCCGGCCATGCTGCCCTTGTTGTCGATGCTGGCGATGGTGGCGGCGTCCATGGCGAGGTTGAAGCCGCCTTCGGCCCCGGTCAGGCGGATGTGGATGACGCGGTCGCGCGTGCCGGTCTGATCGAAATGGCTGACATCGGCCCAGGTGCGGGCGGTTTCCACCACGCGCATCGCCAGCCCGGCCAGTTGCGCCACCGCATTGCCGCTGGCCGGCGCCTTGTAGAAGCGCACGCGATCGCTGTTGGCAAAGGGCATGATCAGATCGATCAGCCCGGCTTCGGCCATGCGCTCATCGGTGCCGCCCAGCGTGCGGACATTGCCCGGCCTGGCGCGGCTGCGTTCGGCATCGCGGTCGCGATACTCCTCGATCGACAGATCATCGCCGGGATAGAGCAGGTTCAAGGCGAAGGTTGGCCGGCTGGGCACCGCGCCATCAAACAGGTGGATGGGGAAATTCGACGTGATGCCGCCATCCGACAGATAGAGCGGCGACAGGACCGGCCGACGTTCATCCGGCACTTCGGGTTTGCCGACCCAGCGCAGCAGCCACAGCGGCAGCGGCGTGAACAGGCCGGGGAAGGCCATTGAGGCGCGGGCGCCGACGATGATCGGCAGATCCTTGCCCTTGGGCAGCAGGCGCAGATGCTGGCCGAGATCGCCGAGTGGCGCTGCGGCGGCGCGCACTTCCTCGGCGGTATAGCCGAGGCCGCTGGGCATGGCAGCGTCGCAGATCGGCCAGGCACACGGCTCCATCGCCGTCAGCACGTCGGCGGGGAACAGCCGGGCCCAGTCGCGTGGATCATAGAACAGCCGGTGATTTTCAGGCAGGAAGGGAAAACTCACCGATTGCAGGCGGTTGAGATCGGTGCACACCAGCACCAGATCGATACCGCGCGCTGACCGGGCGCTGACCTCGGCATCGCTGTCCACCGTCCACAGATCGCCAAAGGTCAGCACGTCGGCCGCCTTGCCGCCGGCGCGCCCGGCCAGCGATTGCACGGTTTCGTGCAGCCACTGCGTCAGGCCCGGCACCGGCTTGCCATCAAGGCGGGCACCGCTCGCGGCCATGCCGGTCATCAGGCCCATGCCGTTGTCGACGATCGCAGCGGCCAGCCGCTCAAGCTGGCGGCGGGCAAATCCGCCAATGCTGACCAGCACCAGCAGGGCCGTGCTGGCCAGCCCGATCAGCGCGGCGGCGGCCGGCGACCAGTGCAGCGGCCCGCCCGCAAAGGCCAGCGCCACGATCACACCGGGCAGCAGCACCAGTGCCAGCCAGCCCGCCACCGCCGGGCCGAACAGGGCGAGCAGCGCGCCAAGTCGCCCGTCTGGCCCCGGCAGCGCCAGGTGCAGGATGGCTGAGGTGGCAGGATCGGGCTGAAACAGCGCCTGCAGGAAACTGCGCCCATTCGACGTTTGCTGCGCCGTCTGCCGGCTTAGCCACATCATCTGTTCGCGGGCTTGGGCATTGCGGCCACTGCGCAGGCCATATTCCATCGCCGCGGCGGCCGCGGCGGCAATCGCGCCGGCCGATGTGCCGCCGATGCTGCGCAGGCGATAACGATGGGCGATGGCGCCGATGGCACCGGGATAGACGATACCGCTCGTCACCCCGCCCTTCATGATCAGGTCGCAATCAAGGTTGCGGCCCGTGTTGTCTTGGGCATTGGTCATGACGTCACATCCCCCCGGAAGCAGCGGCTGACCCTTGCATCAGTGTGCCATCAGCCGCTCTGGTGCGCCATGGGGAAAGCCGCGTTCAGGCAAAGCGTTGTTTGAGCGCCACCATGGCCAGTGCGGCAGCGGCTGCTTCACCGCCCTTGTTCTTCTGGGTCTTGTCGGCTCGGGCGATGGCCTGTGCTTCGTTTTCGACCGTCAGGATGCCGTTGCCGATGGCCAGGCCATCGAGCGTGAGCGCCATGATGGCGCGGGCCGATTCGCCGGCCACAACTTCGAGATGATAGGTTTCGCCGCGGATCACGCAGCCGAGCGCGACATAGCCATCATATTCGCCGCTGGCATCGGCAAAGGCGATGGCGGCGGGCACTTCCAGCGCGCCGGGCACGGTGATCACCTCGTACGTGGCGCCGGCGGCCTTCAGGGCGGTGGTCACGCCATCGCGCTGCATGTCGGCGATGTGGGTGTAGAACGGGGCTTCGACGATCAGGATGTGCATGGCGGCGGCTTTCACGAACGGGGGGGAATGGCGCGTTCGCCGACAACGTGCAGGCCATAGCCTTCGATGCCAACGATGTTGCGGTGCTGGTTGGTGAGCAGGATCATGTCGGTGACACCAAGGTCAACCAGGATCTGCGCGCCGATGCCGTAATCGCGCAGCACGATGGATTCGCCTTGGCCCTTGGCGCGCATCTGTTCGGAAATGGCGGTGGGACTGCCGTCACGGATGATGACGATGACGCCGGCGCCTTCCTCGCCGATGGCGTCCATGGCCCGGCCGAGTTGCCCGGCGCGCTCACCCTTTTCGGCAAACATGTCGGTGAACATGGATTGGGTGTGGACGCGGACGAGCGTGGGCTTGCCGGGTTCGATGCGGCCCTTCTGCAGGACCATATGCTCGCCATATTCGGCGGTGTTGGCATAGGTTTTCGCCAGCCACTCGCCGCCGTGCCAGCTTTCCAGTTTCGTTTCGGCGACGCATTTCACCAGCCGGTCGTGGGCGTGGCGATAGGCGATCAGATCGCGGATGGTGCCGATCTTCAGGCCGTGGCGGCGGGCGAACGGGATCAGATCGGGCAGGCGCGCCATGGTGCCGTCGTCGTTCATGATCTCGCAGATCACGCCGCTGGGGCTGAGGCCGGCGAGGCGCGAGATGTCCACGCTGGCTTCGGTATGGCCGGCGCGCACCAGCACACCGCCATCGCGGGCGACGAGCGGAAACACATGGCCGGGCGAAACGATATGTTCCGGGCCCTTGGCGGCATCGATGGCCACCGCGATGGTGCGGGCGCGATCAGCCGCCGAAATGCCGGTGGTGACGCCTTCCTTGGCCTCGATCGAAACGGTGAAGGCAGTGCTGTGGCGGGTGCCGTTGTGCTGCGCCATCAGCGGCAGGCCGAGTGCTTTCACGCGTTCCGACGCCAAGGCGAGGCAGATCAGGCCGCGGCCGAACTTGGCCATGAAGTTGATGGCATCGGGCGTCGCCATCTGGCCGGGGATGATCAGGTCGCCTTCGTTCTCGCGGTCTTCATCGTCGACCAGGATATACATCCGGCCGTTGCGGGCCTCGTTGATGATATCTTCGATGGGGGACAGCGCCGGGCCGCTGCTGCGATCGGCCAGCCAGTTTTCGAGCTTGCGCAGCGTATCGGTGGTCGGATTCCAATCGGCTTCGTCGAGCGCGCGGAGGCTGTTGGCGTGCAGGCCGGCGGCGCGGGCCATGCCGGCTTTTGATTCCTCGCCGCTGGCAACAAGGTCACGCAACCGGGCAATCAGGGACTCGCTCATCTTGGCCTCACATCGAAATGTGAATCCGGGATGCGTCGATCACATCGCGATGTCAAGACTTGAGCTGGTTCATCCGAAACAGATAGCGCGCCAGCACGTCGATCTCGATATTCACCTCGTCGCCGGCCTGTGCGGTGCCGAAGGTGGTCCATTCGGCGGTGTGCGGGATGATGTTCACCGTGAACCAGTGGCCGAGATCATCATCGCTGACTTCGTTCACCGTCAGCGACGCGCCATTCAGGCAGATGCTGCCCTTGGGCGCCACATAGGGCGCGACGCTGGCCGGCATCTGGAAGGTGAAGCGCTTCGAGTCGCCTTCGGCTTCGATGCTGGTGATGCAGCCGACGGCATCGACGTGCCCGGTGACGATATGGCCGCCGAGTTCATCGCCCACCTTGAGTGCGCGCTCAAGGTTAAGCCGTGCGCCTTGGCTCCACATACCGCTGGCGGTGCAGCGCAGGGTTTCTGCGGAAACATCGAATGCGAGGCTGTTGGTGGCTTTGCTCACCACGGTGAGGCAGACGCCGCTGTTGGCAACGGAGGCGCCGATGGCGATGCCGGCGGTGTCATATCCCGTCTGCACCGTCACGCGCAGATCGCCGCGCTCCTCCACCTGGGTGATGGTGCCGATGTCGGTGATGATGCCGGTGAACATGGGGCAGCCCTAACGTGTCCGGATGAAGCGTTCAATGCGGTCGGCGCCGAGCGTGACAATCGGTTCGGCCCGCCAGCGGTCGTGTGCCTGCGCCAGATCAGCCAGGCCGATGTCGCCCAGCGTGCGCCCTGCCCCGATCAGGATTGGCGCCCGCATCAGGATAAGCGCATCCACCAGATCAGCGGCCAGCAGGCTGGCCGCCAGCCCCATGCCGCCTTCGACCAGCACACACAGCGCCGGATCGGCGGTGAGCGCGGCCAGATCGGGGAAATGCGTGACATGGCCCGGTAGGCCGTCTCCGCGCCCGACCATGCCGATGCGGGGGCTGCGGGCTTCCAGGCCGGGCAGGCGCACGTCCAGCGTGGGCCCGTCCGCATCCCAGGTGCCGCGACCAACCACGATCAGATCGGCGCGGGCGCGTTCCAGATGCGCGTCGGCGCGGGCGCGCTCTCCGGTGATCCATTGGCTGCGGCCGTCGGCCATGGCGATGGCGCCGTCGATCGACACCGCCAGCTTCAGCGTGATGTGCGGCCGGCCCAGTTTGAGGCGCGTCAGGAAGCCGGCCAATTGCTGTTCGGCCTCGGCGTCGCGCACGCCTGTCGTCACCGCGATGCCGGCCGCGCGCAAACGTGCCACCCCATCGCCATCGGTGCGCGGATCGGGATCATGCGCGGCGATCACCACCCGCGCCACGCCGGCGGCAATCAGGCTGTCGGCACAGCTGGGCCCGCGAGGGCTCACATGGGCGCAGGGTTCCAGCGTCACATAGGCTGTGGCACCGTTCGCTGCGTCGCCAGCCTGCGCCAGCGCGACCGCTTCGGCATGCGGGCGGCCGCCCGGCTGTGTCCAGCCGCGCCCAGCCACGCGGCCATCTTTCGCGATCACACAGCCGACTGATGGGTTGGGGAAGGCCGTGCCAATGCCGCGGCTGGCTAGCGCCAGCGCCGCGCCCATGAACCGCCAGTCGTCGGTGGCGCTCACGAGCCAGAGATCATTCGATTGGCGGCTCGGCCGGGGCCGGCACGCGCACGATGGCCTGCACGGATGGATCTGCGGCGACATAGGGCAGATCCCGCTTGAAGCCGCCGCCCTTCACATAGTCATCATATTGTTTCTGCGCGTCGATCTTCGCCTGGCCAGACAGCCCGGCAATGGCGGCGCGGGCTTCAGCCAGCCGGGCTTCCTGCGCGGCCTTTGTCGCCTTCACATCGGCGATGGCATCATCCCGGCTGCGATCCGCCTTCCAACTTTGCGCATAGATGATCACCGAATCGGGCTTCATGTAGCCCCAGCGCGATTCGAGCAGGAACATCGTCATCAGGATCGTCGTGGCCAGCACGGAGCCGGCAGCGATCCAGTAACGCTTGCGGCGCTGGGTGGCATCAGGGGGGTCAAGAAAGGCCATGCTGGCCAAGATAGGGGCGCGGCGCGCGCTTGGCCAGAGGGGCGTCAATCCGTCAGCAGGGCGATGATGCGGGCGGCGGCGTCGGCGGGGGCGGTGGTGGCGGTGTTGATGCTCAGCGCCGAGGGTGGCATGGCGGCTTCGCAGCCGGCGAAATCGGCGTGCAACTGCTCCAGCAGGGCGATATCCCGCAGTTTGCCGAAGCGGCCGCGATCATTGTTGGCGATGCGGGCGCGCTGGCCGGCCAGATCGAGCCGCAGTTGCACGAAGATGGTCTCGCCGCCCCCAGCCGCCACGATGCCGGCCACCTGTTCGGCAAAGCCCGGTGACACGCTGGATTCGGGCTGGAAGGTGAAGATCAGCGAGCGGTCTTCCGCCACCGCGGCGCGGGTCACGTCGAGCCAGAAGCGTTCGCGCAAGGTCACGAACCCCGGCGATCCGAACGGAAACACGGCGGCCACCGCATCGACCACCAGATGATTGTGGAACAGCGGCAAGCCAGTGGCATCAGCGACGGCACA
>ENA-UOXO01002148-UOXO01002148.1-mixed-culture-metagenome-genome-assembly--contig:-NODE-2148-length-11943-cov-45.749075_pt1 | contig 11943 bp, 9 predicted proteins | sample MGYA00238162_ERZ761640 | MGnify/ENA primary metagenome ERZ761640 (study PRJEB28914, sample SAMN08778297) | mixed culture metagenome | isolation source: Freshwater growth medium | place: USA...
TTCTATTTCGGTTTTGAGACAATTGCGGAAAAGTTTTGACAGGGGGTTGTCGGCAGCGTGCGCGCCATGAGCGCGTCGGGCTCAAAGAGCTTGAGCGCCTTCGTGGTCAGCAGGGCGCCCAGTCCAAATGGCGTAGGTGCGAGCGAGGCGACGCCACGCAGCTGACGATAGTACGGCTCAAACATGAGCTGCGCGCCGGTGAGACCAAACGGCGTGCGCTTCTCCATGAGTGCAATGAGCAGCGAGCAATCGAAACAGATGTTTGAGTGCTCCAACTCTGAGTAGAATGGCTTGAGGAAAAGGTGCTCGCTCGCGCACATGTGATGCATGTTCTTGGTGCAGACGGAGCACGGGTTCTGCGTCGTCTCGCGGTCGCTCTGGTGCCTGCAGGTGCTGCCGAAGCAGCACGCCGACGAGCCCGCTGGCGCTGTGAAAACAGTGAGCGACGGCATGGACGCGAGCCGCCGTTCGAAGGCATCGACCTCACTGCGCACGTTCGTGAGGTTACCTGCCGGCTCCCACGTCATCTGGCTCGTCTCGTCAAATCCCTGCCACTTGACGGCCCATTTCATCACTTTGCCCTTACGCGGCTCGGTGAACTCCTTCTTGGCAAGGATGATCTCAACCTCGTACTGATGGTCATCGTCCTCGCCCTCGCCCTCGTCCTCGTTTTCCTCCCCCTCGCCCTCATCCTCATCCTCCTCGCCCTCGCCTTCGCCCTCGTTGACGTCCTCCTCCTCGTCATCCCCGTCCTCGTCGTCTTCCTCTTCCTCGCTTGAGTCCACCACCGCCTTCTTTGCTCGCTTCCGCCCCTTGGCCTTTGACTGGTGCAACGCTGTCTTTGTTGCCTTGCCAAACGTGATCACCTTCTTGCCGTCAGCGTAGCATCTCTTGCAGATCGAGTAGCCCTTTGCGCCGTTTAGGTTGAGGCTCTCCAGGTCCTCGAGCTCCAGGGGATCGGTCAAGCCGCACCACGTGCAACAGTCACGAAATTGTTTTGACGTGTAGTACTGCTTCTCAACGGGCAGGCCGCACGCATTCGCAGAGCGCACGAAGAGCTTGGAGGCCAGCTGATGGCCCTCATCGAACAGCTGAGTGGCACCGCAGACAAAAGAGGAGACGTTGTCGACGGCGGACTGTGCGAGGTCTTTCTCCTCGGGTGACAGGCGGTTGAGCGAGTAGAGCACACGTGGCAAGCCGCACTCAGAGCAGCCGATGGTGCAGCGTGCACTCGCTGCGTGCCACAGATCGGCCTTGGGGTTACCACTCCGCTGCGCTGCCGCCTTGGCCGTCTGCATACACAAGTCCGCCCCGGTCTTCTTCCAGAGCGCCACGTCCGCAAGTTGCACCGAGCCGAACGTTGTATTCTGCTCTGGGCCGCCGTCGGTCCTCTTGTCGAGGATGATGGGCTTGGCGCACGCAGCGAGGACGGTGGTTGCGAGCTCTGCAGCGTTTCGGAAGGCCGACGACGGCTCAAGCACGGAGTCCTTGATGCTCACAACCAGCTGACCGTGTCGCCAATTGCCAGTCTCGAAGCCGTGCGCAACGTCCGACAGCAGCGTCACCGTCGGGGTGATGGAGGCACGATGCCAGCTGTGGTCCATGGCCAGCAGCCGCACAGATTTGAGGGCGACGCCCGCCGCCATTGGGCGCACGTTGGTGCCCACCGGGTTGCCAGGCTCGCCAGTTGGCACCTTGCACTTATCGTCGTTCGAGACCCGCACGATACGCTCGAGGGTGGCCGTGAGGTACCTCTCTATGTCACCCGTAGATATTGCTGCATCAGGATTGTTCAGCACGGCACCCCACCCGATACCTTGGCCCGCCTGGCGAGCTCGATCTTGCTGCTGACGATGCTCAAGGAGCACCTTGAACTCACGCTCGAGTACCAAGTCGGCGTCGTGTAAGAAGGCCTTCACGTTGAGCTCCAGAGCGTTGCAATAGTGTGAATCTTCGTTGGACTTGCGTAAAGTAGTGGAGATCACCTTGAGGGTGATGTCCCAACGACCCGTATGCCGTGTCGCGATCGTGCGTGATGGGCAGCGTGGCGCGAACTGGAAGCTGATCCACTCATCGCACGGAGCGGTGGGCTCAGGGTGCCCCTCACTCACGAGCTGCTCGACGATACGCCTACGCAAGTCCGGTACAGAGAGGGGCTGCAGCAGAGTACGGTTCTCGCCGTGCCGATCGTCTGCTGCGCACGCTTCGAGTGAGGCGAGTACGCGATTCCCCGCCGCCCAGAAGAGGTCGTACTTGTCGCGCTCGCCGCTGTTGAGTGCACGCAGGTCTGGAAAGAGCTCGACGTCGCCGCCAGCCGCCAGAAATTTGAGCACCGCCTCGTCGACAGCTTTCGCTTGGCTGTTCATGGGTGCCGAGCCGTCGCTTGTGAGCAGCGCATACATAGATCGGAGCAACCCAGGGGTCACGACCGCGTGCGAGTAGCGCTCGTTGAACTCGCGTTTAGAAGGTACTCACACTCCTTCTTCTCGTCGCCACGAACGCCAAGCCCTTGTTCCTCGCACATATCGATGAGCCAGTTGTAAAGCCTCTGGTCAAAAGATAGCTCAGCCTCGTCGGCAGCGGTCTCTCTGTCTGGCAGCCCAAGGCCCATCATGCGCTCAAACGCACTATTCGAGGGGCGGGCAGCGGGCTTCTGGGCGGGCAGGGCATGCGTAAAAACAATGTGGCGGTAGCCGAGCGAAATGGAGTCGGTGACGAGCGCCGAGAGCGACGCATCGGCCTTGTGCGTCGAGAGGTGCTGCGGACCTGTGAACGTCTCAACCTTCACAGGCAGCCCTTCCAGCTTTGCACGGTCCACCTCGCTCTTCCCCGAGATTGCAAGGCGCAAGAGCTCAGCGAAGGAAGTGGTCACCGTGACAGTGAACTGGTGCGCTCCGATATACGTCTGTGGGCCGATCTTCACCGTGGCAATGACGGAGGTGTTGGGTGACGGCGTGGCAGCAGGTGCGACGTTGATCGGAGGCGTTTGGAAGGCGCCACTGCCTGGGGTTGTACCAGCGGGCGAGGTGGCGTTCGCGGGCGACGTGGCGCCGGCGGTCGAAGCAGCGCCGGCGGTCGAAGCGGCACCTCCGGTCGAAGCTGCGCCGGCGGCCGAAAACTGGCTCAAAGTGGATTGTCGTTCGGCACCGGCGAGCAAGGCGGTGACCGCCTGTTTGAGCTTGAAGGCAAAGAGCAGAGGCGTGGGGGACAATGCAGCAACCACCATCTGAATGTCGGCATCCATGATCGTTTGAAGATCCACCACGCGGAAGATGCCCATTCGACCCAACTTGGAAAGGATGATCTGCTTCCTGCATAACACTTGCGCTGCTGGCGCGAGCTCTTTGATCGTATTGCCGACCAGGTTGACGAGAGATTCCTCCATTGGATCCTCCTCCTCGTCCTCATCGTCGTCGTCATCGTCGCTCGAGTTGTCATTGCTCGAATCCTGAACGTTGGCCATGTTGCGAGCCCTCTCGACTCCAAGGAGAGAGCGCGCGCGGGGCTTTTTCGCACGCCGAAACTGAGTCCAATCTGCAAGTTTGAAGTTCCTGCGTCACCCGGCTTTACAGCTGATCAAAGGGCAGCTCTGGGCCTCAACACAGAGGGAAATACAACTTTTTTACGGATTTACGGAATTTTGGGGGAATCGGGAGGAAGAGGGGGGTGGTCACGCACATCTCCGAATCAAGTTACCGCCGGCGGAAGGTGCGCCGTGCTGTTGGGGTGGGTCCCGCGCCCCACGTCACGCCGGCGCCCCGGCGGGATTCTTTGACTTTGTGAGGGCAGAGGCGGCTCGCGGCTGAGGGTTTTCCTCACTCTTTGCACTGAATGTGTCATGCACACTTCAAGGTATAGATAGGGTTTAGGGTAAATGTCGCACCAGCCTCACGGAGTCATAAATTGTCGAAACACAACGCAATTCTCAGACTCCCCACGCGTGCCCGTCCTTACTTGGTCTTGAAGCCCGCAGTCTTGGGCGTGATGATGCCCTTCATCTTCGGGACCGAGTCCATGATCCCCTTGGGCGACCTGCAGCACAGGTGCATTCAAGCAGTCCACGATGAGTTGGCTGGATAAGCATCGCAAAGTGTTGGCCTACACAGACAGCGAGAGCAGCCAAACTGCCTGCAAAGCGTGCGCGCGCGTACCAGAAATGGTTGGTGTCAGCGTCGCGGATCTTCTCGTCGAAATCGGCGCGCGTCAAGCCGCTCCGCACCTTCTTGGCGGGAACGAGGCCAGGGCTGTTGAGGCCAGGCACCTGCGGTGGCAACGCCCATGTTCAGTCTGGGCGACCGCAAGCGCAAAGCGCGCCATTTGGGTCCATGCGCGCATCAGGGCGCGAGAGGGCGTTTTCCTCAAGGCTCAGGCAGCCTGCCGGCCACGGCGACAGAGCGGCGCGGTTCGAGGGGTAGCTGTCACTGACAGCCATGGCATTGGCAGCGGCAGGCACGGCGAAGATGGCCGCAAAGGCAGCACGGCGTGAAAAGCCGTCTGTGGACATCTGCGGAGAGGAAACGCGCTGCGGTGCTGCCACCGGCGAGAAGCTCGCCACAGGCGAGAAAGCCGACGCCGAAGCGGCCATTGCAGCAAGAACAATGCGCGACATTGAAATTAGAAAAGGGAGATCGCCGAAGATTCCGAGGGGTGTGAACGGCGCCGTTTGTACGAAAATATTTTTCTCGAGCTAGCACTCAACTGTGCGCTGATCGCATACCGCTCTTTATCGGAGGGCGTGCAGACCGTGAGCGAGTTTCTCTACTCGCCGACGGCGAACACGTCTGCCAGGTCGTCAGCGGGGGGCTGGTCGGCGCCCTGCGCGAGGCGGCTGCGGCGCTTCTCCTTCTGCGCAACGTGACCGATCGTGCGCTTTGCCGAGCGCCGCTTCTGCTCCGCGCGCAGCAGGTTGGGCGATTGGTACGTGTCGTTGACATAGAGCGTCTCGCCCGCAAAGACGCCGCCGAGGATGCGAATGGGCACGAGCGCAAGCCGCGGGCCAATCTCGACGAGGGTATCCCCCTCCTTCTTCGCGTCGTGCAGCGGCGGCACCACCTGGTAGTGGCGCACGAGCACACGCCCGCCCAGCACAGAGAAGGACAGCACGTGGTCGTGGAAGGGCTTCGAGCGCGGGTGGCCTTTGGGCGGCGCGAACGCGTGCGCGAGCAGCTGCTTGAGCAGTTGCAGGTACGGCGCGCCGTCAAACGCGCCGTCAAAGGAGAGAATTGGGCGCGAGCCGAGCAGGCAATTGCCTGTGAGGCGCAGGTCTTTCATTGGCCTCACCTGCTGCACGAGGAACTTTGCGCATGGGCCTCCTGCCTTGACCGCGCCCACCCACAGGTACAGGTCCTTCATCTTGCGCGCCTCAAAGTACAGCACCGCCGCGCAGCCGTTGAGCTCGGCGATTTCGCCGAGCGATGTGAGAGGCTCGCTCTTGTCAAACTTTGGATCCTTGCGAGCGTGCGGCATGAGTTTGAGCAGGTCTTCCATGAGCTCAACGTTGGTCGAGGTCACGCCGCGTGAGCACACCACGAGCGTCTTCTTCTTCTTGTGCGCCGTCCGCCGCTGGACGGCGGGGTATCGCGGGTTGTTGACGGGTAACACCGCCGACGCAGACGCGGCCGCGTCACTGGAACTGTTGTCGTGGGATGCAACCAGGGCATCCAGGGGTGCGACTGCATCCTTGCGCGAGTCCTTGCGCTTGCGTTTTGGTGCAGAAGCGATGGCGGTGGGAACAGCCTCGCCCAAAGTAGCAAAAGGCTCGCTGGACGAGGCGACGGCAACCTCGCGCGGACGCTTCACCATTCGTCGGTACGTCGCCTTTCGGACGACGCCGAAAGAGCGCTTTCGTTTGTCGGCGACATCTTATAGAAATGCAACGGACACAGCCTTCGAGATACTCTCGCGCGCTCCTGGCTATACATCCTCCACTTGGGCAGGCCTGCTCTCGAGCCTAGTCTGCTCCTGAATCTGCTCCGAGGGCTTGGGAAGCCCGACAAGCTGCGCCGCCTCGTCGAGGAACGCCAGCATTTCCTCTACCGCCATCTCACCCTGCTCGCGTTCTGCTATGATTGCTATGGCCACCTCCTCCCCTGTCTCCTCCGCTGCCGTAGCGGCGGCAGCAGCGTCTGACTCCTCCTCCCAGAGCAGCTGCCGTGCCACCAGCTCCTCCTCAGCGGGCGCAGCGGCCGGCGGCGCACCTACAGGCTCGGCGGTATGGGTGGTAGAGGCCAGGCACGAAGGGGGCGAGCTAAGCACTGGAATGGTGCCAACGGACAGCCTGCCGTCGTCCACGGCCGTCAATGGCGTCACGGACATGTTGGCTGTCGGCAGCGAGCCCGGCGAGAGCAGCGAGCCCCGCGAGTTGAGCCAGACCTCCGCGAATGCCGTGGACGCTGCTCCTCGAGTCAGGGGCGTGCCCGCTTCGGCGCTGCTCTCTGCCGGGTCGAAGGCTGGCACACGACTGTGCTGCAACTGTAAAGTCTGGGGCGTATGGGGCGAAGCAGAGCCAGCCTCGGCGCTTGCTGTGGAGGGCGCCCTCGGCAAGGATGCACACAGGGATGCACATGGTCGGGCGACCGTACGTTGGTACGGCGCCCGCAGTGCCAAATGCTCCACCGGTGTGGCGGAAATGGTGGGAGGACACGCAGCTACGGCATTCATGGGTGGCCCACACAGCAGAGATGAATGACGGGTGGCAGAATGCTCTTTTGTCGATGCCGGTACCGTCAAGTGAATGTCGCGTGATGAATCGCCGACCTGCGGTGCGGCTTGCTGATGGGGCATCGCTGTCCGCGTCGTTGAGACCGGTCCCAACGGTTGGGCCGACGAGTACGGCGGCGGGGGCATACTCTGCTGCGTGCCCCACGATGGCGCAACACGCAAGAGCTCGCCGACGAGAAGCGCCTCGCCAAATTCCAGCATCAAGGTAAGGCCACGCCCGAAGCCCTCGAGCGCCCGGTAACGCAGCTGCAACACATCGCCGTCGAACACTGCGCACCGCGCCTCCAAAGCTCGTTCGCTGACGCCCACGGCTCCACGCGATTGCACATCGGCTTGGCGCGCAACAATGCGTAGCTCCTCCTCCGCTCGAACCCACGCTTCCACTTGCGTGGCCGCAGCGGCCACCGCCTCCACGAGCGTGGCGAGCTCGGCATGCAGCTGCACCATCAGAGCCTCGCCGCCGGACACGAGGTGTTGCACCAGCGAGGAAGTGGCGGCGTCCCGTGTCAATGCCCCATCGTCCGCCGGCGTGCCAAGCCCTCGGTGCATCGCGATTGTTCGCTGATGCAGAGCGCGGAGTGCCACTGCTGTGAGGTCACCTGCAGTAGCAGTGGCCACGTCGAGGAGGCGGGAGAGCGAGTGCGTGGCCGCATCGAGCATCGAGCGGCGCACGTACGCGGCCAGACGCTTCTTCTGCGCTTCGCGCTGCCTGGCCTCCTCAACGGCTGCATGCTCCGCCTTAGCCCGATGCTCGCGCCATTGCTCACGCAGGTCATTCAGCTCCGAGGCAACACGTGCCTGCAGCGCAGCTCCGCGCAGTCCGCCGCGCCATAGCGCCTGCTCGAGCTCAAACGCGGCAGACGAATCGAGGTCCTTGAGGGCCTTGTCTGCTGCCACAACCTCGGCAGAGGACGGCTCGTCTGTGTCACTAGAGACTTTGGGGAGGATGGTGTTCCCACCGAGCGAGGCCGACGCTTCGTGCCGCGTGGAGCGCAGCGCGTCAAGGCGCTTCTCGCATGCTCGCAGAGTCGCCTCCACTTCGAGCACCCTTGCATCCCGCGCCTCTCCCAGCGCAGCGCATGCATCCACCGCGCTCTTCGTGAGCATGGTGGCAGTTTTAGCGGACCCAGGCGCGGTGGCCTCGTCCGAGGTAGAGACTGGTTCCGCCGGCCAGAAGGCGCGCCCACGAGAGCCGGCGTGCTCGAGCTCGGCACGAAGCTGCTGGGAGACGCTCTCAACACGAGCGCGAGCATCGCCCAGGACCTGATTGACTAGGCGAGCCGCGGACGAGGGAAGGGCCTCGCGTTGCTGCCCGAGCGTTGCCGTCCAAACCTCGGACGCAGCACGGAAGGCGTTTTCCGCAGCCTCTACCTCTGCTGCCGCCAGCTGCGCCACACTGCCGCCACCAATGCCAGCAGGAGGAGGCGGTGGCGGCGCCGGTGATCCAGGCGCCTGCGCAAACGCAACGGCGGCGGCTACAGCGGCAGCGCCGTGTCCAGCACCGGCCGCCGCCGAAGCGGCGGCGGCCGCAGCTGAGCCGCGACGCTTGAGCGCGGTGGCAGCGGTGGCACCAGCAGAGGCAGTACGCTGTAGGGCCGAGCCCATGATACCAAGGAGGGGCGCCGCGAGCTGCTTGAGAGACGGCAGTGGCTCCTCCTCGGTACCATGGGCACCGCCAGCACACTCGCCGAGGCGCTCGGCGGACTCGAGCGACGCGCATCGCACGGTCTCCTCTGAGGCCTTGCGCTCCGTCGGTGGCATGCCTCCATTGTCAGCAGTCGCACCAACGGCCGCCGCCTCAGCTCGCGTCTCATCTACAGGCCCATGGTTGCTCCGCGGGTCGTTGTGGTCGTCGTGATGCTGCAGTTGGCGCTCGATATGATCGTGCTGCAGCTCCTGCAGCCTCTGCCACTGGCGGCGGCGTTGCTCTTGCCAGTGAGGAGCACTGGAGGATGGCGCTTCAGATGGAGTCCGATTGGCAAGATCGGACTGCCCATGAAGCTGTCGTAGCTGCTGCTGATACCTCTCGACCTGATGATGGCGTAAGCGCTCCAGATCCGTCACCAGCGGGGGGCCTTGCATGGAGGGCACTGACAATTGCGCGCAGGCGACGTGAGGAAGCGCCACCATGGTGGGCAGGTGCACAGCAGGTGGTGCGAGTGCTGCATGCTGGGTGGGGTGACCAGCGTGGTATTGGTGCAGCGCGCCAACATACGGTGTGAAAGCATGCTCCATGGCCGGTATCGCGTACGAGGCTGGGTGCCCGTATGCCATCGGCATTGGAATGTGTCCAGGCGCCTCGAGCGGCAGCGGCATGTTTTGCAACGGATGGTATGGCAAAGAGGCAGGCCAGTACTGCATCGTCGATAGTGGCGGTTGCAGATATTGACTGGAAAGATACTGGTGTGCATTTGCTACGTGTCCAGCGAGCTGCGCTTGCAAGTGTGGCGCATGTGTCGCTGACGGTGGAATGCTTTGGGTGCTCCAGTGGGTAGTTCTAGCAGTGCTCGCCCGAAGCCCATCCACCTTTGCGAGGTAGTGCTGCAGCAGCGGATGTTCCCAGGTTGTGATCCCTTCCGGACTGAAGAAGAACGGCCGACAATGTTCTTCATTCAGGTGCCGTTCCCATCCAGGAGGCATTGGGTCAGTGAGTGCCTCCCGCGCAACGTCAACCAACCTCGGTTCGGTCTCAGGGTCGATGCCGAGATAGCGTGCGTAGCCAAGGACCACGCTCCCCGCCAGCATCGGATAGTGGATGCAGAAGGCGGGTGGGATGGAGGCGTGAGCCAAGCCACAGAAGCATCCATGACGCTGTTAACAGTAGCAACGCGTGAACACTATGAATTCACAGCCAATGTTTACATGATTCCCGGACCGGCGTACATACGTGTGCGGTTACAACTAGCTCACAACGCGTACTGTAAACAGCACCAACCCGATAACACTTTCAACGCACCGGTTGGTTAGATGGTTACTCGTTTCGTCGGATCCGCGGAACCACGTTCGCCTTCGGCTTCGCGCCCAGCCGACAGCGACACTATACACAGGGCTCACATGGGGCACACAGACCGAGGACCCACCGACTAATGACCGACTAGTGCCACAGGAGTCACCCGCGGATCCGGCGCGCGAAGGCGATCGGCGGTACCATTGATACTCACAAACACAGAGATGCTCGCGCCGACCGGCTCAGCCCCGCGGGTGAACCTCGGGTCTGTCGTCTGAAGCCCGCGTGGAGCCTCAGCCTCACAGCATCGGCAGCGCGGCGGACACATACACAACATACAGGAGCGCAAAGGGCGCACGCAGCTTAGACGTCGTCGATGTCACACCTGAGCTCGCAACCAGTGCAATCATGGCGAAGGCGGAATGATCAAGCAAGCCGTCGCAAAGTCGAGCCAGGCAGCATACGTCGCTTCCTTGGTCGGCAAGTCCAGGAAGCTAGCCATCACACCAAGTATGTTTTCCAGGTAGACCGTCACATAGCGAGGGCGGAGTGTGGCATGGTACTTGAGGAAACGCATTGCGACGACTTCGGCGCCTTCGCGGACGATCGCCGCATCGATCGCATCTGCGGCATGGCAACCAAACGGCCATGTTGCCGCGGGTGGCATTCCGAACTCCGCTCGTGTCTCGGCCGAGTACATGCTCAGCAGCGTGCGCATCAGCTCGGGCATCTCGAGACGTGCGAGTAAGGAGACGACGAAGACCTTGAAGACCTTTGAGAGCCGAACTGGGTCGAACGTGCCCCGCAACCGCGCGAGGAAAGGAATCATCTGCAGGCGATCCTCTGTGCCAAACCTCTCGAAATCGCCATATTCGAAATTGGGCGCAAGGAGCGAAAGTGCAATCGACCTCTCGAGTGCCGTGACTTCGTGAATCCAGCCTGCAGGCACGAAAAGACCATCGCCAGCTTCTAGCTCGACCGTTGTGAACGTGACGTCATCTGGGGCGACAGGCGTCTGCAGCTGCCGCGCATTCGGATGTGTGTCAGGCCAGGTAACGAGTGTGTCAAGCGCAAGCAACGGCTTCCGCAGTCGAAAGCGCTTGCGTCCACTAAGCAGCATATGCATGTTTGCGGAGTTGTCGTAGTGAGCGGTGGAAGTCACGCCAGCAGCCGCAAGGAACAAAGTAATCTCGCGCTCCCCGAAGTTGTCTGGCAGCAATGGAGCTAGACGCCCCAAAGGCCCTGCAGCATCGTGAGTATTGATGCTAGTATGTGCCGTTTTGAGCTCGTCTGCCATGGAAGCTGAGAACTTACGCAGCGGTGCACCATATCGCACAAAGGGACCATACTCGTCATCGACTGACTCTATGGCATCGACAAATCGGTCGATTCTCGTCGTCACCGTCTTGAAGTTTTGGGTGCGAAGGCCACGCAGCTTGACGAGCTCAGCCAGCATGGTCACGTTGTTCCAATACGTCAAGCCGGGTTCGGCAGACACATCGAAAGTGACCTGCCGCTGCGGCCCTGCTCTACGGACACGGTTCCACGTCCAAGACTGCGCCAGTTTACTTCCTTGGCAAAACGTTACAGCGCCACGAATGACGATGGGGCAGCGCACAGTCGATGGTAGCCCGTAGGTGAGATTCAGGGGTCGAAACTCAGCAGGAGCCACTGAGTGAAGAGAGATCTCTTGCACCACGTTGCAATCAGCTGACAACGCTGCAGCAATGCCTGCGGCTGCCTTAAGACTGGCGTCTGGGCCGCTGGAGTCTCTTGAGCAAGCCTCTTGGAGTTGGGCAATGCGCTGCTCCCGATGCACAAGCACATTCTCAAGGGCTGCGATTCGAGCCCGGAGAGCTATCTCGCTTTTACTTTCTCGACCCATGAAGTGCCACGAGACTGCAAGCACAGCGGCGAAACTCGAGCTTACGCAAATGAAAGCGGCTGATTTCGAGAATCCTGGTGCATGCTGCTCGGAATGGAGTTCACCGGACTGCGCAGAGCGTTGCGCCTTAGCTTTCGTCATCTGACACCAGTGCTGCACAAGTCCCTGACACCCTGCTGACTTTCGTCGCGCGAACGAAGGGAGGCCGACGGCGAATCAAGTTTGTAAGTTTCAACGGTTGCCTTGTGAGTGAAGCTGAGATCAGGTCGCGCACCCGAACCGTAAGGATGGAAGTGTGGGAATTTTAACCTTGTGACCGAAACTGCGCGTGCGCCTTTTTGCTGTGTCGCTCGAAGCACCTTGCTGTGTCGCTCGAAGCACCTGCTGTGCC
>ENA-UOXO01002151-UOXO01002151.1-mixed-culture-metagenome-genome-assembly--contig:-NODE-2151-length-11926-cov-51.698677_pt1 | contig 11926 bp, 6 predicted proteins | sample MGYA00238162_ERZ761640 | MGnify/ENA primary metagenome ERZ761640 (study PRJEB28914, sample SAMN08778297) | mixed culture metagenome | isolation source: Freshwater growth medium | place: USA...
CCAAGCCGCCGCCGCCCCCATTGGCCCCGCCGCCGCCGCCGCCCTCGCCGCCGCCCTCGCCGCCGCCCATGCCGCCCTCGCCGCCCTTGCCGCATTCGCCGCCTTCGCCACCCTTTGTGCCTCTCGCTGGTTTGGCGCTCACACCTGCGGCCACGGACTCGGGGGCCATCATCGCTGTCATCGCCGCGTGCGCCTCCGCCGTAGTCTGCTTCGCTGTGCTCCTCGCGGTCTACTACCACCGAAAGACGAGGAAGTCTAAGCGCGTCAAGACGGACGTCTCATCCAAGGGTTCCACCGAGCTACAGCAGATCGAGGTCAAGGAGAAGTACAAGCCCATCCTCATGTCTGAGATCATGTATGGAGACCAGCTCGGCACCGGCGCCTTTGGCGTCGTGTACAAGTGCACGTTCCAGGCGACCAAGTGCGCCATCAAGAAGCTGCACGCCAAGGACGAGAGCTCGGAGGCGCTCGCCAAGGCGCTCATGGACGAGTTCCACGTGATGAGCCAGCTCCGCCACCCGAACGTGCTGCTCACGCTCGGCATCGCCGAGGACGCGGTCGAGGGCACCAAGGGCATCGTCATGGAGCTCATGGAGGCCTCGCTCGCCGACGTGCTCAGCTCCGCTTCCTTCGAGCAGTACGCCACGTGGGCAGGCTCCTTCTTCTCCATCGCCTCGGACGTGGCCAACGGCATGGCCTACATCCACTTCAACAACATGCTCCACCGCGACCTCAAGCCGGGCAACGTGCTCCTCGACGCTCAGTGGGTGGCCAAGGTTGCCGACTTTGGCACCTCTTTCGATGCGGCCGAGAAGGGGGCGGGCTCGAGCGGCGGCGACATCCAGGGCACGCCGCCCTACATGGCGCCCGAGATCGTGAAGAGACATGCGTACGACAAGCCGGTGGACGTGTGGGCCTTTGGCTGCATGCTCGCGCACATGGGCACGAAGCGTCCCCCGTACTCGTGGCTCACGCACATCGAGACGCCCAAGCAGCTCCTCGACGTGGTCGCAAGCGGCGAGTACTCGCCGCTCGAGCTGCTCCTCGAGAGCGCGACCACGCCGCAGGCTGTGAAGGACCTTGCCAAGCAGTGCTGCCAGCCTGGCCCCATTATGCGGCCGACCTTTGGACAGATCTCAGAGCTGATCATGGCCGCCATCCCCGAGGGCGCTGAACCGCGCCCCGTGGCGCGTATCAGAAACAAGCGCCCGCTGCGGCGCGCAATGCTCCCATCGCTCCCTGACAGCCCCTCGACGTCGGACAGGGAATCAAGCAGCCCGACAAAACTGGACCAGTCGTACCGCGACAAGTTCCGGAGCCGCTCGAAGACTCAGATGGACAAATCGTACCGCGTCAATGAAGCGGCATCGCCGCCATCGCCAAGAACTAACCCGGACTCTCACGCGGGGGCTCTCTTCCAGACCTTTTCGGATACGCTCCTCTCCACTTTCACGCCCGGCAAGGGGGCATTGAGCGCCACCTACATCCCCAAGACGCCCAAAGACGACGAGGAGTAAAGACCAGGATGAGGTGGGGATGGAGCATGCCATGGAGGACGGGTATAGTCCACTTGGTGGGCTCAAGACAGTGCCATGCGACCGGTGGAGCGAAGATAGCTGGGTGGGCAATTGGTTTGTGTGCCACGCCCAGCAGACAGGAAGCAGTTGCGGACACAGGTGAACGAGAACTCCGAAGGAGTATCGAATGTAGAGGGTTATTCGATACCCGATCGCTGCATGTGTGGAGCATGAACCGTTGGCGATGCCACCGCCGCCTGAGATGTGCTCGCCGCCGGCCTCGATCCGTCGAAGGATGCCGCCGCCCATGCCGCCGCCTAAAATGTGCAAATGTGCTCGCCGCCGGCCTTGTTGCCGCCGCCACCTGTAAGAGAATGCCGCGGGAGCTCGCCATGGTCCACACACAGCGGTGTGAATGTATGTGTGTGAATGTGAATGTGTGTCTGTGTGACTTCTAACACACAGCGTAACACTGCGATAACTGGTGGTGATCGGGGATGGTGGGTGGGTTCTCCCGATTTCTGTTATCATGAACCCAAACTACTGTACATGAAACTTGACATTTTTGATGACTGTCAACCTGTCAACTGTCATCATTTAAGTCACATCATTCGCGAATCCGATTGTGGAAATCACTTCGCCGTATGAGCCCACCGGCCGCACGCGTACTCGCGCGGCCTCTCGCGGTCGTGCGCATCCATCAGAGCTACTCAGAGGCCTCAAGCAGCGATGCTCGCTTTCGCCATGCTATCGTGGGCATTCCTGCAACCCCTCTTCAGCGTGGCCGCTCGCCCTGCCTCCAGCCTGCCGTGCGACGCGCTGGTGATGATGGCTCCTGGCAGCAGCAAGAAGCCGTCGCGCGCGCAATTCAAGGCCTCTTCATACAACAAATACCACCGCAACAACTGGCGCGATGTGGAGAACAGAGGAGGGCCGCACCTTTACGTCGAGGCGCCCGCGCTGCAGACGCAGTCGCTGCCGGCGAGTGACTCAACAGACCGGTTATCTGGCCGCTACCCCGCACTCGTGCTGAACGCCGACTACACGCCGCTCTCGTACGTTCCGCTGTCGCTGTGGTCCTGGCAGGACACGGTCCGCGCCATCTTCCGCGATGCCGTCATCGTCCTCTCCAACTACGACGGCGTGGTCGTGCGCTCGCCCAGCGTCACGATGCCGCTGCCATCGGTCATTGTGCTGAAGACGTATGTGCAGCCGAGCAAGCCGGGCAAGGGCGCGCCTGGGTTCACACGGCGCAACCTGTACCTGCGCGACAACTTCTGCTGCCAGTATTGCCGCCGCCAGCTCCTGCCCTCGCAGCTCACGTACGATCACGTCGTGCCGCGCGTCAAGCAGGTGATCGCGACTGATGGGCTCTGATCGCGACACATGGGGTATGATTGTGACTGATGGGCTCTGATTGTAACTGTTGGGCTCTGATTATGACAGAGACCACGGTGTCGCGAAGGGTACAACCCTGACCCGAACCCTAACCCCCGAACCCTAACCGTCGCGCAGGGTCCAACCTCGTGGGAAAATGTGGTCACTGCGTGCTCCCAGTGCAATTTGCGTAAAGGCTCCAAGTCCCTCAAGGAGCTGCCCCCCGACATGCTCCGCGGCAAAATCTCACCTACCGTGCCCACTTGGGCTGATCTGCAGCGCAACGCACGACACTTCCCGCCGAAGCTCATGCATGCAGATTGGACTGAATGGCTCAACCTGTCTCCTGAGGCGCACACCGCGCTGCAGCGCGGCGCGGCGCAGGCCGCCGCGGCGGCGCAGGCGGAGGCGGAGGCGACGATGCTCCGGGCGAAGGCAAAGGCAAATGCAAAGGCTGCGTTCGAGCAGGAGACCGGCCTTGAAGGCGAGATGCGGGTGCGGAGTGCCGAGCGTGCGCCGCCGCCTATGCCGACCGGCGAGGACTGGGGCATCTGAGGCTGTACAAGTCTGTGTGTTCTGGCGGTGCTATCCGTCGCGTATGTGTCCTCCGGTCGCAGTCGTACAGTCGAACAGTACGCCGGCGTTTGGCCTTTTGGGTCCGGCTGCTGCCGGCTCGGGTCATTGTGCAATGTCCGGTCCGATTGACCGAACTCGGTACTCGCAGACACGTACGGCCGCCAACGGTTACCCACTCTCGACTGACGACTCTCGGCGCTCAGGTCTTGCCTGTCCGCCGGCGTGCCCTCGTCGACTTCTTGGGCGAACTCGCGTCAGCGCGGCTCTCGGCGGCAGCGGGCGTCGCGTGCGAGGCCACCGCCTCGAGGTGCGCCTGCAGCGGCATGCGCAGCGCCTCGAGCTCGCGAGACCATAGCGCGAGCTCCGACGTGTGCTGCAGCTCGGTCGCCTGGGCACGCTTGCGCTCGATCTCGCCCTCGAGCTTCGCCACTCGCTCCTCGGTGAGGGAGAGCAATGGCAGACGCAGCAGGTAATCATACGCACGGCTCGTAGGCGCGACGTTGCCCTCGCCGCCACCCTCGCCGCCGCCCTCGCCGCCACCGCCGCCGCCCTCGCCGCTGCCACCGGCCAAGGAAGTCGCGTCTAATGCTCCCAAATTAGGAAGGTCAGCCAAGGAAGTCGCGCCTAAACCGGGCTTGAAGCCCGCCGACCGCAGCGCGTCGAGGAGCATCTGTGTGGGCGCGCCCCTCAAGAGGGGCAGCTCGTCGCGCACAGCCATCCCCACAAACCGAGCGCGCGCGTCCAGAAGCTCGAGCTCCGCCGCGAGGTGCGCTAAATCGTGGGCCTTGCGCTTGGCGTACGCCGCCAGCCGCGCCTCGGCATGCATCTCGATGAGCTCGTGGGGCGAGCGGAAGTGACGGAGCTCGCCGTGGGCGTCGAATGCATGCGCGTTGCTGAGTGAGTGGCTCGCCTCGAGCTGCAGCTGGCTCGCAAGCATCCCCTGCTCCTCCACCGCCGCCAGCTGCGCGAGCTGATCGCGCGTGTGGTGCAGCGCGAAGCACACGGTGCGCTCAGTATGGCGCTCGCTGAAGCCCGTCCACAGCGCCTTCCCCTCCGCCATCTGCTTGAGTAGCCAGCTCTTGTACACGCTCGTCCACCTGCCCAGCGGCAGCTCGGTGATCTCGAGGCCGTCCGCACTAAGCCGCACCACGCCACGCGAGAGAAAGGTGGAGGGAAGGCCGGCCATCTCCTTATGCCCCGCACCCACCCCCGCACTCACCCCCGCACCCATCCGCGCACCTACCCCCGCATTGGCGGGCGGTTGGACTACAATCTCGCCGCGGAAGCCGGCCGCCCACGGCACCATCGGTGCCATCGGCCGGCCGTTCGCGAGCGCGAGCACGTTGTCGAGCAGCTCAAGTGGGTGATAGCTCCAGCACTGCGTGCTCCATCCGGTGCCAATGCCGCTGGCGCCGTTGAGCAGCAGCGTGGGCAGCACAGGCACGTAGTGGATTGGCTCCACAGAATGTCCGTCCTCGACGCAGTACTTGAGGATCGGTGCGTCGGCCGCTGGGAAGAGGAGCGGAGCAAGCGGCGTGAGGCGTGTGAAGATGTACCGAGCCGAGGCCGCGTCACTCCCACCGGCGGCGCGCGTGCCAAACTGGCCACACGCTTCTAGTAGCGGCACGTTGTTCGAGCCCACAAAGCCCTGCGCCATGTTCGTGATGGTCGCATGCATCGAAGCCTCGCCGTGGTGATAATGGGTCACCTCGGCACAGAAGCCCGCGAGCTGCGCCACCTTCATCTCCGCGGCGGAGGGCAGCAGACGCTTGGCAAAGCACGCGTAGAGCACCTTGCGCTGGGAAGGCTTGAGGCCATCAATGGCGGATGGGAGCGAGCGGCGCACGTCCGCGAGAGAAAACTGGACGAGCTCCTCGTTGACGAATGCCGCGTATGTGCGTCGCTCCCCGATCGCACGGCGCCCTTGCTGCGCTTTCGGCGGCGACGGCGGCTCAACTCCCTGCTGCGGCGGCGGCTGCGGCGGCGGCGGCGGCGGCGGCGGCTCGTTGCTGTCCACGAGTTGCGCAGGTGTTGCCGCCGCGTTGGCTGCAGCATGCATGCGACGTGCAGCGTGCAGCATCCACTCGCGCCGATCCGCCGCTCGCTTCTTCGAGAAGGCCATGTCGATCAGGTCGTCATCTGCCGCGCTCGCCCACTCGAGCTGAAGCCGATGCGAGCCCAAGGCCCCGAAGTACTCACGCGCCTCCTGCGCGGTCGAGGTGCCCAGCCCCTTGTAGTACTTGGCACGCCAGTGGCGTTGCTCGGGCGCGCTGAGCTGCGTGTGCCAGGCTTCGTACTCGGGCAACGAGAAGAACGCGAGTACCTGGCCGTCCGAGATACGCCGCGCCTTGAGCAGCGGCGTCTGGAACTCTTGCACAAAGTCGGCACGCAGCAACTCGGGCCAAAAGTGATGAAGCATCGAAATGACGAGGCCCTTGATGTGCGAGCCATCGGTATCCTGATCCGCCATCAGCATGAGGCGCCCGTACCGCAGGCCCGTGCCACGAGCCCTGGCTTTGCCTGAAGGCATGGGCGAGGCGCTGGCGCCACCCTCGGCGCTCGCGCCACCCTCGGCGTTCGCGCCACCCTCGGCGGCCGGCGAGATCGAGGAGATCGAGGAGATCGAGGAGGATAGTGCCTTGAGTGCCTCCACCTGATGTTCGTAGCTCGCGCCTGGCGTGAGGCCGAGGGCGCGCATCAGGCCGGTGAGCTCCTCGTTGTCGCCCACCTTTCTGGCCGAGATCTCACGCACGTTGAGTGGCTTGCCGCGTAGGGGGAAGACGCCGTAACGCTCCCGCCCGACGACCTCAAGCCCCGCCACCGCCAACGCCTTGGCGGAATCGCCCTCGGTTACAATGAGAGTGCACTCGGATGCGCTTGGTCCGCCCGCCAGCTCCGCGTCCTCGAGCTTTGGCACCTCGAGCAGCGAGGTCGCTGGCCCAGTACGGCGCGCGAGCTCTTTGGTGGCGCGTCGTTCAAACGCGTCGGCAACGGCGGCCCGAAGCCCCTCGAGGGCCGCCACGCGCTTGATGAAGGCGTCGGGTAGGGCGCACAGCCCCCCGAAGCTGCTAGGGTGGCTCGTGAGCGCTTCCTTCGACTGCGAGTCGAACTCTGGGTTATCCACTTTGCAATCGACGAAGAGCATCAGATGCGGCTTGAGGCGCGCCGTCGTGAGCTCCTCACCCGCGGGCAGCTTGAGCGCTCGGCTGAGCGCCGGAGCGAGCGCCTGCAGCAGTGGCGTGCATACGTGCGTCACGTGCGTGCCCGCACGCGGCGTGGCGACGCCATTGACGAAGCTGAGCGCTTGGAAAGCACCGGTAGGCGAGAGGCACGCCCCCACGTGCCATCGCTCGGACACCCGTGCGAAGGCGTGCGGGCCGCTCGTATACAGCTGTGCGAGCTGCTGCAGCCCGCTCACTTGGAGCGTTCGGCCGTCGAGCGAGACGCACGCGGGTGCGGCGGTCGCAGCCGCATCGTACACGCGCCGTCGGAAGAGAGCAAGCATGTCCTCCGGTAGTGCGTGCACACCAAATTTCGTCAGGTCGGGTGTGAAGACGATCTTGGTGAAGTCCGCTCCTCGCATCGTGGCCGGCAGCGGCTCGATGGTTGGCTCGGTGCGCTCGCTCATATTGGCCGCCCAGCGCTGGGTGTACAGCACGCCCGCCGCCGCGTCCGCCGTCTGCACCTCGAAGGCCGTTGAGAAGAGGTTCGTCAGCTTCGCACCGAAACCATGCCTGCCCCCAACGGTACGCTTGGCTTCGTCGTCAAAGTTGGAACCGGTGAAGAGAGAGCCTAGGAGCATCTCGGGGAGCCACACGCCCTCGATCTCGTGCCGGCGCACCGGGATGCCGCGCCCGTTATTCCACACGCTCGTTCGCCCTGAGCGCGGCTCGATGGCCACGTCAATGCGGTTGGTGCCCGCCGGGTCGCGCTGCACGTTGTCGAGCGCGTTGACGAGGATCTCGTCAAAAATCTTATAGAGCCCTGGGATGTACTGTGCATCGCGCCACACGATCCGATCCTCGGCCGCGTCGTGAACCCACAGCGGCTCGATCTGCACCGAAGTCGAGCCGATGTACATGCCCGGACGGCGTAGGACGTGCTCGACCGGCGTGAGCCGTTCGAACTTGGACGCGTCCGCCGAGGATGAGGAGGCGATCACTGCGGGTGCGGCCGTGTGGATGCGCTTTGCGGGTTCGGGCCCTGTCGCCGCCAGCGCCAACGCCTCCGCATGCCGTGCCACCAGCTCGGCCTTCTTGCCTGTCGTCGGCAAACCGAGCTTGCCCAGCACCTCCTTCAGTTCGCTCACAGTCATCTTTGACTCCGTGCGCGAGACAAAACGTCGTGCGATGAGTGGTGGCAAGGAACGGCTAAGGGTCGCGGAGGTGGCCACGGTAGTCCGTCGGATTGCCGACATAACTTTTGCCGAGGGGTGTGAACGTTAACACGACCCGAGCCCGCAGCTCCCGAAAGAAGCGATCTCAAACGGCACTTAGGCGTTCCGAGACAGCACGCCCAACTTTAATTCCTCATTCACAGCGCGCATTCGCCCTCCTCGGCAGCATGGAGCCTTTCTTGGTCTCTACGACCAACCTCGCGTGCCGCCGCCGTGGATATGAAACGTGGATGGCGCACTGGCTCGCCCACCCGCCTTGATGCCTTGCTCGCTAATCAGAGCTGGGATCCGCTGCTAATGTTCGGAGGCACCCAGCGGGCCGCAGCACCTCCGGCAAGTGCGGCCGCAGCTCCTGCCGTGGTGCCTGCAAAGGCAGGTAGCTGCACTCCGACAGTCGCAAACTTTGTGCTGCCCGAGTGGTGCTCAGCGGCGGCTGCTACTGGCGTCCTGCTCGCGTGGCGCGGCGCGACACTCATCGACACTGTGCCTCTCGCTGGCCGCGCCTACCTGCTTGCCGGCCGCTTGGCGGAGTGTGACCTGGTGCTCGAGCACGCATCCGCCTCACGACATCACGCCATCGTGCTCCAGCATCGCAGTGGTGCAGTGTACCTGCTCGATCTTGGCTCGGCGCATGGCACCTTCCTTAATGGCGAGCGCTTGCCGCCGCGCGAGCCGACGCACTGGCGCGACGGTGTGCCCTGTGTCTTTGGAGCGTCCTCACGAGCCTATGTGCTCCGGAGCACACCCCAGAGCGCCGGCCTCATCCCGCCGCAGATCACGACCGCACCGCCAGCCGCAACGGCCGCAGCTGCGTCGAGCCTGATGCACTCGCATCGAGCGCAGCATCCTACTTTGCCGGCGCCGGCGATTCCACAGCTGATTCCACAGCTGAGGAGCGCAGCAGCAGCGAATCCGCCAGTAGGCGTGCAGCCGGGGCTTGTCGCGCGCGTGCAGGCGGCGGTCGAGTGGATGGACGAAGAGGCCGAAGGCGCCGACAACGTCGACGAAGTATGCCAGTGGAACACGCGCCAGAATGCGCGTCGCGCCGAGGGCCTCGCCGGGTCCGCATCGGCGCCGCCGGTAGCGCCGCCTCCGGCGCCGGCTGCGGCGCGGGCTCGGGAGACGGGGCGCGAGATCAGGAGTGAGATTGAGATCGGGCGTGAGATTGAGATCGGGCGTGAGATTGAGATCGGGCGTGAGATTGAGCGATCGGAGAGCGGGTGGCGGCGGCAGACTGCATTCGCCGACGAGCAGTGCGGCCGGCTCATGGAGCGGCGGCAGCGGCGCCGGCGCGGCCCTGTGCGCGTGCGCTTCGCATCGCGCCCGTCGGTCCGATACTATGAGCCTCCGTCGCCAGAGTGTCTGCCCGATCCGGAGGCACCGGCCGCGGCAACAGCCGCTGCGCCGGCCGCGGCGTGTGGCTCGACCATGACGGCCGCGATAGCGCCACGTCCTCCGCGGCCATCGAGCCTTCCGAAGCCGACGTACACGGTCACCAAGGTCGCCACCGCTGCGATTGGCGCGGCACGGGGCGAGACGGGGGGGTCTCTGGCGGAGGGGAAGGAAGGACCAGACCCAGGGGGGCGGTTTGCTGACCTCATCGAGCACGCCACTGAGCACTCGACAAGGGCGGCCCCTCGCACGTTCCCCAAAGAGGGATGGACAAGGGGGCGGCCGTGCTCTGCCTCTTCCACCGCCTTCGCCGCCTTCTCGTCCTCGTCCTCGTTCGTGTCCTCGTCCTGCGCGGCCTTCGTCGCACAGCGCTTGCCCTCGACCACAGTGGAGGTGCGCAGCTACTGTGAGCACACCCGAGTGCGCGCCATAGTCGCTGAGCGTGGCGCCGAAGGTGGCAGCGGCCAGCTCGTCCTCGAGGACCACGTGAGAGTGCCGCTGCTCGCGTTGCATTCTCACCCGCCGCTGCTCGCATCGGAAGGGCACCTCCAACTCCAGAGTGATGCCGCACCGACGCACGGCGGGCGGGAAGCAGCTTCACAGCGGGAAGCATCTTCACAGCGGGAAGCAGCTTCACAGCGGGAAGCATCTTCACAGCGGGAAGCAGCTTCACGGCTAGCGGCAGAGGTGGTGTACTTTGATGCCCTCGCCTGGCGTGCACCTGCAGCGGCGGACTCCCTGGCTGGCACAACGCCCACGCCCACAACGGCGGCACTCCCGCTGGTCTCTGTGGTCAACCGGAGCGCGCGCCCGATGCTCATCTATCTGGCGGTGGAGGACCTCGACGGCGAGGGCGAAGGCGAGGGCGAGTTCAAGGGCGAGGGCGGCTGCACGGAGCGCGTACTTACTCCTTGGGCGGGTGCGGCATGCGACGCGGAGCGGCCCGTCGCGCTTGTACACGGCGGCGACAATTGCTTGCTGCTAGCCCCTTTCGAGGGCACGTCGCTCTGTGAGGCCGAGGATGCGGAGAAGGCTCCCTTTGGCATGAGCAACACCTTCCGATACGACGCCGCGAGCGGCGCAACAGTCGAGGGGCAGCTGCGCAGGCCCGGGCGACAGCGGCTACGCTTGGAAGCCGCGTTCCAAGCCCAAGCCCAACCCGCGGGTGGGCCCACGCTCCTGGGCGCAGAGTACGATGAGGAAATCGAGCCCTCCTCGGCCGAGGCGCCTTTTTGCGTCCTGAGCGTGGCGTTGATGTAGTACGACTGTACGCTAAGTTCCGCCGCGGGGCGCGCGCCGGTAGACGAAGCCTCGCTACTCCGCGTGTTCGCACGGCAGTTCGGCCACGCGGCGTACCGACGACAGTGTGCCGTAACGTAAGTAGTTGTACAGCGCGGTAGAGCGTGTTCCGTCGATCTCGTGTCTTTCATCACCGCGATGCACGCGTCAAGCATATTAGCGCAAAGAAGAGTCTCTCGACGGTCTCGCACCGCCGCGCTCCCCGCCCTCCCTCACCGCCCGCGTCCGGCGCAAAGACCAAAGTCCGGAGGGTGCAAGTGCGGAAGTGCAAGTCGGGGGAAGCGCGCGGCAAGCGGACGCCCGTCGCCCGGGCGCAGCCGCAGGGCGGGGCAGGGGCGCGCCGCAGCAAAGGCCAAAGCGGACGCACTCGCGGGCGCGGAACCGCGGATTAACAATCTTTTACCTGCACACTGCACACACCAGCACACTGCACACACCAGCACACACTGCACACTGCGCACTACCTTCACCCGACACACCTCCACCCTCCACCCCCCTTCCCCCCACACCCGTCACACGCTCCCGCGTGGTCGTCCTACTCCCCCCGACCCTTGTACTGCCGAAATCAACTATTTATGGTATGCTATCGAGACGATACGTATCGTGCCGTGGTGCATAGCGCAATGCGCGAGCATGTCCAGCACGAGTCAAAGGGTGAACGCGCCCGACGCCCGACGCCCAGTGACTTACCCCCGCCGAGAAGCACTGCTCGACGTCCATGAGATCCAACTCCCAAACGGGCTCAGCCCTCACCCTTTCCCTGTTGGCAGTCTCGAGCCTAGACTCGCCGCAATCGCTGCACAGCATGCGTGCAGTGGCGGCGCGACGGCGCGAGGGCAACGCCCCTGATCTGCCCTGACAGCACGGGGGCCGTGCACGCCGCGGCGCGTGCTCACATTTCCTATGCGCTCTCCTTGCCCCCATGTCATCCGTGTCCCCATCGCATCCGCCCGTTCGTCCGTCCGACTTCAAAACGTCCTTGAACTAGTCTTTGAGCCCCTTGCCGGGCGTGAAGGTGGCGAGGAGCGTATCCGAAAAAGTCTGGAACAGCGAATTGTTCGACTCGGCGGGCGGCGGCGGCGCGGACGCCTCGCCGCCCGGCGACGCCGGCGCGTCCGTGTTGACGCGGTACGACTTCTCGAGCGAAGACTTGGAGCGGTTCTTGAACTTCTCGCGGTACGACTGGTCCATTGTCGATGTGAGGGAATCCGAAGACGCCGTACTGTCACGTTCCGGCGCTCCGGGGGCCGCGATGATAGAGGTGCGCAGTGGGCGCTTGTTCTTGATGCGCGCCACGGGGCGCGGGTCGACATTGCTAGATCCGCGGGGAGTCGCCGCGCCAAATGCGACGTTGACGGCCTCGCTGACC
>ENA-UOXO01002161-UOXO01002161.1-mixed-culture-metagenome-genome-assembly--contig:-NODE-2161-length-11832-cov-39.372421_pt1 | contig 11832 bp, 18 predicted proteins | sample MGYA00238162_ERZ761640 | MGnify/ENA primary metagenome ERZ761640 (study PRJEB28914, sample SAMN08778297) | mixed culture metagenome | isolation source: Freshwater growth medium | place: USA...
CGGCGGCGTCGGCAGGGGCAGCAACGATGGCGGCGAGGGCAGCGGCCATCGCTGCCGCTGCAGCGTTCGCAGCGGCAACAAATGCCGCTTGGAGCTGCTGGTGATGGGCCTGGAGGGCCTGCAGCGGCGCTGGTGGTGGCAATGGTGCAAAAGGCGCTGCTGGAGGTGGCAATGGTGCTGGAGGTGGCAGTGGCGGGGGAGGAGATGGCGATGGTGGTGCTGAGGGAGGAGGCGGTGGTGATGGTGACGGCACATCCTCAAAATTAAACCCAAACTCATAGTATGAGTCATCCACGAAGTCATAGTCAGAGTCATCTGTCTGATGTTCCATGTCTGAACCATCATCGTTGGATGATGGCGGTGGCATGGTGGGCATTGGCTGTGGAGGTGGTGGTGGTGGTGCGGTAGGACGACCGCAGTCGTGGTGGAGTGTCATGTGCCCCCCCGGAGGAGTACACCAACACCCTTCGGATGGTTGCCCCGGCCTCCAGCAACATGTTGCTGAGAAGCCCTTTCCCTAGCCTGGAGGCCTCATGGACCTTCGCATCCAGCGAAAGGTCAGCGAAAGGTACGCATTGGCGGCCGAGTTATTCCTGCCCCTTTTGAAGCTTGTTTTCTCCCTGCCACCGCCTGTCTCGCTGCGGTCTCCACCCGTCAGTTTGTCGATGGTGGCTTCAAAATTAGAAACTACCGTAAAAGGCGGCGCGGTGGGCACGGCCTCGTGGAGAAGCCACGCCACGAATCCGAGTTCTCCCGAGATGGTGTAGACCTTGATGACAGTGACCCTTTGGCCACCGTCGAGAATGATCTCATCGGTAGGAAGAGGAGGAGGATTTGTGGCCCAAAAGTCACGAAAGTAGCTTAAAAGTAGTTCAAATGGATTGGGTTGCGTCGTGGATAGGGGTGGGATAGGGGGCGGCGATGATGATGATGACCGTGGTGAGGGCGGCGGCGAGGGTGGTGGAGAGGGCGGCGGTGAGATGGGCGACATAGTCCGCAAAGTCGGCAAAGTCGGCAAAGTCGGCAAAGTCGGCAAAGTCGGCAAAGTTGTCAAAGTCGGCAAAGAGGCACCCGTCGGTGGCAAAGTCGGCAAAGTCGGCAAAGTCGGCAAAGTTGTCAAAGTCGGCAAAGAGGCACCCGTCGGTCTGGGGCTGTTCAGTCCCGACGGGCGAGGTTGTTTAGCACCGCTTTTAGAAAAGGCGGTGATGGCGATGGTGGTGGTGGCAAGGGCAATGGCGGTGAGGGTGGGGTTGAGAATGGCGAGGGCATGGATGGTGAGGGTGGTTGTTGCAGTGGAGATGAGGGTGAGGGCAGCGAGGGCGGCGGAGGAGGTGATGGTTACAAGGGCGGCGATGGCGAGGAAGGTTAGGGTGGGGGCGGCAAGGGCAAGGGCGTGAGCGGCGAGGGCACGACGTGCGCGGACGGAGAGGGCAAGGGCGAGGGTGGCGAGGGTGGTGAGGGTGGGGTAGGCAAAGGCGAGGGCGGCGAGGGCGAGGGCGGCGAAGGTGAAGGCGGCGAGGGCGAGGGCGGCGAAGGTGAAGGTGCGGGGGGCGGTGAGGGTGAGGGCGGTGAGGGCGAGGACGGCCAGGGCGGCAAAGGCTGGGGTGGTGAAGGCGATGGCAGTGGGGGTGAGGGTGGAGGTGGCAAGGGCGGCGAAGGCGGGAGTGGCAAACAAGGCGAGGGCGGCGAAGGTGGTGAGGGAGGAGAAGGTGAGGGTGGCCGTCAGGATACGCCGTCGCCTTTTTTGTAGACTCTGTGACAGTTATGCAAGCGACGAGAGTCGAGGCAAGCACGTCAGCACCTTATTCTTCACCCCATCGGGGCGCTGGGAAATTTTCAAGGGGTCTCTGTGCACGTACTTTCTGTATAGTTGACCGAAGCATCGGTAGCAGTTGTAGGGCATGTGCAAGCGAGAGTCGTGGCAAACACGTCAGCACATCTCCCCATCGGGGCGATGGGACTCGTCAGCAATTTTCCCAATGGGGCGCTGGGAATTCTAGAATCAATGGGTGTTTGCACTCACGTATAAGTATATGTAGAGGGCGGAGATGTAGAACAGGTCGATGCCTCCCACGAAGCGGATCTGACTGCCCACGACAGGCGTGACCAACCTGATGAGCGATGCAATCCAATGAATGATGAGGGAGGCAATCTGGTTAATGCGAGGCCATCAGAGGGCATCAGAGGCCATCAGACGCATCAGATCATGAGGGTTTGACGAACCTTGTGAGGAGCCAATGCGCCGAGGCGGCGGCTTTCTTCGCCGACTCGGCCCTGTCGCCTTCGAGACACGAAGGGGTGCGCTGTGGTGAGCACTTTGCAGGCAAGGCGGGTGCACAGAGGCCATCCTCGTGATTCGCGGGTCATGCACGTACCTTGGCGTAGCGCCACGTATGCAATGCTCCCAGCCTGGGCGGCGCTCTGGTTGGCCGGGTTGTCGCGCGCGAGCTCGGAGAGAGCAGAGGTCGCGCGGGCCTTAACCTGATGAGGGATGCAATTCGAGGCCACCAGAGGTCATCAGAGGCCATCAGCGATCATCAGCGGTCATCAGAGGTTTTTATCAGCACCACACCTGCACATGCACGTCCTCCGATGAGAGCATGTACACAGGTCATCAGAGGTCATCAGAGGTCATCAGCGCGCGGTCATCAGTACACCTGCGCGTGCATGTCCTCTGATGAGAGCATCGAGCACAGAGGCTGCATCCCACTGGCCGCTGCTATCGCCTCTCCCTCGGTGCAGTTGCCGGCGAGGTGCCAGAGCGTGCGCGCTGCCGCCGCGTGCGTCGCCAAGTTGCCCTTTGAGAAGCGCGTGATGAGACCTGTGGGGAAGCCGAGGAGGCGTCGTGGTGAGCCCTGGCATACTGAGGGGAGGGATGCCATTTGGAGCGCAGCGCGTGATGAGCCCTTGGATGTTCCCAGAGCCAATCAGAGGAAATCAAATGCAATCATTTAGGTGCAATGAGATGAGACCTTGGAGCGGCTCATTGTTGGTGGCCACGGCGAGCAATGCGGAGGTCGCCTCGCGCGGCGCGTCAGCGTTGTAACCACCCTTGGCGTTCGACTCAAGCCACATGATCAGAGGCGGCATGCCCCCAACCTTGGCAGTTGCGAATTGGTTCGCCTGGGCAGTTAGAGGCCAATCATGGGCAATTAGAGGCCAAACATGGGCAATTAGAGGCAAGCAGGGGCATCTAGAGGTAATCGGGGGCCAATCAGAGGCAATCAGTGGCACTTAGAGGTAATCAGGGGCCAATCAGAGGCCATCAGGCACACTACCTGGTTGCCCGCGGACAGCTTGGAGACTGAGTATAGGACGCCATTTACCTCCGCTCCTGATGCCATACCCACGTCTCCTCGCACGATCAGGATGCACTCAGAGCCATCCAGCCCGCACCGGTAAATGGCTCGGGAGGCGGTGACGCTGTAGAAGAGATGAGGCCCGAAGGTCATCAGCGCGGAGGGCGCGATGCCCCGCCGGATGGTGAGCACGGAGACACGGAGGGGGTTGGCGTCGGTCGCGTGCGACTTCTCTTCGGCGACCATGAGCAGCGACGCATTGCCAGGCTGCCTAACGGACACGTACGCGGCATGCACCAGACCTTCGGCGCTCACGACGGCACCAACAGCACGTGAACCACGCAGCAGTGAGGACAGCACCACCTCGCACCCGCGCCCGTCGAGGAAGCTGCGCTCGATCTTACAGCCGCCGCCTGGCGCGAGCGCCGTCCAGTACAGCCGCGCCGTCGGCCGATGCAGAAAGGGGCTGTCCGACTGCGCGCCCACCGGTATGCCCTCGAGCCATACGGTGTTCGCGAGAGCGTCGGCCGCCTCCTCGGGCTGCGTGGTCACGGGGCCGCCACCAATCCTGGCGCCGGGGGCGTCTGCAAACCGGTAGCGTCGGAGCAGACCCGAATGCAGCACGTACACGCGCTTACCGAGCGTATCAATTGCCAAATGCGAGTGCCCTTCGATCGGCAGGGTGCGAAGCACCGTCATCTCCGCCTCCCGGGCCGCGAGCGCCTCCGCCGCCGCCTCGTACTTAACGCGCTCAGGGTGCTCGCGCGCCGCCGCACGTGCGGCCGTCGCCGCCTGCACCTGCACAATCTCCCACGATCTCGAGGCGCGGTCGGCGAGCGTCGTCTCGAGCGCGGGCGCAGCGACCCGGCGTGCCGGCACGGCGCCTTGGGTGAGCTCCTCGAGCATCGCCTCGCGCCGCGCGACGAGCCGAGTCTGCAAGTCGGAGGTGGTGCGCGCCCGCTGCACCACCGCCCCACCAGCGGCGCCGGCACTCGCGTACTCGAGGGTCCCGTTGAACGCGCCGATCTTCTTGACGCGGGACGTGTCCGCGAGCGTGAAGGAGACGAGCAGGTCGCCCTGGTTGATGTTGTTGCTCGCGGGCTTCTCGTGCTTGATCACGTCGTCCTCGTGCTTGATCACGCCGCTCTCGGTCGCGTTGAGTGTGATGATCAACTTCATCGCCTCGGCCTCCTTGACGCTGGCGCCGCCATCACCTATGAGCTTGCCGGTGAAGTCCGAGTGCCGGTCATACAGGGTCGGGAGGAGTGCGGCCACGCCATCGAGCACCAAGCGCAGGCCGAGGGCCTCCTCCTTGGCAAAGACCTGGTGCGACTCAACGCCGTAGGCCGCGTACATGGAGCCGTCGGCCTGCTCGCGGTAGCGCACCTCGATCCACTGTGCTCGGATCTTGAGGACCATCGTGTCATGCGCCTTGGGTGTCATGCGGAACGAGTACTTGACGTCGTCGTACGTGATGTCGACCTCATCCGCGTACTGATAGAAGGGCATCTCCCGAGAATCTGCGTGCGCCCCGGGAGCGAACTCGATGCCGTTGAGTGAGAGTCGTAGGGCGACGCTTGACGGCAAGAGACCGACAGCGGGGGGACGAGCAGCGAAGCAGAGAACGAGGGTGGCGCTGGAGTGCGTCGCTTGAACGGTGCCGTTGAGCGCATGGCTGCAGATGGAGAGGAGGTCACCAGGGGTCATCAGTGGTCATCAGCGGTCATCAGAGGTCATCAGAGGTCATCAGAGATCATCAGCGGTCATCGGAGGTCATCAGTTGGTCTCTCAGAGGGCTCCGTGTAGAACTTACGGGTAGCCCTCGAACGCATGGCCTTCAAACGGTCCGAACTTGCACAGGGAGGCCGACGGCGTGGTGCGCGCATAGCCCTCGAAGCCGTCGCCGCGCAGGTAGAGGCACGTCCCCCCGTACACAGGCCCACCGGTTGGTAGGACAGAGGAGAGTGTGAACGGGCGGGCAAGTGTGAAGAGGATAGGGTCTCGTCGCCCCCCTACCCAGTCGGCGTATTCGGCGCCGAGCGGAGCGGAGACGGAAATCTCGATCGACACGCGCCCAGGAGCACGCGCGCCCCATGCGGGCGACGCGCATGCAAACGCGCCGTCGTCGAGCGCCGTACCGGGCACGCGCACGCCCGACGGGCCGCCGAAGCGGCACTGACCGCCCAACACGGCGCTGCCCGCGACGGCGCGCACCTCGCGAAGAATAACGAAGCCCCTGCCTAAGATGGTCAAGGGGACGCCACCGTTTAGGAAGGCCCCGGTCGGCGAAACGGTCGAGAGCGCTGGCAGCGGGAAGATGACGAATGCATCGGCGCTGCTCGCATTGAGTTCCGTCGACGACTCTGCGGCGAGACGGGCGGCGAGGCGAAGCAGCTGCTGCGCGTCTGTCTCCGGTGGCTCCGGTGGCGACGGCGGCACAGCGGATGGCGGCATGCGGGGGGTGGTCGTCGTCGTCTCGGTCGAATTACCGTCGTCATCAGGCGACGGCGACGGCTCGGGAGGTGGCGGCGGCGGCGGCGGCGGCGGGCGCAATTGCCAGGGCAGCGTCGGTGCGATCTCACCGGTAGCTCGAGTCTCGTCAACACCGTTGATGGTAATCCCAATCCGTACGTAGAGCAGCCCGCCGCCACCGCCGTCTCCGCCGCCACCAGCGACGCCGTGGTGGGCGGACGCGCCGTCGTGGGCGGACGCGCCGTCGTGGGCGACGCCATGGCTGTCGCTCGTGCCATTTGCCCACGACGGCGGCACGAGTCCGTACACGTCCCGCGGCGAGTGGCATCGCAACTGCGTATCGCTCAGCCGCGTGGCGGCGCTCGTCTGACGAAACCTGCCGCCACGCGCCGTGGTGAAGATGCACCGAGGGGTTGCATGCAGCAGGCCGGAGAAGCCGACGCCTTGCACTAGGAGGAGCGTGTGGCTCGTGCCGGCGGGCGGCGTGACTGAATGGACTTGGAGGCTTGGGTAGATGGAGATCCGCACCTGCACTCAGCACACAGCGGCACTCAGAGGCACACAGTGGCACTCAGACGCGCTCAGAGGTCATCAGGGGCCAGTAGAGGCCATCAGAGGCCATCAGAGGCCATCAGAGGCACTCAGAGGCCATCAGAGGCACACCGGCGAGATCGGGTTGAGATAGTCTTCTCCATTGAGGGCGAGCTGCACACGCACGGCGCTCGCATTCTGTGGGAGACTTTCCGTAGTGAGCAGACAGATGATCGTGTCGGTGTAACCGCTGCCCAGCCGGTCCGCCGCCGCGCCCGACACGGCGACTGTCTCGTTACCGCCGCTCAAGTCGGCGCCCGTCTCGTCGTAATCACCGCCGCTCAGGTCGGCGCCCATGCCGCCGCCCATCCCCCCTCGGTACTTCGACCCCACAGCCGATTCCACAGCCGACCCCACAGGCGTTTCCACAGCCCCCGCGCTCGCCGCCAAGGCCGCCGCAGCTGCCCGAAAGACCACCGCCGCCCTCGAGCGGCACCGTGCGAGCGTGCTGTGCCGAAGCCGAGCTTCGTCATACTCCTCGCACGCCCGCGACGGCGCGTCGACGGGTAGGAATCGGCACTCGGCAAGGCCGGCCGCGCCCCCTTCGCCCACGACGGCGCCGCCCACGCCGCCCACGACGGCGCCGCCCACGCCGCCCATCGCGCTGCTGAACTCGCGATCGCGCGCGTTCACGCCGCCGACGTGGGCGTTCACGCCGTTCGCTGGTGTGAAGTCGCGCCCGTTGAGCGAGATTGCGAATCTCGCGTGTGCCATCGGCTGCGGCGGCGTGGTGCAGTTGAGCGCCCCGTCGTCGGCGCTCGAGTTCACGCGCACATGAAGGCGGCCGAAGGCGCATCTGCACTCAAGGGGGAGGCCATGAGGCAATTAGGGGTCATCAAGGGGATCACCATGAGGCAATTAGGGGTCATCAAGGGGATCACCATGAGGCAATTAGGGGTCATCAAGGGGGTCATCTGCACTCAAGGGGTGACCGTCAGGCAATTAGAGGTCATCGAGGAGGTCATCAAGGGGGGCGACCAAGGGGTTATCAAGGGTCCATCAGGGGTGACGCACCTCGCAATGGAGGCATTGAGGCGCATCCCATCCAACCGTCGGCCGAGCGCCGTGACGGTAAACCCCCCCCGGACGGGACCTCCCGAGGGCGAGATTGAGGAGAGCGCCGGCCCGAGGTAATAAAGGAACTCGCGGCAGGTGCCGAAGAAGCAGGGAGCGTCGATCGAGGGCGGCGCGTCGATCGAGGGCGGCGGTGGAGGCGAGGAAGGGGGGGGCATGCCGATGGGCGGGGGGGACGTAGTATTCGTCCCGTTGGTCAAGTTCAGCAGGAGCGCCGTGTCGGTGGCGTTGGCGCCGTTGGCGGCGAGGGTTTCGTCGATTTCGTCAGAGAGGTCGAGGGTGCTCTCGTTCAGCGGCGGCGGGAGGCGATCGCCGTACGAGTTGATACGAATCTGGCGAGCGAGATGGAACGAGATGCGGTGAGATGGGGCGAGATGGGGTGAGATGGGGCGAGATGGGGTGAGATGGAACGTGCGGAGAGCAATCAGCATCACTCACATGTAATCAGTTGCCATCAGCTGCAATCACCTGTTCATCGAGCGCATGTCAGGTCACTGCATCGGGTAATTGCATCAGGTGATTGCAATCATGTAGTTGCAATCAGGTAATCACCTGACCATCGAGTGCGATGCGCAGCGTGAGGAGAGAGCCGGCGCAGTGGGCGGGCGCATGGGCGTCCTCGACGGTTACAGGGAGTGGCGGTGGAGGCGCCGAAACGGTGATGATCTCGATGACGCTGAAATTAGTCGCGTTCGTCATGTTGAAGGCCTGATGAGCGATGCGATCAGAGGTCATATGAGGCCATGAGAAGCAGCGTCCAGGGACACTCAGTGGCAATCAGTGGTCATCAGCGGCTCTCGATGGCAATCAGCGGCTATCAGCGCACACAATCAGTGGCAATGAATGGTCATCAGTGGTCATCAGTGGTCATCAGCGGCTCTCGGTGGCGATCAGCGCACACACCGTGGTATTGGTCGCGTTGGTCATATTGAGCCCGAGCGTCGTATTGGTCATATTGAGCGGCGGCTGGTAGGGTGGCATTGAGGGGGGCAACGGCGGCGCCGAGGGGGGCTGTGAGGGCGGCGGCGCCGAGGGCGGCGGCGGCGGCGGGAAGGGCGGCGGCGGCATGACGCAGCCCAACTCCAAGGGCGACGGGGTGGGCGCGAGGCATGTGAGCGAGGTGCCATCTGGCGAGATCGAGATCACCCGACCGTAGGAGGTCTGCTCGCCGAAGAGGCAACGCGCGACGCTCACGTCGGCCCCGAGGCCATGGAAGCCGCGACCGAGCACCTGCCATATTAGGCAACCATGGGCGCTCAGAGTTGATGGGATGAGGAGAAGGGCAATCAAGGGGCCTGTGGAAGCCGTGCCCGAGCAGCCAATCAGAGCGTGCACTCCGTGCACAATCACCGTGACGAGAAGCAGTGATGAGGGATGCAATCAGGGCGTGCACTCCGTGCACAATCACCGTGACGAGAAGCAGTGATGAGGGATGCAATCAGGGCGTGCACTCCGAGCACACTCACCGTGACGAGCGTGCCGCCACGCTTGGGGCCTCCGGTGGGCAAGATGCCGAAGACGTGAGGGTCCTCGTAGTACCTAATGAGGCACGCAATTCGTACGCAATTAGTGGCCATCGGAGGCAATCAGATGCAATCAGATGCAATCAGATGCAATCAGATGCAATCAGAGAGGTCTCGAGCTAGGCAACGTACGTGAAGCCACTCCCACTAAGTGGTCTGAGGTAGTGGTGGTCGTTGAGGGCGAGGCTGAAGTCGGAGACCCCAGGGGCGAACGTAGGTTCGTTGACGAGCCCGTACCCCCGGACAGTGACGAGCGTGCCGCCCCCTACCGGTCCTCTTGTGGGGAAGATGGAGAGGACGGACTGCTGGTTGTACCGGTAGATGGCGGGGGGGCGGGCGGAGAGGAGGTGCTCGCCATTGAGGGCGATGGTCACCTGTGGAAGGATGGGCGCCGCAGTGAGCGTGTGCATGCATGCTGGGAGAGGAAGTGCTCGCTATTGAGGGCGATGGTCACCTGTGCCAACAGAGGGCACTCAGCGGGCACTCAGAAGGCAATCAGAAGGCAATCAGTATCAGAGGGAAGTCAGAGGGCACTCAGAGGGCACTCAGAGGGCACTCAGAGGGCACTCAGAGGGCAATCAGAGGGCTCGCAAAGCTCAAAGGGTACTCCGAGACGGCAATTGTCACCTCAACCTCCGCCGTGCCACCCACGCCCACGAGATCGACATCTGGAGCGACGAGATCGAAATCTGGAGCACTGCAGCGTACAAGCGTGCCTGCGCCGCTCCCACCCCAGCTCGCAACGCCTCCATCGCCTCCGCCGCCTCCGCCTCCTCCGCCGCCTCCGCCGCCTCCGCCGCCGCTGCTGTCGGCACTGCTGCTACCGGTAGCACTGTTGCTGCCTTCTCCGCTCGTGACCTGTAGGAAGACGTCGAGAGTGCCAAATGCATGCATGCTCGTACCTAATTAGGGTTCGGGGTAGGGTAGGGGGAATGAGCGCGCCGAGAGCGCGCCTTGTCGATGCATGCATGCATTGCTCATACCGGTAGGTGCCGCCGTTGACGAACCCGCTGATGAGGCGCCTACATCAGCCGAGGAGGGAGGGGGCTCGGGCGCTCGGGGCGGCGCGGGCGGCGCTCGGGGCAGCGCGATGCCGCTCAGCTCGATCGAGATCACTTGGGTGATGACGGTGCCGAACTTGCAACGCGTCGTCGCGAGCGTTGACGCGCCGAAGACGTCGAAGCCGAAGCCGGTCACTGCCACGCTCGCGTTCGCCGCCTCCGAGGCGGTGCCCGGGACGGCACGGTCCTCGGCAGCAGCGGCGGCGGCGGGTGTGCTTGGGGTGCAACACGGCTCATCGCCGCGCAGTGCCGGACCGGCGCGAGGCCAGAACGTGTGCAGCACCTGCTCATAGTAGCGGAAGTAGAGGTAATTAGAGGTCATCAGAGGTCATTCGAGGTCATCAGAGGTCATTCGAGGCGAGCACCTGCTCATAGTAGCGGAAGTAGAAGTAGCTGCCGTTGAATATCGCCCGCAGCGACGTGGTCCGATTGGCACTCAACACGGCACGCAGCCACGGCCGGTAGGGCCCGATCGCTGTGGAAGCGAGGAGGACGAAACCGTCGTCCTCGGGATGGTCCCACGTGGGCATGAGCTCGAGCGTCATGTTGGGCACGTGCGTCGGGAAGGGCACCAGCGCCTGCGACGTGTGATGAGGGGGGTACTCAGCAGAATGCAAGTGCACTCGGCTACCGTGGTACTCAGCGGCGATCACCTCATCAGGGCTCATCAGAGCTCATCTGGGCTCATCACGGAGGGCTCATCAAGGGAGGGCTCATCAGGGCTCATCATCAGGGCTCATCATCAGGGCTCATCAGAGCCGCGCGCACTTCCAAGAAGAGCTCATCGCGCGTCGTCCTGGTCGTGAGCACGCGCGTCGTCCTCGAGCTGCACTCGAGCACGCCTTGCGAGATCAAGAGCTCGCGCACCTGTGGGGAAGGGTGAGACGCCGTGGTGAGCGCATGCATGTGCGGGAGCGCAGTCATGAGCGCATGCATGCGCTGGGCGCGCGCGAGCCGTCGCGAGCGCATGCATGCACGCATGCATGAGCGAGGCCCACAAGCCTGCGCACCTCGTCGTCGGCCATGGTCGTCGGCGCGCCCAGGGCATCCGTCAGTTGATCTCCGGCAGAAAACGAAAGCCCGAGCGCCGCTGAGATGACCTGCCTGAGCTGTTCGGTGGCGTCGGAGGCGCTTAGGAGGAGGATAGTGAGGACGGGCGGCAGGTAAGCCTCGGTCGCGTTCGTCAAGTTCGAACCGTCGAAGAAGAGAAGCTCTCGCGGAGAGTAGAAGTCCTGATGGGAGGGGTCATCAGCGGTCATCAGCGGTCATCAGAGGTCATCAGAAGAGAAGCTCTCGCGGAGAGTAGAAGTCCTGATGGGAGGGGACATCAGCGGTCATCAGAGGCCCTCAGGGATCATCATGGGTCTGCGGGCGCATGAGGTTTCGTCACTCGATCAGGTTTCATCGCTCAATGAGGTTTCGTCACTCGATCAGGTTTCATCACCCACCTGCCCATTGACGGAGAATTCCACAAGAGCGCTCCCCTGCCGACCGGGCGGCAAGAGGCACACCGCATACGTGGGGCCCACCGCCACCGCTGGAGCCGCCACGCCGCCGGCTTGACACAACGTGAGAAGACCAACGTGAGGAGATCGCACCTCGTAGCCCGGCCGTGCGCTCAGGTGATTCCACAGGTCGCGTGAGCCCTCAGGCGCCGTATCGGGCAGCCTCGAGGGCATCATCCAGCGACGCCCGTCATGCGAGTGGTCGGCGATGGCGCGCACCTGTGGGGAAGCGAGGACATTGGACTTGAAGTCATCAGGCGTCATCAGGCGTCATCAGGCGTCATCAGGCGTCATCAGGCGTCATCAG
>ENA-UOXO01002162-UOXO01002162.1-mixed-culture-metagenome-genome-assembly--contig:-NODE-2162-length-11827-cov-44.309208_pt1 | contig 11827 bp, 6 predicted proteins | sample MGYA00238162_ERZ761640 | MGnify/ENA primary metagenome ERZ761640 (study PRJEB28914, sample SAMN08778297) | mixed culture metagenome | isolation source: Freshwater growth medium | place: USA...
TCACCAGCATCGAGTCGGCCGCCGAGGATCCACCAGCAGTCAAGGTTCCACCACTGCAGTCCCCTCGACGCAACAGTCCAGCAGCAGCAATCCCGCAGCACGACCCGCGCGCAAACGACATCAAGCACCTCAAGGAGATTTGCCTCGACTTGAAGACAGGCACTGACTTTGCCTCGCTACTCGAGGTTTCCCACCTGCTCCACCAGTCCCGTCTGAAGACGCAGGAGACCGTGTCTGATGCCATGATCATGCTCAACTTCAAGCTCCCATCTGCTCACGAAGAGATGTCTGTGTCCGAACCTTTGACCGTTCGCAAGGGTGGCATCATCAACAAAACGTGCGCCAACGATGTCTTGGCGTTCTGCGCGTCCGCGGAGCAGCCGCCAGTTAATTGGTTTCACATCAACACATTCTATTACGACCCCGCCCTTAAGAGCGCGGAGTCCGTTGACCTTAAGGCTCTCATCGAGATCGGCGAGGCGCTCGGCATCACCAGCAGCGTGATCAAGAATACCATGAAGAACTACGGCAACGGGATGATCTGCACGGAGCAAGGCCCCGGTTGCATCGGCATCGCCTTCGTCGACCTCGTGCGTGTGGACACGAGTGGCCGCGAGGTGCTGCCCCCAAAGCACCTCACGCGAGCGGGCAGCCCGCGAGGAGGTGGCTCTGTCCTGAAGGACATGTGGAGCCCCGACGACAAACCAAGCAGCAAGACGACGGCCAGCTCCATTAAGACCATCCAGCAGCAGCCTATCGCGCTCTTCTATTCCTCGAAGGCGAACACGTGCCTGTCGGTGCGCGTCGCGCCTAGCGGCCTCGAGACGACCATGTGCCACTGGGGTGGCATTGTGAAGCAACTGCAGGAGAAGACCTCACTCGTTTCGAAAAAGATGGACGCCGCGTACCTGATGTTCCTCCTGCTTGCGGATGTCATCAACTCCATCGAGCCGCTGCTCAACATGTACGGAGATGCGCTTGAAGGGCTCGATTTTCTCTTCGACGAGTACGAGCCCACCGTACGGCGCAACCTGATGTCTCGCAGGATGCAAAAGGATCTATGGGTGATCAGGCGTTGGGGCTGGTTGATGAGTACCACCGCGCAAGACCTCGCGGTGGATCCGTGGGATGTATTCACCGAAGAGCAGGAGAAGCCGATCCAGATGCTCTTACAGCAGTCCAACACCCTCGCGACAACCGCAAAAGCGTACCTCGAAAAAGCGGACTCGCAGGAGGATTTCTTCAGCCAGTCCCAGGAACAGTGTACCAACAACCTGCTCTTCAACCTGACCATGTGCACGCTCATCATGGTGCCGCCCTCCTTCTTCACGGGCGTCTACGGCATGAACTTCGACGTTATTCCGGAGCTTCATAACGAAAACTCCTACTTTGCCCTGTGGGGCTGGTGCGTGCTGTGACTCCCCACGCCGCAATTCCCCCATGTTCCATGCACTCCCCCTTGCACCTGCCGAGCATCTTCCCTACCACTCGCCCGCATCTGATCCGCCTTCTTCATATTTGCATCCGACCTGCCGTCTTCAACCTTGCATCATTCTGACCCGCCTCTTCATGTTTCCCCTGCTGCAGCTTTTGGATTTGGTGGCTCGGGTGGCTCATCTTCTTTCTTTGGACCAAGCAATTCAAGCCCGTCCACACTGTGAAGTACTGAGTGTATTACGCAGCCGTCGACGAGAAGGCGTCCGGCATTGAGGAACCCGTTCGCCAGACGAACCCGTGCGCCTGTGACGAACCGTGCGCCTGCAGCCGATCCTCGTCAGGGCCGCCTCACTGCGCCACTCGCACTCGATGCCGCGGGGCAATCGCCCGAGCGCTCGTGCTACAAGGGGGGGCTCGATGCCGCGAGCCTCGACTACAATTGTACCTATGGACATGTGTGTCGCAGCATGGTTCTTGTTAGCTCGTCATGATGATGGCCGGTGTGGCCGCCGAGGCCAACCGAGCCCTGTATGTGCATGCCATGGTGCAAGCCTACAATCTACATGTGATCAGGGAAAACTCGTACCACATTATGTGGAGTGTGGTGTAACGATATACCGGAACGCGCGACCGCGCGGCGCGCGGGCGAGCACGTCGTGTGCGAGCCTCCAGCCGACGATAGTTCGCGACGTGAGAAAATATATAACGGACTGATTCTGATAACGGAAGTGTGTCGAGGACCGACGACGGGAACCTGAGACGGAAGAACGTGCGGTCTGACCGGGAACGACTAAAATGCGGATAAATACTTTTTTTCCGGAAACACATCGTTTTAAATGCCTCCACGGCGCTCTCGCTCAATTTCCTCGACAGCATCGGGCCGCGCGTGCTGCAGCGGTCCTGCTGCTGCCGCTCGCCGCGCCATCGTTGGTGTGTCGCGCTCTCCTCTGGGCTCGGCTCAGAAGAAGCTGGCCGCGCGTCCCTCCGCGGTCGTCTGGATTGGGTCAGAGAGGACGCCCCCAACGACGAGCGCGAGGGCGAGGCCGGCGATCAGCACGCCGACGAGGACCGTCTGCGACGTCTCCGATTTGCTGTCGATCTCGACGAGCTTTTGGCACACGGCCGAGCGCTCACCGTTGGTGTTGCAGTCGAGGATGCGATACACCCAGGTGCCTGGGCTGACCGCATCGTCGAGGAAGACGTACTCGCCGCCCGCGACGCCCTTGGTTTTGAGCGGCGAGAAACTCTTGTACGAGGCGATGTCCGCAAACTCGGGCTGCCCGCCCTTGCGCCGCTGCACGATAAAGCCGGCATTGCCCACCTCATCCTGTGTCGACCAGCGCAGCTCGACCTCCTCCTCGGAAAGCACCTTCGATTTGAGCCCGCCGCCTGCGCCGAGCTCCGCCGCCTGCGGATCGATGAGCATGGTGTCCGATTTTTTCGTCGTCGCCGAGCGTATCTTGCGCTCCGCGCGCTCCATCTTCGCCTTCGCGATCGCCTCGGCGTCAACTTTCATCCATGGCGCAAACTCGACGCCGCTCGCCGAACGCATGTTGTTGATGACCTTCTTGGCCCCCGCGCTCATCTCTGCCTGGACCTGCTCCGACTGGTACTCCTCCTCGGTCATCGCCTGATCGAAGCCCATCGACTTCTCATACTCCGCAACCGACATGCCCGCCTCCTTGGCGAGCTCCTCCATGGTCGGGTAGTTGTCTTCCTCGACGACCTTCATGTGCGCGAACGCGCGTGAGGCGCTCGATGTGCGCAGTGCCGGCCGCGGCGCCACGGCCGCCGAGTGCGGGCCGTAGGCCAGCGCCGAGGACGAGACAAGCATTGCCAGCATCGCCATAACCTCCGGGATCTCGTTAGGTAAATTTCCTGAAATTTCGCGACGAAACAGATGACTTCGCAGAAACAGAAGGAGCCCCCTGCGGCCTTCAGATGGCGATGACGCAATTTATTAGGAAATTGTAACTTCTGTAACGGAACTGTTCGGTCCCGCTCGTGCCAACAATCGTGCCCGCGTCAACTATGCCGTCCAAGCCTGAGACGCGGGCGAAGGGTCAAGGCTCGGACCTCTCGCTCTGCGCCACACTCCTCTCTCTGTTCGACTTCAACGCGCTCGGCGAGGTATCCAAGGCGGACTGGGAGCGCGGCACGACCACGCTGCTGCTTGGGGAGCTCGGGAAAGATGATGTGCTGTGGACACGGCTGCTCGGGCTCTACGATCCGTCCGGCAAGGGCGCCATCCAGCTCGATCGCGTGCGCGACATCCTGCCGATCGACCCGCGCATCTCCGTGCTGCTGCAGCAGCTCGTTCACGCGGTGGCCGGCTGCCGCGAATTCATGGCCGCGGAGAAGAAGAAGCAGACGCAGCAGCAAGAGGTGAGAGCCAACCGCGCGGTGATCGATATGCGCAAGCGGCTGATGCAGCCCGTCTTTTCTGGCTGGTGCGACGCCGTGCGTAAAGACCGCAAGGCGCGCATCCGCGCCGCGCGCTTCATGCGCTCACAGGCCATCGGGCGCGCGTGGCGATCGTGGCGCGGGCTGGCCGACGCATCGGCCGCCAAGCATGCGCGCATGGGCGCGCTGATGCGCCGCATGGTGCACCGCGGCGTAACGCGCGCGCTCATGCGCTGGGTCGCATGGTGGGAGGAGCGGCGGGGGCAGCAGGCCGCGCTGAGGCGCGCACTCTCGCCACTCAACCGCGCGTGGAACCAGTGGAAGGCTCTGTGGAAGGCTCTGTCCGAGCAGAGGGCTGCGTTGAGGGTCGTGCTGCGGCGCGGCCTTGGCGGCGGCGCCCTCTCGAGAGCCTTCAACACGTGGCTCGCGTACCTCGCAGGCCAGTCAGCGCAGCAGGCCAGCACACGCCGGATAGGCGCGCAGCTCGTCGGCGCGCCGATCGCGCGCGCCTTCAACACGTGGCGTGCGGAGCGCGCCGGCAAGCGCGAGATGGCTCGCGCCCTTCGCCATCTCCTCCAGCATGGCCTCGCCAAGGCATGGCGGCGCTGGCGAGGCTCGCTCAAGGACCGTGGTAAGATGCATGCATGCGCTCGTCGGCTGCTTCAGCGAGGCGTGCTCCGTGCTCTCAACCGTTGGCACGCCCTCGCACGCGAGCGCCGGCGGCTCCACGTGCTCGCCACGGCGCGGCGCGCCTTCTCTCCCCTTTGCAAGGCCTGGCGCGTGTGGCTTGAGCACAGCGAGAGGCGCCGCCAGCTGCGAGCGTTGCTCGGTCGCGGGCGGAGCGGCGGCGGGCTGCTTCACAAGGCGTGGCGTCAGTGGGTCGCAGGTGTGCGCGTGTGTGCGTGCGTTTGTGTGTGCGTGCTCGCACGCAGCCCCTGGCCGCCGCCGCCGCTGTCTGTCTGCCACCGCTGCTTGCGGCCGCTGCTTGCCACCGCTGCTTGCGACCGCTGCTTGCGACTGCTTGCTGCCACCGCTGCGACGGCGCCTGCCAATGTTGCGACTGCGCCTGCCACCGTTGCGACTGCGCCTGCCACCCCACGTGCGAACCGGTGCCGGCTCTCTGCGTCGCCCCTGCTCACCCCCCTCCCCCGGCGCTCCCCCCCCTCCCCCCCGCCCTTTCCTCCCCACCCTTGTTTCGCGATCTGCAGCGGCCGGTGACGTAGCCCAATTGAAGCAGTTCCTCCAGCGCTCGGCGCATGCGTTCAAAGGAGGACAGCTCAGAGCTTGGCACAAGTGGCGCGAGGTGCTCGACGAGCTGCCTGAGGCCTTCGCATGCAAGTGCTCACCACGGCGCCCTCCCTTCCCCGCAGGTGCTCGAGGAGCTGCGAGAGGCTAGCGCGATCGCGTCCCGCATCGTGACGCGCGGCCCACAGAGGGCCTTCAGCCGGTGGCGCGGCTTCCTCGATGAGAAGGAGCGGCTGCGCAGCCTGACGAAACGGCTCCTGGCCAGCGGGCTCGCGCGCGCGTTGAATGCGTGGGTCGACTCTCTCGACAAGACCGGTAGGAGAAGGCTGGGGCGCTTTGCTCGTCGGATGGTCCAACGTGCGCTCTCGAAGGCGTGGCTATGCTGGGTTGACCTTCTCGAAGAACGCTCAGGTGCGCTGCGCCATGAGCCATGCCCGGCGCAACGCCCATTTCCGCCGCCGCGCCCACCTCGCCGAGCCGCCGCCGCCGCGCTGCTGCCGCCGCCGCTGCCGCCGCTGCCGCCGCTGCCGCCGCCCACTCCCCATCCTCACCGCCGCCTCGCCTTCCACTGCGCCTGCTGTGCTCGCAGCGCTCATCGCAGCGCTATCCAAATTTGGGAGGCGAGTGCTCCAGCGAAGCGCGCTCGCGGCATTCAACACGTGGCTCGATTTGAAGGAGGCACGCAGGCGCGCGCTCAAGATAGCAGGCCGTGTCGGGCGCGGCTCACTGCTGCGCGCGTGGAATAGCTTGGCGGCGCTCGGCGAGGAGCGACGGCGGCTCCGCCGCTTCGGCGCGCGTCTCAGGTTGCGAGAGGCAGCGCGCGCGATGGTTGGGTGGGTCGACGCCGTGTCCGAGCAACGCGAGGCGGCACGCCGGCGCGACAAGCTCAGGCAGAAGGTGCTCCGCCGAATGCGCGGCGACCTGACGCAGGCGGTGAGTGCACGCACGCCGCCGAACCCCGCCCTTGACCCCGCCCTCCACCCCGCACGCTCGCCACTTTACAGCCCTCCATGAGCCTCACAATAAGCCCTCCATACAGCCCTCGACCCCGCACGCGCGCCACTCTACAGCCCTCCAAAAGCCTCGCCTACTTGGGTGATGCGCAGGTCTTCGACGCGTGGTCAGAGCTCGCAACAGCGGAGGCGGAGCGCAAGCGCGCGCTGCGCCATCGGGCCGCCCATCGGATGCGCAACCAGCTGCTTGTGCTCACGTTTGAAGCGTGGGCTTCCTTGTTGGGTGAAGCGGCTCGACGGCAGCAGTTGATCCGACCTTTTGTCAACTTGCTCAAGAACCGCACCCTCACAATCGTGTTCCGTGCGTGGAAGGACAGCACGGCCGAGGCGAAGGCATTGCGCAAGCGGTACGCGGCCAAGATCGTGCACACGCTCCTCGCCAAGACCTTTGGGGCGTGGGCCGCCCTGACGGCCCAGATGCGCGCGCTCGAGCGCGAGCGGAGGCGTATTGCCACCGAAGCGCTGCGCAAGTTGCAATTTGGGGCCGTGCTGCAGTGCTTCCGCGCATGGAGCGGGTACCTCGTGGCGGCGCGCGAGGCGCTCACGATGGCGGCAGCGCGCTGGCAGATTGCGGGCGCCGCTGCGGCTTTTGTGACGTGGAAGGAGATGGTCTCGGAAGGTTCGAGGCTCGTCGCGCTTGGGCGCAAGATGATCCTACGCGCACAGAACAGCCTGCTCGCGCGCTGCTGGCTCGCGTGGGCGGCTCTCGTGCGGCGCCGCAAGGAGGAGCGCGAGTACTCGAACATGCGCGTGCTGGCAAAGCTCACCGGCAAGGCCGAGCTGCTCGTCAAGGCCCTCTTCTACGCGTGGCGCGACGAGGCGCGCGCGACAGCCCAGCGGCGCTTTGAGCTCACGACGAAGTTCATGGCGCGGTACAAGAACGCGGCGCTGGCGAAGACCTTCCTCGCATGGGTCGCTCTCACAGCTCACGAGGCGGCCATCCGCCGGGCGAAGATGACGCCCGCTGCGGCCTTCATCTCCGGCCAACGCGAGCTCATGCTTCGACTGTGCTTCGACGCCTTTGTGCGCGCCGTGCGTGCGGCCGCCGAGGGGAGGGAGGCCGAGTCGGCTCAGGCGCGCCAAGAGGCGCTGCGCGTAACGGCCGAGTCGTCCTCCAAGTTTGCGGAGTCGGCGCAGGCGCTGCTGCGAACGACGCAGAGCTTGAGCGAGGCGGTCGCGGAGCTGCGCCAGAGCGGCGCCAAACGCGAGCGCTTCGTTGAGGAGACGGTCGATGCAACCGCCTCCCGGCTCGACACAATCGAGAAGCAGCTGCGTCGTACTGAGCAGCTTCTCGCGCCTCTGCCCGCTCAGGCAGTCGATCAGGCCGCGTACGCCCTGATGCGCGAGGAGGTAGGTCGACTGAGTTGCGCACTCGCGGCGACCCAGCGCCAGATGGCCGCGATGCAGAGCGCCAAGGCGGGCCGGCACGAGCTCGCCTTGATGGCGAATGGTTGGCACGCGATGCTCTTTGGCAGCGGCGGGGCAGCCAGGGTGCTCCGACACATGCAGACGACGCCCGCGACGACGCCCGTGCCCGTTGCGTTCGCGCCGCCCGAGCCGGCGTACGCGTTGCCCACGTACCAGCCCGTGCACCTGCCCGCCACCGCGCCGCTCGATGCGAGCGCGTTCGCCGCTGCCGAGACGGGGGACAAGCCCAGGCAAGCCCCGCTCGTCACGGCGGTGGATGGTCCGGGCGCGGTTGCGGCGATGAGCTCGGCGGCGGCGGCGGCCGAGGCTCGTTCCACTGAGGCCAGCAGCCTACGGCCGCATCCCCCCGAAAGCCCGCGGCCGCAGAGCGCATCCCGGCCCGGCACCACCGGCCGACCCACAGCTGCCGTTGCCGCCGCTCGCGCCGCGCAGCCCATCGAGTACGGCATGGTACGGGAGTCGCAGCCCGAGTACGGCATGGTACGCCAGGCGTCGCGGCCCGAGTCAGCGCGACCTCTCTCAAGGACGAGCGTTCGTGCGGCCAACGAACCGTTCGTCGAGGTGACCGACCTAGCGCAGCTCTTCAGCACGCAGGTGCCGGGGCGCTCTGCGGGCAGCGGGCGACCTTCGACGACGGTCAAGCGACCGACCAGCGCAGCCTCGGCGCAGCAGCGTGTCGGACGACTGCCGGGGGTCTGATGAGGGCGCGCGCCGTGGTAAGCACTTGCATGCAGCTTCGGCGCAGCAGCGCGCCGGACGACTGCCCGAGGTCTGACGATATGCATCTCGGTCTCCCGCACATACCTGACAGTGTCACGTGACCGAGCACGGCTTGCAGAACGGCTGCGGCCAGGTACCTCCACAACCTGGAGAGGCGGCGGAGACCACACAGAATACGGAGGAGCGGCAGCCCACCGCACATTGCCATGTGCGAACACGTGATTGGTATGAGGCCCAGTTGAACCCCCAAATACGAAATAGGCATCAACGGTTTGAAATTACATCGCATACCGTACCGGCCCAAACATCGAAATACGCATGCGCGAGGTCATACCGGCGCGGGATCGCCGCTCGCGGCGCATTGTCGCCGGCGGGGGGGCTTGCCGCGTTGCGGGGGGGCGCGAGCACGGGCGCGAGTATGCGGTAGGGCTTATATCTGGATTCGCACACTATCCCCACCACCTGATTTCAGTCTAAGTGCCCTGACTGACTGTTGATTTTGGTTCGGCCTATACATACGATAACGTAACGGTGGGCTAGCCGGGACGCCGACTCGCGAGCGGCGCACCCGCGGACCCTCGATAGCTTGACGAGCGTCATACCTCGTCTTTCAGCTGATCGATCTCGTCTACAGTGCCATCTCCAAGATCCAAGTCACTCCCCTTCATCATGGTCATGCCGGGCATGGCGGGCATGCCCGCCAACAATTTCTCAAGCTCGTCATCCTTCGTGTTCATCCTGGGACTGAAAATCTCATTCTTGCGCACTTTGCCCTCAGGCCAGACCGGCTCCTTCCCCTTTTTGCACACGTTGGCCATCTTGGTGCAGACGCGCTGCGCCGTGGTACCAGCCGATTTCTTTTCTCGGAGCAGCTCGACGAGTTCATCGGCGTCCACCTTCTCCATCACCTGATCGCACGCCTTCGCAATAGTCCTGCACTCGCGCCTGCAGTTGCCTGGGCCGATGTGCGACAGCACAAGTTTCTGTCCCTGTTTGGACACGTCAAGCTCAGACATCCAGAGACCCTCGTCTCCACGGCCTTCCTTGCCATCCGCGTCCGCATCGCAGATCTTCTCAAGCATGTCCTCCACCGCGCTCTGAGTTGACATGGCGGCTGCACGCTTCACCGCCTCATGTACCATCTTCGTGCAGGTTTCGCATCGTATGTACTTGAGGTCTTCGGTAAGTGGCGCGGGCTTTGGCTTCTTAATCATTCCATATTCTCCCATCATTTGCGCACTGGCCAGAGCGACGGCCAACAGGAATGCGGAAGGCCGCATTACGGAAGGCCGCATTTCGGAGTGACGTGTCGTGCACCGTAATTCCATACTAGGCAATGAAAGAATCCCTCCAGTGTTTCGTCGCACGTCTACAAGAAATGCACAGCTGCTGCCTTGCAAGTCCCGGATCGTGTTTCGTCATTCATGCGACTCACATTCGTGAGAAAAAGCAATGACCTTCTCCAGTTCCTTCTCCACGATGTTTGGAGTAGGTAGCTCTCTACTAGCGCCGCTGCTGCCGACAGAGCACGAGAGCGGCCTCCACGCCATGCTGCTTGGCTTACGGCACGCATCGATGGCCAGTGACCAGGAATTGCTTGCTCTCGTCGAGAACGCCGTCGAGGCCCTCGCCGACGCCGATCAGGAGGCCGTGCTATCAGCGGCCGCGCGACCGCACAGTGAGGTTCGTGATGCCTTGCACGCACTCGTGGCGGACAAGCGCATCGCCAATGGCGATCCGGCGGGTGACGAGACTCTGGACTCGACGATGCTAGTGCCGCTGCTGCGGCGGGCGAGCAGGCTCTCGTGTATGGACGCTGAGCTCGGGGAGCGCCTCCTCAACGCAGTTGGGGTTCTCACAGCGAGCCTTGCGGGCCATGGCGAGCACACGTGCCGCATCAGCCTCGGCGGCATGCGCGCGCCGATTGTGCTGCGCCACGTGCCCAGCGGGCCGTCCAATGGCGTGCGCTTCTGGCCAGTCGCCAGGCTGGGCGTCGGCGTGTGTGCCGTTGGATGGGCCGGCCTGCGCATCATGGGCCGCACCGTGCTTGAGCTTGGATGCGGCACGGCCGCCGTCGGGCTCGCGTGTGCGGCGCTCGGCGCACGTGAGGTTTGGTGTACAGACGTGGACGCCGATGCTCTGGCGCTCGCCGCGCGGAACGTCGCCACCAATGGGGCAACTGCCGTGCGTGTGGCCACGCTCGATATGCGGGACGAGACCGACGCAGCGCGGCCGGAGGGCATGCCGCGCTGCTTTGGGCTCGTCGTGGCGGCGATTGTGGACGATGGTGACGAAATTTCGGCAGCCGCACTGAGGGCGGCGGCACGGTACGTGGACCTGACCGACCCCTTGTCACGCGTTCTCTGCTGCTTCGGGCAGGCGAAGCACTCGGGCCAGGCACGGCGCAGCGAGGGAGCTGTGGAGGCCGCCGTCCGCATGGGAGATCTCGTGCTCGACTGCGGACTACGCCTCGTGGCGAGCGAGCGTGTGTCGACCGACGCGCAGGGCGATGTGATGTCGACTGAGATGCTCCTGCTCCTCCTCGTGCCAGCGTCCCATCGTGAGGATGGGAGAGCTGTCCAACACGAGGAAGAGATGCCTGATTTGGAAGAGGAGGGCATCCCGTATGAAGTCGATGCCTCCTCGGCAACTGTGGACTGGGTCGCAGCCGCCGCTCGCTCGCTTGTCGACAACGGTGCATGCGTGCTGCGACGCCCCGTGCTCATGCCGGCCGATCTCGTTGAGCTGTGTCGCGCAGATGCTCGCCCTCGTCTGGATCGTTTGCTAAGGATGGCCGCGGAGGCGAGTGCGGCGTTCACGAAGTGGTCGAAAGAGTCGGCGCCCGAGGCACTCAGATTTCGCGAGCTCTACTCCCGCGCGCCGTGGGAGTGCCGCTTCGACGTGACGGTGCCGCACCGTCACGACTCCGCGACGACGGACGGCATCGCAGCGGCCGAGGACGTCGCAGCGTCGGGCGGCATAGACCAGGCGTCGTCCACAGCGCCGTGGCGGGCGCTGCTGGAAGCCCTGGATCCGATCGTGCGGCCGGTACTAAAAGCGAGCGCTCTCCTTGGCAGCGACGATGAGATTGAGATCGATCACGTGGGCTTCGTGCTGAGCGAGCCGGGAGCGCCCGCTCAGATGTGGCATCCAGATTGTGAGTCGCGCATTGGGCTGGTCAACGCCTTCGTGCCTCTGGTGCCCTTGACAGACGCCAATGGTCCGACGGCGCTCGCCCTCTGCTCACACCGGCCGCCGCTCCCGTGCTGCCCGCGCGTCGTGCGACCCCTTCTTGCTGCGGGGGAGGTGCTCCTCTTTGACTGGCGCACGTGGCACCGTGGGTGCTCGAACAGCTCGCTTGCGGACCGGCCGGTGGCATACGTGACATACGTGCGGCGTGGCGTCGAGGGCGCCTCTTATAAGCGATCGCTACCCTCGCTCGAGGATCGTGCACGGCACTCCGCGCAGCACCCGGGCGCGTCTGCTAGAGGCTGATAAATTTCGCATGCCTTCATTCACACCCCACAAGCGATCGCTACCCTCGCTCGAGGATCGTGCACGGCACTCCGCGCAGCACCCGG
>ENA-UOXO01002176-UOXO01002176.1-mixed-culture-metagenome-genome-assembly--contig:-NODE-2176-length-11750-cov-43.354853_pt1 | contig 11750 bp, 7 predicted proteins | sample MGYA00238162_ERZ761640 | MGnify/ENA primary metagenome ERZ761640 (study PRJEB28914, sample SAMN08778297) | mixed culture metagenome | isolation source: Freshwater growth medium | place: USA...
TATTTGACTGTTTAGGTGCTGTTTAGTTCGTAATCAAGTTGCCCCACGAGGGAACACGCGCCCCCCCGTCGGTCCGCGACTAGTGGTGCCTACCTCCATTGGAGCGCGGGCGCTCTGAAACACAAGTTTCTGTGGTGTTCAGTTCATGCATCCTTTCCCGTACTCTCTTCGATCTCATTTCACCAGCACCGCCCCGACATATATGTATGCGAGACGCAGCCAGATTCGTCCATTGGTCCAGAGCGCAGGGCCGCAGGCCGCTCTTGTTCCGAGGATCGCCGCGATCGCCTCATGCCCGCGGCGCTACGGCACGGGCCAATGCTTTCCTATCCGTCGGTGACACCACCGGCGGATACGTGAGAGCCTGCGGCTCTGTTAGTAGCCATGGGCTACCATTTGTCGTCAAAATCACCCCAGCCATCCTTACTGCTCTCCACCTTGGCGGCCGCGGGCTTCTTCACGCGTCCTGCGGACGTGGGTGAGATCGCTACGTGCGTCGACGGTGCTGGCACCCCGGGAGACGTGGGCGCAGGCGTGTCCCACGAGCTGTTGTCATCCCAGCCGCCGTTGGCGACGGGTGGCTTCGGCGCGGGGGGCGGCGGCTTCGGAACCGACGTGGGTGGTGCGATGCCCATGCCGAGTGAGCCAAAAAGGTCATCCTCCGGCGCAGCCTTGGGTTTTGGGGCTCGCGCTGGCGATGGTGCCGGAGCGGCGGCTGGGCGAGGCGGCGGGTCACTCACGGCGGCACTGCCGAGAAGGTCCGAGATGTCGCGCGGCAGATCTTCTTCGCGTGAGCCAGAGGTGTCTCGGGCTCTCTCTGCCACCTTGGCAGCCACGGAGCCTGCGACAGCGACAGTGACGTCCTTGGCGCTGCCGAGAAGCCACGAGGCGCTTGAGGCGAGCGAGGACAGCCCGTCAGCTGCGGACGAGAGCAGCTCCGACGAGCCACCGCCACCGCCGCCGCCGCCACTCCCGCTGCTCCCGACACCGCCCATTCGGCCGTTGAGGCCGCCGCTGCCGCCAAATTTGGCGCGCATTCGCGCGGCAGCCTCCTCACGCAGACGCGTCTGGCGCGCAACGTACTCCGCGTCCGTCTCGCCGTCGAGAGCCTCGACGCCATTGGGATCCTTCGGCATGCAGCAGTTCGGGGGGGACGATGCACGAGATGCTTCGTTTCTCATCAGTTTCACACTGTTCACAGAGCTCTTTAGGGCAAGTTTGGGATGTTAAAGTGTTATTTCGAACGCGACGTCCGACACAGCTCCGCGAGGATGGAACACCAGGGCCCCTGGCCGCAAGAGGGAGAGCGAGTTGTGTATATCATGACACGTGATTTACTCTCTTTTACGAAGTGCCTCGACATTGGCGCAGTTACAGGCCTTTTCGTTTTCCCACAGAGGGGGCCTGCCGCGAGCAGCGGGCCTGGGAGGCGCCCCTTGATTAAGAATGTAATTTTACACGACTACTAATCCTTTAAGCGAAGGAAGTACCGGTAAGACACCGGGGGGAGCCGCGGGGACACACACGGGACACGCGGACGCACAAAGGCGCACGGACCGCACAGACAAACCTCCCCCAAACCTCACAACCATCCAAACCCACCAACAACACACCAAGGGCAACACACAACCCGCACGTCAGCGCGACGACCGAAGCCGCGGCCGACTCAAGAGCCGCAGGCCCGGAGTCGACCGCCCCCCGCGGCCGACTCAGAAGAGGCCACCCCCAGCGAACCCGACCCTGCCTCCACCCGCTCCCAGAGCGCCTCCCCGCGCCTGCTCGAAGGCGGTCGGCGTACATAAGAAATTCAGACAACGCGAACAGTTCATAGGCCGCGCAGGGCGCAGTCGCCTCACTTTTCGCAGCGGCAGACACTTTCTAGATAAAGTACCTGGGTCCGCGCACGTCAATATGAATACCGTTACCATTAACGAAACAGGACGACTGGCTGAAACTTCCGTCGACGCCGCACCGTCGACGGCTTCCGTCGTGCGTCGACGCCGCACCGTCGACGGCTAGGGCGCTTGTGTGTGGCTCGTTTGCGATTTTTCCCCCGACGCACTCACTTCCGCGGAACGTGTGAGTGATAATGCGAGGTCTCCTCTCCACATCGCTCGGCTTGGCCACTGCGACGCCTATGTCTTTACACCTGTTGAACAAAGCTGCGTACCCTGATGCTGTCTGCAACGATGGTACTCCGTCCGGCTATTACTTCCGAGACTCGCCGACTCAGTCCACCACGTGGATTGTGCACGCCAACGGTGGCGGGTGGTGCTATGACAAGAAGACATGCGCCGAAAGGAGCTCTAATCAGCGCTCATCCGGCGAGTGGCCCTCAACTTACGATGGGCAGGGCATCTTCAACTCGACTGACCCTCGCTTTAGGGACGCGAACCTTGTCTACATCGATTATTGCACCAGCGATGCTTACTCCGGCGCGTCACCTTCATCTTCCGTCGGCTTCGCGTTCCAGGGCCGAAGCGTCGTCCGAAGCGTCTTCTCCGACCTGATTTCCTCTCGTCGTCTCGGCGGCGTCCCTGGCACCAACGTGCTTTACGGCGGCTGCTCCGCCGGCGCCCGCGGCGCCATGTTCAACGCCGACGCGGTTGGTGCCCAGCTCCGTGCTGCGTTAGGAGGCAATCTCACGCGTTACGGCGCGCTCCTCGACTCGGCGTTTTGGCAGGACATCGAGCCGTACAACAGCTCGCTGCCGAGCTTGATGAACGTCACGGCCCAGGCGGTCGAGCTCTACGGCAACGCTGCGCTCGGGCTACCCGAGTGCAAGATGCAGTACCCCGCCGCAGACCAGACGTGGCGTTGCTACTACGGCGCCTACCTCCTCCCCCACGTCAAGGAGTCGTTCTTCCTGCACCAGTTCCTGTACGACTCCTACCAGCTTGGCAAGGATGGCGCCGGCAAGATCACCCCCTCCGGCGCCATGGTTGAGTATGACGAAGCGTTCCGCACGCTCACCCACCAGTTCGCGTCCGTCGACGTCAAGGCGTCCGCTCTCAAGCCAGGGGACAAGGGTGTCATGCTGCCAGCGTGCTACAAGCACTGCAACACTCTCGAGGGCACGTGGTCCACCCTGATGACGCAGGGCAAGACGCTTGAAGAGGCAGTCGCGTCGTGGTTTTTCAGGGATGGCACCGTGGACGACTACGTGGAGAGCAGCTGCGTAGGCTTCAATTGTGGATGCACACCTCATACGAGTTGTAGTAAGTAAGTAAGTAAAACACGCCAACAGGCAGCGTACACGTGGCGAGGGGGGTACCCAGGCATACAAGGCGTGTACGGTGTTCAGCAGTCGGGAGTTGAAGCTAACGAAAGTCGTCAGTCAGCACCCGCCCGCGGCTCAAGAGCCGGGTCATGCACTAGAAGGCGGAGGTGCGCGATCGCGTAGCCGCGCGCGCCACTGTTGCGCCTCCCTTTCCCTCTCCTGTCTCCAGCGCGCCTCATCCCGATGGTTGGCCCGCCGGCTCGTATGCCCGGCCTGTGTGGCGCGCGGTCCAAAGAGCTCCGCTTCCAACTTCCTCGCCTCGGCGCGCAGATCAGCGGTGAGGTGTGTGACGCTGACCCAAGACTCCTCCCAGAGATCCCCGTCTGAGTCCTCCCCTTCCCATTCCACGAGGACGTCCAACGGTCGCCCTCGCCGCCCCTCATGTCTCCGTACGGCTCGAATGCACCTCACTGCCCATCGTCCACCATCGTCAGCCTCGATGCCGTCTCGCACCGGTCCCATAGCGATCCTCTGACGCACCTCGCGCCTGCCGCGTAGAACGTCTTGCCGTCTCCTTTTCCCCCTCTGCGGATCCCACCTCGGCGCTATCTCGATCTCCATCACCTCGCCCACATCCTCCCCTGCGCGGCCACTGAGAGTATGCTGCGACGCCACCTCCGCCGGTCCGTAGAAGACCTCTGTGGGTTCTTGCCCCACTCGCACATAGTGACCGACGCGCAAGTTATTGATGCCCAGTTTCCTCCACTCGCACGCGCTCAGGATCTGCTTCGTCGCCAACAGAGCTCGGAGCCCTTCGTGAATCAGCTCGAACCTCTCCTCCACCTCCTGCGTAGTGAGCAGCTGCCAACAACGCCCGTCCGCCCTCTTCGCCCAGCGTCGCATGCCCTCTCTTTGCGCCGCGAGCGCTCTGCCTTGTTTTGCCCGTGCGAGCCGGAGATTGCAAAGGTGGAGAGACCACCAGCCTCCAAGGCTGAGCCATCGTCGCCACGCATGCTTTTGCGCAATGCAGAGCTCCGCGATGCGGACGCCGGTCGTCCGCAGTTCTCGTGTGTCACCCAGGGCCGCGCGCAGAAGGTGCTCCCGCAGATGCGCCCGACCCGAGCCATGTAGCACGCACCTTCCGCTTTTTCCACGCCCCCGCGCAAGTACGAGTCGCCACGCGAGCCACACCCGCAGCATGAGCCATTCTCCCGGCCCATTTGCAGCCTGTTCTTCCTGTATCTCGGCCTGCTGTTCCTGCACGGCCGTGCGCAAGCGGCGCCTTGAGTACCCATCCAGTCCCTCCAGATTCGCAACGTAGTCCCTTGCCAGGCGAAGTTGCCGCAACGCCGCCCTCCTGCGAACAGTTGCAAGCCGCGTAGTTCGGAGCATAGCGTGAAAGATCTTGCCCAGGAGCCGTAGATTCCGTACTCGCGCCCAGAACGCTTCCCGCCCCGCTTTGCAATGTTCCTTTCCCAGCTGCTGTTGTCGGCACCCACGCACTACCATTTCCGTCAGTGCAAGTCTCCACTGACCGTTCGAGTCCGCCCTAGAACCCGAGATGCGTATCATGCCGGCTGCCGCCGCTCGCCAGTGCTCGGTCTCCCATGCGTCCCGAGCTCCACGCTGAATGCAGTTCTGGACATATTGTCTCTGAGCCAACGACCCCGCTGCTCCATCCGCCGCGACCCATCCCTGCAATCCTTGATGAATGAGAAGGATCAGGTCGTCGAGCTGGCTGTGCGGCACGAGCTCCTTGCCAACCTGCGATACGACCATGCGCCTTCGTGCCTCCACCGCCTGCAATGCGTACGCTTTACGTGCCGCCAGCAGCGGGTCTCCCACACATTCGAAATGGAAGTGCCACCAAGTAGGTGCGCACTCCGCCCGTGCGAACCATCTCTGACCGTCTCGGATCGCGTCGCCGGACCCCACCTCCGCCCCATCATACTCGGATTCTTCCTGATCGGAGATCGTACAGACCTCGCCGAGTTCCTTCTCGAGGCGGGTTCGAAGGATAGCCGCTAGCCGAGGGTGGATCACAGCCCGCCGTCGCGCCCCTGCCGAGGCATGAATCTCGCGCCATCCGTTCCGCTGCGTCCGGCACCCAAACGGACACCATTCCGCCTGCAGCAGTCTACGCATCATCGTGTTGGCGTATGGCTGGTCCACATACTGACAGCGTCTCGCTGCGATCTCGTCGCACAGTTGTTGTGTCTCCGCCGTGACGCCAAGCAGATGCACGTGTTCTGTATTGTCCCGCAGAACGGTCCCAGAGACCCGACTGCGCAACCGAGCCGCCACAACTCGACGCATTCCCTGCATCGCGTACTCCTGGGCTGCGCCTCTGTGCGACGGGAAGGTCATGGAAGCAAACTTGACACTCCCACGCGGGATCGGGTAATCATCCTCGAGCCCGAAGGTATCGCACGCAACATCCGCCCACTCATTGAGGGGCTCCCCCACATGCGAGGTCTGCCACAGCAGCACCAGCACGGCCACCTTCCTCCGTAGGCGCTCAAAGTGTTCCAAGAGCTCGGCGGCAAGCCGATCCCCGCGCGCACGCGCGCTCAGCCTTCCGAACCGAAGCATCGCCCGTACGGGCGACGTAGCGTCAAAGACCAAGATGACCCTCTCTTCCGATCCCCGCCTTACAGCATCCGTGAGTGCGTCCAGCTGCGCCGCAAGTTCGGCGATGTAGTTATCGGCTTTCACGTCCGCCTCGAAGATCCTCCCTCCCAGTACGCGCCCTTCGTGATCGATCGCCGCCCTCGTGGCGATGCGTACTTTGCCACCGTTCTCCGTCTTGACCTCTCTCCAGCCGCCGTCCAGAGTATAGATGCGCGTTGCGCAGATGCGCGCTGACCACGTAGTCAGCTTGCCCCAAAGCTCCCGCTGTGTCGAGAGCTGTACATGAGTCTCTTGCCTTTTTGTGCCATCCCCCGCGACGACCTCGACGTCCCCCAGCGCTAATCTCGCCCGCGCCGTGATCTGCACCGCCGGGTCCAACAGCCCTAGTTGGTGTGGCTCCAGCCTTCCGCCTTGCCGCAGGCATAGAAAGCCCATCTCATCAAAGACGTAGTGAAACCTCATCACGCTCGCTCTTTCTTCCCATCCAGTCAGAAAGCCCTGCTCGTCGACATCCGAACGTCGTAACCACGACGCCTCCCCGCCGCGTGGTTCCTCCTCACAATCAATGTCGAGAAAGATTCTTCCGCCCATTGCGTCCGCATGGGCATCACCCCCACCCACGCACCATTCCCCCTTTTTTGGCTCTTGAATGCCTTTGAAAGTACTCCGTAGGAGTGACTCCCACTCCACCCGTTCCGGTTCTCGCCCCTCCCGCATGGCACGTTGCGTAGAGCGAATGGCCTCATGCAGCGCTGCCTCGCCAGCCTCCTCGGTAGAGGTGCCTTTGACTGCCCGTTGCCCGAGACGGAGGCCCTCCGAGTCAAGCACGAGACCGCGCTGTCCCCACGCGCGGATCGCTTCGCGTTCTGGTGCCACGACCTCCGCGAGCCGTTCTTCGAGAGCGGCCACCGTCCTGTCCCAATCCGCCGCCGCTTTTGCGTGAAGCCACGGGTACAGGCGGCGCGCCTCCTCAAACGAGAGCCACCGCGGCCCATCCTCCCCGGCACCCCAAGTAGCCATCTGCCCCGCCACCCGGATCCGCGCGTCAAGAAGCCACGCCGCCGGTTCGATGCCGAGGCCGCCCATCTTTTCTGTGTCGAAGAGCGCAATCGACTCAAGTCGTCGAAAGTGCGGCCTCGCCTCACTCAATGGGTCCCACGTCTCCGGCTCTGCCGTCCACCGCCAGTTCTCCTGCGGGGCGTCGTCATCTCGGATCAGGCTCGAAATGAACATAAAGCTTTCGCCCAGGTACTTGTGCCGTCCTTTGAGGTGCCTCTCGAGCGCCTCAGTAAGATGCCACCACGAGTACGTCCGCGGGTCACCCTGCACGCCCCACCTCGAAAGGCCGAGTGCCAATGCCGACCGGGCCGCGGCTCGTTGAGACGTGTCCTCCCGATCCGCGAGCGCTCTGGTGAACGCCACGTAAAACGAGGAGCAACCAATGGCCCAAAGATGTCGTCTCCCTTCTCCCACAGTCCCGCCTCCGCCCTCGTACAAGAGGCACGCTGGCGTGGATGAGTCCCTTCTCGCCTTACGGTTGAATACTCGCCTCCACTCCTTCTCGACATCCTCCATCCACTCGAAGGTATAGTATACGGTGCTGCACTTGAAGCCCGCGAGGCCTTGGAAGAGACCGTTGGTGACCAGGATCATGTCCCGTCGCGAAGGCTTGTGCATGCGGGCAACGCGCCCAATCGCCGCTCGGAGCTGTTTTTTGAGAGAGTCCGCCGCCGCGCCGTCCCCGCCCATCGCCACTCGAAGCACTCCCAAGTGTTTATAGGCCTCGCTCCGAGTGAGAGCTGGTACGCGAACTCCGTCTAGAGTGACCAGCCTCGGGTCGACGATATCGCTTTCGTGTCCTTGGTCGTCGCGAAGAACGCCGGTGACCACCGTCTTGAGCTTCTGCTTAATGCCGAGCTTTGAGCCTGAGATCGGAACCCACACGCTCCAAATTGCCCACGCGCGCTTGAGATCCGCCTCGCTTGTGAACGTTCCCGCCCAGTCGTCAGCATAGGCCAGACTCGCTATTGCTCGGATATGACCCTCCTCGTCCTCCCCGAAGCCAAAAAGCTGAACACCGTGGACGTGGAGGTGGATCGCCCACAAGATTGAGTTGAGGATGATCTTCGCCCTATCGGGCGACAACACCTCCCCCATAAGCGCACCCATGTGGTTCCTGAAGGACGCGCTCAAGCCAATTGAGGTGTCGAACTGACACTCGACCGCTTCGGCCGCTACTGCCCGCCCCGCTCCATAAATTTGCCCAACCAGCTCGATGACTGGCGGTGGGAGCCCAATCAAGACCTCGGCGACAGTGAGAGCTTCCCGATCGATACGCGGGAAGAAGGTCGCGAGGTCGACATACAAGATCCATAAGGATTGACGCAATCGCTGCGCCTGCTGTATCACCGCCGCCAAAGGAATCCCGGCGTCGACCGTGCCGTACCCAGGTAACCACCCACACTGCTCGGAACGGAGCCGTCCTGTGATGAGCCGATAGGCTGTCGCCCTGACCATGTGCATGACCAACTTCATGTCCTGCGCCATCAACGCGATCTCGCGCCTTTCCGAGATAAGCGCCTGGTTGCTGGGAGGTGGTTTCGCCAACAGTACGTAGATGACCCTCCGCCAAGAGGGGGGAAACTCTCCTCCCAGCAGATCCGCCATAAGACAATCAAAAAACGCCCTCTTGACCTCGCGGCCAGCATGGATGAGAAGCTCAATGGAAAAGCCGCCGTGCCCCACTGCCTTCCCCCTTGGCACGCGCTGTAGTACTTGCAGGAACACCGGAAATGTGAGCTCCTTGGCCAGCTCCCATTCGCCTCCATCTCTTCCCCTTAGAGTCTCGTACGCCGGACAGAAAACTTTGCAGAAGGCCTTGAAGGCCTCGATGATCGGTGGCGTGGAAGAGAAGCCGCTGACCAGACGATCGCCCTCTCGAGCCAATCCGTTGAGAAAGGTGTCCGGGTCTGTCGCGGCGAGCATCGGAGCCTCGTGGACGTCGTCTCTAGGGTGAAATCTGTCAAAAGCGAGAGCGGCACGCGGCGGGCGGATCGCCTTCCACGCCAGCATCGCTAATCGAGCAAGATCCTTGCTGCCCTTTCCCTCCACGATGCCGAGCGACAGCTCTTTGAGGCGAGCGTCCTCGCGCTGCTGCTTGCGCCGCAGCCTCTGGTTCGCGGAAGTTCAACATCGTCGGCACCGTCTAATGATCTTTGCCCAGCATACGTCGTCGCCGGCGCTCTCGTATCTTGCCCGTATTTTCCAGAGCCGCGAGTGATGATTGAAAAGCCCTCCTTGAACATCATGTGGGGAGATTCCTCTGTGTCGGGCAGCATAGGCTTCCTGTAACCATCTGCGCCACCGATGCGCCATCTCGAGCGGGCGCTCTTGCCTACGCGCTCGGACCTCCGCCGCAACCTGTTCCGCGGCCCGCCTAAGAGCTTGGACTGCAGACGCCACCGCGTGTACCGTGCCACGAGCCCGGAGAATTTCTTCGTGCACATCGCCGTCTCGTACTCGATCTCGATAGCCATCCTTGATGCGCTCATCACCTCTTGGTAAAGCCGAGAGGGGCCTTCTTTCCCCTTTGAGAATCGTCTCCGGGACCTCCCTAGAGAAAGTAAGCCAAGCATGGTCCGAGAGCGGTTTGGCCGAGGCGACCAAAGGACCATCGGAGTCAAAGGCAAAGTCCACGATTGTGCGCCGCCAGGTTGCACATTCGCATCCGATTGCCACAGCACCGTCCAGCATCGATCCGCCGCCCTCCGCGTCGCTCACCTCCCCCGCGGTACCACCTCTCCGTGTCCAGACGACCATCGGCCGAGGCTCTACGGGCAATACATATTCCGCCCCCGGTTGCGTGATAAAGTCCTTAAACAATTTGTCCTTGGCATCAAGTTCCGCCCCTGAGGATCGCCACGCAACGTCCGCCACATAGTTGAAGTCGCCAACCACGAGACATCCCTTGCTCTCTTGAGATGCATCAGCGGCCCACGCGTACGTCGCCTGGAGCTGTTTGCTGAAGCTCGAGGTGCCGTCGTGATGCAGCCCATGAATTGCAGCGATCCGCATGCGGATCTGTTCCTTTGCATTCCGCCCTCGTATCCACACGCCGAGGACTCGCTCCTCGATCCGCACGTGACGTTCGATGGTGCACGTCGCGCGCTTAACAAGCACTGCGATGCCATTGGTGAGAGACTCACTGCTCTGTAATTGTTCGCGCTGGCTCCCGCCCTCGCCAACCATCCAGCGCACGTAATAGCCAATCTTAGCCGCGAGCGCCCGTAGCCCATGTGCCTCGGCGATGAATGCCTCATGCGAGCCCATTACCTCGAGTAAAAAACAGACGTCCACATCCTCATCTTGGAGACGGCGCAAGATCCACAGCATCTTTTTCCGAGATGCCTCGCGCGAAGGATGTGCGTCTGCGTGAAATTCACGCGCGTTCCACAGCGCTACATGAAACATGCCAGCCATGGTGTTCCCACGTAGTGATCTCATAAGCCTCTTCCACGCCCGTCGATTGATATGCCAACGGAGGCGTCGCCGTCGCAAGCAATTCGGATCTGCGATGACGATACTGCGTCGTGAGACGGTCCAAGACGATCTTCGCGCGCTCGATGCTTGCTGCATATGAATGAGCCCGGCGCTGCAAGCCGTGTTTGCAGTAGGCGTAGGCATAGAGCTCGGCGCTGATTGCTTGATTGCTGATCGCTCTTCGACCTCGTTTTGCCAATCTGGTGTCCATCTTGGACTTGGCTCCGGCTCTGCGTCGTGCCCAGACGGTTCGCTGTCCATCGTCGGTTCTGGGTTATCTCTGATCGTGCCAAAGCAGTCCCAGAATGCAGGACCCGCGTCATTACACGAGGCACCGCGCCATGAGATCCCAAAACGCTGCAGGGCAGCCCGATCGTAACAGCGCAACTCCGTGGCGTCTCGACATAGCAACGTCGATGAGTCGGCGCGTCGCAGGTCCAGCGTCGTACAGCACCTCGCCGAAGATCCCCTTGCGTCGCAGCGCTGTACGAGAAGGACCAGTGCAAAGAGAACCACATGGATTACACGAGTGCTCGAGACAGTGCGGCTCGAGGCGTTACCAAACTTGAGATGCCCATCTTGACGCGTCGAACTGAGCTCCGCCAATTTGTTCTGAAACGAGGGCGGAGGCGAAATCAGCAGCGGCGAGGGCGCGGGCGGCGGCGGTGGCGGCGAGGGCGCGGGCGGCGGCGGTGGCGACGGCGGCGGCGAGGGAGGAGGCGGAGAAGGCGGCGGCGGCGAGGGGGGCGGCGGTGAGGGTGGCGGCGACGGCGGTGGGGAGGGAAGCGGCAGAGAAGGTGGTGGCGGACTGAGCGGCGGCGACGGTGGCGGCGGCGAGGGTGGCGGCGGCGAAGGCGACGACGGTGAGAGGGGAGGTAGGAGCGGAGGTGGTGGTTGGCGGAGAGGACGGCGGCGAGGAGGGCGGCGGCGAGGGTGGCGGTGGCGAGGGCGGCGGCGACGGCGGTGACGAGGGAGGCAGCGGAGAAGGCAGTGGCGGACTGGACGGCGGCGGCGGTGGCGGCGGCGAGGGGGGAGGTGGGAGCGAAGGTGGTTACTGAGGCGACGACGAGGGGGGCGACGGTGAGGGCGGCAGCGGCGAGGGTGGCGGCGACAGCGGTGGCGAGGGAGGCGGCGGAGAAGGCGGTGGCGGACTGGGCGGCGGCGACGGTGGCGGCGGCGAGGGTGGAGGCGGTGTGGGCGGCGGCGGCGAGAGTGAAGGTGGGAGCGGAGGTGTTGATGGAGGCGGCGACGATGGCGGCGGCAGCGAGGGAGCGACGGCAAGGGTGTCTGCGGCGACGGCAGTGTCGAGGGAGGCGGCAGAGAAGGCGGTGGTGGACTGGGTGGCGACGAGGGTGCCGGC
>ENA-UOXO01002188-UOXO01002188.1-mixed-culture-metagenome-genome-assembly--contig:-NODE-2188-length-11700-cov-40.291456_pt1 | contig 11700 bp, 7 predicted proteins | sample MGYA00238162_ERZ761640 | MGnify/ENA primary metagenome ERZ761640 (study PRJEB28914, sample SAMN08778297) | mixed culture metagenome | isolation source: Freshwater growth medium | place: USA...
CTCAGAGCCAGCCCCTGGCCGGCTCTCGGGGCTGTTTATTCATAACCATCCCTTTCGAGTGTGATGCACAGAGAAGACACTGAGCTAGCATGAGCCAAAGCGGCTGTCTGAGCACACCATGCGCCAAAGCGGCTGTCCGATTCATCTGTGGCCAAAAGGCGTCCGTGACTTGACTTGTCGGAAAAACTCCGAGTATTCACAGCCAATTCACAACCAAGGTTCCGATGTTTTTCTTGCTCACAGTGGTCACCGCTGCAGGGCCGCTGCGAGTTCTTTGCTACGGGGACTCGCTGACCGCCGGCACGAGCCCACCGTTAGACACGCTTCACCCATTCTCGCCCATTCTCGAGAGAGCGATAGGCTCCTCTACGGCGATCGTCCGTCACCTCGGCCTTCCCGGTTGGACTGCCGCAGCCATGCTGCAGAACGTGAATGATGACCAGAGAGGCCTCAATAGCCTGCTGAAGCGAACATCGCCAAGCCTTGCAATCATCCTCGCGGGTACGAACGATCTTGGATACAACTCTGAGCCGGGTCCTATCCTTCAAGCACTCTGCGGCTTGCACCAGATCGCACATGATCTGGAAGTGCCCACGCTCGCGGTGGGCATCCCGCCGTCCGCGTATCAGGCTCAACAAACAGAAGCTGCGGAGCTCGCCATTGCCGTCAACCGCGGGTTGCGTGCGTGGTGCGACGACAGAGGCAACATGGTGCCTTGGAAGCGTGCGTTTGCTGGGGGCCGGGTGGAGGTTACTGGCGGTGGGGTGGGTCCCTGGGCGACGTACGTGGAGCCGCCGATCACGCAATGGCGGCGAGGGGATTGGCTGTGGGCCCCCGACGGCCTGCATTTCTCGCCCGAGGGATATGCCAAGATCGGCGAAGGTCTTGCAGGCCCGGTAGCCCAGCGGCTCCAAAGCTTGACGAGCAGCAAAGCATGAACGGAAGCGTATATACATACCCTGTTGAAGCATGAAGGGCTCGGACAGTTCGAAAATCTGACCGACAAGTGAAATTCGTGTCGGTGACGAAGCGTTTTATAATGAGTGACTCTCACACCTTATAGGCCACCCATGGGCCCAAACAGATCGTCCATAGTCAGGCCAAGATCGGAGACGTCGATCTCGATGCCTCCTCCCTCGGCGCGTCCGGGTCCCACATCTTTCGCATCCATGTACTCGTCAAAGATGCGCCGCCGCTCATCGTCGCTGAGCCCACCGGGAACGGCGTGGTCGAACTGCATGTGCTGCGCCGCCTCCTCGTACGGCACGGTGGCGCTCGCGCCGCCGCCCTGCGGATCCTCTCGCACGCCGCCGGCGCCGCCTGAGACCAGGGAGCTCGTCGCCAGATCGCGAGGTCGCGGGAAGCTCGCGGCGAGATCACGCCGGTAGAGCTTCCTCGCGTGCTCGAGCATCGCAGCCTCCAGGTAGGTGATCAGACCCACGGAGCACGTAGCCGCGGCACCGAGGAGGGTCTTTGCACGGCCCAGCTGCTCGCTCGCGAGCCCGTCGTTAGAGCACGTCGGAAGGTCGAGCAACTTCTGCGAACCCGCCGTACTTTCGGCAAGGTAAGGTTGTAGCTCCTCGGGCACCAAGCCTTCTCGAGTGATCGGCACGCAGCCCGCGAGAAAGTCGGACGCGCACAGTACGGCAGCGCCCTCGCCCTCGCCAGAGAGGTGCGAGCTCCACTGCAACAGGCCCGCGTCCTCGTGCCACCTATCGCCAGACGGCACACTGCCGCCGGCGCGCCGAAGGACGTTGACGGCACGAGCGAGGCTTCTGACGCGCTCGAGCGTGGCAAGATCGACGCATAGGACGACATCCCAGCGCGAGGTGCTTAGCAGGTCCGATGGAATCAGCCGACGCGGCGGCTGCTCGAAGGGACTCGGAGGAAGGCCCAGCAAGGCACACAGCTCGGCGGCCGCGGGGCGTTCTTGTTGGGCCACGACGGGGCCGAGCACAGTAGACGCGCAGTCGATATCCGCCGAGGAGGAGCCGCAAAGGCTGTCTACGATCGCCTCGCACGTGCGTGCGCGCATGCCATCGCCACTGTCGACCACCAAGATTTGTGTCCTGTAGCGGAGGTCTGGCCTAACTTTGCCTCGGTAGCGGTACTCTGCATCCCATCGCGCTTCGAGATGACGGGTCCAGAGGCCTAAACGTTTGGTGCGCCATGCATTGAGAGCAGCGGCGGGACTCCTCGACCAGCATAAGGCCGAGAGTGCAAAGAACTGCCAGAACATGATTTTCAGCATCGGATACCGCACATTCACACTTCACACAAGTCAAGTCAAAGCAAGCCAAGGGAAATCGCCCGCGATGATGTCGCTGCACCCAGTGCGGACTGTGCCGGTCAATCATCGGTCAAGGTGGTGATGTGAATCTCGTAACCATCTGATCGTAATATCGAGAGGAAAACCTCCGCGACCCCCCTGCCCCCGGGCCCCGGCCGGCGATACACTCTTCCGCGGAAGAGCCCCTCAGGGAAGCTGGGTATGGGGGCGTCTTCCAATCCGCACACACCCGCAACCGCCCCGGAGGCGGCGCTGTACGAATGCTCTTCACAACGTTGCTTGCGCCGCCGGCCGGAAGATGGCTGCGACGAGCTCCTCGGCCGGCGAGAGTGGTTGCAGCTCCCACAGGTCTACCTCGTCCTCGCGCTCGCCGCGACCGCCGCGACTCGAGAAGGATGTCGCCCTTAGACTCAAGGCTCCCAGCTGGCTGCCGAGCAGCACGCTCGCCACGCTCGCGACGACGGCGCGGCGCGGCGTGAGAGGCGGGTCAAGCCGCTCGAAGCGGCGCTGCTCGACCGCAGGAAGCTCATCGAAGGCGGCTTGGCATAAGTCGTAGCCCTGACCATCAGTGTACCGGTAGCCAGTAATCGGCATCATCGTCACGTCGCACAGGACGCCCGGGTGCAGCCCCACCGGCACGGCTGCACCTGAGGCCGTTGCTTGAGCGGAACCCGACTCGACGGGAGGGTCCGCCAGGTCTGCCAGGCAGAGCCGCGGCTGGTCCGTCCGTCTGTTTCGGGCGCGGCTGGGCCGCACAGCGCGCGTGCCAAGCTCGTCGCTCGCAGCCGCCTCGTCATCACCCGTTGGCTCGGCATCTGCCTCCTCGCCGCCCACGTCCGCCTCTTCCACACCGTGCAAGCTCGGAGTCTCCCTTTCTTCGTCGAGGGCGTACAAGCTCGGGTCGTCGTCCAACCAGCGAGCGAGACCCGCCATCTGCTCACGGCGTACCCAGGCCGATTCGTCGGCGCGGCTCGGCGCGCTCGTCGTTGCCACGCGCGCGCCCGCGCCTTCGCCCGCGCTCGCCGCCGATGCGCGAGCAGCGCGGGCGAGCTTCTGCTCAACACGACGCTCCCGATGTGTCGGCCGCCGTCGCACCATCACGGGCGTCGTGTTGGGCTCCCCTTCGCCCCGTTGCTGCCGCTGCTGCTGCCGCCGCTGCTGCTGCTGCCGCTGCTGGAGGAGCGAACCGTCCGAGAGCATCGCGCCGTAGCGCAGCAGCAGCGCACGTTGCTTCGCGTCGAGCCGGCAGTCGCTCAACATCGCCTCGGGCCCATCGATCTCGTCGATCTCCGCCGGCGCACCTCGGCGCAAGCGGCGCTGCGCCGCGAGATGCAAAGCCTTTTCGACCAGGGCGGTCTGCATTGAAGGGGCCCGCTCGCCAGTGCGTCCGGTCGCCGGGATGCTGCCATCGAGCTCGCTGCTCTTGGCGAGCGAACGGCGTAGCTTCTCGGCCATGAGGACCCTCTGCCACGTGCGCTCTGCATAAGGGGCGCCGCTCGAGGACGCCCGGGAGGACGCGCGCTCGCGCTGCCGACGCCGCTCGTGTGGCCGAACGGGCCGAAGCGACGAGGCGAATTGGCGCACGCTCGCATCGCTCAGCGCGTACTCTTTGGGGAGTACGGCGGGCGCAGCGCCGGGGCTGTCCGCGCTCGCCGCTGCGCCTGCCACCGTCTCGTCCTCCGCCCCGTGCAGCAGCAGCGCGACAAACTTGCGTGTGCCAAGAAGCCGGAGGCGGCCCTGAGCCGCACCGCTCTCGGCCGCCTCGTGCTTCATGCGATAAATGAGGCCACGGTCCGTTGTCACCACGCACACGCGTTCGCACCCGCCCGTCAAGAGCGCTGGAACCACCTGCTCGGCGATCACGTCGTCGGCCGACTGCCGTGGGCCTGCGAAGGCGTGCGTGACGCCGTGCCACTCCAGCGTCGTCGGCTGCTGCCCGTGATCCCAGACGACCACGACGCGGCTGCGTAAGCCGTTGCGCTGCGCCCACGCGGTGCACAACGTGGCAAGGCGCTGCTTCGAGAGACGGAAGGCAGTGGCGCCTCGCACGTTGTTGGCGTCGACGATTATGTGCGTCGGCTCGTAGGTGAGCGACTGCACGGCCTCGGCGCACTGGCGTCCGGGGAGTTTTGGAGGCCACGCGAGCCTCGCGTTGGAAAGGCCAAGGACGCCGAGCCAGAACAGCATTGTACCGGTAAATCAGTGCTTTCGTGGCTGGCGGCCGCCCCTCCCCATCCCAAGACACCGGCGTGGTCTCGAGAATATATATAGGGTCACTTTCCGATTCGCTTGGAAAAAAAATTCGCCGAGTTTTTGTATTTCCCGCCTCTCCGGCGAAGGGTCGAAGGGCGAGCACTTGAGGTCGGCCCAGGGTGGCCTCCAGGGTGGCCCATGCCGCGCGGTATGAAGGCCCCTGTTGCTCCGGCTGCGAAGCCCAGCGAGACGAAGGATCGGCGCGAGAACGACATCGGCGCAAAGCGCGGCGAGACGGCAATCCTCTGCAAGGCGTTCCTGGACAAGTTCGGTGCGTTTCGCGGCGCGTGGAAGCACATCGAAAGTGATACCCGCCAACTCGTTGATGAGCTGGTCACTCAGGCGAGTGATCATGGCGCTCAGGCGACGGCTTTCACGCTCACCAGCTTACGCGACGTGCTAGATGCGCGCCACTTCAAGAGGCAGCGGAAGGAGAAGAACAACCTCGGCAACGAGCAAAAAGCCGTCTGGGCTCAGGTCATGGCACTCGAGCTTATTGAGTTCACGCCCAGCAAGTACTGCCAGAGCTCCGCGGACGTGCACACTTGCGCGATGCTGGCCGTGCAGGCCGAGGCTGCCGCCGCGCGCGCCGAGGCGGCCGCGGCGCTCAAGGAATCGGCGAGACTGAGCGAGTTGCTGAGCATCGAGCGTGAAGAGAATGCCAGGCTGCGAGCGCTCGTCACCTCCGTGCACCTACCGGAGGGCCCACTGGGCAAGCGCAAGGTGGACTGCGACGGCGAGCTGTACAGCTCGCCCACGCGCATCAAGCTCGAGTGCGTCCAGCGCGAGTGTGTCGAGATGATGCCGCCGCTGGCGATCGCACAGCCGCCTGCGCCTGCGCCTCCGCTGCCGGACCCGCTGACGATCGAGCTCCTGATTAGAGGCATCGCCGAGGACGATGAGATTGTCAAGGGTTTCGCCGATGACGAGGAGATGATCAAGGGTCTCTTCAGCTGAGGCGGAGGGTCTTCGATGGCTTGACTGCGGCTCGGTGATCGACGTGTTCATTACGTGTTCAGTATTGCAGGGCGCGGCACCTCGCGCCTGGCGATGAGCCTCGTCCCGGCGCCAGTGAACGGCGAACCTAGCCTCATGGTGGCATGCACACGCTCGTGCAAATCTTCCGTTTGTGTTTCGGCAGTGTCGTTATTTGCTGTGGGGCCGCTGCGGGTGTGTGTGTCAGCTGACACTGTAGCGTGCCGGTCTCTGGCTCTCCGGTCTGCCGTTTTTTTATGCGGGCGGCGCGCGCGGGCGCGCGCCCTCGGCCCTCGCGGGCCTCCGTCGCCGGCACGCGCGCGCGTGACGGTGGAGGACGTGCACCGCCGAGCGCCGTGCTGCGCGGTGTGTGCTGACTCGTGAAACTGGCGACGGCCCCATGCGACGGCGGCCCACGGCGTGAACCGTGATCTCCACATCTCGGGGGCGTATAAGCTATAACAAGAACTGGAACGGACGAAAGAGACGGCGGGTTAGCGATTCCGTATCACGCACGTACCGACGGACTGCAGAGACGATACACGTACGCTGTCCGCACAGCCAGGGCGTCGTCGGTCGAAGTCGGTGCGCGCCGCATCGTAGGAGTGCCGCGGGCCGCTCTCACGTAGCGCTACCGTACCGCGCACTCGAGCCGCTGTGGGTCGTATCCTTACCGGTATCCTCACCGTAGCTCGTCGCACATGCTCGCTCAGACCCTGCCTCTCCCATCATCATCATCTTACGCGCGCGCCGCCGCCGCCGGCATCGGCGGCGTGCGCGCTCTATGTGCCGGGCATGTTGAGGTTGAAGCCACCGCCCGTGAAGCGGTTAAGTGTCGAGCGCGCCTCTTGCACGAGCAGCTCGGTAGGGATGGCGCGCTCGGCACGGCGCACCTCAGCCGCGTGCTGCTCGCGCTTGCGCTGGTCGTAAAACTTCTTCTTCACCTCTTGTAGCTCCTTGGAGATGCGAGCGATCTCGTACTTGTACTCGGAGGCCTGCGTATGCGACATGGACAGCTCGGCCTCTAATTGCTCCATCTGCTTGGCGCGCTCGACGAGCGACGCCTGGAAGGTCGATAGCTGCTCGGCGACCTCGGGGCCGGGCTGGCGCGCGAGGATGTTCTTGAGCTCGAGGTAGAGCTTCTCCTTGTGCCGGATGAGCAGATCCTTATCGAGCACCTCCTCGGACTTCTCGATTAGCCGCTTCTGGAGCATGTGAGTCTTCTGCACGAGCTCGTACGTGGCCGGGTCGGAGCCCTCGAGCTTGCGCCACCGGTGCACGTTCATCGGGTTCTCGAGCTCCTCCGAGAGTGCGCGCACCTTGGTGCGCTCGTGCAGCAGCTCGCGCTGCAGCTGGTACACCTCATTGCGCAGCGTCTCGACCGACCCCTTTTGGGAAGCCACGCCTCCCAGCTGGCCGCCGAGCTCCCGGATGCGCCGCTTGAGCGCGCGGATGTCCTTGACGCGCACCTTGTACTGCTGCTCGCCTTTTTGGAGGTTGGACTGCTGGATGCGGATCTTCTCGTACAGCAGCGAGAGCTCCTCGTTACGTCGAATGAGCTGCGTGCCGAGGATGTCGCGCTCGTTGACGACGACCTCGCACTCCTTGCGCTGTCGCTGATGCTCTTTGTCGGCCTCGTTGATGATCGTGTTGAGCTTGGTCGTCTCGGCGAGCATCTGGGCCACGTAGTCCTCGCTCTGCTGCTCGCGCGTGCGCAGCTTCCCCAAGTGGTCGCGCAGCAGCTCCTTCTCCTTCTCTACCTTCATCCGGTCGAAGTGCTCGCGCACCAAATTCTGGTCTTTGATATGGATCTCCTCCTTCAGCTGCTCGATCTGGTGGTTCATGATCTTGAACTTGCGTTTCATCTCGGCGATCTCGTCCTGCGACTCGACCAGGTTCTTCGAGTACAGGTTGCGGTCCGAGCGCACCGCCTCGTACAGCGCCTGCTGCTGCTTGAGCTTCGCCTCGCCCTCGGCGATGCGCTTCTGCAACTGGATAATGGACATCTCGCGCACGCGAACCTCATCGAGCGCCTGGTTGTACTTGCCGCGCGCCTCGGCGGCCTCGGCGCCGTACTTCTCGCCCTCCTTCTCGAGCAGGTACAGCTGCTTGCGCTGCATGTGCGCCTCGGTCTTGAAGCCCGAAATCTCGAGCTCGAGATTGCGCCGCGTGTTCTCGCACATGAGGACCTGGTCCATCTGCTTGGCGGTCACGCCCGACGCGAGGATGAGCTTCTTGTTCTGCAGGTCGCGCTCGCGCAGCAGATCATCAAGCTCGCGCCGCTCCTTTTCGTGCGCCTCCTTGGCCGCCTCGAGCTTCTCGTCGAGCGCAATGATCTCGAGCTTGGCCGCGTCGCGATCCTTTTCATCCGCGAGCAATTCCTTCCGCTTCGCTTCGAGCGCCTTCTCGGCCACCTCGGCGGTCTTCAAGATGCGCTTGAGCTCCGCCTCAGTGCGCGCCTTCTCCTCCTGGCACAGCTTGAGCTCCACCTGCCGCTGCGCCCCCTCTGTCACCATCTGCTGCAGCGCATGCTGCGCCTCCTCGCACTCGCGTATCAGCTTCGTCGTCTTGCCGCTGAGCGCGTCCGTCTCCTTGCCGTTCTTGTCCGTCTTGCCGCGCTCCTCGCGCAGCAGGATCTCGAGCTTGGTGCAGCCGTCCTGCGTGCGCGCGAGCCCGGTAACCTTGTCCTTGATCGCCTGCTGCTTCGCCTCGAGGGCCTCGCGCAGCGTCCGCACCTCCGCCTCGAGTTTCTCATCCTTCTTGCCCTCCTTCTCCGCCTCGAGCTTGCGCTGGTGTATGACCTCCTTGAGGGCCTCCATCTCCTCGTGGGCCGCAGCTACCTCGCCCTCGATGTTCTCGAGCTTGGCCAGGTACTGCGTGATCTCCTTTGCGAGGGATTGGATCTGCGCCGCCTGCGCCTCTTTCTCCTTAGCAAGGTCCTGCTTCACCTTGACCAGCTCGTTGACCGTGTTCTCCTGCCCGATCGACAGGCCCGCACCCTGCTCGACGAGGCGCGAGAGGTTCTGGATCTCGTGCTTCAGCTGCTGGATCGTCTCCCTGGCGCGCCCCTCCTTCTCGTGCGCAGCGTCCACCATCTTCCACGCCTTCTCGATCTCGCGCTTGAGAGACGCGATCGTGTTCTGGTCCTCTTGCGAGAGCTTGAGCGCCGTCTGCACCTTGGCGGCATTCGCCACGATTTCCTGGTTCAGCTCGCGGCACTTTTTGATCAGCCGCTTCTCGGATTCGTGCGACTTTTTCAGCGCGCGGTGCAGCTTGTCATACTCGTTCCGGAAGCGCTCGAGGCTCTTGTCGCCGACAAGCTCCTGCAGCACCTCCTGGAAATCGTTCTCGAGCGCCTCGAAGGCACCGCTCTCGAAGCCTGGCGCGTTGTCGGTCGCCTTCTTTACGTCGTCCGAGTTCGAAGGCTCTCCCATTGCAAGGCGTCGAGGAGGAAACCAGCCGCCACAACTCAACAACCGCTCTTCACTGAGCGTCGCCACGGGCGTTTTCGAAAGGGCTGTTTTGCGGCATTTTGTGTCGTATGTGCTCTTCAAATTGGGACGTCATTTTCACGCTTTTCACAGCCAATGTTTATCATTCACACGAGAAGCCCTGCAGGCCCTGCCAGCGGCGATCGCGAAGCTGCTCGTGCGTGCGTGCGTACGATCTCGTGCAGCAAAAAGCCTGCTCTCCTCGAGGCGATGGGATTGAGCTCCACAGAGGCACGCGGGGCACAGCCGTCAATGCTCGACCAAAAACGGCGCGAGGAGCGGTGTGCCATGGCAGCAACGAGTCTGCCGCCTCTGCCCGAGGCGGTGTCAATGTCCACTGATCCGAGGCTCGCGTCGACGCTGACTTCCACCGATCAGAAGCTCGTGCGCTTCGCCGAGCTCGGAGACGTCGAAACTCTCGCCTCCAGCTTGGCCCGCGCGAGTGCCCCCGGCCTCGAGGTGGCACTGAATGCTGCGATCGCGAACCGGCAGGCCGCAGTCGTCCTGATGCTCTTGGAGCGTGGGGCGCTGGCGACTGCCATCGGCGTCTTCCCGTCCGCGCTGCATCGGCCGGGCCTCACGTATGAGCAGCGCCTCGCGGTGATGGAGATCCTCCTCGGCCACTATCGCGACCTCGCCCTCAGCGCAGCTTCGGAGCATGCGAGCAGTGAAGGGTCGCTGCCGCGCGCCGGATCGGCAAACAAGGGGCGCAGCGGCCCCTCGGCACGCGACGTCGCGCGCGCGCAGCAAGTATATCGGCATGCAGTCAGCAAGGTGCTCAACGCGGGCGCGGCTCAGCGCGAGGGCCCTCTCTTGCTCGCAGCACTGGTGCGAGGCGGCCACATGCGCACCGCTTTCGAGGAGCCGGCCTTGCTGGACCCGACGGTCATCGGGGTGGCGCACCAATGCCTGAGCAAGGCCCTGCAGCTCAACAAGAAAGCCATGCACATCTCATGGAGTGTGGCGCGGCAGTCCGGTGCCGACGCGGTCGTGTGCGATCTCGTCCGCGTACCAATACGGCGCCACTTTTCTGGCTACCTGCTTGCGCAGCAGCAGCTCCACCTGTGCTCCGCGGGGCTGAGCTCGATCCCTTGGAGCGTCGCCACGGCCAAGGACTACCCGCGCCCGTTCCGAGCCGCCGCGCGCAGCTTGCTACTCTGCTGGCAACGGGAGCCGCTGAACAAGCTGCCGCCCGAGATTGCCTATTGCGTGCTCGAGCAACTGGCGGCGCTCACGTATTGGCGGGCCCCGTTGCTCGACTTGGGTGAAGGCGAGGATATCGTCCCTGTGCCTGGACAACCTCTGTCGAAGCTTTCCAATTACAAGGCGCTGTCGTGACACGTGCTGCATGATCCGCTGCTCTTGCTTCGAGTATGCTGGCGGTTGCGGAGTCGACTCCGCCGGGAGACGCGGAGATAAGGTATTTCGGCCCGCGCGGCCAGCCGCGAGGCGGTTAGGGATGGAGTTTTTCGTTCAAATCGAATTCACTCGATGAGCTCCGATGGAAAATCTAAATCACGCGATCCGCGCACTTATCTACACACGACACTGTGGACAATCTCGTCTCGCGCTGTCGTGACTCGCATTCTGTGCGCCCACAGGTGGCTGACCATACGTGACCCTGCCCATTGCCTGATGCCGTCCCGGCACGGCAACGTTGTACCAGCGCCCACGAGCGGGCGGGGGGGCAACCGAACAGGGCCCGTGGGCCGCAGCGCGCCTCCCCCAACCACACCGCGACTCTGAGCATCGCCATGCGCCGAGGAGCGGCTCAAAGTTCGAGCACGCGCGTGGCGGTGCCCACAAGGTCCTTATGGGCCGAGAACCACCTTGACATCTGAGGGCCCAGCAGCTCCCGCGTCACTAGCGTGCCCCGGCGAGCTTCTTCGACAGAGCCGTACCGCGCTGCACTAATGAACTGAGGCATGCCGCCTTTGGCTGCAGGCTGCTCCATGACTAGCCGCCCAAAATAGGAAATGCCCTCCAGTAACATTTGGGACGCGATCTGCTCCTCGAGCTCGGGCGCGGCCGCCTGTATGCGCGCCTCCTCGTGCATCGCTCCGTCGCGCAGCGTGTAGTGCGAGTAGCGCAAGGCCATGCCGAGTTGGAACTCGCCAAAGCGCGTGTCCGCGAGGACGCGCACGCCCTTACCAAAGAGCAGTGATTGTCCCGTCGGTAGCACGTCGCCCGGCATCGCCGCACTCGTCAGGCAAACGTGGTAGGCGCTGCCCGGCTCAAGCGCGTTCGCCGTGTACCACGTGAGGAATCGGTTCATGTTTTCCTCGGTCTCGAAAAAGGAGGCATTGAACACCTTCCCAGCCTCGTCGACGTGCGACAAGATCCGAAATGGCCGCGAGCTGGCATCCAACTCGCGGATCGCATTGATGAGAGGAGCAACCGCGGGCTCTGGCGGCACGACCGCCAGAAAGTAGCGCCAAAAGGGCGCGCCGACGATCATGCAACGGCCGCCGCTCGTGGGAGTGAGGAATGGCATGCGCAGGTGCGAAGGTAGGTGGAAGCCGGAGAGCGAACGCCGAAATAGCCGCATAAAAAAAGAACGCGGAGGCGGCCGACCGCGCGCGCGACCGGGACCGGGAACCGCGATCAAGTTCGTCAAAAAGTCGTACCGGTACCCAGATCTCGACGCTGCGCTCCCAGGTCGGCTTCGCCGCGGCCGTTGCGCATGCCCGC
>ENA-UOXO01002215-UOXO01002215.1-mixed-culture-metagenome-genome-assembly--contig:-NODE-2215-length-11607-cov-86.088210_pt1 | contig 11607 bp, 6 predicted proteins | sample MGYA00238162_ERZ761640 | MGnify/ENA primary metagenome ERZ761640 (study PRJEB28914, sample SAMN08778297) | mixed culture metagenome | isolation source: Freshwater growth medium | place: USA...
AGGTTACCCGCCTCGTTAGGTACGGTCCGGTGAGACAAAAGAAAAACTTTTCTACCGCCGGAAAAGAGTGAGTTTTACAGGTACCTCGAATGTAGAAAAGCGACGGAGCCCCCAACTACATAAAATTATGTTTTGAAGTGGGATTAGCTAAAAGGAGCCCCCGGTTCTTAATGGTTGAGAATAGGTCGCTTCGATAACTTTATGGTATATATATTTATTATTCTGCGACTGATGAGACACGCCTCTGTGGCTCAGTGGTAGAGCGTGGCACTCGTAATGCTAAGGTCCCGAGTTCGATCCTCGGTAGAGGCTTTTGGGTTTCTATTTTTTTTCTATTTCTTTCTCGGAAAGAAGGAAATTGTCATGGCAGTAAGGAGAGCGAAAGTGTATTGCCTCAACGAGGACGGTCAGTGGGACGACAAAGGCACAGGGCTCGCGGCAGTGCAATACATGCAGGTAAGCTCGCACACTCTCAATCCATATCATGCAGATGTTTGTTCTGAGAGTTTGTCAAAACAACAGGCTGAGGAGACAGCCTTCATCGTTCTCGTGAGCGAAGAGAACAGCGATATTCTTATGAAAGTCAGGGTACGCAGTGACGAAAATATCTACGCTCGTCAGCAGGGTGCGCATCGCGTCAAGCACTGCTCGCAGCCGCATCAGCCCTGATCCATTCCCAAAGCTTCCCCTGCACGTGTTCTGTTGCCCATGGCGACGCTCAAATTGCCGCTGCACTCGCCATGATGACTGACGATGGAAAGCCGTTGCTTCATGCAATTGCTTGACAGCGAAACGCACACAGAGCTGCCGGTCCGCTCGCGCCATCTGCCATGCCATCACTCTGCCATGCCATCACGCTCTGCTGCAATTGCCGACTTTCGCAGACACGATCCTTTCATGGAACGAGCCGGACACAGGTCTGGATTACGCACTCTCGTTTGCAGAACCGGATGGGTGCACGGAGCTCTGGGAGCAAATCTGCTCTCTGCAAGGTCGTTCGGTAGATGAGCGTGGTTGTGATGAGCCGGTTGTTTCTCATCGTCCATCAGGGGCAACCGATAGCGAGGTACCATCAGGGAATGGGGAGCAGCTCATGTTGCCGGCTGCAGAGATGCGAAACTTGCCCGCAATCGCCGAGATGCTAGCTGATGTTCCGATGGTGCAGCGAGGTAGGCTTGCGGAGCTGCTGCTCGCGAAAGACTACGTTCCGCAGCTCGTGGCACTGTTCGAGACCGCCGAGGACCTTGATACAGCGGAGAATCTTCATCGATTCTTCGCCATCTTCAAAGGCATTGTTATGCTCAACAACACGACCCTGTATGAGACTCTGCTGCGCGACGACCTGCTGATGGGCGTTGTCGGCGCGCTCGAGTATGATCCGGAGCTCAAGTGCCATGAGATACAGCACCGCCGGTTCTTGCGTGAGGAGGTGCACTTCAAAGAAGTAATCCCCTTTGGCGATGCAAGCGTCCTCAAACGTGTTCACCAGAATTTCCTCATCGGCTTTCTCAAGGATGTCGTCTTGCCACGCGCGCTGGACGATAACACCTTCGCCGCACTCAACCAAGTTCAATTTTACAACAATGTCCAAATTGTCTCATCTCTCACGAGCGACGGGCCATTTCTCTCCAACCTTCACGCCAAACTTTCCGCTGTTGCAAGCGGAGCGGATGTAAACGAGCTGCTTGATGCTCTGCGGCTGCTGCAGGAGCTGTGCACCATCGCTAAGACACTCCAGCTGTATCACCGAGCCTCTTTTTATCGCCGCGTGGTCGAGCATGGCTACTTTGGGCCCCTCGCCACGTTCCTAACACGGCCAGAGCCGAGTCTGCGTCTCGCAGCCATAGAAGTTCTGCTTGCATCGACGCAGCACGACCCGTCGCTGCTGCGATCGCACGTGCTGCAGCAAAAGCCCGACAGCCTCATGCTGCGAAGTATGGTGCAGGTGCTGACTTCCAATGAGCCAAGCGGGGAGAAAGCGCAGATAACAGAGGTTCTGCGCGTACTCCTTGACCCAGATGGTATGGAGGGCCGCGAGCAGGACGAGTTTCTAAACCTCTTTTACGAGAACTACGTCCATGAGCTTGCAGGGCCCGTTGCGGGCGTTGTGTTGTCCTGCGTGGGCTCAACGAACGACAACCCGCACGCTGTTCCCGTTGTAGCGGCCGCACCAGATGCAGTGGTCGCACCTGCGCCGACCCTGGACGGCAGCAGTAGCAGTGGCACCGAAGCTCCTCACGTGGTCTTCGACATGCTGGTCTACGACAGTGTGACAGAAGGCAGTCCCGTCGGCAGCAGTGATTGCAGAAGTGGCGGCACAGGTTGCGGCGGTTCCGAGGAACCAGATGGCGTGCTTTCCGCGCGGCAACACGTCTGCGAGCTGCTCTGCTTTTGCGTGCTTAAGCACTCGTATCGTATCAAGTATTTCATCCTGCGCAACAACATCCTGGCTAAGGTCCTTAAGCTTGCGTCTCATCGCGACAAATGTTTGGTGCTAGCGGCGGTGCGCTTCTTCCGCCAATGCATCGGCCTCAAAGATGAGTTTTACAACCGATACATAGTCAAGAATCGCTGCTTCGAGCCGATACTCGTGCAGCTGTACGCCAACCGGCAGCGCGACAACCTGCTGCATTCGTCCATTCTTGAACTCTTTGAGTTCGTGCGCAAGGAGAACATCAAGTCGCTAATCGCTCACCTCGTCGAGACGTACCGTGAGAAGCTGACTCCTCTGACACACACGGAAATTTTCCGTGGTCTGGTTGTCCGCCACGATCAAAATGCGATGAACGGCGGCAGCTGCCTGCCTCCCAGCAGCGTGGTGGCCTGCGGTAGTAACGTGGCTCTAGGCGCGAGAGGCAGCCTAGCTTGTGGCCCACGGCGGTCGACGAGTGTTTGCCTGGGCGGCCGGCCCGCCTTTCCTGACGAGGATGACGACTCCGCTTACTTTAACACATCAGATGATGATGATGAAGTAACCAATACTGCCGATGGCTTCTCCGTAATTGGTGTGCCAGGTCAGTGGCTGCCTCCACCACGCCCTGCACATGCTCCAGCGGTGGATAGGTACAGCAGCGGCACTTTGCACAGCGGCACTGTGCCAGGAAACGAGTTTCCGAGAGCTCAAACAGCGACATTGTCGGCTGCGCTGATTGATAATGAAACCCACCCACGAATTGCGTATGAGACGGCGGCCCTCAGCGAGCCGCGCGCGCTACTAGGCGGACTTGGAAGGGGCGGGGGCATCGGCATCTTGGGCGGCGCGCTACCGCTGGTTCAGCAGCGGGAGCAGTTGAGCGCGCGCGTGGATCACTTAGGCGGGGCTCCGCGAGCGAACGATGAGGTCGGCATAAGAGGCCCGCTGGGTTTGCCAACCGGGCACGGCACGCCGCCAGTGGGGGCGCCGATACACCCGCCATCGGAGGTTAAAGAAAATGCGGCACCCAGGGTTGCTTGGGAAGGCGTGCCAGCGGACGCGACGTGGCAAGAGTTGGCAGCTGCCACGGCAGACGGCGCGCCAAAACTTCTGAGGCCGATGGTTGCATCATTGGCAGGATTTCGTTCGACCGCGAGTGGCGAGTTGCACCATATGTTTAGGCAGCCGCACGTGGCCACGGAACTACGAGCTCCGGAAGGAATGGCAGACGCATTCGCAGCAGCCGACGCAGTCGCAGTAGCCGACCCAGTCGCAGCAGCACCTGCAGTCGTAGCAGTCGCAGCGACACTAGGGACACCATCGACCTCGACTGTACCGGCATCAGCGCCAATGATTGTGGCTGCGCGAGCACGAATGCCGGTAATGCTGGCGGCCGATGAAACTGACGAGCATACGCGCAAGAGGCAGCGTGCCAATGGCGCCGTAGAGGAATGAAGTCAGCCGGGCAATGGTCATCGAGCTCTGGAGCGCCCAGGGCCCGCTGCTGCCTTGCGAGCAGGTAGTTAGTCAGGGGTGACCACCTAGGACGTGTATCGCGTCGAGATGCGAGCCCGGCAGCAAGCGCGGCCATGGCGACGAGTGCGCGAGCGCTGGCGGCGTGCGAACGGCGACGCTCGCTCAAGCCCCTCGGCGGCCCTTGACGAGAGGCCGCGCACCAGTCGTTCGGGTCCGTCCTCGTGGGCGTTTGCGGTTTGGGACCGGTCAAACGATCACTGTACCACGGCTCGACGGCTGCATTCCCGACCCAGACGGACAATCGGGAGGGGCGCGGCCCGCAGAAAAAACAGTGTCGCTCGCTTAGCGGGGTCTTTTAACGGACAGTTTCGGTCTTCTCTGTGCCGTCACACTTATGAGTTATGTTAGGGATGTTAACATCCCGTTCGACATCCCGTAATATGGCTCCAGCTCAGGTCAGGGGCCGCCAGCCACTCGTGCACTGCATTCCCAGCCCTTTCCAGAACGGATACTTATTGAGGCGAGGGGCGCGCACCGTGCAAATGCCAAATCCAGTATTCCTCTTTCGAACGTTTTTCTCGCCATTGGTCTCCACCGGCTGTCGTCGTGCTGCCACCGCGCGCCCAGATCTCGATAAAATAGACTCGTAGTCGAGCCGCTGCTCACTCAATGAAAATGATAAAAATGCATCAAAATGCATTAATATGCATTAGAATGCGTATGTAAAAAACAACACCACTTTCGTTAAAAAACAACACGTATCCCCAGTTGGGTTGCTCGCCCCCCAGAAGACAACTAATCTAGCGCCTACACCCTCGCCACTGCATTCCCAGCCCTTTTCAGAACGGATAATTCGGAAGCGGGGCTCGCGCTCCGTATCTCCTTCCTTTTTTGGAAGGCAACATACAAAGAATGCACATGAATGCATCTTGTGCAATGAATGCACTTAATGCACGAGAATGCAACAAGCTAAGAAAATGCAACCAAAAAAGGATGCATTCAAATGCACATGAATGCACCTTGTACCAAATGCAGCAATGAAAATGCGTATGAATGTAAGCGAATGCATCAATATCAGAATGCATCATACATGAATGCATATAAATGCATTTATATGCAGTAGGTGTATTCGAATATAACAGGGCATTTAAGATACATTTTGAGATACATCAGGATACATAAGGGATACATGTATCCTTCAGGATACATGCAGGATACATGCAGGATACATCGAAATACATCAGGATACGTATCCGATAGGACCCCCCCCCCAAAAAGGATAGGAACCCCCCCTAACCCGAGCGGCAGCACCCGAGGCCCGAGCCGGCCCAGGTAGCTCGCCACTGCTACTGCGTGAAACACTGAGCTGTTTATAATTTGAGCAGCTCGAGATGGCGCTCGAGTGCTCACGCGAACGCGTTACTACGAATCCGACGACGCCAAAACGACGCGTTCGCCCCCTTTAAGTCCTAATTTCCTATGAACGAAAAGCGCGCTGATTTGCAGGCACACTGCTCGCTCCCGTCCGACGGCATCCTGGCCGCGCAACACGCAGGCTAGCGCGAGCACAATAAGCTCATGCATGCATTGCCGTCTCGGACGAAGGTGATGCTATTGCAGCTGCTATGGCTGCAGGTTCTAATGCAACTAGCAGCGAGCGGCATGGTAGTCTCGCTGCGCGACCTGCTGCGGAAAGAAGCGAGCCTACATAACCATGCAACCTCTGAGCGGAGAAGCCGTCGGCGTCTGGTGGAAGAACCGATGGTGGTGCCATGCGGTTCTGATGGCTGCCAAGTGGACTTGACCACGGGCGTGGCACAGTGGGTGGGCGCAGCAGCGCTGTTGAGAAAGCCATCCTGGGCGCAAGTACATCATGGCTCGTGGATTGGCAGCCCACACCCGGCTCGACAGCTTGTGGTTGCGAGCGTTAGTTTCGAGGTCGCTGAGCCCGCCTGTGCCTCCTTTGATTTATCTTTTGCCATCGATGGCAGGGTGCTATCTGCTGAGCTCAATGGCCGACCCCTTCAAGTTCCTCCCCATGGCTATCGGCAGACGACAGAAGATGCCGGCTCCGAAGGCCTCGTAGCTCAGCGTGGTCAAGCCGCATTTGCCCTCGGCACGAACAGTCTTGTGCTCAGTGTCGCCAGGGGCGCAGGAGACATTGGACTGTACATAAGTGGTGCAGTGCAATTGCTCTGCCCTCTGGATGAGGCATTAATCTCCATGCATCCAACGAGTGGCCCAGCTGCAGGAGCAACGCCGGTGATATTGACATCGACAGTTCATATATACACGGAAAACTGGATTCGCTGCCGCGTGAGCGGGAGCGTTGTCGACGCTCTTGTAATCGACGCGTCCACAATGCGCTGCGTGACTCCGCCACTTCGGCACCGCCTGCGTGGTTGGGCCCACTTCGAGATTGTGACGCCGCTCCAAGGCACCGTTGCCGTTGGGGCTCAATATCTTGGGCACTCTTTGTCCAGCACATTTTACTACCATGGGGAGCTCACCATTTTTAATGTTGCGCCAGCCTCAGGCCCCACACAGGGCGGTACCTTTGTTGCCTTACATGGCCGATTCGACCATCTTGGCACGTTGCGCTGTCGCTTCGAGATCGACATGATCATTCAAGTGGTGCCTCGAGTGATCGACGCCTTCCACATTGAGTGCACGAGCCCGCCTCGAGCGAGTCCGGGTGAATCCATGGTGCGGGTGACAGGCAATGGGATCCAGTACAGCCACCCAGGAGCGACCTTCACTTACCACGATCCTCTCACCATCTTGGCACTCGAGCCGGCCAAACTCAAGAGTGAAGGCGGCACAACGATCACCGTGCGCATCGACCGGGAGTGGTCCCAACTCTCGACCGCCTACCGCTTTTGTAAATTTGGCAGCGTGCTCTCAGCTGCAAGCATGGCGGCTAACGATGTGCTTGCGTGCATCACACCCGCGCATCACCCCGACTTTGTGGTTGTCGAGATCACAATGAATGGGATGGACTACACATCCTCAGGAAAGCAGGTGCAGTATGTGCAAGTCGCTCTTCTTGCTTTGCACCCAACCAGCGGCCCCGTTCACGGTAACACAACCATTGCGCTCTTTGGTGTGCACTTGTATTCGGGGCTTTCGTGTGTGTTTGACGGACAACTTGCATCAGTTGCATTTGCATACGGGCGAGAGCAGCTGCATTGCATTACTCCTCGTTTGCTCCGACGTGGCTGGATTTCGGTGCAGTTGAAAGATGCCAACAACACGCTTGAGACCTCATCGATGGTGCATGTGGATGAAGACGTGACAGTTCAGTTTGTGACGCCACCATTAGGGCCAGAAGTGGGCGGGTCGAGAGTGGACATTGTAGGACAAGGCTTCCGAGATGCGCAGACCATGCGGTGTGGCTTCGAGCTCAACAGAAGCAGTGCATCGAAGGGCGAGGGACAGCGGTCAGTAACGGCCAGGTACATCGACAAAACGTTGATCCAATGCTTCACCCCGTCAGGAACGCTTGGTGTCGCAAAGGTGACAGTAAGCATCAACGGGCAGCAGTACGCGGCGGGCGGCGCGCGGTACACGTACCAGCCGGCGGCGGCGGTGAGCCACGTGTCGCCGTCGGCGGCGCCCTCGGAGGGCGGCACGCCGCTCACGGTGCACGGCGGCGGCTTCTCGGCGGCGTCGGAGGCGCTCGGCGTGCTCACGTGCCGCGTGGGCGGCGCGGTGCGCCGCGCGGCGTGGGCGAGCGCGAGCGCGCTCGTGTGCAACACGACGCGCGCGCCGGCGGGCGCGGCGCGGCTCGAGGTGAGCAACAACGCGCGCGAGTACGCGGCGGGCGGCGTGCGGCTGCGGCTCGTCTCGGTGCGCGTGCTCGACGTGCAGCCGTGGAGCGGTCCGTCGGGCGGCGCGACCGTGGTGAGCGTGCGCGCGCGCGGCGCGTGGCCGGGCGGGCTGCGCTGCCGGTTCGGCGAGGGCGTGGCGTCGGCGGGCTGGGGCGGCGGCGCGGCGCGGCTTCGCTGCGTGGCGCCGCCGAGCGGCGGCGGCGCGAGCGGCTGGGTGGGCGTGCAGCTCGCGAGCTTCCACGGCGCGCTCGCGAGCGGCGGCAGCTTCTACTACCACGCGCCGCTCGGCGCGAGCGGCGTGGCGCCGCCGGTGGGCCCGGAGCGCGGCGGCACGCGCGTCGCGGTGCTCGGCGGCGGCTTCCGGGACGCGTACACGCTGCGGTGCGCGTTTGGCGTCGCGCCGGCGGCGGCGCCGGTGCTCGCGCGGTACGTGGACGAGTCGCAGCTCGAGTGCGCGGCGCCGGTGCACGCGCCGGGCGGTGCGCCGGTGCTGCTCTCGATGAACGGGCAGCAGTACGCGGCGGGCGGCGCGCGGTACACGTACCAGCCGGCGGCGGCGGTGAGCCACGTGTCGCCGTCGGCGGCGCCCTCGGAGGGCGGCACGCCGCTCACGGTGCACGGCGGCGGCTTCTCGGCGGCATCGGAGGCGCTTGGACTGCTTGTTTGCCGCATCGGCAATGTGCTTTCGAGAGCATCCTGGCTCTCTTTCGGCGCTGTAGTTTGCTTGACTTCTCGTTCTGCTCCTGGTTTCATTTCTTTGAGCGTGTCGAACAATGCGCGCGACTTTGTCCCGTCAGCCCTTACTTCGTCTGCTGCATCTATAGAGTTCGTTACTGTGCATCTTCTTGATGTTCACCCTTTCAGTGGCCCTTTGGACGGCTCTACTGCAATCACCTTGGCTGGCAGTGGGCTTCACCTCAGCGGTCTCGGCTGTAAATTCGGAGACCATCCGCCAGTGGTTTTGCATCGCATTAGCCCCTACCGTGCCTTATGTGTATCGCCTCCTCATTCTGTGACTGGCTGGGTGGTCCTCCAACTTCAAAGCTACACTGGGACTGCCGATAGTGCGTCTGCGTTTTTCTATCGATCCACTCTATCATCGACTGGGTCGATATCTGATTCGTCGAGTGAAGCGTTGGCCAATAGTACCACGGGCCCGACTGGCGCTTCGCGGCTATCACCCGCACTTGGTCCCATACGCGGCGGAACGGTCGTTTCTGTTACAGGTACGCGCACCAAGTCTATGGCTGCCTCTTCTTCAACAAACACTACTTGCACTTGACTTGTGCTTGAAATGTGCAATGACAGGTCGAAACTTTCAAAATTCAGAGGGCCTCAGCTGCCGATTTGGGCTCTCACTTTACACAGTCGGCGCGCGGTATTTGACATCACGAACCATCGAGTGTACAGCGCCAGCGCAACGCGCAGGATCTGTGCCATTATCGCTTTCGCTAAACGGCCAACAGTTCGTTATTATTGGTACCGCATATACATACCACGATCCTCCCCAGGTTGCCGCCATCGTACCGCTCCGTGGGCCTCCTGATGGTGGCACCCTCGCAGAGCTACACTTCGCCTCAAACAGTGCGCGCGCAACCCTCGTTCTGTTCGTCGAAGAATGCGGATCTCACCCGATTCTGCCGTGGCCCCCGCAGTCGTTCAATTTCAAAGTCTATCTTCCTCGCTTCGCATACTGTGCCGATTCGGTTCCATAACCGTGCCAGCGAGTTTTGCCACTGCCTCAAGTATTCAATGTGTCACCCCATCCAATCCTCCAGGATATATTACAGTGGAGTCCAGCTTTAATCTTCAAGACTTCATTTCGGGCCATGCACTGTTCCACTACGACTTCGTATCCATCCTGCGGATACAGCCTTCTCTGACATCGCAGCTCGGGGGCGAAGAAATTCGTGTGGGCGGCGTCAATTTCATGCCTCCAGACGAAAACTCGCTCTACTGCATCGTAGGATCTAGTGGTGCGTCTATCTGACGGATCTGGCGGCGCTCGTGCACTTACATAACGTTGCTTGCCTTGTGCCGCAGTTGCCGCTGCCGCCCGCTGGGAATCGGATAATTTTATTCATTGCGAAACAGGGCCAACGCGGCAGATTGGACCCGTGGCATTCAGCATTATTGCAAATTCATCCCAGGGGAGGGCACTGATTTACAGTACTGCAAGCATAACTATTGCAGAGCGCCCCCGTCTAGACGGCGTCTCGCCCAGTAGTGGCCCTCAACGTGGCGGAACGCGTGTAAAGATTTGGGGTGGGAATCTTCCATCCAGCACAACTGATAGATGCTACTTTGGTGGCGCCATGGCCACCCCGAGACTGAGATTTCAAAATATGTATGAATGCTTCTCGCCTCCTTTGCCCAGGGGCACGTTTGCGAACTCAACAGTGCATGTGACGATCAACCAAGATAGCAGTGCGGGTTCAACTGTATTCAACTACTTTGCGGAACCGGTCGTCCTGGCGCTGATGCCACCTTCAGGCCCTGTCAGTGGGGGTACCTACGTAGAGATCACGGGCCTTCATTTTGCAGTGATCCTGCCGTCCATATTCTGCTCTTTCAATTCTACGGTTGTGACGGCAACGCTGGTATCTTCCGTGCTACTACAATGCATCACGCCACACAGTTCTCAGGGATACACAAATGTCGAAGTCGGTTTGCAGCGACATGACTTTTCGCAATCGGGTGCCCAGTTCCTCTTTCACGATTTTGTATTGACGGAGGTACATCCCCTGAGTGGCCCTGTTGAAGGCAATACCACCGTAGTGTTGGCATCCACCAACTTTCCAACCCCGTGCATCAACTGCCACATGAATAAAGACTCTTGGTGCAAGTTTGGCCGTGCTGCAGCAGTGCCTGCGTATCACGATGCGCTCGATCACATTTCATGTGTAACTCCACGCTATCCAACACCCGGCGTCGTGAGCATCTCAATCGTTCAGGCAGATGCCATCTATCTGCACAAATTGCCTTATCGCTACGAGATGCGCCCATATATCCAGCATGCATTCCCCCTACTTGGGCCAACACGCGGGGGCACCACAGTCACGCTCGATGTCCGATATTTGCCGCTGAGTGGCGCGAACTCAGCAATGTGCCGATTTGGAGATTTTCCCGTCAGCATTCACGTGGTTTCACCCACGAGGATAGAGTGCGTCTCGCCTGCAAGCCCCGCCGGCTTCGGATCTCTTCTCTTGAGCACTAACGACCAGGACTTTGTTGACGATGGTTTAATGTTTGACACCTATCATCATCCAAGATTTGTTTCAGTGGCTCCATTGCACGGCCCCACTCGAGGCGGCACTAGTACCACCATCACAGGCAGCCTAATTTACGCACGACCCTTTCGATCACAACACGCGCGCTGCCAAATCGATTCAGCTCTGGTGATAGCGACGTTTATTTCAGAACAGGAAATCATATGTTCGACCCCGATCCACGATGTGGGGACCGTGCGGCTGCAGGTTACGATGAACTTACAGCAATTTTCCGACGCAGGCGTCTTCACATACACTGATGTTGGACGGACAGGTGTGTGGCCACCACGCGGGGCAGGAGGCACTGTGGTACATATATCGGATGCCCAGTTGCTCTTGACGGGTATTGAAGGGATCAAATGCTTGATTGGAGAAGATTACGTCGAGGCCAGCTTGGACGCGGTGAATGTCGTCAAATGCACAACGCCGCTTCAAAGGCAAACAAAAAGTGTCACAATTTTAGTCAAAAAAGGAACAGAGCTACTCGTGAGCGGAATCCTTTTCAGCTACGAAGACGTTGCAGAGGTGAGGTCAGCACATCCAGAGGTCGGGGTCGATACAGGGGGCACGCTCGTGACGCTGTACGGCTCGGGGCTCGTGGGCGCTCCGTCGGCGCGTT